>JAAUXY010091417.1_pt1 | contig 11219 bp, 7 predicted proteins | sample 7278121 | NCBI WGS metagenome assembly JAAUXY01 (sample SAMN14350117, study PRJNA611818) | marine sediment metagenome | isolation source: surface marine sediment (1.8m) | place: French Polynesia: Moorea | collected 2018-08
CGGAAAAAGAGCAGATGGCTGCCGAACAGCGTGCGAGAAAAGAGCAGCACGCGGCGGAAAAGCAGCGTCAGCAGGCGGAGATGGCCGCGGATAAAGAGCGCTACCGTCAGGAGAAAGCAGCCCGCCAGGCTGCAGAAAAGGGCGAATACAAGGCCAAAGCGAAAGGCGACAAGGCTCACAAAGGCGCAAAATCCGAGGCTGCCGGTAAAGCCGCGACGTCAAAAACGCAAACTGCCGAGGCTGCCCAGAAGCCCAAGAAGCCCTGGTGGAAGTTCTGGGCCAGCGACGATGCTTAGCGTTCAGGCATCCTGAGCAGGGTCGAGCCTTACAAAATAACGGGGCGGGAAGCCCATGAGGAATCGAGCCGCGAACGGTAGCGGCTTGGCCTCTTCCACACGGTTGTGCTCGTCACCACGCACGGGCACCGCCATGTAATTGCCTTTTTCGCCGTTCATGGTGACCTCCACCGCGGGATGGGCCAGCGCATCCTCATACCAGGCGCGGGGCCAGTGATTCGCAGCAACGTAGATCTGCCCGTCCACGTCGAGCTTCGTGACAACCCGGTCGTTCTGCTGCCCGTCTTCATCGGTGGTGACAATGACAATGGTGTTGTCGCTGGTTGGCTGCGCGTAGCCGATGAACGACTCGAACGCGACCACAATAAGGACGTAAATCCCCAGCAGAACCGCCAGGATTTTCACCACTTTCATCAGCATCTCCCCCGCAAGATGCCGCTGAGTTTACACCTTATGCAACCGGGAATCTCACCAGCTCAGGTGTACTTGAGCGCACCATCTTCGAGGTCTGCAGAGGGAAACTCATCTTTTTCCCGCCAGTAGTCCTGCGTAAACACCCACGGGTCATGATCGCCCTGCTTGGGCATCAGATGCATGCTCCGGGTGAGATATCCGGGATTGAAGTTATCCGGATCGACCCAGTCGCGGATCTGCATGTTGCTGTCCTCGGCACGGAGCTCCGGGGTCACGACCGTCGCGCCGAGATCCTGCATGTGCTTGAAGATGCGGCAGACGTAATCGGAGATGAGATCCGCTCGCAGCGTCCAGCTGGCGCGGAAATAGCCGAATACCCAGGCCATGTTCGGCACACCGGAAAACATGAAGCCGCGATAGCCGACACAGTCGGCAAAGTTGACGGGCGCGCCGTCCACGGCGAAGTCGACATCACCCAGCACGCAGAGATTGAATCCGGTTGCGGTCACGATGATATCCGCCTCGAGCTCGTTGCCGGACTTCAGCAATATGCCCTTCTCGGTGAACCGGTCGATCTGATCCGTGACGACGGACGCTTTGCCGGCGGCAATACCCTGGAACAGATCCCCATCGGGTATGAACGCGAGCCGCTGCTGCCAGGGACGGTATTTCGGCGTGAAATGCGTTTCGATGTCGAAGTCGTCCGGCAGATACTCGCGTGCGCCAGCAATCAGCTCCTCCTTCAAACCTTCCGGCTCTTCGAACGAGCGGCGCGTGATCTCCTGCTGATCGTGCAGGATCTTGCGACGCACGATCTCATGGGTCCACTCGTCCGGAACGTCGAGCTCACGCAATGTGTCCGCGAGTTCGTTACGATTCAGTCCAGGCGCAAAGTAGGTCGGCGAGCGCTGGATCATGGTGATGTGCTCGCAGTCAGCCGCCATTGCGGGTACCAGCGTCGCGGCGGTAGCGCCCGACCCGATGACCACCACCTTCTTACCTTTATAGTCCAGATCTTCCGGCCACGTCTGCGGATGCACAATGGGACCACGGTAATCGGCCATGCCCTCCCACTCCGGGGTATACCCTTCGGCATGGTGGTAGTAGCCCTGGCACATCCACAGGAAGTTACAGGTGAACTTCAGAAACTCGCCGCTCTCCAGGTTCTCGGCAACAACGGTCCACTGCTTGTCTTCGCTGGACCATTCCGCGTTCAGCACCTTGTGCCGGTAGCGGATGTGATCGCCGATCTGGTTCTCCTCGATCGCTTCGTTCATGTACTTGAGGATCTCTTCCGCGGTAGCAATGGGAGCGCCCATCCAGGGTTTCCACTTGTAGCCGAAGGTGAAGAGGTCGCTGTCGGAGCGAATGCCCGGGTACTTGTGTGTCAGCCAGGTACCGCCAAAGCTCTCCAGGGTGTCGAGCAACGTAAAGGTGCGTTCGGGGAAACTCTGCTGCAGATGGTAGGCAGCATCGACCCCGGAAATACCTGCGCCCACAATGAGCACGTCAACGTATCCGGCATCCTGCACACTGTGCTGCTCCGATAGCGCGGCTATGTTCATTCATTCCTCCACTTCATGATGATCCGCCTACAGCATACCGCGGCTGGTCGCGCGCGACTTGATTTCAATCAAGACGTCTGACCCGCTCGGGGTGAGCAGAATCGCGTGGAAACGCTAAAATGATCCATGCCTGCGGCAGAAAAAGCCTGTTACTGTAACCACATCAGGATATGCCGCAGCAAATGAGATCAGGTACAAACAGACCTTAATGCGCAGTCAGGACCTCCAACCCACGTTCAATGCCGTGGTGCACAAAACGCTCAAACCGCTCCTGCTCGGTTTGAGCGCCATCACCGCGCTCCTGGTGCTCGTGGGCATTTACTACTACGACGGACGCACCTCCAGCCTGGTGATCCTCTATTCCGACGTGCTGTTTGCGGTGAGCTTTGCGGTTCTCTATCTCATCTCGAATCGCTTCATCACACCCGCTAATGCCCACCCCTGGGGTTTTGCAATCGGCATGATGGCGCTGTTCAACGCTCTGCTCGCCTTCGTGCTGCAGAAGACGCCTTTTCTCCTGAGCTACATCCCGATCATCGTGCTGGGTTTCGGCGCGTTCATGCTCTCGATGCGCTGGCTCATTTTCGGCATAGCCACAATTGTCGTCGCCACCGGCGCGGCAACCATGGCGATCCTGCCAGCGAGCGAATACGTATTGTACGCCCCCATTCTGATGGCAACCTGCGTGTTCTCTGTGCTGATCATGGTCGTACGGCGCTGGGGATTCGCTTCCGCGCACGAAGCCATGCTGACCGCTGAGTTCGAAGCGCAGCAGCGCAAGGAGGTCGAAGAGCAGCTTGCGCAAGCGCAGCGCCTCGACAGCCTCGGACGGCTGGTCAGCGGCGTCGCCCACGACTTCAACAATCTGATGATGGTTGTCATCGGCTATTCGGAATCACTGCTCGAGACGTCTGCGGACGGTCATACCCGTTCTGGCCTCCAGCAGATCCGCAAAGCTGGCGAAAGCGCGGCCGGCCTCGCCGGCAAGCTGCTCGCCTTCAGCCGCCAGCAGGTCCTGCAGGCAAAGGTTCTGGATACGAATGACGTTGTGGAGAGCGCACGCGGCCTCATCGCCAAGTCCCTGCCGTCAAAAATCCAGCTGCATCTCAACCTGCATCCCGACAGCGGCAGCATCAAGGCAGACCCCATGCAGATGGAGCAGGTGTTGTTGAACCTGGCGCTCAACGCACGTGACGCGATGGAAGGCATGGATGACGGTGTCCTGACCATCTCGACAGAACCCGGATACATGCAGGCGCCGGGCAAGGATGCTGAGGCACCGGCTGCGGTCATAGCCGTGACGGATACCGGCAGCGGCATGTCGGAAGAAGTTCAGCGGCTCGCCTTTGAACCCTTCTTCACTACCAAAGCGGCGGACCGGGGCACCGGTCTGGGGCTCGCCTCCGTGCACGGCATCATCTCGCAGAGCGGCGGCACGGTGGAGATCGAGAGCCAGGAGGGCGTGGGCACCACGTTCCGCATCGAGCTGCCGCGCGTGGTGGATGCGGACAAGCACGCGCCCGCCAGAGCCGAGGCGCACAAGCCTCTCTCAGGTTACACCCTGCTCGTCGTGGACGACGAAGCCGAAGTCCGTGAGGTCATCGCCACAACGCTCGAATCGCACGGTTGCGAGGTGATTGCCGCCGATTCCGGCCACGCGGCACTCGAGGCGGCGGCGCAGTCTTCGTTCAATGCCGTGCTGACCGACATTGTCATGCCGGATATGAGCGGCATCGATCTGGCCGCAGAGCTGGAGGCTCGTGGCTTCGAACGACCGGTGATATTCATGTCCGGAAACGCGGCTCAGGTCGCCTCGCGCGCCCCGGGTATGGTTTCCAAGACGCCTTTCATCAGCAAGCCGTTCAGAGCAACCGAGCTCATCCAGATCATCCGCGAAACGCTCGCAAGGTCCGAGCAAAGCTCCAACAGCGCCGTCGCCTGAGCCTTCGTCCCGTTCAAGCAGCTTCCAGACGGTGACGCCTGGCGTGCACGGCCTCCTGCTGGGATTCAAGCAAGGCCGAGATGTGTTCCAGCTGCAGCGGTTTCATCAGATGCGCCTGCATGCCGGCGGCGTCGAGCCGCGATTCAATGTCTGCCAACGCATGGCCAGTCAGAGCAATCACCGGAACGGCGGGCAGATCTTCGGCATCCTCGAACTCACGGATTACGCGCGTTGCCGCGAATCCGTCCATGCCCGGCATCTCACAGTCCATCAGCACGAGATCAACGCCCTCGTAGTCGGCTTCGAAGCATGCAGCGCCGTTTTCACCGTCAATTGCGGTCGTGACGCGGTGGCCGAGTTTCTTGAGCATTGCCGCCGCCACCTGCAGATTGACGCGATTATCGTCAACGAGGAGTATGCTGAGCGGCGTTTCCGTATCTGCCTCACCCGCGTCCCCGTCTTCCGTCTGCGGCGGCGCGTCGCAGGCGGGTAAAGTTGCGGTGAAGAGAAACGTTGCGCCTTCACCCGGCACGCTCTCAACCCTGATGTTCCCACCCATGAGCTCAACCAGCTCCCTGCAGATGGAAAGTCCCAGACCGGTACCACCATATTCCCGTGCGGTGCTGACCGATGCCTGATTGAACGCCTGAAAGAGACGACGCTGCGCATCTTGTGGAATACCGATCCCGGAGTCTGCCACGCTGAACTCGAGCAATGGGCTGTCTTCGACCTGACGAACGGACAGCGTCACCTCACCTTCCTCGGTAAATTTGAGCGCGTTACCGAGCAGATTGATCAGAATCTGTCGCAGGCGATTGGGGTCGCCACGTACGAAATCCGGCACCTCGTCGTCCACCTGCCAGGACAGCGTGACGGCTTTATCCCCGCTTACGGCAGTGAACATGGCAATACACGCTTCACACAGCTCACGCACGTCAAACGCCATCTGCTCGAGCTCGAGCTTGCCCGCTTCGGCTTTGGAGAAATCCAGGAGGTCGTTGATGATGTGCAGCAGGGACTGCGACGAATTGTGAATGATACGCGCATAGCGCGCCTGGCTCTCATCGAGAGGCCCCTGACGCAGAAGCTGCACCATCCCCAGCACCCCGTTCATCGGCGTGCGGATCTCGTGACTCATCTTCGCCAGAAACTCGATTTTGGCTCTCGCTTCCGCATGCGCCGTCAGCGCATTCTGCTCAGCCAGCCGTTTGGCGTTGTCGAGCAGTTTGATGCGATCTGCAATACCGATGGCAAAGAGAATGAGACCAATGGAGCCCGCCGCGCGATCCAGATTACGGAACGATTCGTCGAGATGAAAAAGGCCCGCTCCGCCGGCCGCCGCAATTGCTCCGGTCGACAGCGGAAACAGCAGGGCCAGCAGATAGGTTGCGGCGGGCTGATATCCATTCCGCCATTGCCATAGGGCGCCGATGACAAAAAAGAGCGGCGCGGCAATCGTCAAAGGCGCAAGATACGTTCGCGTTGCGGCAGGAAAAAACAACGACGTCAGCGCCGCCGTGACAAACACGCCCGTCAGCGCAATGGTTATTCGGTGGATTTTCGGCAGATCATGCGCCAGGTTCAGATAAACCGTGTGAAACCAGGCCGCTGCCGCGAGGTAGGCATGAAAGCACACGGAGAAAGCCACCAGATTCCAGTTTGCCGCGCCGGGCAGTAACCACTGGGCAAACCCTTCGTAGTAGCCCCGATAAGCCACGTTGAAGAGAATCAGAGCGCTGAAGGCTGCGTAGACCAGATCTCTCGTGCGCACGAACAGAAGAAAGGTAAAGCACAGCAACCCCAGCGATATCCCGCGCAGGATGCCGCTGAACCAGCTCTGCCAGTGATTGGCAACCAGATAGGAAGACTCGTTGTAGAGCGTCGTACGGATGTGCACCGAGCGGCTGCCTTCAGCGTGCACATAAACCGCGTGCTCCCCGGGCGGGAGCGCAAACCGGAACACGTTTGCAAACACGCGCACGTCGCGCTCGCCGAAGGGAATCTGTGAACCCCCGGGAATACGTTGCCAGCCGTTTTCCGCCTTGTAGTAAAAGTCCAGACGCTCCACGGACTGGACCCGCATTTCCCAGATGAGATGAACGGGCGCATCTTCGGGATTGGTGAGATCGAGGCGCAGCCACGCCGGGTATCGTTCCGCGGGGATGTAGAGCGGGCCTTTGTCACCGGGCAATGTCCTGAAGCCGTCCGCCGCATGGACATGCTCAACGGTTTGCTTCGACGTTGCATGCTCGAGGATGCGCAGGTGCGACCACGGATCAGCACGAAAGTCCTCCGCTGAGCTCACCTCGAGGGTTTCAGCGTAAGACAGCCCCGTTAGACACCACAGTAAAACAACGCCACAAACTCGCATGGCTTACGCAAACTCTTGTGCACAATTGAGTATAGGCGGGCTTTATGGCGTCGGCAGGAAATCGAGACAAACAACCTACTTGCCAGTAACATGGCTCAACCCCGTGGGCGTTGGGCCGGCTTGAATCAAATCATTCATTCAGAGCTGATCGAAGAGATCTATGCCACAACCGTTGCTCCGGAGCGCTTCGCAACGCTGCTTGGAGACTGGGAACGCTACCTCAGCACGAGCGACGGAGAGCGCGCCGCGCTGGCGCAACCGCAGGTGCGCGAGCACCTCACTCGAGCGGCGCAAATCTTCGACAGCATCTGGCTCAGCGAACCAGCGGCGGACGAACCGGCACCGGTCATCGGTGGCTTGTATCCCTGGTTCGAGTGCGACGCCGCCGGTATGGTCACCGACGCAAATCGGCCCGCGGCAGCGCTTTATGCGGCAAAACCCGACGCCACGCTCAACAGTCTCAAATTCACCCCCGAGGATCGTCAGCGTCTGCAGACTGCTCTTTTGCAGGCGCTGCAGGCACAAGATACGCCGCAGGTCATCAGTTGCGACGGTATTGACCAACGCGCACACACGGTCGTTTCCGTACAACGCACAGGCCCCCGGCGCGTGCGATTTGTGACCAACGATCTGGTCTGGACAGCACGTCTCAAGGAGATAGTAAGCAGCTCTTTCGGACTCAGTCGCGCGGAAAGTGAAATTGTGCAGATGCTGGCGGAAGGCGGCAGCGTGAACACCATCGCCGCCGAGCGGCAGAGCGCGGTGACGACGGTGCGGGCACAGATCCGCTCCATCTACGACAAGACGGCGGTGCGTAACCAGGCGGAGCTGCTGCGTCTGGCCATCGGCATTGCCACCATTGCCCACGCGGAGGAGATGGCCCAGAGCGCCCCCGCCACTAACAGCATCCTGCCGCTTGCTCAGGATGTACGCCACCTGACGTTGCCGGACGGCCGCACGCTGGACTACGTCGAATTCGGTGCACAGTCGGGCACGCCCGTGCTCTTTCTACATGACGAGTACTACGGCTATCACTGGTCGCGGGGCATGGTGGAGCACGCCAGGCAGCAGCACCTGCGCATCATTGCGCCTGCGCGAGGCGGTTATGGTCAGTCGGACCCGTACGCCGAAGAGACGGATCCCACGCATCAATGTTGCCAGGACCTGTTGCTCCTGCTGGACGAGCTTGGCGTCGCTGAATTCTCCCTGCTGACCCGCCGCACCGGTTACCGCTTTGGTCTGCAGATCTGCCACAAAGCACCGGGCCGAATTCAGAAATTCATTGCATGCGCACCCGCTCTGCCGGCTCGCAATGCCGAAGACTATGCGAGCATGAATCCGCTGGCGCGTTTCATATCACTGACCACGCTGAGCAACCCCACGCTGCTCGCGTTTGTCGCCCGCGCGGGTAACCGCTTCATTCAAACTCAGGGCTTGCGCCAGTTTGCCCGGGTCATCAACAAGGCATGCGACGTCGATCTCGAGATCATCGAGAACGATGGGCACTGGGAAGTCATGGAAGCGGGAATGAACTTCAGTCACCGGCATGGGCACCGCACCTACCTCAAAGAGGCTGAGCACGACACGGCAGACGTCTGGGACAAGACCATTCGTTCACCTGTGCCCATTACGCTGCTGATCGGGGAGCTCGATCCCAACGCGCGGCTGGCCCGCGCCGAAGCCTTGAACGCCGCGGGCGCCAACCTGCAGATTGTCTTGTTCCCGAATGCGGGACAGCTCTTCTTCTATACAGAATCGAAAGCCGTCCTCAGCACGGTGCTAAGCGACTAACCGACTCACTCCACACTTCCCCTGTGCGGTCGATCTCACATTGCCGCACTGCCCGGGAGTTCTACTCAATATTGCGTATGCGGCTTTCACCTGCGTGGCCCTTAATCGTCCCGACAGTGAATCACTGTCGTGTTTGAGCCGATAAAAGGAAACATCATGATCAAACAAGCAGGACTCGTGCTTGGGCTTGCCGCCCTGACCGCCGCGTGCAGCGACGGCGGCAGCAGCCGAAGCTCCCCTCCTCCACCGGTGCCTGTGAGCGGCGTTGCCGTTAAAGGACCTCTGACCGGTGCTGCGGTGACTGCGTTTGCGCTCGATCCGGCGGCAGCTGACCTCAAAGGTGCAAGTCTCGGCAGCGGTGAAACGGATGCCAACGCGCAGATCACCGGGCTGGAACTACCCCAGGATACGACCGGGTATGTGCTCCTGGAGTACACCGCGGACGCTGACACGGTGGATCTCACCACCGGCGCAGCGCCGGTTCTCGACGTGCTGACAACCTACGCAGCCGCAAGCGACGTGCTTGCCGGCGAAACGCTGTACGCCACTGCCCTGACCACCATGGCACTGGACATCGCAGCCGACAATGCGGGCGACAGCGGCGTATTCGGCGGCGACGGCGACGGCACAGCCACGGAAGCCGAATTTCTGCAGGCTGTCGGCGTCGCGGAAAACCAGATCAAATCGGTGCTTGGTTTCGATCTGCTGGACGACGTGGATCTCTTCGCAACCCCGCCGCTCCTGGACGACTCCACAAGTGACGCCGCCACTCAGGCCGCGGCGCTCAACTACCGCATGGCAACGGAGATGGCGGTTGCCGTGGCGGCCAGCCTGCAGGCAGATGCGGCCGCCAACGGCAGCAGCGCCACGGTGCAGGACGTGCTTGGCGCGCTCGCCGACGATCTGTCCGACGGTCTCGTAGACGGCAACAGCGGAACGGATCAGATTGCAGACCTCGCCGACGTCAGCGATGTCGCGGGTCTCGTCAGCCAGGACCCGAGCCTCCTGACGGTACCCGGCACGGACATTGCGCCAGATGAGATCATCGACGTTCTTATCAGCGAGACGAGCGACACCGGCAGCAACGTGGATGTCACCGCACTCGAAGACGGCACGGTGGCGAATCCCACGCCTGCACCCGCAACGCTCGCGGCGGACTCCGACGGTGACGACATCGCCGACAACGCAGACAACTGCCCGGCAGCGGCCAACGCTGCGCAGATCGATACCGATGGCGATGCGCAGGGCAACGCCTGTGACAGCGACGACGACAACGATCAGGTCGCGGATCTGGACGACGCATTCCCGCTGGATCCGAGTGAATCGGTAGATACCGACGCCGACGGTATCGGCAACAACGCCGACAACGACGACGACGGCGATCAGGTGGCCGACGACGAGGACGCGTTTCCGCTGGATCCGACGGAAACGCTCGACAACGACGCTGACGGGATTGGCGACAACGCGGACCTCGACGACGACAACGATCAGGTACCCGACGCCGAGGATGCCTTCCCGTTCGATCCAACGGAATCAGCCGACAGTGACGGTGACGGCGTAGGCAACAACACCGACGCTGACGATGACAACGACGGCGTGCTGGACGATGTCGACGCATTTCCGACTGACCCGAACGAGACAACGGACACCGACGGCGATGGCGCCGGCGATAACGCCGACGCAGATGACGACGGCGACAACGTCAACGACGACGTGGACAACTGTCCGTTCATCAGCAATGCCGATCAAGCCGACAGCAACGGCAACGGCGTTGGCGACGCCTGCGATGGGCAGGGCGCCGTGTGGAACGCATTCAACTGGAACGAAGCCGACTGGCAATAAGGAAATTTGAGGACAAGACTATGAATATCAAACGCAACATTCTCTCTCTGGCATGCGCCGGTCTGCTGAGCGCTACGGCTCAGGCCGGAGAGGTCGACGACACCAACGTCACGACCTTTCAGGCAAACACGCCCGCGGTCGCGGCTGAGGTGAACACCACCATCGGCGCGCTGATCACGGCCATCAACGACAACGCGCAACGCATCGCCGCGCTGGAAGACACCGCCGCGGACGCGCAAAGCGTCTCCGGCCACAACTACCGCTTCGCCGACATGGAAGTGGGAGCAAACGCCAGCACCGACGACCGCAGTACGCTGACGTCTATCTTCGGTTACAACAGCGTGATCATGTTCGATGCCGCGGGTACGGGCATGATCGTCGCTGCCACCGAGACCGACATCATCGTCGACACGCGCACCTACCGGGCGTTCATCGACCCCGTGCAGCAGGATCTGATCACCGACTCACAGGCCGATGCGTTCATCTCGACGGGCAGCGAGCAGATTTCGTTCACGTGGACCCAGAGCGGTGAGACGGTGACGATCGACGACGGCGAAGACACGCAGACGTTCTACGTTGCCATGGACGGTTCTGTGCTGATCACCCAGAACACCGACATGTCGGATATCCCGGGCTACGAAGGCGGCAACGTCAACATTGTCGTGGGTGTACGCGTGCAGTAACCAGCCATCCAATCGCGCGCAACAAGAGCACCTTCGGGTGCTCTTTTTTTGCTCGAGATTCGAATCGAGACACCGCCACTCGAACTGACCGACGTTTCGCCGCAGGCGAAACTCGCTAAGGTCGCCGCCCAAGCGGCGACCGACAGCGGCGACCGACACCCACCGACGTTTCTGCCGAAGGCAGAAACTCGCTAAGGTCGCCGCTCAAGCGGCGACCGACACTGGCGGCTTAAGAACAGCGCTGCTTGATCTGACCGAGTTTTCGCCCCCTGGCGGAAACTCGCTAAGCGAACGAAGTGAGCGGCTGGCGCTCCC
>JAAUXY010053101.1_pt1 | contig 11218 bp, 11 predicted proteins | sample 7278121 | NCBI WGS metagenome assembly JAAUXY01 (sample SAMN14350117, study PRJNA611818) | marine sediment metagenome | isolation source: surface marine sediment (1.8m) | place: French Polynesia: Moorea | collected 2018-08
CGGCGAGACCCCGGCCGCCTTACCGCTTCTCGAGGAGGCCCTCGAGATCCAGCTCCGGAGCTTCGACGAGGTGCATCCGGAGGTGGCCACGACCTTCAGCACCCTGGGCTCTGTCTATTCTCGCTCGGGCGATGTCGACCGGGCCCGCGAGCATTTTCGTCGGGCGCTCGAGATCCGGCGTCAGATCTACGGTGACGATCATCCGATCGTTGCGCGCAGCCTGACGAATCTCGGATATTTCCTGGATGCCCGCGGTGAGCACGAGGGTGCCGAGCCGGTGCTCCGCGAAGCGGTCGACATCTTTCGCAGGCTTTCTGATCCTCGCCAGCTGGACTACCCCAGAAGCCTGATCAATCTATCGAGAAACCGTGGCCGGCAGGGCGATCACCAGGAAGCCGAGGAGCTCATCCGGGAAGCGCTCGAGATGACTCATAGGGCCGTGGATCCGGAGCACCCGATCATGTCTCGGTTGGGGATCGCTCTGGGAGACGCGCTGGCGGCGCAAGACCGGTTGGCAGAGGCGGCGGTTGCTTATCGAGACGCCCTGGAGCGTCGCCGGGCGACCCTGCCCGAGGGCCACAGCCTGATCGCCTTGCCGTTGGTGTTCCTGGCACGAACCGAGCTGAAAAGACAGGACCTCCGGCAGGCGGAGTTGCTTTTGGAGGAGGCCCTCGACATCTTCCGCGAGCAGCGCCTGGAGGATTGGCTCACAGCCGAGGCCTACATCCTCCTCGGCAGTTGCCGTATGCAGCAGCTCCGCGCTCCAGAGGCCGAGGAGCTGCTGCGCGAAGGGCTGAGGATTCTCGAGACGGACGCCGCGGCGGCACCCGCCGAGGACGGGAAACGGTTGGCCGCACAGGCGCGAGCACAACTCGAAGAAATCGCCCGCGCCTCACAGACTCAGGCGTTACCCCCACCATAGCCGTAGTTGGTGGGGTCCGAAGCGTTGTCGTCGCCACAGTCGGTCGAGTCAGAGTCGCCGCCATAGCCGTAGTTGGTGGGGTCAGAAGCGTTATCCTCGCCACAGTCCGCCGAGTCGGAAGGGCTGTCCTCGCCATAACCGTAGTTGGTCGGGTCAGAAGCGCTGTCCCCATCACAGTCCGCCGAGTCAGAGGTGCCGCCATAGCCGTAGTTGGTGGGGTCCGAGGCGCTGTCGTCGCCACAGTCGGTCGAGTCAGATTCGCCGCTGCCGCTAGAGTTGGTGGGGTCCGAGGCGCTGCCGCCATAGTTGGTGGGGTCAGAAGCGCTGGTGTCGTCTTGGGTCGAGTCGGAGACGTTGAGGGTCACCCGGGCCGTGACGGCGGTGGTGGCCTTCTTCGAGCCCGCGGGAGGGCGAATCGAGGCGCTGAGAGTATGCTCGCCGATGCTGAGCTCGGCATTGACGACCCGTCCTCGGCCGAGAAACCCGTCGATGCTCGACGTCCAGCGAACTCTTTTGCTGAGATCTTCGGATCCCTTGCTCGCCGAGGCGCGTAGACGGACGGTGCCGGGGACGATCTCCGAGCCATCTTTCGGCTTCAGGATCTCTACGATGACGAACGGTCGGGTGCCGGAGCGGGCCGGGTTCTTTATGCGCTTTTTGAGCTCCGCGCCTGCCTCCAATGTGGGTCGTGGGAAGTCGCCAGCTAGGGGATGGATGTTCTTGGGCATGGGCTTTCTCCTGTCGATTCCCCGGGTTAAGGGGAGATGGTCGTTTCTCTCACTATATGGACCTTCGCAAAGTCGTGGCGTACTCCCTCACGACGAGGGTAAATCGTGACCTCGAAGGCTGCGGCTAGTCCTCCATATAACCTGACGTCGCCGTCGGTCTGAGCCTCTCGACATCGCCAACCTAGCGGTTCGCCGTCGAGTCTTGTTGAGGAATACCGAGTCGCCGAATTCGTGAGTCCGGTAGCCGTCATGCTCGAGCGCGGCGTCCATCCGGCGCAGCACCGAGTCCTCGGTGAAGGCGCGCAGTAGCTCGTAGTGGCTGGTACCCGGCTCGTGAACGCCGCTGATGATCGCGTCGACCACTCGCAGCTCGCTGCGTGGGCCGATCCGCTGATCGGCGACGTCTTCGCCGGTTCGCAGGTCGCCGCCCGCGGCAGCGTGCTCCAGAGCCCGGGTCACCGTGGTGCCGAGGGCGATGATACGGCCACCGGTCGTCGCGGTGTGACGAATCGCGTGCACCGTGGATGCCGGGATCCGGTACGGTTCGTCGAGCGGCAGGCGTCGATCTAGCACCGGATCGCCGGTCGACGAGAGGCCGGCGGCATGGGTCAACGTCGCGAACTGTACGGCCCGTTTCTGCAGTTTGGCGAGCAGTTTCCAGTCGAGCAGAAACCCGGCGGAGGGTGCCTCGAACGATACGGGGATCGAGGCGACTCGAGTCCAGACGTCCCATAGCGCCAGCCGTTCGTCGATGTGGGCGTATTGAATCGGTCGGCCGTGTCGTGCGATCCCGGCCCAGATCTCCTCCGGCGTGCCGGCAAAGTTCAGCGCCAGCAGGCGCGGATGGCCGAGCGACCGAAGCACGGTGGCGCGAAGTGGGCCCAGCAATAGGAGGTCGCCGGGACGCAGCATCGGAGGCAACGGACGCTCCTCGGTCAGCGTGCGGTGGTCACCGCGCCCAAAGGCGACAGCGGTGAGCTCGTTGACGTCGTCCGGGGCGAGCGAGTTGCGGCCGGCGAGCCGGATCTCGATCTCCTCGCCGCTCGGCTCGTGGGTGCCGCGCAGGCTGGCCGGAATCGTTGCGGCGTCGTTGGCCACCAGCAGGTCGCCGGGTCGGAAGTGGTGAGCGATCTCCGCGCGAGCCGCATGCTGCAGCCGGCCTGCTGAGTCGACGACCAACAGCTTGGCCCCGGTCGGGCGTTGAACGGGCGCGGTGGCAGCGATCACGCCACTGCCTCCAGGTGGGTCGCCGCGGCGATCAGCTCAAGGATCTCTCCCGCGGATTCGCTGGGCTTCTTGAGCTCCGCCGGGTCGGCATCCGGGATCGCGAGCGCGTGCAGCGGTGTGTCCATGTCGCCGGGATCGAACGCTTCGACCCGGACACCGTGCTCCTTCAGCTCTTCATTCCAGATCCGGCTCATGTGCGCGAAGGCCGCCTTGCTCGCCCCATAGGCGCCCCAGCCGGGGTAGGGGTTCACCGCGGCGTCGCTGGAGATGTTGATCACCAGCGCCGGCCTGCCTTCTCGGGAGGACGCCGTCAGGGAGCCGAGCAGCGCCTTGGTCAGGCGGAACGGGCCGACGAGATTCGTGGCCAAAGCGGTCTCGAAGTCCTCGCATTCGGTGTCCGCGAGCAACGCCAGAGGCACCGGCCCCAGGCTCGAGGCGTTGTTGATCAGCACGTCGAGCCCACCGAGGGCTCCGGTGATGCGCATCGCCAGGGCATGGGTCTCTTCCTTGCGCGAGACGTCGCCGTCGATGCCGTGGGCTCCCGAGATCTGGCGTGCGACCTCCTTGACCCGGGGTTCATGGCGAGCGACGAAGGCCACCTCGGCGCCGGCTTGCCTCAGTCCTTCGACGAGCGCCAGGCCGAGGCCTGAGGTGCCTCCGGTCACGGCGACTCGCAGGCTCGAGAGGTTCGAAAGATCGGTGGTATTTCTAGTCATGGTCAGACTCCTGTTTTACTGTGATTCCCGATGTCGGCCACGTCTGCCGGGCCGCTTCGAAAGCATCATAAAAGTTCAAGTTAACTTGAAGTCAAGAAGAAAATTTGATGAGCTTGTTACATGTCACTCATCACCATCGGCGAAGTCGCACGGCGAAGCGGTATAGCCGCTTCAGCGCTGCGCTTTTATGAGGAGCGTGGGCTGATCACATCGTCCCGCACCGGCGCCGGCCACCGGCGTTTTCCCCGTGAGGTGCTGCGTCGTCTCGCGTTCATCGTCTACGCTCAGCGGATCGGGCTGACGCTCGAGGAGATCGGTGTCGAGCTCGAAAAACTGCCGGAGAATCGCGTTCCGGTGCGCGACGACTGGTCGCGTCTGATGGGCAAGTGGAAGGCCAGGATCCGGGCTCGAATCGCCGAGCTCGAGCGGCTCGAGGCCGGGCTGACGCAGTGCATCGGCTGTGGCTGCCTATCGTTGGATAGCTGCCAGCTGGCCAATCCCGACGATCGGGCGGCTCGTTTCGGCCCCGGGCCGCGCTATTGGATCAGCGGCTCTGAGGAGCGCCAAGGTGCGACCGACTCTTGACCGCAAGCCCGACGAGTCACAACTTCGAGGAGAGACTCCATGCGTTTGAGGCTATCGATCATTTTCTGTTGGGTTCTTGTCGCGTGCACCGTCGCGCCGCCGCCGCGGTTCACCGGCGGCTCCGATCCGCGAGGTAGCGGGTTGGCGAAGAGCTACTGAGTTCCCCGAAGAATCCGCGGATGCGACCAGGCCGTTGTTGAGTTCCCCGAAGAATCGGCGGGCGCTGACCGAATCGCCGTTGTGTTCCCCGAAGAGTCGGCGGGCGCTGACCGAATCTTCGTTGTGTTCCCCGAAGAATCGGCAGGCGCTGACCGAATCTTCGTTGTGTTCCCGAAGAATCGGCGGGCGCTGACCGATTCGTTGTTGAGTTCCCCGGAGAATCCGCGGCTGCGGATCATGCCCTTGTCGTGGTGTTCGGCCCGAGGGCAGGAGAATCTAGTCCTCGGAGGCGGAAATATCGCGCACATTCGTTCGTGAGGCGCCGCGTCTACAAGGCTTGCGAGCGAGGCATAGTGGGGCTCTGGTGCAGGGAGCGTAACGCAGTGGACGTGGATGCATCGCGGACGAGGTGTGGCGGTATTTCTGCCGACGAGGACTAGGCCAATGCCCAGATCGGTAGGGCAAAGGTCCGCTCGTCGGGCTGGGTCGGCTCACCAAAGTGGAGAATGATGCGGTAGGGGATTTCGATGCCGAGTCGGCGGTGGTCGGCATCGAAAGCGTCGAGGCCGCGCAGCCAGCGGGACTTCCAGGTACGGCCGGATTTGATCTCAAACGGGATATGGTAGCCGCGATTCGAGATCACCAGATCGACTTCCGACGCTGCCGTCTTCGACCAGAAACGCAGTTCCGGTGCCGTCGGTTCGAACGAGCACCATTTGGCAAATTCGGCGATGACCAATTGCTCCACATAGGCGCCGAGCAGCCCTGAGGCTTTGAGCAACCTCAGATCTTCGAATCCTCTCAGCGCCCACATGAGACCGCTGTCACCGAGATAGAGTTTAGGAGCCTTGATCACTCGTTTCACCGGATTCACTACAAACGGCGCGAGACGCAACATATTGCAGGTCTGCTCCATCAACCCGGCGTACTTGCGTAGAGTGACCGAGGTCGTGCCAATCTCCTGCGCGGCGGTCTCCCATTTCATGGTGCTTCCGGTGCGTGCCGCGATTTGGCGGATCGCGGCTCTGAAGAGGGTGACGTTACCCAGGGTGGCCAGGCTCTGAACGTCTTTTTCCAGGTAAGTGGCGAGATAGTCGCGCAACCACGGCTCATGCTCGTCGCTTGAGCTCGGCTCCGGAAAGAGCGAGAGCAGGCGGCGTTCTTCGGTCCATCGGCGGCGCTGAGCGACGCGGTAACGCGCCCGCTCGATCAGCTGGTCGAAGTCTTCGGTGGTGAAACGCCCGCACAAGAGTCGAGAGATGAGCTCTGCCAGCCCGTCCGCGGTCGGATCTTCACCTTGGATGTGAGCAAAGCCCTCGGCCAGGGTGAACGGATGAAGGGTGAGCAGGCGTGCCCGACCGGCCAGGGTCTCGGCCGCAGGATCGTGGATTGCCAGGGCTGAAGAGCCGGTCAGCACCACCCTGAGCTTTTCTCGATGGACGTCATAAAGCGCCTTCACCATCTCGAATAGGGCGGGCGCTTTCTGCGCCTCGTCGAGCACTAGGGTGAAAGGAGCCTCGATCGCGCTCCAGGGCCGCTCAGCCTGTTCCTCGATGGCGCGTAGCAGGCTGCCTTCGGTGCCAGTGAGCCGATCGCGCAGGAACGGGTCGTCGAGACTCAGGATCAGTTTCTCGTGCTCTGCTACCGGCGCCAGGAGCTCGCGCACGAGGGTCGACTTACCGGTTTGCCGTGCGCCTGTCAGCACCAGGACCTTGCGATCTTTCAGGGCCTGCCGGCAGAGCGTCTCGAGAAGGCGGGGGGTGTACACGTCGACTCCGGATATTGCAGAGTCTATTCTGCACTATCGACTTTGCATTGCAAAGTCGATAGTGCCCTATTTACTCTGCAGAGTCGACAAACGGATTCGAGAAACGCGGGTCGGTCACGAAGCTCTCGTCTGTCAGGCTCTCAAGGAACGCCACCAGGTCGGCCCCATCGGTCCCGGTCAGCCGAAACCCTTTGACCAGCGGGCTCTTGCGCGGATTGTCCCGACCGACACCGGCGTAGGGGCCAGCTTCGATCGTTCGGCCGCCGGCGGCGTAGTGCTCGATCACCCCTTCCAGGGTGGCGATCGAGCCGTCGTGCATATAGGGCGCGGTGAGCGCGACATTGCGCAGGGTCGGAGCACGGAAGCGACCGACATGACGCCGACGCCCGGTGTGCTCGGCGAGGCCGATGTTGTCCTCGGGATAGAGGCCGCCTCGTCGGCCCAGGTTGTAGAGGCCGGTGTTGTGAAAGGCGGCGTCGAGCTCGAGGCGTCGCCGTTGGGGGCTAGCGGTCGTAGGGCCTGAGAAATTGAAGCCGCTATGGCAGTGAAAGCAGCCCACGCGCTCCTCGAAGAAGAGCCGCGTGCCGCGCTTCGCCGCTTCGGACATGGCGTCTCGCTGGTCGAGGCGGACCCGGCGATCGTAGGCGGAATCGCCGGAGATCAAGGTGCGCTCGAAGGCGGCGATCGCCTGGATGACGGTGTCGACGCTGATCCGTTCTCCAGGCCCGTGGGTTGGAAAGGCGTCGGTGAACATCGCCTCATAGCGCGGGTCCCGCGCGAGGCGGGCGACCATCGCGGTGCCGTCCCCCTCGACGTCGAGCTCGACCGGGTCGCGGTTGAACATCGGGACTCGCGCCTGGTCTTCGAGACTGCGGAGCGACGGATCGGCCCATGCAAAGCTGTCGTTGTAAGCGACGCCCACGAGGCTCATGGCGCCGCGGGGATGCAAGGTGCCAGTGGCGCCTAGAGATCGCGCCCGACCGTCGGTGAACGCCAGCTCCTGACGATGGCAGGTGGCGCAGGCGAAGTGACCGCCGGAGGAGAGACGGCGGTCGTAGAAGAGGTGGCGACCGAGCTCGACCTTGGCCGCCGACATCGGATTCTCCGGCGGCACCACGGGTCGCGGGAAGCCGGGCGGCAGGCGCCATTCGTATGAGTTGGGCCCGACTTCGGCGTCGACTCGAGGATCGGGGGGCGTCGCCGCGGTGCAGGCCGCGGCGGCGACCGCGGCCAGGATCAGGGCTCGGTTTCGGAAACGTCTCACCAGGAGCTAGCGACCGCACCCTCGAGTCGCGCGGTCTGCGCGGCGATCTCGCCGCGTTCCTCGAGCCAGGCGGCGAAGGCGTCGACCGCCTCGTTTGAGACTTTGCCGTCGGGGGCGGCGCGCTGTTCCTTAACCCAGGTCTGCATCGCCTCCATCAGCTGGTTGGCCAGCGCGCGTTCCTGATTGAATAGCTGCATGTAGGCTTCTTTCACCTCGCTGAGTCGGCCAAGCCCGAGATAGGCCTCGGCCCGATACTCGATCGCTTCGCCGTAGGACGGCACCAGCTCCAGGGCGCGATTGTAGGCCTCGAGGGAGGCTTCGAAATCGCCGGTTTTGCGCAGGGCGTAGCCCAGGCTACTGTGCGCCTGGTGAAAGTTCGGGATCTTTTCGATGGCGGTCTCGAACAGCGGGATCGACTTCTCGTGTTGCTTGCGGGCCTTGCCCAGCAGCTTGTCGCGCTCGTCGCCGGAGGCGATCTTGGCCTTGTCCTCGTAACCCCAGGCCTTGTCGCGATGCTTGAGGCCGATGTTGTAGGCAGTCTTGCCGGCTTCTTCCGGCGTCTGAGTCGGCGCGGCCTGCGGTGCCTCTGTGGCCGGCTTGCTGCCGGCAGCTTGGGCTGAAGGCTGGAAGACAAGGCTCGTCAGAAGGAATACAGAAATGATGGTCAGACCTGTCCGCATGGTTCTCTCCTCGAGGGTGTTATGTCCGAGTATACGGCCTACTGGCCGTGTATAGATTCAGGCCTGGCGCTGGCGATCGGCCCGTCGCGGCCACGCGACGGTGAGGGTCATCGTTGACGGCGCGAGTCGACGAACCTCGGCTGCCTTGAGCGCCTCACCGGCATCGCCTTCCGGGGCATTCGCCAGTCGTACGCGGACGACGGCGTCGGGATCGACCGTGGCCAGCAGTTGCTCGAGTTGAGCGGTCAGCTCCGCGCGCGTGAGACCTGCTGGATCCAGATCGACGTCGACCATCGGCCGCGCTGGCAGTTCGTGAAAGGTCCAGCTCTCGAGGCGACCCCCATTGTCGTCGGGAGCGACTTCAAGCGTCATATAGCCCTTGGGCTCGTCGCGCTCGGCCGAGCTGGTGCGCTCGATCGAGCCGGGATAGAACACCGGTGCGGCCAGCGGACGGCGCGCGAGGTCCACCTCCAGCACCTGGCGACGGTGGATGTGGCCGGCCAGCACCGCCGCGAATCCCGCCGGTAGATCGCGCCCGCGGATGACGTCGTCACCGCGGCGAAAGGTGTAGCCGACCGGGCCGACTTTGGCACCCTCGATGGTCTGGTGCAGGCAGAGGAGTCGCACGTCTGCCGGGGCCTGGTGCCAGCCGGTGGCGTCGAGCAGCTCCGCGAACCGCCCTCGGACGTCGTGGCGCTCGAACGGGAAGCCGGCCAGCGCGACTCGCAGATCCCGGATCTCGAGCCGCACCGTCAGCGGGCTGTGTACGATATGCACCGACGGATGGGACGCGAGCAGCGGGTAGGGGATCGCCGAGCGTTCGTGGTTACCGGGTACGACCACCACCGGCACGCCGGCGTCGGCGACGTGCATCAGCGGTTCGAAAGCCATCTGTACGAGGCGTGGCGGCACCTTGCTGCGGAACAGCACGTCGCCGCCGTGCACTACCAGGTCGACCTCACCCTCGAGCGCGGGTGCCAGCGCCCGTTCGTAGTTGGCGAAGAAATCCGGCCCACGCCGTCGGCGCTCCACCCGTGGCTTCCACGGGAAATCGAAGCCGAGATGAGTGTCGGCGAGGAGCAGAATTCTCAACATCTCGCAAGAATAGACAGTCTGGCTTAATCCAGGAGGCGTTTGCGCGTAGCGCAAAGGGCTCCTGAGAGGAGGGGCTGGGCCAGGGAAGCCAAGCTGTGAAGCTTGGGTTTCTAGGGGCTACTGCATGCGTTTGACCGCTATGTACAGGACGACGAAGAAGAAGACCGAGATCAGCACGTTGCGCATGTAGCTGTTGCGGGACGGACGGGCCAGCGTCCCGATCGGCGTCAGCGCGTCGCCGGGGCCGATCTGGTCCATCAGGGCCTGGACGGCGGCCACCGGCACGGCGAAATTCAGGTTCTGACCGATACCAAATTGGCTGACGACCACGCCGATGACTTCTCCGTCGAGTTTCATCACCGGCGAGCCGGACGATCCCGGCGAGATCGCCGCGGTGATCTGCAACAGTGGCGAGCGGCCGCTCGTGCGCCGTTCGACCTCCGACGGGTCGCGGATCGCCGCGACGATACCTTCCGACAGCGAGCCCGCCAGCCCCAGCGGGCCACCGAGCACCACCACCCGCTCGCCGGGAACGGGTGCGGCGTCTGAGGCCAGCGGTAGTGGGCGGGACGAGCCGGCGTCGGTCAGCAGCACCGCGAGGTCGTTGATCTCGTCCTGAGCGACGATGCCGTTGACCGTGAAAGCGGGGCCGTCGGCGGGGATTGCCTCGACCCGGTGGGCCGAATCGATGACGTGGCTGTTGGTGACCACCAGGCCGTTGGTAGACACGAAGAAGCCGGTCCCCGAACCGACCTCGCGGCCCGAGACGTCGAGCACCCGGAGCTTCAGGACCGATGTACTGGCGTCGCGGGCGAGATCCTTCAGATCGTCGCCGGCCGCGGGATTGGCGATAGCGGCGGCAAGCAAAGTGACAACAAGCCAGGAGGTCTTCTTCATGACAGTCACCTTACACCGGAAGAGCCCCCGATCTCAAAGTTCCAGAGGTCTGAGGTCATCCGATGATACGTGGATGCGTCAGGAGTCCCGGGCGCTGGGAGCGCAGGCATCCTGCCTGGATCCGGCGCGTCAGCGCCGGCAGATAGCCAACCTCATCGCAATACGTCAGGATCAGGGCATGCTCCGTACCTTCCGTTACCTTTGGGCTTTCCCAACCTCGCTCCCCGGCCTGATCGTTGCCGCGCTCACCCTGCTTACCCAAGGCCATTGCCGACGCCACTCCGGCACCCTCGAAGTCTGGGGCGGCCTGGCGCGCTGGCTGCTCGAGCACACGCCGGTGACGGCACAGGCGATGACCCTCGGCCACGTCATCCTCGGGCGAGACCTCCAGTGCCTGGACGCATGCCGAGACCACGAGCTCGTCCATGTTCGTCAGACCGAGCTCTGGGGGCCGTTCTTCCTCCCGGCTTACGCCCTGGCAAGCCTGTGGGCGCATCTCAAGGGCGGTCACTACTATCGCGACAACTGGTTCGAGGTCGACGCCAACACTCAATGAAGACGGACCTTCCAGCCGTCACCACAATTTTCTTCGAGCCGAGGTAAGACTTTTCCTCGTCGACGCGTCACAGACATGAAGGCCCGACACCCTCGGGCGATCACCCAACGCAGAACAAGGGAGACCATCATGTCGATTCAACGATCCAGACTATCCGTGCCCGCCCTCCTGGGCCTCGCCCTGACCGCCCTCCTGAGCTTCTCGGCGTACGCCGCGGATAGCGTCAACGTCAGCTCCGGGCTGACCCTGGCCGGTGGCCCGCTGGCGCTGCGGGGCTATGATGCCGTGGCCTATATCGCGGACGGCCGCGCCACCCGCGGCAACGCGGAACACTCCACTCTGCATGACGGCGCCGTCTATCGCTTCGCGAACGCCAAGAACCAGGCCACTTTCGAAGCGGATCCCGATCGCTATCTGCCCGCGTACGGCGGGTTCTGCGCCTTCGGAGTCTCGGTCGGTGCGAAGTTCGACGGCGATCCGGAAGTCTTCAGCGTGGTCAACGGACGCCTCTACCTGAACCTCAACACCGGCATCCAGCAGAAGTGGGAAGAAGACGTCCAGGGCAACATCGCTAGGGGTGACAGCAACTGGACCTCGATCCACGATACCCCGATCTCAGAA
>JAAUXY010065575.1_pt1 | contig 11216 bp, 7 predicted proteins | sample 7278121 | NCBI WGS metagenome assembly JAAUXY01 (sample SAMN14350117, study PRJNA611818) | marine sediment metagenome | isolation source: surface marine sediment (1.8m) | place: French Polynesia: Moorea | collected 2018-08
CTATGAGGATCGTCATGGTTTGCTCTGGATTGGCACGCACACCGGTGTCAGCGTGCACAATCCCGACGCGAGCGTTTTTTCGAACTTCAATCAGCTTTCGAACAACTGGGTTTCGAGCTTTGCGGAAGATGAATCATCCATCATCTGGGTGGGGACGATCGGCGGCGGTATCAATAAGGTCAATCTGACCACGGGCGCCATCGAGACCGTCCGGAACGGGGAGCGGGTGACGGCGTTGATGATCCAGACTTCAGGAGAAGTGTGGGTGGGTACCCGGGCTTCGGGTCTCGATCGATTTGATCCTGTCAGCGGCGAGTGGCGTACCTACCGTCACGATCCTGACGACCCCGGCAGCCTGTCGTTCGATGGCGTGACGAGCCTGCTCGAAGATTCGTCGGGCAGGATCTGGGTCGGCACCTACCTTGGCGGGCTCAATCGTTACGACCCGTCCACCGACAGTTTTACTCGCTATCGCGACCTTCCGGGTGAGGCATCAAGCCTGTGCGAGGGTCGCGTGCTTGCCATTCACGAGGCGCCCTCCCGGGCGCTGTGGCTTGGTATGCATCGAGGCGGTCTGTGTCGGTTCGATCCCGTTGACGAGACCTTCATGTCTTTTCGTGCGGAACCGGAGCGAGCCGACGGCCTTGCAAGCGACGATGTGTGGATTCTCGCCGAGGATCGTGACGGGAATCTCTGGATGGGTACTTCAGACGCCGGGGTTCACGTCTGGCTGCATGCAGACAAGGTCGCCGGCCGTCCGCGGTTCCTGCGGTTCGATGCTGAGGACGGTCTCGCAAGCGACGTGGTCTATGGATTGGTCGTCGCCGACGATGGGTCGGTGTGGATCAGTGGCAGCCGAGGCATCACGCGGGTAGTGCTCGATGCCGAGACGTCCACATTCCGGGATGTGCGGCGCTTTGGTGAAGACGACGGCCTGCCGGGATTCGAATTCAATCTGGCCGCGGCAACGCGCATGCGCTCGGGGCAGTTGCTGTTCGGCAGTACCGCTGGATTTACCGTGTTTGATCCGGCGCGAATCGTGCCCGATCGGGCGATGTCGGATCTCGTGTTGACGAGCGTGAAGAAGATGGGCGAGGAAGTCCCGGTCGCCGATTCGCGTGAAGGGATTGTCCTTGCACACACGGACCGGCTGATCACCCTCGAATACTCGACAATGGTGTTTGCTGCACGGCGGGCGAGCCGATACCAGCACATGCTCGAGGGATTTGATGCAGCATGGGTCGAAGATGGCCCGCGGCGGCACGTTTCATACACCAATCTCGCGCCGGGTGAATACGTGTTCAGGGTCCGCGCCGTAAACGCTGACGGCATCGCCGCCGCCGCTGAGATAGCGCTGCCTGTCCGCGTCTTTCCGGCGCCATGGGCCAGCCCAACGGCGTACGCGCTGTATGTGTTAGCAGCGTTGTTGGCAGTCGCTTTCGGCTGGCGCTCCTGGCGCAGCCGGATGGCCAAAGCGTTGGAGCTTCGTGAGACGCACGAGGCGCTCTTGTGCGAGGTCAGGGAACGCGAAACCAAAGAGCGCCTGCTTGCGACGGAGCAACGCCGTGCCCAGCAATACCTCGACATCGTCGAGGTGATTGTCCTCGCTCTGGATGACGACGGCCGGGTAACGCTCGTCAATCAGCGTGGAGCGCGCGTCTTCGGCCGCGACGAGTCCGAGCTCGTGGGAGCCAGTTTCTTCAAGGATCTTGTTCCCCCGGACCAGGCGCTGACTGCCAGAAAGCTTCTCGAGGACGTGGACCAGTACACCTATTGCGAATTCCACGTTCGCGACAAAGCAGGCGACGACAAGCTCATGGCGTGGCACGTGGCCAGAGTCCCGGACGGGCTGTTGATGTCCGGAGCCGACGTAACGCAGATGCGTGCGCTGGAGAAAGAGCTGCACAATGCGCAGAAGCTCGAAGCCCTGGGTACGCTGGCTCGAGGCGTTGCCCACGACTTCAACAACATACTGAGCGCTATTCTCGGTTACGCGGAACTGTCGCAAGCGGAGATGACAAAGAGCAGTCCGGCGCATGACTATCAGGAGAAAATCGCCGCATCGGTCGAACGGGCGCGGGAGATCATCAAAGGCATTCTGACGTTCGGGCAGGTGACCAAAGGTGTGCCCAGGGCGATAGACCTGTCGAAAACCGTGGAGGAGGCGCTGCAGCTCGTGCATCCGGTTCTGCCAGCGAACGTATCGCTATCAGCGCAACTCGATGACAGCGGCGAGCTGGTGCTCGCGGATGCGGCCCAGGTGATTCAGGTTGTCTCGAATCTGTGCACGAACGCCGTTCAGTCCATCGGTCAGGAACCCGGCAGCGTGACGGTGACAACGGCGCCGGTAGACCTGGACATTGATGAATCCCGTTCGTTGCTGCTGGCCAATCCGGGCCGGCATTTGAAGATCTGCGTTGCGGACTCCGGTCCGGGTATGGATGAACAAACCCAGGCGCGCGTATTCGAGCCGTACTTTACGACGCGCTCTCCAGGCGAAGGTTCCGGCCTCGGCTTGTCGGTTGTGCACGGGATCGTAACGCAGCTGCAAGGCGCGATCCGTCTGGAAAGCGCCGTTGGCCAGGGGACGCGTTTCGAGATCTTCATTCCACGCTTTGAAGGTGATGTCGAACCCGAGCTGGAGCATCGTGAAGTGCCTGATGAGGTGAACGGCGAGGGCACGGTGTTGCTGGTGGACGACGAGGAAGACATCATCAGAACGATTTCGGGGTTACTCGCTTCGACAGGCTACGATGTCATCAGCGCAGGTTCCGGCGAGGAAGCGATCGACATCATTGCGAACACGGCTATCGACATCCTGATTACGGACCAGACCATGCGCGGCGTGCTCGGCCAGGACGTTGCCGCGATGGCGAAAAAAGCGCGTCCGGATCTCCCGGTGATCATGATGAGCGGTACAGTTCGCCCTGCAACGGAACATATCGACGGGTTCATCAGCAAACCCTTTACGCGGAGCCAGCTCCTGTCGCAAATCGAGAGTGTGCTGGAGCCGAGGGATGCAGAAGTTGATCAGTCCTTGAGGTAATACTCGTCGTCGAAGGTCTTGACGACGTCCGGATAAAAAACCGTAAAAGCGGTCACCAGCATGCCGTTGATGAATCCCTCGGGGAACATCAGCAGCAGGATAAATGGCCAGCTTTCCAGGGCCATTGCAATCCACTCGGTTTGCCCCAGCAGCCAGAAGACGGGCAGCGCCGTCATCGCCACCATCAGGACGCACAAAATGCCGCCGCCGAAGCCTGCGCCGAGCATATACACAAAGAGATTCCTGAGGCCGTGTCTGCGCAGGACGTGCGCGAGCAGCCGGGTTGTCGTTGCGGGGATGAATACCGAAAAGAGCCAGGCCAGCGGTGCGGCGGCCAGGGGCTGCTGTTGAATCAGGACATAGACGAGCAGGACCAGCGTCGCTCCGATCATGGTGAACCGCCACCCCACGATCAGCGTCAGGCTGGTCACGCCGAGGAGATGTACCCGGACATCCTCGATCACCTCCAGCGTGAGGAGCCACAGCAGCAACAATGCGACCAGTCCGCCCAGCAGCACGTGTTGTCGTTCCGCTACCTTGCGTAGCGCGTTCCAGTTAGCCGTCAGCGCTGAGCCCGTCAGGCAACTGAGCATGGCAACGCCGAGCATGAACGTGATCCAGGAAGGGATCAGATGTGCTGCCACGACCACGAGACGTTTGCGCTTCGCTAGAAGGCTCTCTCAAGCGAACACGGTGAAACCGCCGGGCGATACGTCCAGCAGGCGCTGAGCGCGCTCGGGCAGCGCCAGAATGTCGCCGGGGTGGTTGGTAACCAGCTGATTCTCTATGGGTCGCAGCCAGCTCACGATGTAGCCAAGGTACAGGCCAACGCGGGCCTCGTTCTCGTTGTTGGCGCCGCCTGAATGCACCGCGTTGCCGCTGTAGATCAACGCTGCACCCTTCGGCATGACGGCGAGACACACCTCATCCGCCTCAGGTGCTCTTGCCTCGGTCCAGCGATGGCTGCCCGGAACGACACGGGTGGCGCCGTTTGTGTCGGTGAACTCCGTCAACGCACAGTTGGCGCTGATCAGAATCTCCTGGCCCTGGTTCTTTTCCTGTTTCTGCACGTGGTGCCAGGAAGCGGCATCAGTGTGAAACTCCTGTGCGTCCTGATCTTTGTTCAGCACCATCAGCTCGGTGTTGCTGAGTCTCACGTCGCTCGACAGGCCCGTGTCGACAAACATCCGCTCAGCCAGGGAGAGGAATAGCGGGTTGGTGAGCACCTCCACCATGCGTGCTGACTTGCTGAACAAGCCGTGCAGGCGTTTGGTTTGCTCACCGTAGAACTTGTCGCGGTAACCCAGGTCGTCCGTGCCCCAGTCGAGCGCGTCGAGATGGGCCTGAAAATCTTCCATCAGCGCGTCGCACAGCTCGTGAGAAAGGACGTTGAGCGCAATGCATGCGCCGTCTTCCGCGACGGCCGCGAGGATGTCGTCGATTTGTGTGTGTTCGATCTGTTTGAGTGCAACCATGAGGTCAGTGTAACAGGTTGGTTGCGAGTGGCTGGATTCTCTCCGACAGTGCAAAATCAATGACGCGCTGCCGCGCTTGGAAAAATGAGGGAAGGGCAAACATGAGCAACCTGGGCTATCCACTGGCAGGACTCAAAGTCCTCGATTTCACCCGTGCGCTTGCCGGACCGTTTGCCAGCCGCATGCTGAGCGACCTCGGAGCGGATGTGGTCAAGGTGGAACCACCGGACGGCGACGTCACCCGTATCTGGGGAGCGGTCAAAGGCGGGGTGCCCGGCTACTACCACCAGCAGAACGCAGGCAAACGCAACGTCTGCCTCGATCTCAGGGCTGACGGCGCCAAAAAGCTCGTGCATGATCTTGTCAAACAGGTCGATATTGTCCTCGAAAACTATCGGCCCGGCGTCATGGCGCGGCTCGGGCTGAGCTACGCCGACCTGTCGTCAGCAAATCCGCACATCATCATGCTGTCGATATCCGGTTTCGGTCAGGACGGTCCCGAATCCCATCGACCTGCTTATGCGCCTGTCGTGCACGCCGAGGCGGGTCTCATCAAACGTCACGCGCGGCGCAACGGCGTAGCGCCCAAAGATCTGCCCCTTTCGGTGGCGGATACCAACGCGTCTCTGCATGGCCTGGTTGCCGTGCTCGCAGCGCTCCATCAGCGTACGGTGACGGGCGAGGGGCAGCATATCGATCTGGCGATGATCGATAGCACCATGTGCACGGACGATCAGATTCACTATGACCTCGAGGATTCGGAAGCCACGGCGCCGCTGCCACCGGACATCTGGGCCACAGGTGCGGGCGATGTTCTAGTCTCTGTAGATTTCCGCTACTTCTGGCGTCTTCTCAATCGGGAATGCGGCGTTGATGATCCCGCGGCTGACGACATGGACACTGCGTCGAAGATAATGCTGCGCAGAGACGCCGCATCAGCGTTTCTGCTGGGGCTCGAGACCTGGGACGAGGTGGAGGCCGTCATGCACAAGCTCAACCTCGCATGGGGCAAGGCGCGGGATCCGGTAGATATCGGCGAGCAGGAGACGCTTGCGTTTCGCAAGGCCATTGTTGAAATTGACGATCGCGCCGGCGGCGTGCGTCCGATCCCTCAGTCCCCGTATCGGTTTTCCAAGGCGACGAGCGGCGTACGGGGCGTTGCGCCGCACCGGGGTGAACACAACCGCGAGATCCTGAGTGAGTGGCTCGACATGGACGAGGCGCGCATCAGCGAGCTCACCGCCAGCGGCGTGCTGCTCGAGGATGACGAGGTCCTCGGGTAACCTGATTCCAGATACAAGAGTAGAACTATGCGTGAATTGAACGAAGAGACGTCCGCAGGATCTCTGCAGGGACGCTATGCGCCTGAATTCGAGCAGGTGGCGGCCGCGTTCGTGCGTAACTTCGAAGAGTTCGGGGAGGTTGGCGCTTCAGTTTGCGTCACGCTGGATGGCAGTCCGGTAGTTGATCTCTGGGGTGGCACGAAGAATCAGCAAGAACAGACGCCCTGGCGGGAAGACACCATGTGCGTGGTCTTCTCGAGCACCAAGGGGGCCCTGGCCCTGGCCGCCCACACCCTGGTGGCCGCGGGTGAGCTCGATCTCGATGCGAGGGTTGAACGCTACTGGCCGGAGTTTGCCGCCAACGGCAAAGAAGCGGCTACCGTGCGGATGATGCTGGATCACTCGGTGGGCGTGCCGGCAATGCGTGAGAAGCTCAAAGACAAAGGGTGCTGCGACTGGGAGTACATGGTTGAGCGTCTCGAGCAGGAACCGGCTTTCTGGCAGCCGGGGACCAGGAACGGCTACCACATGGCCAACTTCGGTTGGACGGTCGGTGAGCTGGTACGGCGTGTGGCCGGTCAGTCCATGGGCAGCTATTTTCGAGAGGCCGTTGCGGAGCCCACTGGCGCGGAGTGCTGGATCGGTCTGCCGGAAAGCGAAGAGCCGAAGGTTGCACCCATGATCCCGTTCAAGCCCGTGCGCGGCGCGCCCTTGAGCGCGTTTACCGAGGCGTTGATCGGCGATCCCGAATCCATTCCCCATCTGGCCTTCTATAACCAGGGCGGTTTCAGCCCCAACAGCCGCAGCTGCAGGGCCGCGGAGATAGGCGGGGCGGGCGCGGTGGCCAACGGCAGGGGGCTCGCCAGCATCTATGCGCCGTTTGCCTGCGGCGGCGAGCTGAACGGGCGACGCTATGTCGACGCCGACACCCTTGCCGCCATGGGTGAGGTTGCGGTGGCAACCCACGAGGATGCCACGCTGCTGCTGCCGACGCGCTTCAGCCTCGGCTTCATGAAGTCCATGGACAACCGGCGCGCACCGGGTGTCGACAAAAGCAGCGCCATCTTCAGTAGCGCCGCGTTTGGTCACGTCGGCGCCGGTGGCAGCGTCGGGTTTGCCGACCCGTCAGCGCGCATGAGCTTTGGCTACGCGATGAACAAGATGGGCCCGGGCATTCTGATGAACGAACGCGGCCAGGCGCTCGTTGATGCGGTGTATCGTTCGCTCGGCTGCACAAGCAACGTTTCGGGTGTGTGGCGATAAGGCTCTCGAGGGCTTCCAGTTACGATAGCCATCGGTACACTAAAGATACTCTTAGATCGGGAACAACAAATGCGCTCAAACAGACTGTTATGCTCAATGCTCACCATATGCCTGATCTCGCTGGGCATTGCGCAGCCCGCGCAAGCGGGTTTTGTGACGACCGAACAGGCAATTGCCTTGGAGCAACGCGCCCAGATTCTCTCTGCCGTCGAGGCGAAGCTTGCAGCGGAAGAACTGCAGGAAACGATGCTGTCGCTCGGTGTTTCGCCTGAGCAGGTTGACGCGCGGCTCGCGTCGCTCAGTGACGCCGAGCTCGTCAGGTTGAATGCCAGTCTGGATGAATTGCCCGCCGGCGCCGGCGTTGTAGAGCTCGTCGGAGCTGTGTTCATCGTTCTGCTGATTCTTGAGCTTGTCGGAGTGACTGACGTCTTTACGGCCATCTGAATTCATGCCTCATCCTGGTCTGCTGGCAGTGGTTCTGCTGCTGGCAGGCTGTGTCTCCCTGCCACCCGGCGGACCTTCGATCCCCGTTCTGAGGGATGTCCCGTTCTATCCTGACGATGGAACACTCTGCGGACCAAGCGCGCTGGCCGCGATGCTTGGCGCAAGCGGGGTGACTGTGCAGGTAGACACCCTGACTGAGCAGATTTACCTGCCGGAACTGGAGGGCGCGCTGCAGGCGGAAATGCTCGCGGGCGCAAGACGCTACGAGCGCCTGCCGGTTGTGTTACACGCGTCTGAGGAAAGTCTGCTCAGCGCGCTGCGATCCGGATATCCGGTACTGGTTTTACAGCGGTTGGGTATCTTGTGGCAGCGGAGCTGGCACTACGCTGTGCTCGTAGGTTACGACGCAAGTCGTAACACTTACGTGCTGCGCTCGGGAATGCTGCCCGAAAAGCACACGGCGCGGCGCGAGTTTCTTCGTACGTGGGAGGGAGCAGACAGGTGGGCGTACGTTCTGCTCGACCCTGCACAACTGCCGGATTTCATTGCTGCCGATGCGCTCCTTGGCGCGGCCGCGGCGGCCGAAACGACCGGTAGACTCGATATGGCGTCGATGGCGTATGCGGCGGGTCAAGCGAGGTGGCCAGGCGAACACATGTTCTACTTCGGTGCTGCCAATGTCCTGGTTCGGCAAGGACGCTATGAGGAAGCCGCCGCGCGCTATGAAGCTGCGCTTGCCATCGAGCCAGGTCACCTCCTCAGCCTCAATAACCTCGGATACGCACTGGCCCGTGCCGGCTGTTCCGCAAAAGCTGAAAGAGTCCTGGCGGCAGGGTTGGCGCTACCGACTATCAGCGAGGCTGAGCGCAGTATCCTCAACCAGACACTGACTGAAGTTTCAGTCGAGGGAACAACGTCAAATTGTGAGCTGGAATGAGTCGGCTGCCTATGCCTCTCAGCTTAGGCTCATTCCCTCCAGGTCGCCCTTGTCCCGCCACTGTTTCAACAAGTGATTAAACGCGTTGATACCAGGTGCGTACGGTGAGTTTTGCATGTTGCCGCCCGAACCTTTGCCCTCGCGGTTGTAGTAACCCGGGGTGCACTCTTCGAGAAACGCGGCCGCCCCGGTGCCGGCCAGAGCAATAATCTGCTGCACCCAGGCGTCTTCAGCGTCGGCGTCGACCTCAATTGCCCGTTTCCCGCGCTTTTTGACCTCGTCGATGATGTAGCTGACGTGCACCGCCTGGTCGTCAAACATCGACGTCATGTTCGGTGACAGGCCGTTCTGGTTGATGCCGATCGTGAACCAGTTCGGGAAGCCGTGGCTTGCAAGCCCGTGCAGCGTGCGGAAGCCATCCCCCCAGTGGTCGTACAGCGACTCACCGTTGCGCCCTATGGTGTCGAAGTCGACCCGGCGGTGGGCGGAGGTTGTGATCTCGAAGCCTGTGGCGTAGATGATGCAGTCGACTTCGTACTCTTTGCCGCCGGCAACGACGCCGTGCTCGGTGATGCGCTCCACGCCTTTGCTGTCTGAACAGTCCACGAGCTCGACGTTGGGGCGATTGAAGGTTTCCAGATATTCATCGTTGAACGTCGGGCGTTTGCAGAATTGACGGTACCAGGGCTTCAGCGCCTCGGCGGTGTCGTCCGTATCGACGGTGTCGTCGACCCGCGCGCGGATTTCGTTCATTTTTTCGAAGTCGGCTATTTCCGAACGCAGCAGGATCTCCTCCATGTCGAGATCACCCGCGTCGGCTTTGCGGTTCATGAGTGAAATGCCAATGCGGCGGGCGATATCGGTCCAGCCGTCGGCGACGAGGTCCTCGGTGAAGTTTTGTCCCAGCAGCACCGCGGCGAAGTTTTCCCGCCGCGCGCGCTGCCAGCCCGGTTCCTGAGAGGCATACCAATCCTCATCGGTCTGTTTGTTACCGCGCAGATCCACCGAAGACGGCGTGCGCTGAAACACGTACAGCTTTTCGGCATGGGCTCCCAGGAACGGCACACACTGAATGGCGGTGGCGCCCGTGCCGATAATGGCTATCTTCTTATCGCCGAGCTTGCTCAGATTGCCGTTGTGGTCACCACCGGTGTAGTCGTAGTCCCAGCGGGAGGTGTGGAAGGTGTGGCCTTTGAAATCCTCGATGCCGGGGATGCCGGGCAGCTTGGGACGGTTGGCGGGCCCTGTCGCCTGAATGACAAACTGCGCGCGGATCTTGTCACCGCGGTGGGTGGACACATCCCAGTACTGACCATCCTCGTTCCAGCGTACCTCGTTGACGCGGGTCTGGAAGAGGGCGTTGGGGTAGAGGTCGAAATACTCGCCGATACGTCGGGTGTGCTCGAAGATTTCCGGCGCGTAAGAGTACTTCTCCCTCGGCATGTAGCCGGTCTCTTCCAGCAGCGGTAGATAACAGTAAGATTCGATGTCGCACTGCGCGCCGGGGTAGCGGTTCCAGTACCAGGTTCCGCCGAAGTCACCGCCCGCTTCGATCACCTTGAAGTTGGTAACGCCGCGCTCTTTCAGCCGCGCCGCGGTCATGAGGCCGCTGAAGCCGGCGCCGATGACGGCAACGTCGATGTCGATATCGAGGGGTTCGCGCTCGACCTCCTCAGCGTAGGGGTCGTCGTCCGCGTAGTGGGCGAACTTATCCGCTGCTTCCACATATTGATCTTCGCCGTCGTCGCGGATGCGTCGGTCGCGCTCGTGGGCGTACTTGGCGCGCAGCGCTTCGGGGTCGAAGTCGAGGTCGGGAAAGAGGTTGTGTAGACGTTCGCGTTCGGTCGCCATGCTTGTGCCCTGTGCTGGATCAAAGCCGGCTAGTATAACGTCGTCGAGTGCTGTCAGGCAGAATCGTCGGTCAATCGCCTATAACCTCGGCCGCCAACCAGTCGAGGATGGTTGTGTAGTAGCCGGGAACGCGCTCAGGCGCGCTCAGGATGTCGAGCATCTCCTTGAATCCACCCGTCACGCTCTGGTGCAGGTTGTGATTGCCGTCTGCAAAGGTCTTGATCGAGAGGCTGGCGTCCGGATTGCGGCCAATCGTGTTTTCGTAAAGCGCTTTAGCCGCACGCCAATCGACGCTCGTGTCCTTTTCTCCGAAAAGCGCAAGGACCGGGACATCGAGGCTGCTCAGGAGATCGGCAAAGCCATCAACGTATATCACGAGCCCCGATTGCGGATCGATTGAGGGTGGGTCGTTTTTCCACCGGGCGCGAAAAGCGTTGAAATCCGCTTCGCTGGGCGGCTCCTTCGAGCCGGAGAGATATTGAACAAGCGGATCAGCCTGATATTCACGAGTTGCCTCGATGAAATCGAGATACGACCCGCCGGCGGCGACGATTTCGCTGCCGCGGCGCCACTGTCCAAGGAGCCTGTTGATGCGCTGCTCAGCGTATCCCTCAATCCGCCAGTTGGATGCCAGGAGGTAACCGAACGTCTCCTTATCGTCCACGCCGCTGACCGATATCCAGAACGCGAGATCCTCGTCCCGGGACAACGCCAGCGGTGCAATCCAGCCCGCCCGACTGATCCCCCACAGACCAATCCTGGCTGCGCCGGGCGCGTCGATTTCCCGCAAGAAAGCAGCGGCGGCGACAACCTCGTCGGCGCTGCTGGCAACGGGCTGGTCAATGTCGAATTCACCCGCGCTTGCGCCACATCCTGGCTTGTCCCAGACAAAACTGGCAATGCCGTGTGCAGCAAAG
>JAAUXY010167872.1_pt1 | contig 11212 bp, 9 predicted proteins | sample 7278121 | NCBI WGS metagenome assembly JAAUXY01 (sample SAMN14350117, study PRJNA611818) | marine sediment metagenome | isolation source: surface marine sediment (1.8m) | place: French Polynesia: Moorea | collected 2018-08
CCGGCCGCCGGCCCCGGCCTGGTCCCGCCGAGCTTCGACGTGGTGCGGGTCGAGCCGAACGGCGACGCGGTCATGGCCGGACGGGCGCCGCCGGCCAGCGCGATCACCATCACCGACAACGGCGAGGTCTACGGCCGCGCGGAGAGCAACCGCCGCGGCGAATGGACCTTCGTGTCGGAGTTCCCGCTGGCGCCGGGCAATCACGAGATCAGCCTCTGGGCCGAGACCCCCGACGGCATCCGCATCGAGTCGGAAGAGGTCGTCGTCATCGCCGTGCCCGAGCCGCAGATTGCAGAGGCTGGCGGCCCGGCCCAGACCCCGGTCACCGTCCTGATCCCCAAGAGCGGCGAGGGTCCCAGCACGGTGCTGCAGGCGCCGCGCGGCGAGGGCATCGCGGTCAACGACCTGGTCCTGGAGGCGATCGACTACGACGTCGCCGGCCGGCTCATCGTCAGCGGCCGGGCGACTCCCGGCGGCCAGGTCATCGCCTACCTGGACAACCGGCCCCTGGGCGGCGCGGTGGTGAGTGAGGAAGGTCGCTGGAGCGTCACCAGCCCGGAGGCCCTGGCACCGGGCCTGCACGAGCTGCGCATCGACCAGATCGATTCCGGCGGCAAGGTGATTGCCCGGGTTCAGACCCCGCTGTCGCGCTCCCAGCTGCTGACCCAGCTGCCCGGCGACCAGTTCTTCATCGTCCAGCCCGGCAACAGCCTGTGGCGGATCGCCCGCGGCGCCTACGGAACGGGCCAGCGCTACACCATGATCTTCGAGGCCAACAAGGACCAGATCCGCAATCCGGACCTGATCTATCCAGGGCAGATCTTCGTGCTGCCCTCGAGCGAGTAGACGCGTCGGGCCGGGACGCCGCCGGGCTTCGGGACCTACTGGATCCGGTCGCGGAGGGAACGCTGCGGCAGAACCTCGGTCAGGAAGCGCAAGTAGGGCAGGGCCTCTAGCAGCATGGCCGCGATTGCCGCGAGCACCTGGCTGATGGTCGAGGGGCTCGGGCGCGGGCAGGCCGCCTCGAGCCGGAGGTGCTGCCGATCGTCGATGAGGATGCGGCCGTGCGGCAGGACGCCGGCGGCCCGGACCAGCTGCTGGGCGTAATGCCGGCCGAGGGGCGATTCCGCCGTGTAGGGCAGTTCGCCGAGATCGGCGGCAAGGCTGATCCGATCGCTCCCGGCCCCGGAGATCTCGATGTCGAAGGGAACGCCGAGGTAGTGGAACCGGACATGCAGCGGCTTGCCCGGATCGCGCCGCGTCACCCGGCCGGCGTCGTCGAGCTCGACGGCGCCGAACTCCAAGGGCAGGTTCCGCTTGGCCAGGGCTTCGATGGTCGGGATGCCGGACTCGAAGAGCCGCTTGGCCGTTTCGTTCCGACCTTGTTCCATGCCGAGGGGCTTTCGATATCGGTGGAAATCTGTTTGTCTGTCCTTTAACTATCAGTCCAGATTTAAGGAGCGGTAAAACCGCTGCCGTCGCCCAAGGTTTGGAATTGCTTAACCTTGTGGTCCTAGGCCTGGGCCCCGGCGCCTTGCCTTGGGCGCCTTGCCCGGCAACCTGGCCGGGACGGCGGCCGCTTCGAACAGCGCGGAACCGAACTTGCTGAAATACGTCATCTCTCCGATACACCCTGCGGGCTGGCCCTTTGTCGGCATCGCCCTTGCGATCGCCGTCGTCCTGGGCCTGTTCTCGGGGCTGCTGTTCTGGCTCGGCCTCGCTCTGGTCCTGTTCTGCCTCTATTTCTTCCGCGACCCGACAAGGGTCACGCCGCAGCGCCAGGGCTTGGTGGTCAGTCCCGCCGACGGCGTGGTGACGGCGATCGAGCGTGCGCCGCCGCCGCCCGAGCTGGGTCTGGAAGCCCATCCGCTGACTCGGATCAGCGTCTTTCTCAGCGTGCTGGACGTCCACGTGAACCGGGTGCCAGCCGACGGTACGGTGCTGACCTCGGCCTATCACCCCGGCCGCTTCTTCAATGCCGCGCTGGACAAGGCCTCTGAGCAGAACGAGCGGCAGTCGGTCAGCCTGAAGACCCCAGACGGCCGGATCATCGCCTTCGTGCAGATCGCCGGCCTGATCGCCCGGCGCATCATCTGCGACCTGAAGGAGGGCCAGGAGGTCCGCGCCGGCGAGCGCTTCGGCCTGATCCGCTTCGGCAGCCGGACCGACGTCTACCTGCCGGACGGTACCGCGCCCCTGGTCGCGGTCGGCCAGCGCATGATCGGCGGCGAGACCGTCCTGGCCGACCTGGCGACCCAGGAAGGGCCGCGGCCGGGCGAGGTCCGCTAGATGAGCGGTGCGCGGCGGCGCCGCCTGCGGGTCCTGCCGATCTATCGGCTGATCCCCAACGCCATCACGTTGCTCGCCCTCTGTTCCGGGATCAGTGGCATGCGCTTCGCCCTCGAGGGGCGTTGGCAGATGGCGGTCGGGGCGATCATCCTCGCCGCCGTGCTGGACGGCCTCGACGGCCGGATCGCCCGCTTGGTCGGCAGCACGACCAAGATGGGCGCGGAGCTCGACTCGCTGTCGGACGTGGTCAGCTTCGGGGTGGCGCCGGCCATGATCGTCTACCTCTGGGCGCTGCAGGATCTGCGCGGTTTCGGCTGGGCGGTCGCCCTGGTCTTCGCAATCTGCTGCGCCCTACGCCTGGCCCGATTCAACGCCGGGCTCGACGAGGAAGACCCGCCGCCCTGGTCGCACCAGTATTTCACCGGCGTGCCAGCGCCGGCCGGCGGCCTGCTGCTGCTCCTGCCGCTGGTGGTGACCTTTGAATTCGAGTCCGCCTTCTTCGCCTCGGCCTGGGTCAACGCCCTGATGGCGATGCTGGTCGGCGGCCTGATGGTCAGCCGTCTGCCGACTTTCTCGCTCAAGGGCGTCAAGGTGCCGATGCGCCACGCCTGGCTGACCCTGCTGGGCTTCGGCGCCTTCGCCGCCTTCCTGCTGTCCAACCTCTGGCTGACCCTGCTTTGCACCGGGGTGATCTACCTCGGCTCGATCTTCTTCGCCTACCACAGCTTCCGCCGCGTGCAGGCGCGCTCGCTCGGCGCGGACTCCTCCGCGGTTGCGGAAGACGCCCACGACTGAGCACTCTTTGGTATCGAGTTATTCGGCGGCTTTCGGCAGCTGCGGCACCGCGGTGTCGGGCGCGTCCGCCTTCGCCGCGGCGCGCCGGCGCCGCCTGTCGCGCCAATCCCGTAGGTTCTCGCGCAGCATCAGCGCGGAGGGCGTGACGAAGAGGGTGAGCAGGGTGGCGAAGCCGAGGCCGAAGACGATCGCGGTCGAGAGCTGGCGCCACCACTGGGTCGAGGGCGCGCCGACCTGGACGGCGCGGTCGATGAAGTCGATGTTCATGCCCAGGACCATGGGCATCAGGCCCAGGATCGTCGTCACCGTGGTCAGCAGGACGGGGCGCAGGCGCTGCGCGCCGGTCTGCAGGATCGCCTCGGGCCCGCTGGGCGCGCTCTCCTTGAGACGGTCGAAGGTATCGATCAGCACGATGTTGTTGTTGACCACGATGCCGGCGAGCGCGATCACCCCGATGCCCGACATGACGATGCCGAAGGGCTGACCGGTCACCAGCAGACCGAGCATGACTCCGATGGTCGACATCACGACCGCCGAGAGGATCAGGAAGGCGCTGTAGAAGCTGTTGAACTGGGTGACCAGGATGATCGCCATCAGGAACAGCGCGATGATGAAGGCCTTCATCAGGAAGGCCTGCGCTTCCTTCTGTTCCTGGTCTTCGCCCTTGAAGCGCACCTTGACCCGCGGGTCGATCTCGGTCGTCGCGAGCCAGGTCTTCAGCTCGTTGACCTTGTCGTCGGCCAGGATCTTGTCGCCGGTCGCCGCGTCGAAGCCGGTGTCGGCGCGCAAGGTCATGGACCGGCTGCCGTCGACCCGGCGCAGCAATCCGACCCGCGGCTTGGCGCTGCGGGTCACGAAGTTTGAGATCGGGACCAGCCCGGTCTTGGTCTGGACCCGGATCTGGTCCAGATAGTCGACCGTGCGGTAGACCTCGGGCAGGCGGACCACGATGTCGATCTCGTCGTCGCTCTCGTCCGGCCGGTACTCGCCCAGCTTCATGCCGTTGGTGACCATCCGCACGTAGGAGCCGAGCAGGCTGACGTCGGCGCCGTACTTGGCGGCCTCGGCGCGGTCGACCTCGATCTGCCACTCGATGCCGGGCATCGGCAGGCCGTCTTCCAGGTCGACCAGCCCCTCCATGCTGCGCAGCTTGTCGTAGACCTTGACCGTCACGGGCGCGATCAGCTCGGGAATGTCGGAGGCGATCTCGATCTGGATCGGCTTGCCGACCGGCGGTCCGGCCTCCTGCTTCCGGGTCTCGATGAAGATCCCGGCCAGATCCGACGCGCGCTGCCTGACGTCGGCCATGATGATGTCGGCCGGCCGCCGCAGGTCCCAGTCGACGAACTCGACCCGAATCGTGCCGATGATGTCCTCCGGGTCGTCGCGCTCGCGGCCCGAGGAGGCGACGCTGCGGGCGTAGATGGCGTGGAACTCGCCGCGCTCGCGCTGCAGGTCCAGGACCCGTTCCTCGACCTGCCGCAGCAGGGCGTCGCGCTCCTGGACCGACAGGTTGCCGCGGGCGTGGACCTGCAAGGCCGCGTTGTCCGGCTCGACGTCAGGGAAGAACTCGATGCCCTTGCCGAGCTTCACGTAGGCGAACTGGGCGCCGATCAGCAGGACCACGGCGGCCAGGAGCACCGTTCCCGGCCGCTTGAGCAGGACGTTCAGGACCCGCAGGTAGGTCCCGGTCATGCCGTGAACTCGGTCCAGGTTGATCGCCTGCCCGGCAGAGATCGCCTTCGCGGTCTCCGGATCGGCGCTGCCGCCGGACTTGCCGAAGATCGCGCCCAGGGTCGGCACGAAGATCAGCGCCATCAGCAGCGAGGCGGTCAGGGTGGCGACCAGGGTGATCGGCAGGAACTTCATGAACTCGCCGACGATGCCCGGCCAGAAGATCAGCGGCAGGAAGGCGGCGAGGGTGGTCGCGGTGGCGGCGATGATCGGCCAGGCCATGCGCTTGGCCGCGAGGCCGTAGGCGCTCCGCTTGTCCAGGCCCTCGCACATCTTGCGGTCGGCGTACTCGGTGACCACGATGGCGCCGTCGACCAGCATGCCGACGGCCAGGATCAGGCTGAACAGCACCACGATGTTGATCGTGAAGCCCAGAGTCGCGAGCACCAGGATTCCGGTCAGGAAGGACCCCGGGATGGCGACGCCGACCAGCCCGGCCGAGCGCAGGCCCAGCGCCGCGACGACCACGATCATGACCAGCAGGATCGCGCTGGCCACGTTGTTCTGCAGGTCGGTCAGCATGGTCCGGATGTGGGTCGACTTGTCCTGGCTGTAGGTGACAACCAGGTTCTCCGGCCAGCCGGCCTGCTGTTCCGCGACCGCGGCGCGCACGCTCTCGATGGTCTCGATGATGTTGGCGCCGGTGCGCTTGCGGACCTCGAGCGCCAGCGCCGGCTTGCCGTTGATCCGGGCGAAGCCTTCGGGATCCTTGAAGGTCGGCTTCAGGACGCCGATGTCGCCGAAGGTCACCGCGACGTCGTCGTCGACCTTGATCGGCATGTTCAGGATGTCGTCGACGGTCTCGAAGAGGCCGGGGACCTTGATCGAGAAGCGGCCCTGGCCGGTGTCGACGGCGCCGGCCGCGACCAGCCGGTTGGAGCGGGAGACGGAGCTGATGATGTCCTCGGCGTCCAGGTTGTAGCTTTCCAGGACCAGGGGATCGACGATTAGCTCGACCTGCTCCTCGCGGTCGCCGCCGATGGTGACGTCCAGCACGTTAGGGATGCGCTGCAACTCGTCCTTCAGGTCGCGGGCGATGCGCAGCAGGACCCGCTCCTGCAGCTCGCCCGACAGGGTGACGACCATGACCGGGAAGAGGCTTAGGTTGACCTCGTTGACCGTCGGCTCGTCGGTCTCGTCCGGCAGCTCGGGCTTGCCCAGGTCGACCTTCTCGCGGACGTCGTCCAGCGCCTTGTCGGCGTCGAAGCCGGCCTCGAACTCGAGCACCACGCTTGCGCCACCTTCGAAGGCGGTGGCGCGGCGTTCCTTGACCCCTTCGATGCCCTCGAGCTGCTCCTCCATCGGCTTGATCAGCAGGCGCTCGGCATCCTCGGGCGAGATGCCCTCGTGGGACATCGAGACGTAGATGATCGGAATGTTGATGTCCGGGTCGGCTTCCTTGGGCACCGTCACATAGGCGTAGGTGCCGGCAATCAGCACCAGGACCAGGGTTGCCAGGACGGTCCGCGAATGGCCGAGGGCCGCGTCGATCAGCGCCTTCATTCGAGCGCGCCCTGCTGCACGGGTTCCAGGGTCGCCTCGTCGATGGCCTCGACGACCTGGCCGGGCGTCACGTAGTCCTGGCCAACCGTGATCAGGGTGACGCGCTCGGGCAGCCCGGCCAGCCAGACACCATCGGCGTCCTCGCCGATGATCCTCACTGGGTGGAACTCGACCCGGCTGTTATCGCCCAGGGCCTTGACGCCGACCGTGCCGCTGTCTGTCAGGCTCAGGATCGCCGGCGAGACCCGGTGGGCCGAGGTCAGCGCCGTCGGCAGAATCAGCTCGGCGATCAGCCCGTCCGGGATCAGGGAACCGGGGTTGTCGGCTTCCAGCTCGATGCGGAAGGTGCGGGTCTCGGGATCGGCCACTGCGCTGATGAAGCGGACACGTCCCTCCAGCTCGGGCCCGCCGACCAGACGAATCCTGCCGGCGCTGCCGAGCTGAAGCCGGGCGATGTCGCGCTGCGAGGCGTAGCCGACGGCCAGGATCGGATCGAGGTCGACGATCCGCGCCACGACCGCGCCGACGTCGGCAAAGTCGCCGACCTCCATCTGGCGGTCGTCGATGACGCCGTCGAAGGGCGCCTTGATGACCAGGTTGGCCAGGGCGACCTCGGCTTCTTCGACCTCGGCTTCGGCGGCCTCGACCTCGGCCTTGGCGGCGGCTAGGTTGGTCTCGGCGCGGAAGCCCTTTTTCGCCAGCTTCTCGGCCGCCTCGAATTCGATCCGGCGCTGGGTCAGAAGCGCTTTCGCCTTCTGCAGGCGGGCCGGGCGGTACTCCGGCGCCAAGCGGACGATGACGTCGCCGGCCTTGACCCGGCTGCCCTTATCGACGGCCACCTCGATCACCCGCCCACGAGCCTCGGATTTGATGTCGACCGCCCGCTCGGCCTGGGTGTCGCCGCGCAACAAGGTGCGGGTAGGCCGGGCCACGGCGTCCTGGGTGCGCACGCGGACCTTCGCCGTGCCGTTGGCGAGGGAGAGATCCGCCGGCGGCTTCTTTGCGACCTGCTCCTCGCCGCCGTTCAACTGGCCCGAGGCGACCCAGGCGATCGCCGCGATCGCAAGGAGAAGCGAGATGACGTAGGACCGCTTCATGAAGGCATCGGGCTCCGGCTGTTGCTCTCAGGTGCTACGTTGCGGAGGGGCTTTCCGTTCATTGCCGCCCGGCTATTCCGCCACCAGGCGCTGACCGCCTTCGGCCTCGTCCAGGAAGCGGTCGCGGTTGGCCAGCAGGTAATCGCGGGCGCTCTTGTAGAGGGCGAGGCCGAAGCCATGGACGAAACCGGGGCCGGGCTCGATCTGGCAGGCGCCCGCGACGCGGCTCTCCATGGCGGCGATCCGCTCCTCGTAGAAGGCGATCCGGTCGTCGATCAGGCGGCGCAGGTGCCCGCTCGGCATCTGATCGGCCAGAAACAGCACGAAGAGGAAGTCCGATCTGAAGCGGTCCGGCCCGGGCGGCTTGCCGAGCGCCTCGATCAGCGCGGTCCGGCCTGAGGGGGTGATGGAGTAGACCTTCTTGTCCGGCCGCTTGTCCTGAGGCATGGCGCGGCCAGTGACCAGGGCGTCCTGAGCCAGGCTGTTCAGCGCCGGGTAGATCGAGCCGAAGCCGGTGTCCTGGAAGTGGCTGAAGGGCGGGTCCTCGAGCGCCTTCTTGATCTCGTAGCCGCTGGCGTCGCCGTGGCTGAGGACCGCAAGGCAGAGCGTCTTGGCGTCCATGGGACCTCCATTGTCGATCCCCAGTATATATCGATCCAGAATAGGTGATTCCAGTATATATCTGGTCGATATATGCAGAGCTGCCCTGCGCCTGCCGCATGGACGAAGGGATCTGTAGAATTTTATTCAAATTCAAATATTTGCGTTCCTATGCGCTTTGGCATAGGCTGCACTGGAGCATGTTGGAGGGCCCATGAATCCCGTCTTCCAGATCGCGGTGTCCGGGCTGGCCGCGCAGTCAACTCGGGTCTCCGTCGCCGCGTCGAACATCGCCAACGCCCGCAGCATCGGGGTGAATCCCGATCCCGGCGCGGACAACAGCGCCGCCTTCACGCCGCAGCGGGTCCAGCAGATCTCGACCCTCGACGGCGGCGTGCGGACGGAGACGCTGGCGGTCTCGCCGCCCTCCCTGCCGGTCTTCGACCCGAGCAACCCCGATGCCGACGCGCAGGGGGTGGCCTTCCTGCCGAACGTCTCCCTGGCGGCCGAGTTCGTCGAGGTCCTGCAGGCCTCCGCGGCCTTCGAGGCGAATCTGGAGGTCATCCAGACCCAGGACGAGCTGCTGGGCACCCTGGTCGACATCGCCTCCTGACGTCCTTTTCCGTTTGCTGCCGGTGAGTTAGCGGGAAGCTCCGCCAGCCGCACGCTGCGGGCAGCTCTGCCACATTTCGCGCCCCCACTCTCGAAATCACCGCGGGCCCGTCACATTCCCGCCGTTTCCGATCCCCGTCGGACCACATTCCGCGACGATCTTAGGGTCAGTCACATCGAATGTGGAGGACGGGACATGAAACGCCCAATTCTTTTCACCCTCGCTGCTTCCGCGCTGCTTCTGGGCGCCTGCTCCGAGGTCCGCGACGTTCGTTTCGTCGGCAGCGTGACCGATCCTTACTGCGCCCCCGACGGCTCCGTCGTCTTCGGCATCTTCCCGACGTCCCAGGGCAGCTACCAGCCGATCAAGTCGACCCCGGAAAACTGCACCTGGCACGCCAAGAAGCAGGACGCGCCGAAGCCGGTCGAGGTCGCGGCCAACTAGATGCTGGCCCCGGCCGACAAGACCAGGCTCTGCGCCGCTGAGCCCCCCGAGACCGACCCTCCGGGCCAGGAGCCGCCGCTGAAGCCGGCGGGCTCCGGCCCGGGCGGCTCGAGGCCGAGCGACGCCACGCTCAGCCCCTATCTCCGCCGCCGATTGCGCAGCCTGGCCGAGGCCCTGCGCGACGCGGGGCAGCCGGCGCCCGATCCCGCGTCCCGGCCCGAGACGAAAGGCCAAGCGCCGCCTGCGGCTCCCGGCAGGGACGGCTCCGGACGAGGCCGTTGAGGGCGCGGGACGGCGGCCGTCGCCCGGGTTCCCCGGCGCCGCGACGGCGCTCGTTAATGCGACAGTAACCGAAGCAGGCCAACATGACGGACCCTGCCGCGGAGCGACGTGGTCGCGGCCGGAGCTGAAATCCGAGCCTTTCCTCGAGGCCGCGGAGCTGCGCCATCCCGACGCCGGCCTTGCCGTCTCCGGTGGTGGAACGGCTGTGATTCGAGCGCCGGGATGTGACGATGACCGACCTCTTGCAAGAGTTCTTCCAGGAAATCGACCGCAACCTCTCCCAGGTTTCCGCGGAGATGGACCGCTGGGAGCGAGCGCCCGGCGACCCCGAGGCGCTGAACGCGGTGTTCCGCATCGTCCACAACGTGAAGGCCACCTGTCACGTCCTCGGCTTCGGGCGGATCGAGGCCCTGGCCCACGCCTCCGAGGACCTGCTCTACGCCATCCGCGAGGGCACCGTGTCGGCCAGCCCGGAGGCGGCCTCGTCGGTCCGCGAGGCGATCGCCCGGATCGAGACCTTGGTCGATGGCGTGCGCGCCGAGAAGGCCGAGCCCGCGGGCGAGGACAACGACCTCCTCCTGGCGATTTCCTGCCTGGCGGCACCGGGCGCCGGGGAAGACCCCGCGGTCATCGGGGACCTAGGCGCCTTGATGGCCGAAGAGGCCGAGGCGGCGGCCGAGAGCCCCCAGGACGGCCACGTCCTGCCGGGGCTGGACGAGATCACCGAGGCCGGCCTCTTCCCGGAGACCGAGACCTTGTTCGCCCACCTGCCCGACATCGATCAAGGCCCAACCGAGGTCTCCGGCACGCCGGCGATGAGCGCGGAGGAAGAGACCCTCCGGGACATCGCGCCGCTGGAGGCCGCGCCGGGCCTCCCCGCAGAGCCGCCGAGCGACGAGGTCGCGGCCTTCGAGATCGCGGTCGCCGATCTCCCGGACCTCCCCGGCTACCCGGAGCTTCACGCGCCGACCGCGGATCAGGAACTCGACGCCATCGCCGCCAAGATCCTGAGACCGGCCACCGAGGCCGCGGCGCCGGCGCCTGCGGTCCCCCTGGACCAAGCGACCGACGGAGCCCCGGCGCCGGCCGCGGCTTCGAGCCCGGCGCCGCCCACGGAACCTGCCCCGAGCGAGGATCCGGCCCCCGATGCCCCGAGCCGGGATCCGGCCCCTGATCAGGTTCCGGCGGCGGCCGCCGACCCGAGCCCGGCGCCGGTCCTTGCGGCCGTCGAGGCGCTTGCGCCGGCCGAGGGGCCGAGCCAGGTTTCGATCGGCGCTCTTCATCCCAATCCCGAGCAGCCGCGCCAGCGCATGGACGAGGAGGCGCTGCGTTCGCTCAGCGACTCCATCGCGGCTCACGGGATCCTGCAGCCGATCCTGGTCCGGCCCCACGGCGAGCTGGCCGGCCAGTACCAGATCGTCGCCGGCGAGCGGCGCTGGCGGGCCGCCGCCCTGGCCGGCCTTGGGGAGGTCCCGGTCTCCCTGCACGAGCTGGGTGACGAGGTGGCGCTTGAGCTGAGCCTGGTCGAGAACCTGCAGCGCGAGGACCTGAGCCCGATCGAGGAGGCCGAGGGCTACCAGCAGCTGATCGAGCGCTTCGCCCTGACCCAGGAGGCGGTCGCGGAGCGGGTCGGCAAGAGCCGCAGCCACGTCGCCAACGCCCTGCGGCTCCTCGGCCTGCCGCCGGCGGTCAAGGAGATGCTCCAGCGGGGCGCCCTGACCGCGGGCCATGCCCGCGCACTGCTCGCCTTCGCCGAGCCTGAGCCGGTGGCCCGCGAGGTGGTGGAGAAGGGCCTCAGCGTCCGGGCCACCGAAGAGCTGGCCCGGCAGCCGGTCGCGCCCGCCGCGCCCAGCGC
>JAAUXY010003944.1_pt1 | contig 11211 bp, 9 predicted proteins | sample 7278121 | NCBI WGS metagenome assembly JAAUXY01 (sample SAMN14350117, study PRJNA611818) | marine sediment metagenome | isolation source: surface marine sediment (1.8m) | place: French Polynesia: Moorea | collected 2018-08
ATGCGCGCGGTGAGTCGCCCCTATCACCCGGACCCGAAGGCGTCCAAGATCCTTTTCGACGTCGCCAGCAGCCGATCGTCATCGCCGAAGCCGGCGACGAGCTGACACCCGATCGGCAGCCCGGAACCCGCGCGAAACAGCGGCAGCGTGATGGCCGGATTGCCCGCGAGGGTCCAGGCCGAGCTGAACGTCGCCTCGCCCGTCGTCTCCAGCGTGACCGGGGCCGGTCCGGCCGCACTGGGACAGACCAGGATGTCCACTTCCGCGAACGTCCGGGCCACCTGCATGCGCAGGGCTGTCGCCTCCTGGACGGCGCTGCGGTATTCGCGGTGGTCGACCCCATGGCCGTCGGCGAGCCGACCCTCGCGCAGGATCGGGCTCAACCGGTCCAGATGGTGGATCCGCTCGAACGCGATGCTGCGCCGGAACTCGTAGCCGCTGATCAGTCGGTGCAGCTCCAGCAGGCGCGAGGTCTCCCCCTCGAGCCGCACATCCGCAAGCCGGGCGCCGCCGGCGGCAAGCTCGTCCATGAAGCCCTCGATCCGGTCCCAGGTCTCGGCGTCGGCGGTATCCCACGGGGGGGCGGTGAGAAGCCCGAAGCTCAGGCCCGAGAGGTCGATCTGGCGGATCTCTCCCGCCGGTGCTTCCAGCAGGATCCGGCGCAGCAACCCGACGTCGTCCACCGACCTCGCAAGAATGCCGAGCGTGTCCATCGAGGGCGCATTGGCCAGGATGCCCGACTTGTCGAAATCGTTGTAGGTGGGCTTGTAGCCGACGACTCCGCAATACGCGGCAGGACGAATCACCGAGCCGGACGTCTGGGTCCCCAGGCACATCGGCACCATTCGATCGGCGACCGCCGCCGCCGAGCCCGAGGACGAGCCGCCTGGCGTGTGCCGAGGGTTGCGGGGGTTGCGCGTCGGGCCCGGGTGCCGGTGCCCGAGCTCAGTCGTGACGGTCTTGCCCATGATGACGCAGCCGGCTTCGCGCATGATGGCGACCGAGCCGCCTTCGCGCGTGACCGGTGTCGGGTCGTGGAAATCCGTCCCCATCATCGTGGGCAGACCACGAACGTCGATGATGTCCTTCACGCCAACCGGTATGGACGGTCCCCGGCCCTGCCGCTCGCGGGCCTCCACTTCTTCCATCACGCCTCCATTGAGGCTTGCCCAAGCCTGGACCCCGGGCTCGCGATCTCGGATCCGCTCCCGGCAGGAGACGACCCACTCCACCGCAGAAAGCGAGCCCGCCTCGATTCGACGAAGGGCTTGCGTCGCAGTCAGGGTGTAAGGCTCGCCGGCGTCGGTCATATCCCGCTCGCATTGCTGGTGGTCGCGAGCAAGATTAAAGGCTTCGACCCGAGAGGCCCAATCCCTCCCGAGGCCTTAGCCGCTCTCGCGCCTGCGCACCGGCCGGGTGTCGACGAGGTTGTCGCGCACGTGCTCGAGGTGGTCGTACATCGCCTGGTACGCCGCGTCGCGGTTGCGCTCGGCGATGGCCGCGACGATCGCCGCGTGCTCGTCGAAGCTGTGGTGGTCTACGGGTGGGTGGTCGGGCTTTGCCCGCAACCGGCCCCACACGATCGCGCGGCGCACCGCGTTCAACTGATCGAACAGGGCGACGAGCACGGTGTTGCGAGTCGCCTCGGCGACCGTGCGGTGCATGAGGTTGTCCGCGTTCTCGTAGCGGCGCCAGGTCTCCGCCTCGCGCTGAATGTGGATGCAGCGCCTCAGCGCCTCGAGGTGGGTGCCGGTGGCGTGCACCGCGGCTTCGGAGGCGAGCATCGGCTCGATCAACAGCCGCGCGTGCATCACTTCCAGCGGGTTCGTGGCGGTTGCGATCGAGGCGACGGACAGCAACTGCTGGCTGGGCTTCGCGCCCACGAAGGTGCCCTTGCCGACGTGGCGCCACACCTCGCCGTCGCGCTCGAGCGCGGCGAGCGACTTGCGCAGCTCGTTGCGCGTCACGCCGAGCAGGTCGCAGAGCTCGCGCTCCGGCGGCAGCCGCCCGCCCGGCGGCAGCTCGGCCTGTGCGAGCCAGGCCTTGATCTGAGTGAGCGCGCTGTCCGCTGTGCCCATCCGAGCCCCTCCGCCGCGTGCCGGCCGACTTGTAGAACGTATTGACTGATGACTACCAATCGGCGTTCAATAGTAGACCAATGCAGAGAATAACCTCAATCAATTTGCGATTTGGTTGACCACCGAATCTGCCGGCACCGACCGGCCACCACAGGCTGAAAGGGGAGAAAACGATGAAAGCGATTCTCGACAAGGTGCGGGCGCTGCCGCTCGTGCTGATCCTGGCAGCGGCCACGGTCGCCGGCGAAGCGCAGGCGGACAAGATCCGTATCGCGCTGGCCGAGACGCCATCCGACGAGCTCGCGGCGTTCTTCGTCGCGCTCGACCGGGCGCGGGCCATGGGGCTCAATTACGAGTGGACGGCGTTCTCCGACGAGGAGCTCGCCATCCAGGCCATCCTGAGCGGCCAGATGGACATCGGCTTCGGCACCCCGTACTCCGCCATGCAGCGTGCGAAGGCGCCGGTGCGGATCATCTTCCAGCTCTCGAAGCTCAAGTTCTTTCCCGTCGCCGCGAAGAAGTACACCAAGCTCGAAGACCTCGACGGCGTGCCGATCCTGCTGCACTCGCGCGGCGGTGGTACCGACTCGATCGCCAACGTCATCGAGGATCGGCTCGGCATCGAGTTCGGCAAGCGCTCCTACGTGCCGGGCTCGGCCAATCGGATTGTGGCGCTGATGGCCGGCCAGACCGACGCGACCATCGTGGACCTCGCGAACAAGAACAAGCTGGTCAAGCAGGCGGGCGACAAGTTCAACGTGCTGCCGATGTTCGAAGTCGACGCGAGCGACGAGGCGCTATTCGCCAACATCAACTGGATCAAGGCGAACGAGAAGGACGTCGACATCTTCGTCGAGGCACTGGTGAGCGTGTACCGCGACATGACCAAGGACCCGACCATCATTCGCCGCGAGACCGATCCGAACGGGCCCATCGGGCAGCTTCCGAAGGAGGTGCTCGACGGCCTCGACGGCTTCTACACCGATGCCGTCGAGGGCGGTCTCTACGATCCGAACGGCGGCGGCGAGGTCGCGGCGCGCGCCGACCTGGAGTGGTACTCGATGGCGGGCCAGCTGACCGGCGATCCGGCGAGCCTGAAGATCGAGGACTTCTGGTACCTCGAGCCGCTGCGCCGGGCGACGCAGTAGGCCTAGGCGGAAGCGCGGAGCGACCTCCCGGGCCGCTGCGCTTTTCCGACCGAGGCCGCGCCGGCCAGTGAGCAACATCGGAAACACGCCGAGCCCCGTCGCCGGCGCGCGCAAGCCGGAGATAGGCGCGCACGCGCTCGGCGGCCCCGCGTTCATCAGGCGGCACCGTTCGCTGTTCCTCAAGGTCCTGTCGGCCGTCATCGTGTTCGGCGCGTGGGAGATCGCCGGCCGGGTGCCGGTGAGCTTCGCGTTCCCCACGTTTCTCGAGTCGATGGCGGCGTTCTGGCAGCTGCTGGTCGACGGCACGATGTTCGCGGCCTACGCCGAGACGCTGAAGCCGCTCGTCGTAGGAGTTCTGATCTCGGCCTTCCTCGGCATCGGCATCGGTCTCGCCATCGGGCTGAGCCGCGGCTTCGACTGGCTGGTGTCGCCGATCTTCGTCGTCATGCAGACGGCGCCGCTCGCGGCCCTGATCCCGCTGCTCGTCATGGTCTACGGCATCGGCCTGACCTCGAAGGTCTTCGTGGTGTGCATCATGGCGATGCCGGTCATCGTGCTGAACACGAGCGCCGCGGTGCGCAACACGCCGGCGTCGCTCGTCGAGATGGGGCGGGCGTTCCTCGGCACGCGGTCCGAGATCATCTTCAAGATCATCCTGCCGGCGGCGGCCCCGGTCATCTTCGCGGGGCTGCGCCTCGGCGTCTCTGCCGGGTTCATCGGGGCGATCCTCGCGGAGCTCAAGATCACGCCGACCGGCGTCGGTGACATCATCACCTACAGCCGCTCGATCGCCGACTACCCCAGCATGTACGCCGCGATCCTCTCGATCATCGCCCTCGCCGTCGTGTTCCTGATCGTGCTCGAGCGCATCGAGGGCTACCTCTTCCAGGGCGGACGCGGGGGCTTCGTTCCCGAATGAACGCTGCATCGATGCAGAGCGGAGACCTCATGAGCCCAACGCCCGGCGAACGCGTCGCCGCCGTCGTCACCCGCAACGTGTACAAGAACTACGGCGACGTGGAGGCGTTGCGGGACCTCTCGCTCGACTTCCCCGGCGGACAGCTCACCTCGCTCCTCGGCCCGTCGGGTTGTGGCAAGACGACGCTGCTCAAGATCATCGCGGGGCTGCTGCCGCCGACCAGCGGCGAGGTGCTCGTCAACGGCCAGCCGGTGACCGGTCCGGGGCCGGACCGCGCCTTCGTGTTCCAGGACTTCGCGCTGCTGCCGTGGGCAACCGTGCTCCGAAACGTCGCCTTCGGCCTCGAGCTCCGCGGCGTGGCTCGCTCCGAGCGCGAGGCGGTCGCCGAGAAGTACATCGCCAACGTCGGCCTCAAAGGCTTCGAGCAGAGCTACCCGCACGAGCTCTCGGGCGGGATGCGCCAGCGCGTGGGCCTCGCGCGGGCGCTCTGCGTCGATGCGCAAGTGCTCCTGATGGACGAGCCCTTCTCGGCCGTCGACGAGCAGACTCGGCGCAAGTTCCAGGAAGACCTCCTCGGCCTCGTCAAAGAGGAGAACAAGACGTTCCTCTTCGTCACCCACTCGATCGAGGAGGCGGTGTACGTCTCCGATCAGGTGGCCATCCTGCTGCCGCGCCCGAGCCGCGTGTCGGAGGTGATCCGGCCCGAAGGGTTCAGGCACAAGGATGCGGACACCATCCGCCGCGATCCGGAATACCTCGACATCGTCGACCGGATCTGGACCTCGCTGCGCACGTACGTGGAGTGAGGCGAACCGATGACGGTCTTCGGCTACCGGCTCCCGGGCATGTCCTCGCTGCTCCTCTGGGGGCTTGTCTGGGAGATCGCCGGCCGGGCGGAGCTCACCTTCTTCCTGCCGCCGCTCTCGGCGATCTTCGCGACGCTGGCCGAGATCGGCACCACCCAGGTCTTCCTGCGCGCGCTCGCCGAGACCGGCCAGGCGTTCTTCGTGGGCACGCTGTCGGCAATCGCGATCGGCATCCCCGTCGGCATCCTGATGGGCAAGAGCCGGCTGCTCGACGAGCTGCTGCTGCCGTGGGTCAACATGTTCCTGAGCGCGCCGCTCACCGCCCTGGTGCCGGTGCTGATGGTGCTGTTCGGCTTCGGCATGCGAGCGATCATCATCACCACCGCGCTGTTCGCGATCTGGATCATCGTGCTCAACGCCCGCGCGGGCGTCATGAACATCAACCCGTCGCTGGTCGAGATGGCGCGCTCGTTCGGCGCCTCCCCGCGCGACGCGTTCTTCAAGGTCTACTTCTGGGCCGCGCTGCCCGAGATCCTGAGCGGGGTCCGGATCGGCTTCATCCGCGCGGTCAAGGGCGTGATCATCGGCCAGCTCCTCATCTCGATCGTCGGCTTCGGCGCGCTGTTCGAGCTCTACTCCGCGAATTTCCTGATGAAGCACTTCTGGGCGGTGCTGATCGTCCTGTTCGCCATCTCGTTCTGCATCGCCGAGCTGCTCGCCCACCTCGAGCGGCGGGTGGAGTACTACGCGGCACGCCGCTGACGACCGCCGCATCGATTACCGCCTTCCAACCACACGGGAACCCCTCCATGACCGAGTACGTCATCGCTCCCCCCGAGCCCGCAAGCCTGCCCGTCCAGGGCATCGACCGGCGATTTCCGGTGCGCCGCGTCTACTGCGTCGGGCGCAACTACGCGGCGCACACCATCGAGATGGGCGGAGATCCGGACCGCGAGGAGCCGTTCTTCTTCCAGAAGAACCCGCACGACCTCCTGACCGGCGGCGCCGACTTCCCCTACCCGGACAAGTCGAGCGACGTGCACCACGAGATCGAGATGATCGTCGCCCTGCACGAGGGCGGCGCCAACATCCCCGTCGACTCGGCGCTCGATCACGTGTGGGGCTACGGCGTGGCGCTCGACATGACGCGCCGCGACCTCCAGGGCGAGAGTAAACGTACCGGCCGGCCGTGGGAGATCGGCAAGGCCTTCGACCACTCCGCGCCCGTGTCGGCGCTCGCGCCGGCGAGCGAGATTGGCCACCCGAGCACCGGGGCCATCTGGCTCGACGTCAACGGTGAGCGGCGCCAGGAGGGCGATCTCGGCCAGATGATCTGGAAGGTCCCGGAGATGATCGCCTACCTCTCCGGGCTCTTCACGCTCGCCCCGGGCGACGTGATCCTCTCGGGTACGCCCTCTGGCGTCGGCCCGGTCGAGCGCGGCGATCGGCTCGAAGGCCATATCGACGGCGTCGGCGACCTGCGCTGCAAGGTTGTCTGAGCTGCTCGGCCGCTCAGCGACGGGCCCGCAACGCCGGGCCGCGACGCTCTCGCCCGAGGCGTTCTACGACCCGCGACACGAACGCTGCCGCGCATAGCGCGAGCCGTACCTGGTCGTCGATCCGCATGTCCCGAGTCGAGCGCCCTCCGCGTCGAGTACTCGTCGAGTTTCCTCTCACCTATACGTTGCAGTCGCAGCCCGAAGTGCGGACGAACCGCGAACGAGCGCTCGGGTAATGTCGTTCTAACGATCCTTCTCGACGCAGCCCACGTCGAACACGCGGGCCATGTAGTCGCCGAGGTCGGCAGCGAGGCCCTCGGCGCCGGACCCGGCGATGCCGGCGAGTTCCTTCGCGAGCGCCTTCTTGAACTCGAGCTGCGCGTTGCGAGCCATCTGGATGCGCTGGGCCTGAGGTGAGCCGGCCCCGTGCATCGACTCGGTGAGATAGCCGACGGCGTTGCGACCGAGCGTCATGTTCTCGATCAGGCGCAGGATACGCATCCGGTCCTCGGTCTCGATGTCCTGACGCCCCTTGAGATACTTGCGGACGAGGTCTCCGATCTCCGGGTGCTCGAGGTCCATCTGCGAGGGCAGCGTCACCACCAATCCGCCCGCGAGATCCTGGGCGAGACGCCCGATCTCGTACGGCATCTTCGTGACATGATGCTTGCAGACGTTGGCGATCATGTCATCGCAGAGCACGGCGCCCGAGCGCATCCGCTTCGCCTGATAGCTGGCGGCAATTCCCGTGCTGTACACAGTCTCGTTCAGGTGGGTCATCTCGACGAGCTTGTCACGGATGTGCGAGGCCCGATCCACACCGTTGTATTCGGCCACGGTGGCAGCCGCGCCGATCAATACGTCGCCGACGCCCGATTTGCAGACGTAGCTGCGCCGGTGGTAGCAGGTGAAGCGCTCGACCAACATGGCTGCAAACTCGTGCTCGCCGTCCATGAACACGTGATCCCAGGGGATGAACGCCTCGTCGAAGACCACCATGGCCTCCTGCCCCGCATAGCGCGCGTTACCGACGTCGATGTCGCCTTCCTCCATGGCGCGGGTGTCGCAGGACTGGCGGCCGTACACGTAGGTGATGTCCTCGGCATCGACCGGGAGTGCCCCGACTACCGCGAAGTCCGCGTCTTCCGGACCCAACCGCAGCGTGGGCATGACCACTAGCCAGTGGGAGTTGATGCAACCCGTCTGGTGAGCCTTCGCCCCCCGAATGTAGAGCCCTTCCTCAGTGCGCCGGGTGACATGCACGTAGAGATCAGGGTCCGCCTGCTGGTGGGGAGGCTTACTCCGGTCACCCTTCACGTCGGTCATTGCACCGCCGATGACGAGGCCGCGACGCTGGGTCATTGCAACGAAGTCGAGGAAGCGACGGTGATAAGCGGTACCGTGAGCCTCGTCGATCTCGTAGGTGACCGAGTGCAGCGCATTGAGCGCGTCCATGCCGACGCACCGCTGGAAGCAGGTACCCGTCAGCTGTCCGAGCCGGCGCTGCATCTTGTTCTGCATCACCAGGTCATGCGCGCTCTCGGCGATATGGAGAAAACGGTTGACGCGCTCGCCGGTGTACGGCGAGACGGCGCTCGCGAGCTCGGGCTCTCGTGCCGCGAGCTCGTAAGTCTCGGCCACCGCGTTGATGGAGGGGCGTACAATCGGGTGGTCGACCGGCTCCTCGATTCGTTCGCCGAAGAGATAGACCTCCAGCTTCCGGCCGCGGAGGCTATCGATGTACTCGGCACCAGTACGAATCGGCGTGAGTTTGTCGTTGGTAGCGCCCGCAATACTCTCTAGCGTGCTTGCCATGAGCGTCTCAACTTCCGGATGACCTCGGCGTTATTGTACCAACAAAGAACGCTCCCCTACTGCCCGCAGGTCGGGGAGCTCATCGATGGACTCGATCGTCGGGGACACGATTTGCAACGCGTCTGCACCGGCGCCCGCGAGCAGGATTGCGCACGTTTGGAGCCATGCGAAGGTCACCCAGCGCATTGTGGACGCTAGGGAGAGTCGATGAGGCTTCCGTGACGCGTTCTCGGCGCGCAGCACGCGCCAGTTGGGAGACGCAGAGCGACCTCGTGTGCGTTCAGTCCGCGTTCTCGAAGTAGGCCGCGTTGATGAGTAGGGTGGCCGCGAGGAGCAGCATCTTGTCGCGCACGGCGGCACTCCGCGCGAAACGCACGCCGAAATTGTCCGCGTCGGTGTGCCACTCCCGGAACAGCCCGGCCCACTCCTTGGTGATCCGGCCGGCCTCTCGGCCGCGCCGGCGCACTTCGAACGTCGACGGCCGCAAGACCGGGCCGACCACCTCCATCAGGGTCCGGTCCCGGGGATCCAGCACCTCGACGCGGCGAGTCAGCAGCGAGAAGACCGTCTGCACCGCGCCCTGGCGCACGCCCCCGGCATCCTCCACCTCGAGCCGACTCGCAAAGAGCTTGAAGGCGCCGCGCAGCGTCATCAGCAGATTCTCCTGCGCGTCCACGACCTCGATCGGCACGCCGACGTTCCACCGACCACGCATCCGGCCGGCGGCATGACGCGCGTGCGCGACCATACGTCCGGTGTGATCGCGGATGTCGTAGCGGTCGCCGAAGGAGAGGTCGAGCTTGCCCTGCGCGAGCCGGTCCAGGCTGCGGCCGAGGTTCTCGAGGCCGGTGTACTCGCGGATGGCGAGCCCCTGCGCGTCGCCGAGCGCCGCGTCGATGTGCCGCTTCGTTTCCTCCTGCAGTTCGCGGTCGCGCGCCTCGCGCGCGGCAACCTTCGCGAAGATGACGCCGCAGCTCACGCATTCCGCACCCGCGGGCTGCACCGTGGCGCACTTCGGACAGGTCGTCTGCGCGGCCGGCGTCGAGAGCGGCGGGGCCTCGGCGAGGGCGTGAGCGGCGGTCCCGGCGAGCCCCGCGACAGGGACGGCTGCCGCCCGCGAGGCGGCTGACCCGCCCGGTGACGGCTGCGACGGCGAGGGCCCAGGCTGGGCGGCGATCGGCTTCGCCGGAGACGAAGTGGCCGCGAGGGACGGGCCGGAGGGCGCGGTTCGGGATGGGGCCACGGGGCGCGCCGAGGCCGCTCTCTCGTCTTCCGCCATCTCGGCGAGCAGCTGCAGATCTTCGAGCTCGCCCCGGTCCAGCCAGACGGCCCGGCAGCCCGGGCACTGGTCGACGGTGACCGCGTCGCGGTAGCGGCGCTTTCGCATGGTCACCGCGCAGGCGGGGCAAACCTGCTCGCGCTCCGGGCCCGGCACCGCGCTCAGGCCCCCGTTGCGCGGGATCTCGACCTCGCGCCGCCGCACGATGAGCTTCAGCTCCTCGTGGCCCACCAGCACCCCGCTGCAGCGCCCGCACACGTGCACGCGCACGCCCTCGTAGAACATGGAGATCAGGGCGGTGGCGCAGGCGGGGCAATTCACGACGCTACCGGGCCCGGTGAACGCAGGGGTCGCGCCGCCTCGCCGAGGCGGGCAGGACGCGAGGTATCGATGGGTTGACCATGGGGCGGTTATCGACGCCCGGGTCCCCAAGTTGACGATTCCGATCTCAGCCAGGCGATCATCGTGCTCGTCGCACCGCCTCGCAGTCCGACTGCTGAAGGGGAAAGACGGCCACGGTCGCCTGCATCATGATAGGTCGACGCCGCGGCTCCGAAAGCCGCGGCTCCAGCCATCTCGGGAACCGCGTTCATCTCGGGGCTCGATGCCCCCCACGTCCCCGGCTCTCTGTCGCCGGGCTATCTGCTGATGCACTTCTTCGAGCGGTTCGTCCCGGTACTCGGATGCGATCGGCCCACGACCTTGGCCTGTGTCATCGGGCTCGTGCCGATGCCGGGTATCGGCCTTCACTCGTTCGTTGACCGCACGATCTCCCCCGATCCGCCGACGCCGCGAGCTCGCAGGCGCTGCAACATGTCCGTCGTCATCGCTTCGAGGTCGAACTCGGGGCGCCAGCCCCACTCGCGGCGCGCCGGGGCATCGTCCACGCTCCTCGGCCAGGAATCGGCAATGCTCTGGCGCTCGTCGGGCTCGAACGAGCACTCGAAGCCTGGCACTCGAGCCGCGATCGCGCCAGCGAGCGCAGCGGCGGAGAAGCTCGTGGCAGCGAGGTTGAAGCCGTTGCGGTGCTCGAGTCCGGCCGCATCGGCAGCCATCAGATCCAGCGCCGCCTTGATGCAGTCCGGCATGTAGATCATCGGCAGAACGGTATCTGCACGCACGAAACAGGTGTAGCGTCCTTCGCGAAGCGCGGCGTAGAACATCTCCACCGCGTAGTCGGTCGTGCCGCCGCCGGGAGGCGCCTCGCTGCTGATGACCCCGGGATATCGCACGCCTCGGACGTCGAGGTCGTATCGCCGAGCGTAGTAGTCGCACAGCAGCTCTCCGCTCACCTTACTCACGCCGTACATGGTGGTGGGGCGCGTAACCGTGTCCTGTGGAGTGTCGTCCGGCGGCGTCTGCGGTCCGAAGACCGCGATCGAGCTCGGCCAGAAAACGCGTTCCACGTTGCATGCACGCGCCGCTTCCAGCGCATTGTGCAGGCCCAGCACGTTCACTCGCCACGCAAGCTGCGGCTCACGTTCGCCGACGGCGGACAGAACCGCGGCAAGATGATAGACGGTGTCGATGGCGTATCGGCGCAACACCCCCTCGATCGCCGCTGCGTCGGTCACGTCGAGGGGCTCGAAAGGGCCGTCGGCATCCGATGACGGCCGTTTGCGGCGACTCGAAGCCACCACCGCGTCCCGGCCGTGCCGTTGCCGCAG
>JAAUXY010165443.1_pt1 | contig 11210 bp, 9 predicted proteins | sample 7278121 | NCBI WGS metagenome assembly JAAUXY01 (sample SAMN14350117, study PRJNA611818) | marine sediment metagenome | isolation source: surface marine sediment (1.8m) | place: French Polynesia: Moorea | collected 2018-08
CACCGACTGCAGGTGCGAGACGACTTCTTCTTGGTCCTGGTCGCTCAGATACGGATGCATGGGCAAGCTGAAGATGCGCAACGACGTCGATTCCGCCACCGGAAGCGACCCCGCTGCGTATCCGAGCCCCGCGTAAGCGCTCGACAAGTGCACCGGTTTCGGGTAGTAGACCACGGTCGGAATACCCGCTTGCTCGAGCCGAGCCTGCATCTCGTCGCGCCGCTCGTCGAGGACGGAGTACTGGGCCCAGGCGCTCTCGTAGCCTGGCGGCACGAAGGGACATTCGACGTAGTTGCCGAGCCGCGTCGAGTACCGGCGGGCGATGCGCCTGCGCGCCTGGATCTCGTCGGGGAATGCTTCCAGCTTGCTCAGAAGGACTGCCGCCTGCAGCGTGTCGAGCCGTGCATTCAAGCCGATGCGCACGTTGTCGTACTTGTGCGCACCCTTACCGTGAACCCGGATCGAGCGCAACCGCTCGGCCAGCTCGTCGTCGTCGGTGAACACCGCGCCTCCGTCGCCGTAGCAGCCGAGCGGCTTCGCCGGGAAGAAGCTCGTCGCCGCCGCGTCGCCGAAGCTGCCGGCGCGGCGCCCGCCGTACTCGGCGCCAAAGCTTTGCGCCGCGTCCTCCAGCACCCGCATTCCGTGCCGGGTCGCGATCGCCTCGATGGCGGGGTAGTCTGCGGGCAGCCCGAACAGATCCACCGCTATGACGCAGCTCGGCTCGAGCTTCCCGCCCGAGCGCACCTGATCGACCGCGGTCTCGAGCTTCTCGGGGTCCAGATTGAACGTGCGCGGGTCGATGTCGACGAACACCGGGGTCGCGCCCAGCAAGCTGACCACCTCGGCAGTGGCGAAGAAAGTGAACGGCGTCGTGAAGACCGCCTGTCCTGGGCCGACACCGAACGCCATCAGCGGCATCAGCAACGCATCGGTGCCGCTCGAGCAGGTGATGGCGTGGTCGGTCCCGACAAACGCGGCCAGCTTCGACTCGAGCTCCCTGACCTCGGGGCCCATGATGTACTGGCCGTGCTCGAGCACGCGGTCGATGCGCGTGCGAATGTCGGTCTCCAGCGCACGAAACTGCGACTTGAGATCGATGAACGGCAGCCCCATCAGGAGAGCTCCTCGAGCCCGATCTCCGTCTCCTGGTAGCGCTTGCCGCTGGCGGGGCAGACCAAATCCATGCCGAGCCGTTCGCCCCGCTCGCTCATCCAACCGACCTGGCGCGCCGGATTGCCGATCATGATGGCGTGGTCGGGAACGTCGCGCGTGACCACGGCGCCGGCCCCGATGAAGCAGTATCGGCCGAGCGTGTGGCCGCACACGATGGTCGCGTTGGCCCCGATGGTCGCCCCCTGGCGCACGATGGTGGGACGAAGCTCGTGACGTCTCGAGACGTGAGCGCGAGGATTGTGCACGTTGGTGAACACCATGCTGGGACCGCAGAAGACCTCATCCTCCAAGGTAACCCCTTCGAAGATGGAGACGTTGTTCTGAATCTTGCAGCCGTCGCCGATGCGCACGTTGGGCCCGATCGACGCGTTCTGGCCGATGACGCAGCGTGACCCGATCTCGCATTCACCGAGCACGTGACTGAAATGCCAGATCTTGGTGCCCCGGCCGATCGTCACGCCCGGCTCGACGACGGCCGACTCGTGAACGAAGTACTCGCGCTCGGTCTCCCGCACCTCGACCGAGGTCGACTCGCCGAGTGCGCGCTCGCACGCGTTGAGCACCTGCAGCACCCGCAGCCCTTCTTCCGCGTCGGTGCGAGGCACGCCGCGCGTATGCATGCACTCGAGGAAATGGCTGCACTCGTTGTGCAAGGGCTCACCCTCGGGCAGGTCCACGAACTGCGCATCGGCCTTGCGTGCGACAGGGACGTTGCCATCCCACTGCACGATGTGCGGGTAGAGCCGGAGCTTCTCGGGCCAGGGCGCGGTGTCGTCGAACACCGCCATCTTCTGATCGCCCACCACGACCAGCTTCTGCTCCTTGAACGGGTGTAGCCAGGAGACGAAGATGTGAGCGCGGACCCCGCTCGCGAAGGCGAGCAGGGTCAGCGTGGTGTCGGAAATCCGCTGATGGAGGAAGTTTCCGCCCTGCGCCTGGACCGATTCCGGCATGTCGCCCAGCAGGCCGAGTATGACCGACACGTCGTGCGGTGCGAATGACCAGAGCACGTTTTCTTCCCGGCGCAGCTTTCCCATGTTGAGCCGATTCGAGTAGATGTACTGAACGCGCCCGAGCGTGCCGTCGGCGATGAGCGCCTTGAGCTTGAGCACCGCGGGGTGGTACCACAACAGGTGTCCCACCATGAGGATTCGCTCGCGCTCGCGGGCGAGCTCGGCCAGCTCCGCACCCTCGGCCGCCGTCAGCGCGAGCGGCTTCTCCACGAACACGTCCTTGCCAGCGAGCAGGGATTCCCCTACGAGCTCGGCGTGGGTGGAGGCCGGCGATGCAATGGCCACCCCGCGCACGTCGGGGTCGTTGAGCACGTCGGATACCGAGTGTGCCCCTCGAGTGCCGGGGTGCTTGCGCAGCAGCTCGACCTGCACGCCGCGATCCCGGTCGTGGATGCTGTGCAACGCGCCGAGACCGTGGAAGTTGCGAACGAGGTTCCGGCCCCAGTAGCCCGAGCCCACGACGGCCACGCACTTGCCGAGCGGGTTGTGAGTCACGTGATGCGGCTCCTGAACGATTGCGCCGTCGCGATGCCTCCCTCATCGGCCGGGGGCGCTCGATTTTTAGCCGCTCGGGCACGCTACCGCCTGCAGATCTCGGTCCGCATCGAGCCCGGTTGCCGGCACCAGCGCGGTGCTCGCGCCAGCCGCCCGGGGCGCTCAGTCCTCGGCGGGCAGGCCGAGTATGTCCGGAACCACCACTCGCTCTTGCGGCAACGCCACGCGCAACGCCCGCCGAGCCGCCTCGGGATTCGCGAGGTCGGTCAACACCACGGCGTCCACGTCGCCGCACTCCTCGAGCGTGGCCACCACCGGCAGCCCCAGAAAACGCTCGCGCGAGCTCTCGGGATCGCATACCGCGACGATCTCCACGCCGGCATCCATTGCCCGAATCGACGCGATCTCGCCCAGGTCGGAAACGCCACGCAGCGCGACTCTCGCGTAGCCGCGCCGACGGCAGTGGGCGAAGGCGCGTAGGCACGACTCCCCGGCCCGGCGGTAGAACTCGAGCGAGTAGCTCAGATAGCGACCCGTCAGCCGAGCCTTCTCGGCGAAGCCCTTGGGTGTCAGGTAGTACAAGTACCGGTTGGGGGGCGCCTGCTGGATCTTCACCAGCCCCTTGCGCACACAGCGCTTCAGGTAGGAGTTGGCCAGCCCCAGCGCGACGTCCAAGCGACGCGCCAGGCGCCGCTGGGTGACGTCGCTCTCCTCGTGAATCGCCTCGAGCATCTCGAGGGTGAGTGATTCTTCGCGCTGCTTGTTGTTCATACTCTGAACACTAAGCCCACGATACTACGCCGGTTCACGCCATTCGACCTCGTCTATGTCGCCAATCCCGCTGCGAGCGCTACTCGCCGCGCGATGCCTGGTAACCGTCCGGGGTGGCCGCAGGGGGCAGCGCCCGCTCCACCATACGGGCAGCGACTCGCACCGTGGCCGCGCGGCCTGCGATCTCGAGCAGCAACAAGACTCGCTCTTTGCCCGTCTTCGCTTCGAAGATCGCCTCGTATCCGCGGAGCACGCCGTCGACGATGCGCACCTGGTCACCTGCGCGCAGCCTCTCTCCCGTGCGCTCTCGTGCCCCGTCCTCGGCCTCGCGGCGGCGAAGTCGCGTCACCAGCGCATCCGGCACCCGGGCCGCGACGTCCCCGAACCGCACCAGATGGCTGACCCCGACGGTGGAACGAATCGGACTCCAGTCGTCGGATTGGTCGCTCAAGTTCACGAACAGATAACGGGGGAACAGCGGCTCCAGGCCGTCGACGTAGCGAGCGCCTCGTCGCTTACGCCTGCGCATGACCGGCAGGTACGCCTCGTAGCCCTGGCGCAGTAGATTGTCGAACGCCACGCGCTCCCGGCGCGGCTTGCTGTAGAGGAGATACCAGGCAAGCATGGTTCGCCCGGGCTGCGTCACCGCCCGACGCAGACGTATTGAAAGCCCTGCTCGCGCATCTCGCTCGGCTCGTAGACGTTGCGCAGATCGATGAAGATCCGGTCGCGCATCAGCGCGCGAATGCGATCCAGATCGAGCCCCCGGTAGGCGTTCCACTCCGTCAACAGCACGACCGCGTCGGCATCGTGAAACGTGTCGTAGATCTCGTCGCAGTACTGGACCTCTTCTGGCAGCAACTGCTTTGCTTCCTCCATCCCTTGGGGGTCGTGCGCGGACACCTCCGCTCCTTTCTCGATGAGCGCCGGCAAGATGGCCAGCGCGGGCGCGTCTCGCATGTCGTCGGTTTCGGGCTTGAACGTGAGCCCCAGCACGGCCAGGCGTTTTCCGGCGAGATTTCCCCCCAACGTTTCCCGAATCTTGCGCACCATCCTGGCCCGCTGGGCGGCATTGACCTCCACCACCGACTCCACGATCCGGCACGGCGTATCGTGTTCCTGTGCCGTGCGCACCAGGGCCAGCGTATCCTTCGGAAAGCACGAGCCTCCGTACCCGGGACCCGGATGCAAGAACTTGCGCCCGATGCGACCATCGAGCCCCATGCCCCGCGCGACGGCGTGCACGTCCGCGTTCACTGCTTCGCACAAGCCCGCGATCTCGTTGATGAAGCTGATCTTCGTGGCGAGAAAGGCATTCGACGCGTACTTGATGAGCTCCGCGCTCTCGAGATTCGTAACCAGGATCGGCGACTCGATGAGGTTCAACGGACGATAAAGGGCCCGAAGGAGTGCCTCCGCTCGCTCGCTCTGCACCCCGATCACCACCCGGTCCGGACGCATGAAGTCCGCGATCGCGGCGCCCTCGCGCAAGAACTCCGGATTGGATGCCACGTCGAAATCGGCATCCGGGTTCGTCTCGGCCACGATGCGATGCACCTGGCGCGCGGTTCCCACCGGCACGGTCGACTTGTCCACCACGACCGTGTAGCCGCGCAGATGCCCGGCGATGTCGCGTGCCGCCGCGTAGACGTAGGACAGGTCGGCGTGGCCGTCGCCACGTCGCGACGGCGTTCCCACCGCGATGAACACGAGGTCGGCGAGGTCGACGATCCCGGCGTAGTCGCATCCGAAGTGCAGTCGGCCTTCGGCGACGTTGCGGCTGACGAGGTCCTCCAGGCCCGGCTCGTAGATGGGCATCTTGCCCTCGTTGAGGCGCGCGATCTTGTCCGCGTCCACGTCCAGACAGTGGACATTCGCCCCGAATTCGGCAAAGCAAGCGCCGGAGACCAGTCCGACGTAGCCTGCCCCAATCATTACCACGTTCATGAGCGCGAGAGCACCTCTTTCAGTTGTCGTCGCGGAGCAACGGCGGCCGGCTCAAAGGCGCCACAGCCAGACGTTCTCGGGTTGATGCTCGCGCGACAGCATGCCCTTGACGTCCATCACCACGGCGCCGTCTTCGGTGATGATCTCCTGAATACCCGCCCAGCCCTGCTCCACGAACTCCTCGTGATCCACGGCGAGGATGACGCATCGAGCCGGACGCAGGGCCCGGCGCTCGGTCAGCGCAATGCCGAACTCGTGACGCGCCTCTTGGGGGTCGGCCAGCGGGTCGTGCACCTGGACCGCGAGCCCGTAGTCCTGCAGCTGGGTAACGATGTCGATGACCCGCGTATTGCGCAGGTCCGGCACGTTCTCCTTGAACGTGAAACCGAGCACGGTGGCCTGGCTCTCGCCGGGGTTGTAGCCCTGGCGGAAGAGCATCTTGACCGCCTGGTCGGCGACGAAGGCCCCCATGCCATCGTTGATGCGCCGGCCCGACAGAATGACCTCGGGGTGATAGTTCGTGGTGGTGGCCTTGTGAGTGAGATAGTAGGGGTCGACTCCGATGCAGTGTCCGCCGACCAGGCCCGGCTCGAACTGCAAGAAGTTCCACTTCGTGCGCGCGGTGGTCAGCACGTCCCAGGTATCGATGCCGAGGCGGTTGAAAATGAGCGCGAGCTCGTTCATCAATGCGATGTTGAGATCACGCTGCGTGTTCTCGATGACCTTGGCTGCCTCGGCCACCTGGATCGACGGCGCACGGTGCACGCCGGCCGTCACCACCGACTCGTAGACCGCCGCGATGATCTCCAGGGTGGCAGCGTCCTGACCAGCCACCACCTTGGTGATGCGCGCGAAGGTGTGGTCTCTATCGCCGGGATTGATCCTCTCCGGCGAGTATCCGACTCTGAAGTCGGGGCCGCACCGCAGGCCCGAGACCTGCTCGAGCACCGGCACGCATTCCTCCTCCGTCGCGCCCGGATAGACCGTGGACTCGTACACCACGATGTCGCCGCGCTCGAGCTGCGCGCCGACGTGCCGTGAGGCGCTCAGCAGTGGGTCCAGGTCCGGGCGCTTGGCTCCGTCGATCGGCGTGGGCACGGCGATGATGTGAAAGTCGGCCCGACCGAGGTCCATCGGCTCGGACGTCAGATGCAGGTCGAGGCCCTCGAGCTCCCCTGGCGAGACCTCGAGGGTTCGATCGTGGCCCCGGCGCAGCTCCGCCACGCGCTCCTCGTCCACGTCGAAGGCGATGACGTGCCCCTCGCGGGCAAAAGCCACCGCCACCGGCAACCCGACGTAGCCGAGCCCGGTCACGGAGATTTTCCGATCGTGTCCCATCAGCTCACCCCGTAGTAGTCCTTGTACCAGGTCACGAACCGCCTCACCCCGTCTTCGATGCTCGTATTCGGGCGATACCCGATGTCTTGGGCCAGATCCTGCACGTCGGCATAGGTATCGGGCACGTCGCCCGGCTGCAGCGGCAGCAGATTGCGCTCCACCTTGCGACCGAGGCAGCGCTCGAGCACCTCTATGTAGCGCTCCAGTTCCACCCAATCACTGTTGCCGATGTTGTAGAGACGATGGGGAGCGCTGCTCGTGGCGGAGTCCGGCTCATCGCCGCGCCATGCGGGATCGGGCTGCGCCGGCCGGTCGACGACCCGTATCACCCCTTCGACGATGTCGTCGACGTAGGTGAAGTCGCGGCGGTGCCGGCCGAAATTGAACACGTCGATGGGCTCCCCGGCCAGGATCTTGCGGGTGAACACGAACAGAGACATATCGGGCCTGCCCCAGGGGCCGTACACGGTGAAGAAGCGCAACCCCGTCGCCGGCACTCGGTACAGATGGCTGTAGCAATGGGCCATCAGCTCGTTGGCCCGCTTGGTCGCGGCGTACAGCGACACCGGATGATCGACGTTGTCGTGTACCGAGAACGGGAGCCGGGTGTTGGCGCCGTAGACCGAGCTCGACGAAGCGTAGACGAGGTGCCCTACCGCGGTGTGCCGGCAGCCTTCGAGGACGTGCAGGAACCCGACCAGATTGGTGTCGACGTAGGCATGGGGATTTTCGATGGAGTAACGCACCCCGGCCTGGGCGGCGAGGTTGATGACGGCCTGCGGGCGGACCTCGGCGAACAATCGTGCCAGGCCTTCCCGGTCGAGCAGGTCCATGCGCACGTCCCGATACCGGGGGTGTGGCGTGAGCCGGGCGAGGCGGGCCTGCTTCAGGGCCACGTCGTAGTAGGGGTCCAGGTTGTCGAGGCCGACCACCTCGTCGCCCCGCTCGAGCAGACGTCGACTCAGGGCCGCTCCGATGAAGCCGGCGGCGCCGGTGACCAGTATCTTCATGGGCCGTTCGCAGTCCTCGCGAGATGGGGGTGGAGTCGGGATAGACGGCACCTCTTCGATCTCGGAGGACGGCACCCTCGACTTTAGCCCCCGGCGCGGCGCGCATCGTTCATTATGTGAACATGTTTGTCAAGCCAGCATCGGCGTCGCTGGCAGGTCCGGCGCGTCGGGACCGTTACCTGGCGCCCCGGGAACGATCTGCCAACCGGGTCGCGTTCGTCTCCTTTAGATCCTCGGGCGGGGGCCGCTAATTATCCAGTAGGCACCCCATTCCTCGGTGTCCTCGGTCAGTCCAATGGCAACGCAACACAAAGCTTGGGCCGAACAGTCATGCGGCCGCGACCACCGGCACCGGGCCCACGGCTTAGGGCCGGCCCCCTGCGAGGTGCTGGACGAGTACTTCGGCTACGGCTCCATCGCGTGGCTGGAGCCCCGGGAGTACGTGGAGCGCGCCCTCGACGCCCTGCAGCGGGCTTACCTCGACGACGACGAGACCACCCTGGCGGCCCGGGCGGCGCTGTGGGCCCTGCAAGTGTACTGGCCCCAGCGCCTCGACCTCATCGATGACCGCGTCGAGACCATCCTGATGTCGCAGGCGGACGCCGCCGTGGAGCTGGCCGTCGAGGGCTGGATCGACAGCGAGTTCGCGCCGGCCTTCCTTCACGCCGTGGGCAATTTGGGCTCACAGGTAGCCCTGTATCGGGCGCCGGTGGCCGGCCACGCCTGAGCCGTCGCCCCGCCGGTTCTCTTCTATCGCCGCGACGCGCCCCGCGAAGGCCTCAGTTGAGGAGCTTCGTCGCCCACTTGTCGTCGTCGCCCACCGTGTTGACCGAGTAGATGCCGCCCACGTCGCCATTCTCGTCGAAATCGACGTTGCCTGAGGCACCCTCGTAGTTGATTTCCTGCCCCGCCGCGATCGCGGCCTTCGCCTTCTTCCACTCCCCGGGTCGGATCACCACCCCCGGGGGGCTCGCGACCTCGCGCAGCGCGGGGGCGATCTTCGAGCGCTCGGCGGTGCCCGCCTTCTCGATGGCGAGCGCGATCAGGAATGCGGCGTCGTAGCCGTGCGCGGCGTACGGCGCGACAGGGTCCCTACCGGTCTGCTCGAACGCGGTCGCGAACGCGTTGTGGGACGCGTCGCCGTAGTCGGAGGCGGACTGCGAGATGATGATGTTGCCGCGCAGGTTGTCGGCCCCGATCTGGTCGATGACGGACTGATCGAACATCCCGTCCGCCGCGATGAACTTCTCGAACAACCCGTTCTCGAGGCTGTTGCGAATGATGGCGATACCGCTACCGCCGTAATAGGCGAAGATTGCGAGCCCCTCGGCGCCGCCGCCGGCCAAGGTGGAGAGCTCGGAGCGGTAAGAAGGCTTGTTCGGCTCGTGCATCTGATTGGAGGTGATGGTGCCTCCCAGGTCTTGAAATGCCTGGTCGAACACGGCTGCGATGCCCGCGTTGTAGTCGTCGTTGGAGTAGGTCATCGCGAGCTTTCGAAAGCCCGCTTCGAAAGCGAGACGGGCGAGCGCGCTACCCTGGTAGGCGTCGGACGGCGCTACCCGGAAGACGAGATCGTTGTCTTCGAGCTCGGAGATGGACGGGGCGGTGGCGGAATCGGACAGCGAGACCACCCCGGCCGGAATCGTCACCGACTGGACCATGCCGTTCGTGGCGCCGGAGCAGCTCGCCCCCACGACCGCCACGACCTGCTCGACGTTCACCACCTTGCTGGACGCGTCGACGCCTGCCTTCGGATCACACTGCGAGTCGGCGAGCATCAGCCGATAAGTGTTTCCACCGAGCAGCCCGCCTTGATTGTTCACGTGCTCCGCGGCCAGGTTGCGCGCCCCGAGGATGGGCTCGACCAGCTCGGCGATGGGACCGGTGACGCCGGCCACCGAGCCGACCTTGATGTCGTCTCCGAGGGCGGCCCCCGGGCCTGCCGCCACCAGCGAGGCGACGGCGGCGCTCAGTAACGTCGTTCGCATGGGTCTCTCCTGACAGTTATGGTTGAGTGTCGTGTCGTAGTCGAGCTTCGCTCGACTGGAAACGCTGTTCGCGCAGGATGCCGCCGGAGAACTTCTGAAGCACGATCTGCAGCACCAGCCCGATCAAGAAGATGCGCACGTAAGCGGATTTGATCGCCCACTCGTCGGGCAGCCGGCTGGTGAAGATCTCGGTGGCCGACCACACGGTCCAGATGAGTATAGCCCCAATGACCGCTCCGCGGTTGTTGGCGCTCCCTCCCACGATCAGCATCACCCACACCAGGAACGTAGCCGTGAGCGGCTCCGCCGCGTTCGGATCGATGAACTTGAGGTAGTGCGCCATCAACGCACCGCCGAGCCCCATGAACGCCGCCCCGATCACGAACGCCTCCACTCGAAATCTCTCGACGTTCTTGCCCGCCGCTCGGGCGGCCGCCTCGTTCTCGCGAATGGCCGCCATGACCCGTCCCCAGGGCGAGGTGCGGCCGCGTTCGAGGAACACGTACACCACGAGGACGAGCCCCAGGACCAGCGCCATCATGCAGAGCTGGTTCCACGGCTCGGGCAGGGTCTCGAACGGCTTCGGCACTTGCGACACCCCGCGCGCGCCGTTCGTCGCCCAGGCCTCGTTCTTGAGCACGAGACGGAAGATCTCCGCGATCCCGAGGGTGGCGATCGCGAGGTAGTCGCTCCTGAGACGGATGCAGATCCGTCCGACCCCGTACGCCACGACGGCGCTCGTCACCATCGCGGCGAGGAGGCCGAGGGCGATCGGCACCTCGAAGCCTCCGAGATGGCGCACCGAAGGCGCGGTGGTCAAGATGGCGCTGGTGTAGGCACCGATGGCGAAGAACCCGGCGATACCGGCATTGAACAGTCCGGTGAAGCCCCACTGCAGGTTGAGCCCCAACGTCATCAGGGCGTAGATGCCGCCCATGGTCAGCAAGGACAGCACGTAGAGGAAGATGCCGTACGCTTGATCCATCTCAGAACACCCGGCCCTGGAACAGCCCGCTCGGGCGCCAGATCAGCATCGCCACCATGATGGCGAACGCGACACCGGCCTTGTAGCCCGGAGCGAGCAAAGGGCCGTCTCCGAGCCACGGATAGGTCGAGAGCTCCTCGGCCACACCGATGACCAGCCCGCCGGCCATCGCGCCGTAGGGACGGCCGATGCCGCCGAGGATCGCCGCGGCGAAGACGGGAAGCAAGATTTTGAACCCCATCATGGTCTCGACGTGCGTGTCGTAGGCGAGAAACACGCCCGCCGCAACGGCGAGCGCCGCCCCGACGATCCACGTCGCCCGAATGACCGCCTCGGTGTCGATTCCGGTCAGGCGAGCGAGCTCCGGTGAATCCGACATGGCCCGCATGGCCTTGCCGATCTTGGTTCTGCTGAGCAGCAGGTGAACCCCGGCCATCAGTGCGAGCGCGGCCACGAAGATGACGAGGTGCTTCGGCGAGATTCTCAGCGC
>JAAUXY010180712.1_pt1 | contig 11210 bp, 8 predicted proteins | sample 7278121 | NCBI WGS metagenome assembly JAAUXY01 (sample SAMN14350117, study PRJNA611818) | marine sediment metagenome | isolation source: surface marine sediment (1.8m) | place: French Polynesia: Moorea | collected 2018-08
CATCCTGGCCATCATTCCGCTCCCTCCCGAAGCCAAGTCAAGACGTCCTGCCGCAGCTGATCGGAGACGTCGGGCCGCAGCGCGAAGGCGCGCAGGCTCTCCCGGGCCTGGGGCGAGCCATCCAGGGCCAGCATCAGAACCGCCTTGCTCTGCACGGCCTCGTCGTCGCTGGCCTCCAGCGTTCCGGCCACCGCTGCGACCATCTCGTCGCCGTCCACGGCGGCAAGGGCGGCCGCCGCGGAACCGCCGTGCTCGGGGTCGGCCAGGGTCTCGAGCAGGAAGGCCTGGGCGGCCGGCAGCTCGCCTGCCGACTTGCCGATCTCCAGGATGGCGGCGGAGGCCAAGACCTCGTCCCGGCTCGCGTCCCGCAGGATCGGGAAGGCTGCCTCGGCGGGCAGACTCTCACCGAGGCCGGCGATCAGCCGGACCGCGGTGCGGCGGTCGCCCGAGGCCAGGACGGCAGCGGCGAGCTCGGCGTCCCCCAGCCGCAGCGCGGCTTCGGCCGCGGCCGGCGCCATGGCGTCGTTGCTTTCCAGCATCGCCAGGAGCTGACTGCGCTGGGCGCGCAGCTGATCCGGCGGCGCGGCGCTGAGGGCCTGCGCGAGCGCAGCCGTGTCCTGAGCGCTTTCGGCCTTGGACAGCGCGCCCGCCAGGTCCATCGTCCCGGCCGCGAGCTGCCGCTGGGCGCCCGCCGCCGCGGCCACACGATCCCAAAGGGCCAGGGTGCCGCGGGCGACGCCCGCGACGCGCCATCTCGGGATCAGTGCCGGGCCCCGCTCCTCGTGCTGGACCAGCACCTGGCTCTGATATCCGGTCAGGGACCGCAGGGCCTCTTGCCCAGCCGCGCTCTCCGCCTCCGCACGCAGTTGCAGCGCGAAGTCGTGCAGGATCTGCTCTCGCGCCGCGATGGAGAGCCCGCCGTCCGCCTGGACTGCCTCGAGGGCGAGGACGGCGGCGTCGGATTGGGCATCGGCCCCTGCCACGATCTCGAGCAGCTCGGCGACGCGGCTCGACACGAGATCGCCTTCGCCCGACGCGGATTGCGCCATCACTGAGGTCGACGCACCGCAGAGAAGACCGGCCAAAAGCAAAGCGGCGGTCACATTCCGTACCGCCGCCCCTCGCTGTCTGCGCATAGAACTAACCTCCCATCCTTGCTGCGGAGACGCGTCCGAAGCAGCGGCTCTTGTCGTCTCCGCGCCGCAGCTCAAACCGGCTGCGTTGTAAGCCTCTACTGATGATCTGCGCAGTGCGTCAAAAGATCAACCCAGTGTTGCATGGCGCTTACGTGAAGCTGGCCCTCTCGTGCCGCTTGGCGCGCCGTAGATGGCAATAGTCCCAGCGACCGGCAGCGGGTCCGCTTGTGTCGTGTCAAGCGATGGACGGCGGTCGGAGAAGGTCGGCCGTGACCGGGCACGGCAGGAGCGCGCATTGATGGCAGCGCCATCACGTCCTTCGGCCTGGGCCCGGATTTGGGAAGGCGGTATCCAGGGGTCGGCGCGGCAGGCACCAGCGGCGCGCCTATGCGCGAAGCCTTACACCAAGGAGCGCGGGACGGCCGCAGGCCTTGGTTGGATAAAGATGATAGGCGCGGTGCAACGGCCGAAGGGGCCGCTGGAGGCTAGAGGTCGCCCCCGGGGGAGCCGCCCGCCGCGGACGGCCGATGGCGGGAGATCAGGCGGCGGAGGTCATGCGGCCGCCGTAGTGCTGCGGCAGGGTCCAGAAATGCTGCAGCTTGGACAGCTCCTGGTTGGCATCGCGCAGGGCGTCCGGCGAGGCGGTGCCGTTGGTCAGCTCGCTGACGTGGCGGTCGAAGAGCTTGTTGATCGCCTGGCAGACCTCGAGGCCCTTGTCCGAGACGCGGACGTGGAAGGACCGGCGGTCGTGCTGCGAGCGCTCCTGGATCAGGTAGCCGTGCTCGACCATCTTCTTGACGTTGTAGGACACGTTGGAGCCCTGGTAGTAGCCACGCTGCGTGAGCTCGCCGACCGTCAACTCGGCATCGCCGATGTTGAAGAGGATCATGGCTTGGACGCTGTTGAGGTCCCGGATGCCCAGGCGTTCAAGCTCGGCCTTCACCACTTCCAGGCACTGGCGGTGAAGACGCTCGACGAGGGCAATGGTTTCCAAGTAAAGGACTTTCACGGTCGGTCTCCAGGCTAGCTCCGCCGGCCCTTCTGGCCGGCCACCTGTCTTGACCGTAACCGCAAGCGGTTAAACAAGTTTTAATGGCGAAGTTCGGGTTTACTTTACGCACATTTCAACGGCCCTTGATCAGCTTGACTATTGCTGAATAATCAAGGTCCTCGTTACCACTATTAACAAATAGTGTATAAAGCGCGGCCGCTTCCGCGCCCAGGGGCGTCGCCACGCCGGCCTGGTCGGCCGCGGCCTGGGACAGCTTCAGATCCTTGTGCATCATGGCCGCCGAGAAGCCCGGCTTATAGTCGCGGTTGGCGGCCGAGGTCTCGACGATGCCCGGCACCGGCAGGTGGTTCAGCATGGCCCAGCAGGAGCCGGAGGCCTTGGAGCTGATTTCGAAGAGCTTCCGGTGCCCCAGGCCCAGGGCCTCGGCCAGGGTGAAGGCCTCGGACAGCGCGATCATCGAGATCCCAAGGATCATGTTGTTGCAGACCTTGGCCGCCTGGCCGGTGCCCGGCCCGCCGGCGTGGATGACGTTCTTGCCCATGACGTCGAGGAGAGGCTGGGCCCGGGCGAAGGCCTGGTCGCTGCCGCCAACCATGAAGGTCAGGGTGCCGGCTTCCGCCCCGGCGATGCCGCCGGAGACCGGGGCGTCCAGCATCTCAAGACCGGCCGCCTCGGCGGCTCGGTTGACCTCGCGCGCCGCCGCGACGTCGATGGTCGAGCTGTCGATCACCAGGGCCCCCGGCTCGGCCGCCGCGATGACCCCGCCGTCGCCGGTGTAGACCGCGCGGACGTGCTGGCCGGCCGGCAGCATGGAGACGACGACCTCGGCGCCCCGGGCGGCCTCGGCCGCGCTGCCGGCGGTCGTGATTCCGGCCGCCGCCGCAGCCTCGAGGCTGGCCGCCGCGACATCGAAGCCGGTCACCGCGTGGCCCGCGGCCAGCAGGTTCTTCGCCATGGGCAGCCCCATGTTGCCCAGGCCGATGAAGCCGATCTTGGCCATAGCGTCCTCCCCATTCGTGACTGTCTTCTTGCTTGCCGTCTATTTCCCGCAGGCACGCGGAAAACACAAGCGCGCCGCGAAGACCGGGGCGCCGCGGGGTGGAGGACCCGCGGCGCCCCTTCGGTCCCCGACCGGCCTAGGACGGATCCAGGTCCTGGGCCAGGTCGACCAGTTCGAGGAAGCCGGCGCGATAGCCGAAGCGGTCTTCGCCCTTGGCGTCCCGCGCCAGGGCCCGGACGTCGTCATAGCCGAAGCCGTTGGTGTATCGGCCATCCCGAAGAATCTGGCCAAAGGCCGAGACGGCGGCCGCGAAGCGGAAATCCGCGCTGGGATTGCCCCCGCCATCCTCGAGCAACGCCCGCTCGAGCGGCTGCTCGATCAGCCGGCTCTCGTCCTCCCCGGGCAGCTTGTAGCGCAGCTTCAGCAAGGCAAACTCCGAGTCACCTGGATCGTAGACCGGGGCGACCGTTGCCTGGTAGCGCAGCGGATCGATCTTCAGCCCGGGGCTGTCGACCAGTGCGATCTCGTAGAGTGCCGTGACCGTGTGGCCGGCGCCGATGTCGCCGGCGTCGACCTTGTCGTTGCGGAAGTCCTCCCGGGCCAGAAGGCGGTTCTCGAAGCCGATCAGGCGGTACTCGCCGACTACGGCCGGGTTGAACTCGATCTGGACCTTGACGTCCTGGGCGATGGTGAAGAGCGTCGAGGACATGTCCCTGACCAGGACCTTGCGCGCCTCGGCCAGGCGGTCGATGTAGGCGTAGTTGCCGTTGCCGACGTCGGCGATCTGCTCAATCAGGGCCTCTTGGTAGTTGCCGGTGCCGAAGCCCAGGACCGTCAAGGTAATGCCGGTCTTGCGTTTGCGCGCGACCAAATCCTTCAGGGCCTCGACGTTCGCCACGCCAACGTTGAAGTCGCCGTCGGTGGCCAGGATCACCCGGTTGATCCCGCCCTCGATCCAGGCCTTCTCGGCGAAGTCATAGGCCAGCTTGATGCCGGCCGCGCCCGCGGTCCGGCCGCCGGCGCGCAGCCGCTCCAGGGCGGCCCGGATCTTCGCCCGCTCGTCGCCCGGCGTTGGCTCCAGCACGGCCCCGGCCGCGCCGGCATAGACCACCAGCGAGATCCGATCTTTGACCGTCATTTTCTGGGTGAGCAGCTTCAGGCTCCGGATCACCAGGGGCAGCTTGTCCGGCATGTCCATCGAGCCGGAGACGTCGACCAGGAAGACCAGGTTCGCCGGCGGCCGCTCGCCGAGCTCGATATCGAAGCCCTTGATCCCGATCCGCAGCAGGTGGGTGTCCGGGTTCCAGGGCGTTCGGGCCACCTCGGTGGTCACCGCGAAGGGCTGCTGCCGGTCCTTGGGGCCCGGGTAGGCGTAGTCGAAGTAGTTGACCAGCTCTTCGATTCGCACCGCATCGCCTGGCGGCATGCGGCCGGAATCGAGGAAGCGCCGGACGTTGCTGTAGGACCCGGTGTCGACGTCGACGCTGAAGGTCGAGACCGGCGCCTCGGCCACCAGCTTGACCGGGTTCTCCTCCAGGTGCTGGTAGCGCTCCCGGTCCAGTGGCTCGGACGGCGCCCGCAGATCGGCGTCACCGACGTGTCGGGCCAAGGCCGCAGGACCGGCCAGAGGTGCCGACACCTCGGCCGCGGCCGTGGCGGTGGACGTAGATGCCGTGGTCTCCTCAGTGGGAGACTCGCAGCCGGCGAGGACAGCGGCCAGCGCGATCAGCGCCGCCGCGGTCTTGGTGGTTTTCTTGGGTTTCATACTGCCCCCCGATCGTTGGGATTGCTGACAACGGCCCCGGAAAAGGACCGCCGGCCAAACGGGTGGAGCAGCGGATGCGCCGCCCCGAGGCCGCCTCATCCGGGGCAGAGGGGTGGAGATATCAGGGCAATCGGGCCGGGATCCGGCGGCTTCGCGGCGGACTCGGTGCGAAAGGACGGCAAGTTTTCGGCAGGACGCTCGTGGGCCGGCGTCAGGTGAGAATCAAATCCTTGTCCCCCAGGGGGCGGAAGCAAGCGGTGATCATCTCGTCGCTGACCTCTTCGAGGCTGGCCGGCCGCCAGTCCGGGGCGTTGTCCTTGTCGATCAGCAGCGCGCGCACGCCCTCGGGGAAGTCGTGGCCGAACATGCAGGCCTGGCTGAGCCGGTACTCCATGGTCATGGCCTGGGCGAAGGAGAGCCCCCGCCCCTGGCGCAATTGGCGGAAGGTGAGCTTCAGGCTGGTCGGCGAGCAGCGTCCCAGCCGGGCCAGCTGCTTCTCCGCCCAGGGCGAGCCCTCGGCCTCGAGCGCCGCCAGGATCGCCTCGACGCTGTCGCCGGAGAAGCAGCGGTCGATGGCTTCGCGCTGCTCGGCCAGGGGCGCCGGACCGGGATCGCTCGTGAAGTCGGCGAGGACCGCGTCGACCTCCGACCCCGTCGCGACTTCGGCTTCGGCCAGGGCAGCCACCAGATCGTCGAGCCGGGCGCTTTCGACGTGGTGGGTGCCGACCCCGCTGTAGAGACAGTCGGCGGCCTTGAGCCGCTGGCCCGTGAGGCCCAGGAACATCCCGAGCTCGCCCTCCATCCGGGTCAGGAAGTAAGTGCCGCCGACGTCCGGGAAGAGGCCGATCCCGGTCTCGGGCATGGCGAAGGCGGTGTTCTCGGTGACGATGCGATGGCTGCCGTGGACCGAGAGCCCGACCCCGCCGCCCATCACGATCCCGTCGAGAAAAGCGATGTAAGGCTTTGGAAAACGGTGAATATCGTGGTTGAGGGCATATTCTTCCCGAAAGAAGACGACCGGCATATCGCTGCCCTCGCGGATCGCCTCCCAGATCTTCAGGACGTCCCCGCCGGCGCAGAAGGCCCGGCTGCCAGTCGCCCGGATCACCACCGCCGAGACCCCGGGGTTGCCGGCCCAGTCGGCGAGGCGGGGATGATAGGCGTGCATCATGCTCTGGGTCAGGGTGTTGAGCGCCGTGGGCCGATTGAGCGTCGCCACCGCCAGCGGCCCGCGCCGCGCGAAGACGATCTCCGGCTCCTGGGTTTCGCTCATCCTCCACTCCCCTTCGTTGAACGCTGCATCCTTTATCCCACCCCCGCTGTCATGGCCGGGCTTGACCCGGCCATCGATCGTGCCGCTGCTCCGTGGATGCCCGGATCAAGTCCGGGCATGACAGTTGGAAAACCTGGAACACCCCGTGTCCTCACCGCCCCAGCAGATGGCGGGCGACGATCAGGCGCATGATCTCGTTGGTGCCTTCAAGGATCTGGTGGACCCGGACGTCGCGCAGGTAGCGCTCGATCGGGTAGTCCTTGAGGTAGCCGTAGCCGCCGTGGACCTGAAGCGCCTCGTTACAGATTCGGAAACCAGCGTCGGTGGCGAAGCGCTTGGCCATGGCGCAGGCCGCCGTGGCGCCGGGATCGCCCCGGTCGAGGGCGTCGGCGGCGCGCTGCACCATCAGCCGGGCGGCCTCCAGTTCGGTCGCCATGTCGGCGAGCTTGAAGCGCAGGGCCTGGAAGTCGGCCAGGGCCTGGCCGAACTGCTTGCGCTCCCGGGCATAGCCGGTCGCCGCCTCGAGGCAGGCCCGGGCGCCGCCGATCGAGCAGGCTGAGATGTTGATCCGGCCGCCGTCCAGGCCGCTCATGGCGATCTTGAAGCCGTCGCCCTCGGCGCCCAGGCGGTTGGCGACCGGGACCCGGGCGTTCTCGAAGATCACCATGGCCGTGGGCTGGCTGTTCCAGCCGAGCTTCTTCTCCTTCTTGCCGAAGGACAGGCCCTCGGTGCCCTTGGGCACGACTAGGGTCGAGATGCCCTTGGGGCCGTCATCTCCGGTGCGGCACATGACCACGTAGACGTCGCTGGCCCCGCCGCCGGAGATGAAGGCCTTGCTCCCGTTGAGGACGTAGTCCTCGCCGTTCCGCTCGGCCCGGGTCCGCAGCGACCCCGCGTCCGAGCCGGCGCCCGGCTCGGTCAGGCAGTAGCTGGCGAAGTGCTCCATGGTCATGAGCTTCGGCAGGAAGGCATGGCGCTGCCCGTCGCTGCCGAAGCGGTCGATCATCCAGGCGGCCATGTTGTGGATCGAGATGTAGGCCGCGGTGGAGGTGCAGCCGCCGGCCAGCTCCTCGAAGATGACCGCGGCGTCGAGCCGGCCGAGCGCCGAGCCGCCGACGTCGTCGCGCACGTAGACCCCGGCAAAGCCGAGCGCCGCGGCCTTGCGCAGGGCCTCGACCGGGAAGACCTCGTCCTCGTCCCAGCCGGCCGCAAAGGGCGCCATCTCCTTGGCGGCGAAGTCCCGCGCCATCTCCTGGAAGGCGCGCTGCTCCTCGGAAAGCTGGAAGTCCATGGCTTCGGCTCGAACTGGCTGAGACGGCGGCGCCCGGATGATAGAGGCCGGCCTCCGGCTGTCAATCGGCCGCCCTGCCCTCGATCTCCGGAGCGCCCAGCCGCGGCGCGGCGCGGGCCAGGGGCAGCACAAGCAGGACCGAGAGCGTCAGGACGGCGACCAGGCCCCAGGCCTCGTTGATCGCCATGACCAGGCCGGCCTTCTCGAAGAGCGGCGCGACCATGGCCAGCATATCCGGGGTCGGCTCGGCAGGGACCAGGGCCAGGTCGATGCCGACGAAGTCGGCCGCCGCGGCGTCGCGGGCCAACACCTGCTCGCCCAGGCGCTCGGCGTGCACCGGCGCCCGGTTCCAGATCACGGTGTCGATCAGGCCGATGCCGATGGCGCCGCCCAGGTTGCGCATCAGGTTGAAGAGCGCGCTGCCGTCGGGGACTTGCTCGGGCGCGAGGCGGCTGAGGGCGATCCAGGTCGGCGGGATCAGGCAGAACATGATCGCGGCGCCGCGGATCGCCTGGGGCCAGAACATCTCCTCGAAGTCGGTCTCGCGGGTCTGGAAGGCGCTGAGGCCGAGGCCGATGGCGAAGCAGGCAAAGCCGAGCGCGGCCAGAAGCCGGGCGTCGCAGCGCAGCTCGAGGCGCACGGTGATCGGCGCGGTGAGCAGCTGGGCGCAGCCGGTGACCAGCATGATCAGGCCGATGGTCAGCGCGCCGTGGTCGCGCACCAGGCCGAGGAAGACCGGCATCAGGTAGACCGAACCGAAGAGCCCGATCCCGAGCACGAAGCTGGCCGCCGAGCCGACGGCGAAGTCGCGCTGGCGGAACAGCCGGAGGTTCGCGAGCGGCCGGGTGCGTTGGAGCGAGCGGCCGATGAAGAGCAGGCCCGGGAAGACGAAGAGCGCCAGCAGGGCCAGCGCCAGGCCGGAGAGCCAGCCGCGCTCCGGCGCCTCCTTCAGCAGGATCTCCAAGGAGGCCAGGGCCACCGCCAGGGCCGCCAGCGCGGTCCAGTCCAGGGACTTGAGCAGCCCGCGCTGGCCGGCGGCGCGCGGCAGCAGGGCATAGCCGATTCCGCAGGCCAGGATGCCCGGGGCGACGTTGACCAGAAACAGCCAGGGCCAGGAGTAGGTCTCGGTGATGTAGCCGCCGACGGTCGGGCCGAGGGTCGGCGCCAGGACCGCCAGGACCCCGGCGATGGTGGTCGCGGTCGGCTGGTGGCGCTCCGGAAAGAGCAGGAAGACCGCCGAGAAGACCAGGGGGATCAGGCAACCGCCGGCCAGGCCCTGCACGACCCGGGCGGCGATCAGGGCCGGCAGGCTCTCTGCCATCGCGCAGCCGATCGAGGCCAGGGTGAAGAGGCTGAGCGCGGCCAGGAAGAGGCCGCGCAGCGAGAGCGCCCGGGTCAGCAGGCCGGTCATGGGGATCGCGATGACCTCGGCGATCAGGTAGCTGGTCTGGATCCAGCTCATCCGGTCGGCCGAGATGCCCAGCGCCGCGCGGATCGCCGGCAGGGAGGTGGCGACGATCTGGATGTCCAGGATCGCCATGAACATGCCGACGCACATGGCCGAGAAGCCGAGCCAGACCCGCCAGCCCGCCACTTGCGTTTCCTGCCCCTTCACTCCCGGCCGCTCCGTTGCGCCGACGCTCGACATCGCCTCTCCGTCCCGGCTCCTCTCGCAGCTTCGGCGCCAAAGCGCGGAGCGGCACCCATCAAGCGGTGCCAGCGCGGCGCAACCGGGGCAAGGGTAATCGTCGCGAGCCGAGCCGCTCGATGTCGAAAAAAGATCAAGTGTTGTAGTCGTTCAAGCGGTACAGGGGCCGGAACGACAGCTTCGCATAGGACGTGGCGCCTCAGCCCTTGACCAGGGTCACGCCGTGATCGCTCAGCCGCACGGCGACCTCGGCGCCGGGGCCGATCGGGGCGTCGACCCGATGGTCGACGGCGAAGACCTCGCCCAGCGGGGTCTCCACCACGTACTCCATGTGGCTGCCCAGGTAAGTGGCCTTGCGGACGGTGCCCGCCAGGGCCTCGCCGCCGCCATCGTTGGACAGCCGGATCGACTCCGGGCGGATCGCGACCCGGACCGGACCGGGTGACAGGCCGCGCGCCGGCAGGCGATGGCTAAGGCCGCCGATGCGGACCAGCGCCAGGCCGTTCTCTACGGCCTCTATCTTGCCCTCGACCAGGTTGGCGTCGCCGATGAAGTCGGCCACAAAGTCGTCGGCCGGCTGCTCATAGAGGTCGCGGGGCGTGCCTTCCTGCGCGATCCGGGCGTTCTTCATGACGATGATCCGGTCCGAGACGGCCAGGGCCTCTTCCTGGTCGTGGGTCACGTAGGCTACGGTGAGCTGCAGCTTCTGCTGCAGTTCGCGGATGTCCTGGCGGACCCTTCGGCGCAGTTTGGCGTCGAGGTTCGAGAGCGGCTCGTCGAACAGCAGCACGGCTGGCTCCAGGACCAGGGCCCGGGCCACCGCGACCCGCTGCTGTTGGCCGCCCGAGAGCTCGCTGGGCAGTCGCGCGCCGTAGCCTTCCAGGCCGACCAGCCGCAGCCCCTCCTCGGCGCGCTCCTGCAGCTCGGCCTTGGGCAGCCGAGTCATGCTCAGGCCATAAGCGATGTTCTCCGCCACCGTCATGTGCGGGAAGAGCGCGTAGGACTGGAAGACCATGGAGACGTCGCGGTCGGTCGCCGGCAGCAGGGTGACGTCCTCCTCGCCGATCAGGATGCGCCCGCCCGAGGGCATTTCCAGGCCGGCGATCATGCGCAGGGTCGTGGTCTTGCCGCAGCCGCTTGGGCCCAGCAGGGTGACCAGGGACCCGGCTTCGATTGTGAAGGAGATCTCCTCGACTGCAGTCACCTGGCCGAAGGTCTTGGTGACCCCTTCGAAGACAACCTTTGCCGCCTTGCTGCCGATGCTCACGCGACCGCCTCCCCGGCTGCCGGGGCGCCCGCCGCCCTGCTCTCATCGCCGCGCCGCAGGCGCCGCTGGCCGACAACGAGCTGGACCAGGGAAACCGCCGTCAGCATGACCAGGATCAGGACCGAGGCATAGGAGATCGCAAGGCCGTAGTCGCCGTTTTCGACCCGGCCGATAATGTAGGAGGTGGCCATGTCGAACTCGGCGCTGACCAGAAAGATGACCGCGCTGATCGCGGTCATGGCGCGCACGAAACTGAAGACCAGGGAAGCCACGATCGCCGGGCGCAACAGCGGCAGGATGACCCGGCGCACGGTGGTGAAGGTGTTGGCGCCCAGGGTCAGCGAGGCCTCGTCCAGGTTCTGGTCGAGCTGGCTCATCGCGGCGATGCCGGCACGCACTCCCACCGGCATATTGCGGAAGATAAAGCAGAGCACCAGGATCGCGCCGGTGCCGGTCAGCTCGAAGGGCGGCACGTTGAAGGCCAGGATGTAGCTGATGCCGATCACCGTGCCCGGGATGGCGAAGCTTAGCATGGTGCCGAACTCGAAAGCCTCGCGGCCGGCGAAGCGCTGACGGACCAGGAGATAGGCCGTCAGCAGGCCGAAGGCGGCGGTCAGCGGCGCCGCCACGCTGGCGATCACGATGGTGGTGAAGAAGGAGTTCCAGGCCGCACCGCTCCAAACCACGCCGTGCTCGCCCGTAGTGATCGAGAAGGCCTCGACGTAGTGGCGCAGGGTGAAGCTGTGGTCGTAGCCCCAGGTCTCGACGAAGCCGCCGAAGAGGATCATGCAGTAGATGACCAGGGTCAGCAGGGCCCA
>JAAUXY010037024.1_pt1 | contig 11209 bp, 6 predicted proteins | sample 7278121 | NCBI WGS metagenome assembly JAAUXY01 (sample SAMN14350117, study PRJNA611818) | marine sediment metagenome | isolation source: surface marine sediment (1.8m) | place: French Polynesia: Moorea | collected 2018-08
CACCGAGGAACGCTTCTTGATGTTGAGCGAGACCGGCGCGATCAGCGTGCCGGTCTGGACGCTGCCGGCCGAGATGCACAACGACGGCAATTACGTCGTCTCGCTCGGCAACGTCTGCCGCTGGTTGGCCGAGCAGGCCGAGGGGCTCGGCGCCGAGATCTATCCGGGCTTTGCCGCGGCCGAGGTGCTCACCGACGACCAGGGCCGGGTGATGGGCGTGGCCACCGGCGACATGGGCCTCGGCAAGGACGGCCAGCAGAAGGACTCTTATCAGCCCGGCATGGAGCTGCGCGCCAAGTACACCTTCTTCGCCGAGGGCTGCCGCGGCTCGCTCACCAAGACCCTGTTCGAGCGCTTCGATCTCCGCGCCGACTGCCAGCACCAGACCTTCGGCATCGGCATCAAGGAGCTCTGGCAGCTCGATCCGGCGCAGCACAAGCAGGGCCGGGTCATCCACACCGCCGGCTGGCCGATGGACCGCAAGACCTGGGGCGGCTCTTTCATCTATCACCTGGAGGACAACCAGGCCTACGTCGGCTTCGTGGTCGGGCTGGATTACCAGAACCCGCACCTCTCGCCGTTCGACGAGTTGCAGCGCTTCAAGACCCATCCGGCAATCCGCCCGATGCTGGAGGGCGGCAAGCGAATCTCCTACGGCGCGCGCGCGCTCAACGAGGGCGGCCTGCAGTCGATCCCGAAGCTGATCTTCCCGGGTGGCGCCTTGATCGGCTGCACGGCCGGCTTCCTCAACGTGCCTAAGATCAAGGGCAGCCACAACGCCATGAAGAGCGGCATGCTGGCCGCCGAGACGGTCTTCGAGGCGCTGAAGGCCGGCGACGAGGGCTACGGCCTGCTCGAGGGCTATCCGACCGCTCTGGAGAACTCCTGGGTCCACGAGGAGCTGCACAAAGTGCGCAACTTCCGTCCCGCCTTCGAGCGCTGGGGCCTGATCGGCGGCACCCTCTACGGCGGCATGGAGCTCAAGCTGTTCGGCGGCAAGGTGCCCTGGACCTTCCGCCACCAGCACCCGGACCACATGTGCCTCAAGCCGGCCGATGCCATGCCGCGCATCGACTATCCGAAGCCGGACGGCCGGATCACCTTCGACAAAAATTCCTCCGTTTACCTTTCGAACACCAACCACGAGGAAGATCAGCCGGTTCACCTGCGGCTCAAGGACGCGTCGATCCCTGTCGAGCACAATCTCGCGCTCTATGACGCGCCGGAGCAACGCTTCTGCCCGGCCGGGGTCTACGAGATCGTGCGCGAGGACGACGGGTCGAACCCCAGGCTCCAGATCAACGCCCAGAACTGCGTGCATTGCAAAACTTGCGACATCAAGGACCCCCGCCAGAACATCGACTGGGTCACGCCCGAGGGGGGCGGCGGACCCAACTATCCGAACATGTAGGGCGGGCCGCGGCGGCCGATCCGGTCGCGAAAGAGGCGTTGTGACCGGGCTCGGGCGTCGGCTAGACTGCCGCGCCATTTGAAAAGGACACGGCCTTGATTCCCTGCACCCGCTCGGAGCTCAGCCGCCCCACGATTTCTGTCATCTCTACGCTCGCCGCACTCTGCCTCACTCTGTCGGCCTGTGGCGGGACCGATCGGCTCGCCGGCCGGCAGTCGAAGGGCGAGGTTTCGCTCGTCGCTGCAGCGGAGAGCTGGATGCTCGGTGAGACCCGGGTCAGACCCGGCGACACGGGGCAGCGCGCCGGGCGGCAGTCGAAGGGCGAAGCCCTGCTGGTCGCCGCCGCCGAAGGCGAGATCCGCAGCGACGCCGTCGGCTACTCTTCCATGCCCTCCTCGCCCTACGGCGACTACCTGGCGGGACTGGTCGCGAGTCACGAGAAGGACATCTCCTCTGCGGCCGATTTCATGCTGCTCGCCCTGGAGAACGATCCCGACAACTACCAGCTTCTGCAGCGCACTTTCCTGCTCGCGGCGGCCGACGGCCGTCACGTCGAAAGCGTTCGCCTGGCGCGGCGCCTGCTCGAGCAGAACCCCGAGCACAACATCGCCAACATGATCCTCACGATCGACGCCGTCGACCGTGGCGACCTGACGGCGGGGCAGGAGTTGCTCGACACGCTTCCCTCGAAGGGTCTGAGCAAGATCTCCAAGCCGATCATAGAGGCCTGGCTCAAGATCGGCCAAGGCGAGCGCGAGGCGGCCATGACCGCGCTCGACGGCCTGCTTGAGAGCAACGGCTTCGATGTCCTGCACCAGCTTCACAAGGCCATGATCCATGACGTGGCCGGCGAGCCGGTCGAGGCCGCAGCGGCCTATGATCAGGCCTTGGCGAAGGCGTCTCAGGCATCGCTCAGGCTGACATGGCTGATCGGCAACTTCCGGGAGCGCAATGGCCAGGCCGAGGGCGCCAAGGAGCTCTACAGCGACTACCTCGCCACCAACCCTGGCTCGGCCTTGTTCGACGACGCCATGCGGCGCTTGGGGAAGGGCGAGATCCCCGAGCCGGCCATCGCCGGCTACAAGGTCGGCATGGCCGAAGGTCTGTTCAACGTGGCCGGTTTGCTGAGCCAAGAGCGCGCCGAGGAAATCGCGCTGCTGCACGTCCACGCCGCGCTCAGGCTGGAGCCGGAGCTCGACGTCGCCAGGGTGCTGCTGGGCGAGATCCTGGAATCCCAGGAGCGCAGCCGCGAGTCGATCGAGGTCTATCGCCAGATCGATCCAGCCTCGCCCTTCACCTGGACAGCGCGCCTGCGCATCGCCGAAGAGCTCGACCGCTTGGAGCGGACCGACGAGGCGATCAGCGAGCTCGAAGCGCTGGCGGCCGACCGTCCCGAGCACTACGAGCCGCTCTTCCGGCTGGGCAATCTGCTGCGATCGAAGGAGCGGTTCGAGGAGGCGGTCGTGGCCTACGACCGCGCCTTCGAGCGTCTGACCGCGACGAAAAACCGCCACTGGACCATGCTCTATTTCCGCGGCATCGCGCTGGAGCGCTCGAAGGAGTGGGATCGGGCGGAGAAGGACTTCCTCGCGGCACTCGAGCTCGAGCCGGAGCAGCCCTATGTCATGAATTACCTGGCCTACTCCTGGGTCGAGCAGAAGCGCAATCTCGACAAGGCGACCAGCATGCTGGTGCGGGCGGTCGAGCTGCGCCCCAACGACGGCTACATCGTCGACAGTCTCGGCTGGGCCTACTACCGCCTCGAAAGATTCGAGAAGGCCGTCAAGCATCTGGAGAAGGCGGTCGAGCTGCGGCCTCAGGACCCGGTGATCAACGATCACCTGGGCGACGCCTATTGGCAGGTGGGCCGGGTCCAGGAGGCGCGCTTCCAGTGGCGCCGCGCCTTGAGCCTCGAGCCGGAGGACGATCTGGTGCCGAAGATCGAGGCCAAGATCAAGGACGGCTTGAAGTCTGAACCCAAGAACATCTGACAGCGACCGCGGCTCGGAGCGGCGGCCGGCCGAGGCCGGCACGCTGACGCGCCTCGCCTGGGCCAAGGTCAATCTCTACCTTCACGTCTTGGGCCGCCGCGGCGACGGCTATCACGAGCTCGACAGCCTGGTGGTCTTCCTCGGCCTGGCCGACCGGCTGAGCTTCGCGCCTTCGGGCGAACTGTCGCTCGAGGTCGAGGGGCCCTTTGCCGCGGCGGTGCCGGCGGGCGACGACAACCTCGTGCTGCGCGCGGCCCGGCTGCTGGCCGAGGCCTGCGGCGTCGCGCCGACCGCCCGTATCGCTCTGCAGAAGAACCTGCCGGTCGCCGCCGGAATCGGCGGCGGCTCGGCGGACGCGGCGGCCGCGCTGGACGGTCTTTCGGCGCTCTGGGGCGCCCGCATCGGCGCTGCCGAGACTCTGGAGATCGCGCGCCGTCTCGGTGCCGACGTGCCGGTCTGCCTCTACGGGCGTCCCGCTTTCATCGGCGGCGCCGGCGAGGCCATCGAACGCGCCCCGCCGCTGCCGTCGGCGTGGTTCGTGCTGGCCAATCCGGCGGTCGCCCTGTCGACCCGCGAGGTGTTCCAGGCCTACGACGGCAGCTTTTCAGGGCCGGCGCGCTGGCACGACGTCGAGCGCAATGCCGCGGACCTGGCAACGCGGCTGGAATCGGCGCGCAACGACCTAGAGCCGCCGGCCCGCCGCCTGGCGCCTCAGGTCGAGGCGCTGCTCGATCTTCTGGGCGCGACGGCGGGTTGCCTTCTGGCCCGCATGTCGGGCAGCGGCGCGACCTGCTTCGGCATCTACGGCGCGCGCGAGGAAGCGCTGGCGGCGGTCCAGCAGCTGCAGGCGGTCCGCCAAGACTGGTGGGCCGCGGCCGCGCCGCTTCTGCACGGCAAGCTGGATCTGGACTATTGGGGTGGAGAGCTCAGCCGCCCGTCTTCATCAGTCGGGTGACCTCGCGCAGCTCGGTCAGCAGCTCGGCCGTCGCCTCGCCGTCGATCGGCAGGCCGGCGGCCTCCTGATAGGCGGTGATCGCCTGGCGCGTCTGATCGTCGACCACGCCGTCGATCCGGCCGGGCGCAAAATCGAGCCGCGCCAAGAGCTCCTCCAGTTCGCGCAGATCGCTTTCCGCCAGGGCGCCCGCCGGGGCCTGGCCCTCGGGCGTCTGCCCCAGGTCCCAATAGAGCCAGCCCAGGCCGCCGGCGATGACCAGCAGGAGCAAAAGCATCAGCATCCAGGCACGGCTGGCGCCGCGCGACCAGGTGGCGGCGGGCCGATCCTCGGCGGTCAGGCTTGCCAGGCGCGCGTCCTGCGCCACCGGCTGCTTCGCGGCGGGTTGATCGTCCCTGTCGGCCTCATCCGGCGGGGCCTCGGCGGCATCCGACTTCTCGGCTTCGGGCTTCTCCTCTTGCCCATCTGCCGCCGCTTTCGCGTCGCTGGCCTCTGGCTCCGGTACCGGCTCCGCGGGCTCGGACGCCGCTTCCGGATCGGGCGGGGCCTCGGCTTCTTTCCCGGACGCCTTTCCGCGGCCGGCGGCGGCCTCGGGCGCGGGCGGAGCCTGTCTCTCTTCCTTCGCCGCCTCGGCCTTCGCCGCCTCGGCCTTCGCCGCCTCATCCCTCCCCTCGGGCGCGGTCAGGTCCAACGATCCTTGCTCGTCCGCATCGCTGCGCTTCGCGCCGCCGCCGCTGGCGCGCGATCGCTTCGGCTTCCCGGCGCGGGATGTCTGCGAGGGATCCGCAGCTTTCGCGGGCTCTTGGTCGAGCGTGTCCGCAGCGCCGTTGGCTTGCGCCGCGCGTCCAGAATTCGGCGGCGGTTCACCGCCTTTGCCTGCGGCGCCGCCGGCCCGGCCTTCGGCTGCTCCCGTTTCGCGCCGGCCTCCGCGGCGTGCCGACTTCGCGCTACCCCGGCTCTTCCCGCCGGCCTTGGCCTTCAACTTGCGCGGGCTCGTTTCGACCTTGCCCGTGATGGTCTTGCCCTGGCCGGCCCCGTTGCCCTTCTCAGCGGTGGGGCCGGACCCGGCTTCGGCCGAATCACCTGGCTCCGAATCCTGCGGTGCCGGCTCGGGCTCGGCCGCCTCCGGGGTAGCCTTCACCTCCGGTTCGCCCGGGTCCTTGCTTTGCGATGCGGTTTCCTCGGGGACGCCGGCCTTGTCGGCTTTGTCTGATTCTTTGGTCATGCCCGGGACTGCCGTTGCGGCTCGGAACGAAGTGAAGCACAGGGCGCTCGGCGTCGGCAACGCTTGTTCGGTCCGGTCGACGCTCTTGCCGCCATGTGTGTTTGGTTGACTCGCTAGCTGAGTTAGGCTGATTCCGCGGGGCGAGACTAGTCCCTGGAACCGGGAAGCGACGGGATCGCCGCCTATGAGTCACGAGACCTTGATTCATCGGATCGTGCGTCCGGGCGTTCGCTTGCTCGTGAACACCCGGGTCACGCCGAACCATGTGACCACGGCGCGCTTGGCCACCGGCATCGCGGCAGCGGCCGCCTTCGCCGAGGGTAGCGATTCCTGGCGCTCGATCGGCGCCGCACTGTTCGTCTTTTCGACCCTGCTGGACCGAGCGGACGGCGACCTGGCACGCCTGAGCGGCAGGATCAGCCGGTCGGGTCACAAGTACGACCTCGTGTCCGACGCGCTGTGCAACGCGCTTGCCCTCGCCGGCTTGGGCGTGGGACTGCGCGACGGCACGTTCGGGGCCTGGGCGCCGGCGATGGGCGTGCTGGCCGGCCTAGCGGTCAGTGGCATCCTGCTGCTGGTCATGGCGGTGGAGCGCAGGCAAGGCTTGCGGTCCGCCGAACTCCCTGGTTTGGGATGGTTCGATGTCGACGATGCCGTACTGCTGTTGCCCCTGGTGGTCTGGCTCGGGGAATCTGACTGGGCCCTCGCCGCGGCGGCCGTCTGCGGCCCGGCTTTCCTGCTGTTCATGGTGGTCCGCCACCGCGGCGCGCAGGCGAGTTGTCAAACCGGAGAAGACGGCGCTATAAGCCATCGTCCTGGAAATGGGGGCATCGAGAGGAGGCCGTGACGAGCTCTGATCAGCACGTCGGCCGGCGGCTCTTGGCCGGCTGGGTCGGGACCGTGCGCCGCTTCGCGTGGCCGATTCTGCTGCTTGCCCTTCTCAGCGGCGGTGCCAGCGTCCACTACACGATGAACAACGTCGGCTTCAACGCCGACCTTGCCGACATGCTCTCGGAGGAATTGCGGTTCCGCGAGAACCTGATCGAGCTCGACAAGGCCTTTCCGCAGCTGGTCGACAACCTGACTGTCATCATCGACGCGCCGACCGCCGAGATGGCGGACGAAGCTGCGGAGCGCCTGACCACCGGTTTGTCGGCCCGGTCCGACCGCTTCGACTACGTCTTCTATCCCGACGCCGAGCCCTTCTTCCGCCGCAACGGCCTGCTCTACTTCGATCTGGAGGAGCTGCAGACCCTGAGCGACGCCATGGCCGATGCTCAGCCCTTGCTGGCCGAGCTCAGCCAGGACGCCTCCTTGCGCGGTCTCACGCGGGTGCTCGATCTCGCCGTCGAGCAGGACGACAGCGAGGTCCTGAAGCGGCTGAGGCCGTTGTTCGAGCGCATGGCGGACATCGCCGAGCGGGTCGCCGTCGGCGAGGAGGTGCGGCTGTCCTGGCGCGAGGCCATGCTCGGCGGTGTCGACAGCGCCGAGGAACGGCGCAAGTTCATTCTGGTCAAGCCGATCCTCGATTTCGACAGCCTGGAGCCGGCGACCGAGTCGGTCGCGGTGATCGAGGCGATCGGCGAGGAGCTGGGCCTGACCGACGCCGAGGGCCCACGCCTGCGCATCATCGGCGAGACCATCATGTTCGAGGAGGAGCTGCGCAGCGTGCTCCAGAACACCGGTCTGGTCGGGGCGCTCTCGCTCATACTGGTCGTGAGCCTCCTGTTCCTGGGGTTGAGGTCGTGGCGCCTCCTGCTGGCCGCCGTGGTCACCTTGATCGTCGGCCTGCTCTGGACCGCCGCCTTCGCGACCGCGGCGATCGGCGAGCTGAACATCATCTCGGCCGCCTTCGCCGTGCTCTTCATCGGGCTCAGCGTGGATTTCGGCATCCATTTCTCGCTGCGCTACCGCGAGGCGCGCGGCACCGGCGCCGATCACGCCAACGCGCTGGGCCAGGCGGCCAAAGGCGTCGGCGGCGCGCTGGCGCTTTCCGCCCTGGCCGCCGCGATCGGCTTCTTCTCCTTCCTGCCCACGGCCTATCGGGGGGTCGCCGAGCTCGGGCTGATCGCCGGCGCGGGTATGTTCATCGCGCTCTTCGCCAACCTGACGGTGTTGCCGGCGCTGCTCTCGGTCATGCCGCCGCCGCGGCCTGCGGGCGTCGGCCGCTTCCTGCCGGTCCGACCGGTGATCGGCCTGATCGAGAGCCACGCCAAGCCGGTCCTGGCCGGCGCCCTTGTCCTGGCGGTGATCGCCGCGGCCAGCGTGCCCTTCGCCTGGTTCGACGACGACCCGCTGAACCTCCGCGATCCGGAATCCGAGTCCGTCTCGACCCTCTTGGCTCTGCTCGAAGATCCGCGGGTCGAGCCCTACGTCGGGGCGATCCTGGCCGAGGACCTGGACGCGGCGGAGGCGCTCGCCGAGCGGGTCAACGCGCTGCCCGAGGTGAGCGAGGCGGTGACGCTGCGCGACCTGGTGCCCGAGAACCAGGACGCGAAGCTCGAGGTGATCGACGACATGGCGCTGTTCCTGGCGCCCTTGCTGGCGCCGAGCGCCCAGGCGACGCCGGCGGGACCGGAGGAGCGCCGCGCGGCGGCGCGCCGCCTTGCGGACATCGCCGGGGATCCCAAGGGCGCCATCGGCCCGGCGGGTCACCACTTGGCCGAGACGCTGGCGCGGATCGAGGGCGATCCGGAAAGCCTGATGCGCCTGGAGCGGGCCCTGGTCGGCTACTTGCCGCAGCAGCTGCGGCGCCTGGGCGAGCTGCTCGAGGCCGACTACGTCGAAGCGGAGGATCTGCCCGCCCAGCTGCGGCGCCGTTTCGTGGCCCCGGACGGGCAGGCGCAGATCGAGATCTACCCGAGCGCGGACCTGCGCGACCCCGATGCGCGCGCCCAGTTCGTCGACGCGGTGCGCGCGGTGGCGCCCAACGTCACGGGCGACCCGGTGGAGATCATCGAGGCCGGCCGCGCCGTGCTGCAGGCCTTCCTCGATGCGGGCCTCTACGCCTTCGCGCTGATCCTCCTGCTGCTGGTCGTCATGCTGCGCAGCCTGCGCGACACCCTGCTGATCCTGATGCCCCTGGCGCTCGCGGCGCTGCTCACCGTGGCCGCCACGGTGGCGATCCAACAGCCCTTCAACTTGGCCAACGTCATCGTCCTGCCGCTGCTCATGGGCCTCGGCGTCGCCTTCGGCATCCAGATGGTGCTGCGCCACCGGACCGACAGCGACGGTCGGCTGATGAACACCTCGACGCCACGCGCCGTCGTGTTCAGCGGGCTGACCACCATCGGCTCGTTCTGCGCGCTGTCGATCTCCAGCCATCCCGGCACCGCGAGCATGGGCTTGCTGCTGACCATCGCCATCTCGCTCACCATGCTTTCCATGCTCGTGGTCCTGCCCGCCCTGCTGACCATGCTGTCGAAGCGCAAGCCACCCCGGCCGGAGGCGTGAGCGGCGCTTCGCCGTCGCTCGGCGGCTGGCTTGACGCCTGGGCTGCCCTATATCCTTATGCCGATTGGATCGTGGGGCCGATGACCTCGGCCGGATAGCTCTAGCCTGGTGACCATGCCGTTCGGTTTCAGCTGGCAGCGTCTGTTCTATCTTCTGATCGGCCTGGCTCTCTTCGCCTTGGCGCTGCGCCAGGTCGACCTGGGCCAGGTCGGACGCGAGCTGGCTCAGCTCGGCCCCTGGGGCGGTCTGGCGGTCATCCTGGTGTTCCTGACGGCTTTTGTCGCAGATACCGGCGGCTGGCTGCTGACGATCCCGCGGCCGCGCTTCGCGCTCGCCCGGTTCTACCGGCTGTGGCGCGCCCGCATGGTGGGCGAGGCCTTCAACCTCATCGTGCCGGCCGGCTCGCTCGGCGGCGAGCCGGTCAAGGCGGTCATGCTCAAGCGTTACGAAGGCATCGACTACGAGGAGGGCGGCGCCTCGGTGATCCTACAGCGCTCGGTGCAGCTCACGAGCATGCTGGTCTTCTTCGCCGTCGGCCTGGCCATTATGTTCGCCGAGCGCAGCCTGCCGCGCGGCTACGAGTTGACCGCGGTGATCGGTTGGGGCGCCCTTTGTCTGGGTTGTGCCGGGTTCATCGCCGTGCAATGCGGCGGCGGCGCGAGCCGGGTCGTGCGCTTCGTCGCGCGTCGTCTTTTGGCGCGCCGCGCCGAGGCGCCGCTCGCCGTGATCGAATCGATCGAGGGCCATCTGCGCAACTTCTATTTCCGCCAGCCCCGGCGCCTCGCCTGCGCCTTCGGCGCGACTTTCCTCGCCTGGGCCCTGAACGCGGCCGAGGTCAAGCTGGTGCTCACCCTGCTCGGCCAGCCGGTAAGCTGGGCCGAGGCCTGGATGCTGACCAGCCTGGTCGAGCTGCTGCGTGCCGGCCTGTTCCTGATCCCGGCCGGGCTCGGCGCCGTCGAGGTCGGCTTCGTGGTGCTGGTCGAGGCGCTGACCGGCCAGGCCTCGCTCGGCCTGGCGGTCGCCTTGGTGCGCCGCGGCCGCGAGATCTTCTGGATCGCCTGGGGCCTGGCGATCGGCTGGTTCTACCCGCCCGAGCTGCGCGCGCCCGCCGCCGAGCGCGCCGGCGCCGGCGAATCCTGATCTCGGGCCCGTTGCGGGTCCCGGCCCGGAGGGCTATTTTGCCGCGCCGTCAGCGGCCGGTTTGGGGCGTAGCCAAGCGGTAAGGCAACGGGTTTTGGTCCCGTGATCCCAGGTTCGAATCCTGGCGCCCCAGCCAGATCCGCAGTCCGGCCGAATTTGAACCGACCGATCTTGCCGCGATCATGTAGGGCCGAATAGCGTCAGCGTATTCCGCCGGCTGGTCATGCGTGGCGCAGCTTATCGATCTTTGGTGGCCTGGCGCCGCCAACATGCGGCGGGTTACGCTACGCTAACCCGCCCTATGCGCTACGCTTATTCTCCCATCGGCAGCAACTTCCCTTGGTAGAGGACCGGCCCCGTGGGCAGGCCGGTGGGCGAGCCGCCGAGGGGCTCCAGGCTGACGGCGAGGGCGGCGGCGCTAGGCGCCGCTTGGCGCAGCACGGCCGAGACCGGCAGGGAGACGTTGCGGTCCGGCTCGAGGAGGCCGAGCGAGACCGGCTCGGCGCCGGCGATCAGCCAGAGCTCGAGCGACTTGTCGGCCACGGCGACCTCGGCCACCGGACGGATGGTGAGCTGCTTCTCGGCGATGTCGACGGTCACCACCCAGGCCGGGGTGCTGGCGCCTTCGTTCAGCACCGCGACGAAGCGGCCCTCGGGCGCGGGCGGCGTGACCGCCGGCTCGAAAGCGATATAGAGCGCCAGCGCGGCGGCGAGCGCGCCGGTCGCCAGGCTGCACCAGCGCCAGAAAGCCACCCGTTCGAGCAAGGGCACAACGGCCTTGGCCACGGCTTCTCCGGCGCCCGCCTCGCGCCGCGCCCGAACGGCGCGCTGGATCGCTGGCCAGACGTGGGCCGGCGGCGCCTCCGGCGGGATCGCCTGGGTCATCGGCACGAGGCGCCGGTTCCAGTCGTCGACCAGCCGGGCGAAGGCGGCGTCGCGCGCCAAGCGCGCTTCGGCCTCGCGCCGCCCGGCCGCGTCCAGGGTGCCGAGCGCGTATTCCGCCGCCAGGGCTTCGGTGTCGTCCAACTGGCCGTTCA
>JAAUXY010084944.1_pt1 | contig 11206 bp, 7 predicted proteins | sample 7278121 | NCBI WGS metagenome assembly JAAUXY01 (sample SAMN14350117, study PRJNA611818) | marine sediment metagenome | isolation source: surface marine sediment (1.8m) | place: French Polynesia: Moorea | collected 2018-08
CGGCCCGACGCCTCTTAGAGTCCCGGTATCCCGCTGGCGGCCAGAGGTGTCGCCTCCCGGGGCGCTGCTCCAGGCCGAGTACGGCATCGTCCCGTTTCACGGCCGCGACCAAGAGCTCGCCAACCTACGAGAGTGGGCCTTGAGCGAGAGCCCCGCCCAGGTGCGGCTTTACACCGGTGCCGGCGGTATGGGCAAGACCCGGCTCGCCCTCGAGATCTGTCGACAATTGCAGAGCGACGGCTGGGCCACGGGATTTCTGGCGCCGGACCCGTCCCGAACTCCGGAGGATGTTTGGCAGGATCTTCGTGCCCTCGACAAGCCGACGTTGATCGTCGTTGACTATGCCGAGTCACGCCACGAGATCCTGGTGCCGCTGTTCCGCCGGATGTATCAGGCGGCAGGCGGGCGCATTCGCCTGATCCTCCTGGCTCGAGGAGCGCTCGACTGGTGGCAGCAGCTCCAGCGCGAGGGCGACGGTGTGGGCGAGCTCCTCAGCGGCCCGGCGACGCGCTGGTTCAGCCTGAGGCCCCTCGCCATGACACCAGAAGAGCGGCTGGCGTCCTACCGAACGGCGGCGACAACTTTCGCCCAGCACCTGAGTCTGCCGGAGCCGAACGGGGAACCCGCCGGGCTCGAGGCCCGCCACTACGAACGCGTCCTACTGCTCCATATGCGGGCATTGGCCGACGTCGAATCGGGCGCCAGCGAAGGAATCGCCCTGGCCGAGGAGAACGACCTTCTCGATCACATCCTGCAGCGTGAGCGACGGTTCTGGGGACGTCTGGCAGACCAACGAGGGCTTTCGCCTTCGCTCGCCGAAGGCATCGGACGAGGGATGGCCGCGATCAGCCTCGGTGGCGGTGCCGAGAACGAGAATCACGCCGTACAGGCACTCGAAAATCTACGCTTCTTCGAGGGTCAGGCGCGTAGCGTCCTGGTCACGATCGCGCGCCTTCTGCACGAAACCTATCCTGGCGAGAAGTGGATCGCGCCGCTCCTGCCCGATCGGCTGAGCGAGCACCTCGGCTTTCGCGAATTGCAGAAAGACGCCGACGAGCTCTTGTCGATGATGGTCGGTCCACGTTAGTCAAGAGACACCGCGTTTGGGACGGAAGCCGCGTCTGGGACGGACGATCGATGGCGCTGTTTGACAATGCCCACCATACACTGACCCAGCTGGCACGAATCGCTCAACATGAGCCGGTGGCGCTGGGGTGGCTTCAAGACGCCCTGGAACGTGATCTGGACGGGCTTGCTCTGGCCGCGTTCAACGTCTCGACCGAAACCGAAGGGGCTATCGCTCGTGTGCTGGCCGACGTCGTAGAGAAACAGGCCACGCTCGAACTCGCGACCCGCTTGGAATCGCTGTGCACCTACGGCGCTTACAGCTTCTCGGTTCCGCTCCATGACGTCGCCGTGATCGTCACTCGCATGATCCTTGACTACGAGGTGTCGGCAAACCCCACACCAGGCGACGAAGCGCGTGCTCGGTTGGCACGACTGTACAACAACCTGGGCTCGTGGCTCAGTCGACTCGGCCGCAAAGACGAGGGGCTTGATGCAACGCAAGAGGCGATTCGGCTCTATCTCCAGCTCGTCGAATCGAAACCCGGGGAATACGTCACCCACCTTGCGGGAAGCCGCAACAACCTGGGTTGGATACTCGGAGAGACCGGACGCCCCGACGAAGCCCTGCGACATATTCAGGCCGCGATCCGCGGTTATGAACAACTAACGACCGTCGACGACATCGAAATCCAGTCGGAGATTTCGAAAGGTCTCAACAATTTGAGCGCGGTGCTCGGCGATCTCGGTCGACGTGAAGAGGCACTCGAGAAGGCGGAATACGCGGTCGAGATCCGTCGTCGTCTGAGCCAACAGGACAGCGCTTACTTGCCTGATTTTGCCAGGAGCCTCAACACCAAGTGCGCCATACTCAGCCGCTTGGGACGGCGAGAGGACGCCTTGAAATCCGCTCGCCACGCCGTCCGCGAGTATCGACGCCTTTGCGACGTCCGGCCTGACGCCTTCAGCCCGGGTCTTGCGATGAGTCTCCTGAACCTGGGCAAGGCTCTCAGCGACGTTGGCCGAGGGCAAGAGGCGGTTGAAGCGACCTCGCGATCCGTGGAGTCGTACCGCGAGCTTGCCGAAATGAGGCCCGACGCTTTTCAGCCGGATCTGGCCGCAAGCCTCAATAACCTATGCTGTCAGCTAGATGGCATTGGCCGCTACGAACAAGCCCTTGACCCCGCGCTTGAGGCTGTCGGAATCAGTCGTCAATTAGCCGAAGCGCGGCCGGAGGCTCATCTCCACCAATTGGCGATGAGTCTCAGCAACCTCGGGATGACACTCAACCATCTTGGCCACCCTGGAGAGGCTCTCGAGATTCATTGCCAAGCCGTTTCATACCGGCGTCGGCTGGCCGCGAAGCGGCCGCGGAGATTTCGCTCAGAGCTTGCTGAAAGCCTGTCCAATCTGGGTCTCTGTCTCGCCGAGCTCGGCCGCTATGGTGAGGCTCATGAGGCGATTCAAGAGGCAGCGGACTTATTCGAAATACTCCACGAGATGGAGCCGGAGACGTATCTGCCCTACCTCGCCGCAGCGCTTAGCAATCAAGGCAAGACACTGAGTGATCTAGGGCGACCAGGCCATGCCGTCAGCGTCACATCGCGGGCTGTCGAGCACTTCCGACAGCTGGCTGATGCCTGTCCCAAAGAGTTCGCACCGGATCTCGCCATGAGTCTCAACAACCTCGGCACCGACCTCGACCAACTCGGCCGACACGAGGCAGCCAACCGATTCCTCGAAGAGGCCGCGGAGCTGTACCGCCAGCTGTCCGAGGCACAGCCCGAGGTCTTCCTCCCGGATCTTGCCATGAGCCTCAACAATCTGGGGACGAATCTGAGAGATCTCGGCCGCTATGAAGAAGCGCTGGTACAGCTTCGCCGTGCCGTTGACCTCCGGAGCCGGCTGAGTGAAGAAAAACTCGAACCTAGCCTCGTTGACCTGGCGAGCAGTCTTCACAATCTCGGAACGGTTCTGGACGAATCCGGCCAAAGTGAAGAGGCCATCGAGACGACTCAGCGCTCAATTGCTGTCTTGCGCCGCCTGGCAGAGCAAGATTCCATACCGGTGCTCATCATGCTCGCCACCGGCCTCAGCAATCTGGGCCACCAGCTATTTCACATAGGCAGGTCCCTTGAAGCGATCCCGGCAACGACAGAAGCACTTCGCTTGCTGTCACCCCTTCTTCAGCATGAGCCCGAACACCTGGCCCAGCTGACAATTCAGCTTCTCGCGAACTATGAGGCTCAAGTCGATGCCGCTCAGGTGCAACCTGATCGTGATCTCGTCAATTCCATCGTCGAGCTCTTGGAGGATCATGCGACTCCTCAATCGCCCTCCCCAGAAGACGAACAACGCCCCCTGGCGACGGACGATTGATGGCGCTGTTTGACAATGCCTCAACAATTTTGGTCTCGACCTCAGCGACCTGGGCAAGCATCGCGAGGGGCTTGAGGCGCTGCAGGAAGCCGTCGACCTTCGCCGTCAGCTGGCCAAAGGCCAGCCCGACGTCTTCTTGCCCCAACTTGCATTGCTGCTCAACAATCTCGGCACGCGACTCAGCCGACTCGGCCGACGGGAAGCGGCCCTCGAGGCCACTCGCGAGGCGCTCTCGATTCGCCGTCGGCTGGCCGAAGCCAGCCCCGGTCGCTACTTGCCCGGCGTCGCCGAAAGTCTGCACAACCTTGGCGTCTATCTGAAAGAGCTCGGGCATCCTGAGGAAGCCCTCGAGGCCACCCGCGAGGCGGTAGCGGCGCGACGCCGGCTGGCTGAAGCCAGGCCCGACGCTTGGGCGCCAGCCCTATGCTCGAGTCTCAACAACCTGGGCAACCGCTTGAGCGAGCTCGGCAAGGCGAAGGACGCCTTCTTTTTCGGGCAGGAGGCAGTCGAGATCTCCCGCCGCCTGGCCGAACAGCGACCTGACGCTTTCATGCCTGATCTCGCCCGGCACCTCACCAATCTCGGGGCCCTTGCAAGCCGTCTCGGCCGGCACGAGCAGGCCCTGCAGGCGACCCTGGAAGGGCTCGAGATTCGCCGCCGGTTGGCCGAGACCTTGGGCGACGCCTTACTGCCCGATGTCGCCATCAGCCTCAACAACCTGGCGAATCATTACAACGCTCTGGGTCATCGCCAAGAAGCCATGGCAGCCCTGGTCGAAGCCCTGGACATTTACCGGCAATTGGCCGCGACGCAGCCCGACGTCTTTCTCCCTGATGTCGCCATGAGCCTCAACAACCTCGGCGCCGAGCTCAGTGAATCGAATCGAAGAGAAGAAGCCCTGGCGATGACCGCAGAGGCGGTGGACATCTACCGCAAACTGAGCGAGGACCTACCCGCCGTCTATTTGCCCGACCTGGCGATGAGCCTCCACAATCTCGGCGTCGACCTGGGGCAGGCCGGACGTACGATCGAGGCCGAAGCAGCGACGCGGCAAGCCGTCGACATCCGCCGAGAGCTGGCCTCTGCCCGCCCCGATGTCTTCCTACCTGATCTCGCCAGAAGTCAGTACCACCTCGGCATTCGGCTCCACCAACTCGACCGGCTGGACGAAGCCCTGACGGTCACCCGGGAGGCCATCAAGATCCTTCGCCGGCTTGCAGCGACACGACCGGAGGTCTTCGCACCGGAGCTGGCCTGGAGCCTCAACGGTCTGGGAATGCGCTGCCACTCCCTGGCACGCTATGGGACAGCCTTCGAGAGCGTCGAAGAGGGCCTACGACAGCTTCAGCCCCTGCTCGACCGCATGCCGGCTATCCACCTGGAAAGAACGCGAGCCTTGCTGGCGAACTATGTGAGATTCGCATCCGATGCCGACCGTGAGCCCAATCCGGACCTGATCCGTTCCATCGTTCGTGCCTTCGATGACCTGTCGTCATGAATCTGGCAAGAGACTGATCTCGACGAAAACTTGTCTCCCGATTCGAAGCTGTCGGCGAAGACGCCGTCGATCAGCTATGGTCCCGGCTCGGTGGTGCCGGTGCCGGTGTCGGCGCGAAAGAGGAGCCGCGCTCCGCGCTTGATCCATGCCGGCTGGCAAATCCAAGGCTCCGCTGTCGCTGTGCGTGCCTGCGGCTGGGTCGCGACGCCCGGATCCCAGGTGCCTTGGATCTGCAGATCGCCCGTGCAACAATCTTCCGATGCCCGAACGTGCTGGTCTTCGCTTGCCTCGCCTTGGCGCACTTGCCTGGTGGTGGTTAGCGCTCTTCTGGGCGCTGCCGGCGTCGGCCCAGGAAGGGCCGACGATTCTTGAGTTCAGTTTCTCTAATCCGGGAGCCAGGAGCCTCGGCTTCGGCGGCGCCTTCGTCGCCCTCGCCGATGACGCCACCGCCGCCTTTGCCAATCCCGCCGGCCTGATCCAGCTCACGCGCCCGGAGCTGTCGATCGAGGGTCGCCAGTGGAGCTTCTCGACGCCGTTCACCCTCGGCGGTCGCGCCACCGGCACGCCCACCGGCATCGGCCTGGACACCGCACCCGGCCTGCGCTTCGACGAATCGCGGCGCGACGTCTCGGGGGTCTCTTTCCTTTCGTTCGTCTACCCGATGCGATCGATGGCCGTCGCCTTCTATCGTCACCGGCTGGCGGGCTTCGAAGCGCAGACGGTCACCGACGGGCTGTTCCTGGAAGTGCCCGGCGCCCCGGGGTTCGTCAACCGCTTTCCGGATCAAAGATCCTTCTGGGAGCTCGAAATCGTGACCTACGGGGCTGCCGCGAGCTTCAAGCTCGCGGAACGCGTCAGCCTCGGTCTCGGTGTCGGCTACAACCAGATCGACTTCCTCGGCATCACCGACGTCTACGCCGTCGACGTGACCTCGATCGAGGCATTCTTCGCCCCCAATCCCTTCACCCCCGAACGCCTGGAAGAGAGCCTGACCTTGTCCAGTGACGACAGTGACTGGACGTTCAATGCCGGACTGCTCTGGAAGCTCGACAGCCGATGGAGTGTCGGGGCCGTCTACCGATCCGGAGTCGAGCTCAACGCGAGCCTGGTCGATGCCGCCGGCGCGTTCGACGACGTCCCACCAGGTACACCTCTAGCCGTGCTGAACGATCGTATCGATATGCCCGACGCCTTTGGCCTGGGGGCAGCCTTCCGCTCCTCGGGAGGCGCCTTCACCGCCAGTTTCGAGTGGGATCGGATCCGGTACTCCCGCATCGTCAAGAGCCTTGATCCGGGCGTCTTCGACGCCGACAACCTGGTGCTCGAGGACGCCGATGAGCTTCATCTCGGCTTCGAGTACGCTTTCTTGAGGTCGAAACCTCTGATCGCCCTGCGCCTCGGCGCCTGGCTCGACCCGGATCACCGAATCCGCAACACCAACGTCAATGCTCCGGTCTCTCGGGCCATCCTTCAACAGGGTGACGACGAGATCCACCTCTCCGTCGGCGTCGGCGTGGCGCTCAAGTTTCTCCAACTCGACCTGGCGGTGGACCTGTCCGATCGGATCGACACGATCGCAGTTTCAGCGATCCATGCTTTCTGACCTTCAGGGCCCGCCTTTTCGGCTGATCCGGTAAGCGGTCCAGAACATGATTTTCTCGGTATCGGTGGCAAAGGCTTCGGCCTCGTAGAAGGCGGCCTTGAGCCCGAAGAGCAAACCGCGATCGGTCTTGTAGACCGCCTGCAGGTCGAGCTCGGTACCGTAGTCGTCGCCGCTGTTCTCCGGCTGGAAGTCGTGGTAGACGACCTTCCAGTTGACTTTCCCGGCTCGGCCCGCGACGCCGGTATAGAAATCCACCAGGCCGTTCGTCGGAGTCCGCAGGAACTTGTCCGCCCAGCCGTTGAACTTGTGCAGCGTGGCCAGCGGTGTCGAGAACGACCCGTCCTCAGGCGATCCGGAGAGTATCTCGCCGCCGACCGTCACGGTGAACCTCTTAGAGCCCGCCGCCAGCTCGGCGTGGTAGTACTCCGCGTCGATCCGCCCGGGGTTGTCACCGGCATCCTGCTGTAAGGCAGCTTCTACGGTGTAGCCGACCCGTGCTCCGTCGACCCTGCGGTGGCCGGCCAGCCGCAGGCCGTAGGTCAGGGTCGAAAGCGCCAGGGATGAAGGCTCATCGTAGTCCAGCAGGTAGCCGTAGCCGGAGAGGCGATCGCGCTCGGTCAAATCGAAATCGGCGTTCAGCAGGTGAGAGCTCATGTCTCGGCTATCGCCGAAGATGCGATTGACCTTGTGCAAGTAATGGTAGGAGAGGCCGAATCGCTCCGCGGGCCGGCTCCTGAGACCGAAGGCGTCGAAACTCTGGTGGTGTTGGCGCCAACCGACGGCACCGACGAAGCGCTGGTTGCCGAGGTTGACTTCCTGGCGTCCCAGTCTCAGAGTGGTCTTCTTCACCGCCAGCTCCAGATAGCCCTGGTTGATCTCGGTGAGCTCAGGATCGGCGACCACGGGCCGGTCGCGAATGCCGTTGTTCAAGCTTCCGGCCCCCGCGTTGTTGTAGCTCTCCGCTCCCACGGCGGTCACGTTGGCGACCTCGAGGAAGGCACGAAAGCCCTTATAGGGAGCGGTGCTGTAGCTCAGGGTGGTCCGCAACGTGGGGGCGTCCGCGCTCTCGCTGAAGCCGTCCTGATCGACTGATTCGAATCGGTAGCGCAGCGCCAAGACCGTCTGGCCGGCGACCACGGCATCCATGAAGTCGTCGGGAACGACGATATCGTCGCCCGCCGCTTCCTCGGCAGCGAACGGCATCGTCAGAGAGAGCAAGAGGGCCGTGGCCATCCCTCGAATCGTAGGCTTGGGGTCGTGCTTCATGGCAATCTCCTATCCGTGGGTTGTGGACCGATCAGGCTTGGGGGCCGAACGCTCGGGAGCCGAACGCCCGGGGGCCAAACGCTCGGAATGACGCAACGCGGCGACGGAGCCAGGCAAGCGCAACGTCAGGTGGCGCCCTTCGCCGACGTTCATCAAGATCTCGCCGCCCATGCCCGCCACCAGTTCCCTGGCCAGGGCCAGGCCGATGCTCGCGCGTTCGGCGGCCCGAGGCTGCCTCAGCTGTTCCGTGGATCTGTCCGGAGCGCCGTCCGAACCAGGTCGCGTGCCAAGGGCCTCCTCGTCCAAGTGCAGGAGCACGTATTCGGCTCGCCGTTCGACCCGTAGACGAATGGCCGTGCCTCCGAGCGTCAGTCCGCGAAGGTTGTCGAGCAACTCGACCACCGCCCGCACCAACTTCCGACGATCGGCATAGACCACGATCCGGCCGAATTGGATGGACTCAAACCGCAAGAGACCGCGGGTGGTCTCATCCAGAGCGGCGATCTCTTCCACCAGCGGCAGAAGTTCCAGACGCTCGAGTTGGTAGGTCATCTGACCGGCGGAAATGCGCTGGAGGTCGAGCAGGTTCTCGAGCAGCTGCTGAAGCCGTCGCGTGTTGCGCTTGAGGATGTCGAGCAGATGCAGGCAGGCGGGATCCGCCAACTCCTCGAGCTCGGATTCGAGCAGGCAGGTGGCGCCGAGGATGGAGGCCAGTGGCGTCTTGAGCTCGTGGTGCACCAGCGACGCGAACTCGTCGCGAATCGACCTCAGGACGGCTTCGATCTGTTGCGGATCGCTCAAGCCACGAGTCGTCATCACTCAGTTCTCTGTTTCAGCATGAGGGTCGGCCTGCGCCAGCTCGAGCAACAGCTGCTCGAAGGTTTCGGGACGGCTCACCGGAGCCCGCCACTGAGGATCCACCGAGAATCCGACCAGGTCGGGGTCGCGGATCGAGCTGGGCGAGAGCAGCACGCAGCTGGCTGACTGCGCTCGGCCCGCCAGGCGTGCGCCGAGAGCCGCGAGATCTTCGGTCGGCCAGTCCTGGTCCAGCCATAGAACGACACCGGCGCAGTCCGGCGGCGGATCGGGCACCGCCGCTGATGACGAGGCCGCGAGCGGAATCCAACGCATGCTCACGGTACCGGCGGGATGCCGCAAGGGACAGTCGAACGGCTTTCGGATCGACGGCCCGGGGGGCGTCACCAACGAGGGTGGAACGGTGCTCAGAAGCTCGAGTCCCGGCGCCCAGGCTCCGGGAGCCAGGTAAACCTCGAGATGAATGTTGTCGAGGTTCAACCCACAGTACAGGCCGGATTGAAGAAACTCCCGGATGGCGACGTCAAGGTTTTCCAGCCGCTCATCGTCTTCGCTGAAGGGATCGGGAGGGGAGACGTCCCCCGGATCAGTCTCGGGCGGCTGATCTTGCTGGGACAGCACCCCCTCTTCTGCCAACCAGGCGATGGCGAGGGAGATACGCTTCGAAGCCGATCGACCGGCGCGCCAGAGCTGTTCGAGAGTGATTCCGCCGGGTCGAGCCAACGGCGCCTGCAGCTCGAACAAGGGCATGGGCGGCAGGCATTGCGGCTGCTCCGGCAACGACCCCTCAATAGAGATGGGAACCGACGGAGCGGGCAAGAGATGACGGCGTCTCTCGAGCTCGTCGTCGATCCAGGCCGAACGGATCAATAGCGGGCCGATCTTGACGGACATCATCGAAGAGTGGGTCCCGTTGCGCTCGTCGGCGTGAAAGTAGAAGCTTCCGGACGTCAAGCCGAGCAGATCGAGGACCGCCTCTTCGCCTTCGAGTCCGTCATGGTCGGCCGCCACGATGGCCCCGGAGCGCAGCGTCATGGTGCCGTCACCGGCGTCGGAGTGGATCTCGAGCTTGCCGGTCTTGCGCCCTTGCTCCAACTGTTGCAGCACATCTTCGACCGAGTGCAGCTCGAGCTGCCCTTGAAGCGCCGCCGAGGGCGTCGCCCGGCGCTGGATCAGCCGCTCGACCCGGACGATCAACTCGGCCGGCTCGAAGGGTTTGGTCAGATAGTCGTCGGCGCCACGGCGCAGGCCGCGCACCCGATCGGAAACCGAGCTCAGAGCGGTGAGCAGGACCACCGGCGTCGAGCGCGTCTCGGGCTGCTCGCGGATCTGGCTGAGCAGGCTCCAGCCGGTGATCTGCGGCATCATGACGTCGAGCACGATGGCGTCAAACCGGCCGGTGCGGGTCATCGGCATGACCCGCCGCGGGTCGCTGGTGGCCAGCACCTTGTGCCCCGCCTTGCGAAAGCTCTGCTCGAGCACGAAGAGGATGTCCTCCGCGTCGTCGACCAGCAGGATCTTCGCCATTCACCGGCCTCCGGCCAGACGGCACAGATCGGGAAAGATGACCGTCTCCTGCTCGAGCTCGAAGACTCCCAGCACTCGGGGCTCGACGAAGGACAGATCGCCGGGTCGGTGCGGGACCGGCAGCTGCAGGAGCCGTGGCGCTCCGCAGGCCGCCAGCCCGAGGCGCGTCCCTTCGACGGTCTGGACCACCAGCAGCCGGTCGCCGGCATCGTCACCGGAGCTCCAACCCATGCGACGATCGACGTCGACGACCACCAGCGGCTCACCCCGCCATACGGTCAGACCACGCACGTCGTCCGAGCACCCGGGAACCGGGTCGAGGTCGGGCAAAGCAGCGACTTCCAGGATCTGGGTGATGCTCAGGCCAAAACGCACGGGGCGCTCGAATCCTTCGCCCTGGCGGGTCGAGAAGAGCAGTAGACGACCACCTGAGCGCGGCTCGCCATCGAAGTCCAGAGCCGGGAAAGCGGCTTCCGTCTCGGCGACGTCCCGGCTCTCAGGAACGCCGCTGCCCTCGGCGTTCGGCACCGTCGGATCGAGCACCAGCCAGGGGCGCTCCTCAGCTACCCAGATGCCGGTGAAACCGAGTGGGCTGAGATTCTCCAGAACCGGCGGCAGCGGGTGCAGATCACCCTGCTGCACATCCCGGGCCATCCCGGAGTGGTCAACCAGCAGGCCGGTGGGGGCCGCGCCGTCGAAGACCAGCACTCGCTCCGAGCTCTTCAGACCGGGGCTGCCGTCGAGGCCGAGCCACCGGCAGAGGTCGATCACCGGCACATCGTGCTCCAAAAGCCATCCGGCAGGGCCTTCGGAAGAAGGGTTTTGCTGCACCAGGTCGCAGCGATGAATGCTGAGGAGTCGGGAGACGTCAAACGCCAGTCTCACCGGCCCGAGACGGCAGGGCAGGTGGCGGCGACCCCGGAGAGGGCTGGCCTCAATATGCTTCATGTGGAATGACCTCGGGAGATCATGCGTCCGCGGTTTGAGAGCCGCCCCGCCGAGCCAACCGGCGCAACAGCTGGATCAAGACATCGTCCTGGTAGGGCTTGACC
>JAAUXY010077002.1_pt1 | contig 11201 bp, 12 predicted proteins | sample 7278121 | NCBI WGS metagenome assembly JAAUXY01 (sample SAMN14350117, study PRJNA611818) | marine sediment metagenome | isolation source: surface marine sediment (1.8m) | place: French Polynesia: Moorea | collected 2018-08
AGGTGATCGAGGTGCCAATCGTCGGAATACCGCCCGCCGACCCGCGCGAGGTCCGGCCCCGTGCGCTTCGAGCCCCACTGGAACGGCCGGTCGTACATGCTCTCGGCCGCCAGGCTGTAGTGCCCGTAGCGCTCGTGCTCGTCGCGGAACGGCCGGACCATCTGGCTGTGGCAGGTGTAGCAGCCCTCGCGGATGTAGATATTGCGGCCCTTCAGCTCGAGCGGGCTGTAGGGCCGAACGCCCTCGACCTTCTCGATCGTGCTTTCGATCGTGTGCAGCGGCACGATCTCCACGATGCCGCCGATCGCGACCGTGATCAGAATGCCGACCAACAGGATGATGACGTTCTTTTCAAAGATCGCGTGGCTGAACATGCGCGCGCCCTCCTCACTCTGCCGGCCGGGCCGCGGCGGTTACCGGAGCCACGACCCGCACCTCGTCGCGGACGTCGCCGCGCGCGGTGCGCCACAGATTGTAGACCATGATCAATGCGCCGATCAGGAACAGGATGCCGCCCAGGGCGCGGATCACGTAGTAGGGATGCATGGCCTCCACCGTCTCGACGAAGGAATACTGCAGGAAGCCCAGCGAGTCGTAGGAGCGCCACATCAGGCCCTGCATGATCCCCGAGATCCACATCGCCGTGATGTAGAAGACGATGCCGATCGTCGCGGTCCAGAAGTGGTAGCTGACCAGCCGCACGGAGTAGAGCTGGCTGCGGTGCCAGAGCTTCGGCACCAGGTAGTAGACCGCGCCGAAGGTGACGAAGGCGACCCAGCCGAGCGCGCCGGAGTGGACATGGCCGATGGTCCAGTCGGTGTAGTGGCTGAGCGCGTTGACCTGGCGGATCGACATCAGCGGACCCTCGAAGGTCGACATGCCGTAGAAGGCCACGGCGACGACCAGGAAACGCAGCACCGGGTCGGTGCGCAGCTTATCCCAGGCGCCCGACAGGGTCATGATGCCGTTGATCATGCCGCCCCAGGACGGCATCCAGAGCATGATCGAGAAGGTCATGCCCAGGGTCTGCGACCAGTCCGGCAGGGCGGTGTAATGGAGGTGGTGGGGGCCGGCCCAGATGTAGAGGAAGATCAGCGACCAGAAGTGCACGATCGATAGGCGGTAGGAGTAGACCGGGCGCTCGGCCTGCTTCGGGATGAAGTAGTACATGATCCCGAGGAAGCCCGCGGTCAGGAAGAATCCCACCGCGTTGTGGCCGTACCACCACTGGGTCAGCGCGTCCTGCACGCCGGAGAAGACCGCGTAGCTCTTGACGCCGAAGAAGGAGACCGGCACCGCGAGATTGTTGACGATGTGCAGCATCGCGATGGTCACGATGAAGGCCAGATAGAACCAGTTCGCCACGTAGATATGCGGTTCCTCGCGCTTCATCAGCGTGCCGACATAGGCGACCAGGTAGGCCACCCAGACGATGGTCAGCCAGAGATCGACATACCATTCCGGCTCGGCGTACTCGCGGCCTTGGCTGACGCCGAGGATGTAGCCCGACGCGGCCAAAACGATGAACAGCTGGTAGCCCCAGAAGAGGAACAGGCCCATGGGCGCGCCGCCGAACAGCGAGGCCCGGCAGGTGCGCTGCACCACGTGCAAGGAGGTGCCGAGCAGGGCGTTGCCGCCGAAGGCGAAGATCACGGCCGAGGTGTGAACCGGGCGTAAGCGCCCGAAAGTGGTCCATTCGAGATCCAGGTTGAGGATCGGATAGGCCAACTGAAGCGCGATGACGACGCCGGCGAGGAAGCCGACCACGCCCCAGAAGACCGTCGCAATGACGAACAGCCGGATGACGTCCTCTTGGTAGAAGTCCCGCGTCACCTCGCTCGTCGTCGCACCTGCCATGGCCATGAACCACCTTCCCCTGTGCAAGAACGCCGGTCTTGCGGACCGGGCCGGTCGCATTCAGCCCCCACACGGCCTGCCGGCGCAAGAATCCCCTTCTCCAGGAGCGCCGATGCCCGCGGACCGTCGCCACTTTGCGGACCGGAATCGTCCTTGCATTGACGTAGGTCAACAACAAAAAGGGGCAAAGACAAAACCGGGCCCGTGGTCGCGGGCCTCGACCCTGCGCAAGACGTTGACTTGTGTCAATCCGCCGGTCCGAATTAGCATGATAGTTTCAACGCGATCGGCTCAGGCGCCTGCCGGGCCGACGATGGCGCGTGACGAGAGGAATCGGTGATGTCCGATACGACCCAAGTCTCGACCATATTGATGCCGAACATACGCAAGGTCGACCTCGACCAGCCCTGGAAATGGTTGAGCGCCGGCTGGACCGACATGCGCAAAGCCGGATCCGTGAGCATACCCTACGGTATTGTCTTCGCGGTGGCGGGCTACGCGCTGACCGCCGCCATCTGGGTCTTCGACACCTTCTATCTGGTGCTCCCGCTGGCCGCCGGCTTCATGCTGCTCGGGCCGCTCGCCGGCGTCGGGCTCTACGACACCAGTCGGCGCCTGGAGCAGGGGCAGGCCGTCACCCTGGGGACGGCGCTGGTCGCCTGGCGCAACAACGCGCCGCAGATCGGGCTCATGGGTCTGGTCCTGATGCTGTTCCTGCTGGCGTGGATCCGGATCGCGACCATCATCTTCGCGCTGTTCTTCAGCGGCGCGCCGCCGCGCCCCGAGCCCTTCTTCCTGCTCGACGTCTTCGTTTCGGCCCAGAGCATACCCTTCCTGATCGTGGGCACCCTGGTGGGCGGCGTGTTGGCGGTCGCTGTGTTCGCGATCAGTGTGATTTCGATCCCGCTGCTCCTGGATCGCGACGCCAATGTGATCACCGCCATCGTCGCGAGCTTCGAGGCCGTTCGCCAGAACTTCTGGCCCATGGCGCTCTGGGCCTGGCTGATCGTGCTCTTCGTCGGCGCCGGCATCCTGACGGCCTACGTCGGCCTGATCCTCACCCTGCCGCTGATCGGCCACGCCACATGGCATGCCTACCGCTCGGTGGTGGTCTGGGACGAGGGCTGAAGCCGCGCGCGGGACAGCGCGGAAGAAAGACTAGGGGGAGAGAGGGGGCATGGAAGGCATCGGCGCCTGGATCCTGGGCATCATCATGGGGTTGCTGGCACTCTTCGGCCTGGTCATGGCGAGCCAGGCCGTCGACGGCATGTTCTACTTCACCGGACTGCTGTTCTTCCTGTTCGGCGTGCTGTTCAACTTCTTCCTGATCGGCAAGAACGTCGGCCGTCCGCACGGGGACTGAGCCCCGGGGGGCGGCGGCCGGGCCCGGATCGGCCCCGCAATCCAGGCTTTCCGGGCGCCGGGCCGACGGCATTAAGCAAAATTACCGACTGTTAACGGGGGATGTGTATGCTTCCTGCCGCGTACTTCTTTACGACGCCAGGCAGGACGGGACGCTCCGCGCGAGCCTTCCCGGAAAGGACCAGGTATGGCCGCCATCAGCCACAACGACCCCGAGCCGGACATGGATTCTCAGCAGGCTCTCGCGCAATCGCTCATCGACTGCATGGGCCGGGAGAGCGCAATTCACATCTGTAAAGTCAACGGCTGGATCGGGGTTCTGCAGATCCTGACCGGCGAGAAGCGGCCGCTTCCCCGCAACGACGCCTGAGTCCGGCGGCCCGCCAAATCGATCCCTTTGACGCAGATCAACGCCCCCGCCCGGGGGCCTGTCCATGATTCGTCAGCCGCGGAGACAGCTCCCCGGCAAGTCATGGAGAGTGCCTTCTTGCAGAAATCCACCGCCTTCTGGACGGTCCTCGTCATCTGCCTGACCGGGGCCGCGACCTCGGCCCTGGCCGAGTGGCAGCAGGAGCTCACGGATCAGATCGCCGAGGAGCTCAACTGCGAGGTTTCCTTCCTCAGCCAGGTGACCGAGCGCGAGGTCGAAGGCCAGCAGGTGATCATGGCCAAGGTACATTGCGTTGACAAACGCGCCTTCGACGCCTATCGGGGCGACGAATACGATTTGTTCGAGTTCCGACTGTGCGGGGAGGAAGATGTTTCGGCTTGCTGAACGACGTGACCTGCGCCGGCCGCTGACCGCGACTGCGGCTTCGATCCTTCTGGGACTGGTCTTGGCCCCGCCCGCTTCGGCCTTCGATGCGAAGACCGGCGAGACGCTGGCCACGCGGTGGTGCTCCAAGTGCCATCTGGTCGGGCCCGGCGGCATGGCCAGTGACGCCGCGCCGACCTTCGAGGACATCGCCAACGATCCGGAGCGCACACCGGATCGCCTGCGCACCTGGATGGCCGATCCCCACCCGCCGATGCCGAACCTCTCGCTGTCGCGGGACGAGATCGAGGCGATCCTCGCCTACCTCGATTCGCTGAAAGAGAACTGACGCCTTCGCCTCGGCTTGGCGCGACCCGCTAGCGGCTGGCGAGCGCCCGCTCGTCCGGATCGGCCCGAACCGTGGTCATCAAGGCGCGGAACGGCAGCAGCATGGCGCAGGCCATCGCCAGCTTCACCGCGTAGTCGCCCAACGCGAGCGTGACCCAGGGAAACCCGGTGCCGGCGAAGGCCAGCGAGAAGAACAGGGCCGTGTCCAGGGCCGAGGCCAGCAGCGACGAGATGAAGGGCGCGCGCCACCAGGCCGCCCGCCGCAGTCGGTTGAAGACGTAGACGTCGAGCAACTGGGCGCAAAGGAAAGCCGTCCCCGAGGCCAGGGCGATGCGCGGCGTGGCGAAGTAAACCGACAGCGCGACCGCCACCGCGAAACCGACGTAGACCACGCGCCGGGCCACGGCCGGTCCCAGGGCCCGGTTGGTCAGGTCGGTCACCAGGAAGCAGACCGGGTAGGTGAAGGCGGCCCAGGTGAGCCAGTCGTTGATCGGGATCTGCACCAGGACGTTCGACAGGGTGACCAGCAAGGTCATCGCCGCGACACCGATCCACAGGCCGCGCCGGCTCCAGCTGACGGGGTCCTGGGTCATTTCCTGATCTCTCCTTCGATCTCGATGGGATCACCGACGGCGAGGCCGAGCAGCGCGGCGGCCTGTCCCTGGTTCACGGCGATCTCGGCCAGGCCGTTGGCGTTCTCGTACCAGAAGGCGTCCCCCGGCACCACGTCCGAAAAGGTCCGCGTCCGAATGAGCCGCCGGCCGGCGGCGACCAGGGCGGAATCGGCGCCGAGCGTCGCCGCCCGGAGTCCGGTCATCACGTTGCCGAAGCGGTCGACGTAGACCACGCGTCTCAGGTCGTCGGGCCAGTCGTGTCCCACCAGGGACGAGAGCGGGAAAGCGTCGCCGGCGGGGGTCTCGCCGCAGGCCAGGCGCGCGGCGACCGGCGCGAAGAGATCGCGGCCGTGAAACGACGCGGAGAGGCGCTCCGGGCGCCAGGTGACCCGCCAGGCCCGTGCTCCCTCGGCGCGCCGCGCCGCGATCGCCAGCAGGCCGTTGTCGGGCCCGACGTACCAGCGCCCGGCGGCCCGCAGCACCAGGGGCGCGCGGGCGCTGCCGACCCCGGGGTCGACGACGCAGAGGAACACGGTGCCCTCGGGGAAGGCCTCGGCGTAGGCGGCCAGGAGATAGGCCGAGGCCATGGCATCGAAGGCCGGGGCGTCGGCGAAGAGGTCGACGACGGGGACGCCCGGCGCCTCGCGATGCAGCACGGCGCGGACCTGGCCGAGGTAGGGGCCCTCGAGGCCGAAATCGGTGAACAGCAAGATCATCCGGGCACTATTGCGACGGCCCGGGGCGGGCCGCAAGGCCGGACTCGGCGGCGTCGATCAGGACAGGCAGGGCAGGGGCCGCTGTCCGGCCAGGGCCTCGCGGCTCGGCGGCAAGCCCCACCAGCCCTGGGCCGCGGTGGCGTAGAGCCGCCGGAAGTCCATGGTGGGGCGCAGATCGCCGCCGTCCAGATCGCCGAGCGCCGGGGGCATGCCGTAGAGCCCGCCGCGGACCCGGCCGCCCAGGATGAAGTGCGGCGCGGCCGTGCCGTGGTCGGTGCCGTTGCTGGCGTTCTCGGCCACGCGCCGGCCGAACTCGGCGTAGGTCATGACCAGCACCCGGTCCCACAGTCCGGCGCCGACCAGGGCCTCCCGGAAAGCCGCCAGCGAAGCGGCCAATTGCTCCAGCAGCCGCGGATGGCGCCCGGCCTGCTGGGCGTGGGTGTCGTAGCCGGTCTGGCTCACCTTGATGGCGCCGAGCGGCACGCCCGCGGCGATCAGGCGGGCGGCGACGGCGAGCTGCCGGCCGAGCGGCCCCTGTGGGAATCGCGTGTCGAGCGCGGGCGCCCGTTGCAAGCGCGACTCCATGACGCTGGCGCTGGCGTGGATCTCCTCGCGCACGCGCAGAACGTGGCTCAGGGCGGGATTGGCCGCGGCCGTTCCCATGGGCGTCATCTTGGCGGCCTGGCGCAGGAAACGTTCCGGCTCGCGCATCACGACGGTGCGCAGCCGGCCGCCGGCGAGCGGTCCCGTGACGCCGCCCAGCACCAGACCGTCGGCCGCTAGATCGTCGCGATCCGGGCCGGGCGCCTCGCCGAGCACCCGCGCGACCCAGCCGTCGTGCAGCACCTCGTCGCTGTCGGAAGCGGTGTTCCAGATCTCGATGGAGCGGAAGTGAGAGCGGTTCGGCGGTTGGTAGCCGAGGCCGAGCGCGATCGCCAGCTCGCCATCGCGCCACAGCGGCATCAAGGGCTCGAGCGCGGCGTTGAGCCCGAGCCGCTCATCGAGCTGCAGCACCCGGTCGCGCGGCACCGCGAGGCTCGGTCGGGCCCTGTCGTAGAGCCGGTCGTCGTAGGGCACCACCGTGTTGAGGCCGTCGTTGCCGCCGTTGAGCTCGAGCAGGACCAGGACGCGGCCGCCGAGCGATGCCCCGGCCGCGTGCGACGGCCTCGGCCACAGGCCGGCCAGCGGCAGACCCGCGGCAAGGGCGACGCCGCAACGCAGGAAGCGGCGCCGTGCGCTGTCCGGAACTCGATTTCTCTGCCCGATCATGGTCGGCCCCTCATTTCAGCTGATAGACCGGATCCATGAGCAGTCGCCGAACCAGCGCGCCGCTGGCGTCGCGGTCCAGCACGGCGGCGTCGACCGGGGCGACCGGCACCAGCAGGCCGGTCAGGGACTGCGCGCTCGACCAGTGCTCGGGCAGGCCGGCCGCCCAGCGGTCGATCAAAGCGGCGACCATCTTGGAGCGCCGGGCCATGGCCCGGCCGTCGCCGGGGCCCATGCCGGGCTCGCCGGCACCGGTCAGGAACTGCAGCATGGTCTGCCGGCCGATCAGGCTGTCGGCGGTGATCCAAGCCTCGCCGCCGGGCCAGCCCTTGACGTTCGGCGGGTCGAAGAGGTCCTGTCCGAGCCGCCGCCCCAGGCGCACCAGAACCACCGGCCGCTCGATCGGAATGTCGAACTGGCGCACGGTGCCGACGATCAGGTCGGTCGGCGACTTGATCAGCCGGCCGCGGTTCTCCACGCGCCAGAAGGCTTCGCTGGTCAAGAGCGCGAAGAGCAGCGGTCGGATTTCGTAGTCGAAATCGCGGAACAGCTGGGCGAGGCGGGCGACCTCCTGCGGCTCCGGTTGGTCCGAGACGAAGGCGCGCCAGAGCTTCTCGGTGACGTGCTCGGCGGTGCGCGGGTGCGCGAGCAGGATGTCGAGCACCTCGCCGCCGCCGAAGCGGCCCCGGTGCCCCAGCAGGCTCTTCTCGCCGCCGTCGTGCCAGGCGCGGCGGAAGCGGAACTCACCCGTGCCGCGCTCCAGGCTCCAGCCCGTGAAGGCGCGCGCCGTCTCCTTGATGTCCGTTTCGCTGTAGTGGCCTTCGCCGAGCGTGAAGAGCTCGAGCAGCTCGCGCGCGAAGTTCTCGTTCGGCGCCGTGTCGCGGTTTCGCGCGCCGTCCAGGTAGACCAGCATGGCCGGGTCGCGGGCGACCGCCCGCAGCATCTCGCTGAAATTGCCGAGCGCGTGACGGCGCAGCACAACGTTCTGGCGATACATGAGATAGGGCGCCTTCACCTTGCGCAGCTGCGAGGTGAAGTGGTTGTGCCAGAACAGGGTCATCACCTCGGTCAGCGGCGTCGGCGAGGCGATCATCTCGAGATACCACCAGGCCTTGAGATCGCGCCCCTGCTCGCGCCACGCCCGCATCACCGCCTTGCGCGCCTCGGGCTCCATGTCGCCGAGCCGTGGCGGCGGGCGCCAGGCGCGGGTCCATTCCGGCGGGGCGACTGAGGCCTGGGCCCCGGCGGCTTCGATCAGGCGCGCGGCGGCCTCGGTGCGGCCGAGCGGGCCGAGGGCATCGACGTCCGCTGGCGCGGCGGCGAAGCCCGTGCGGGCCAGCAGATGCCGCGCGTCGTCCGGCGCCAGAGCCCCGGCGTGCGTCACCGGGAAGATCAGCAGCAGAGTGACAAAGACCGCAAGGCGCATGGCGGGCCGCCGGGTCGAAGAGCTGAAGTTACAGGGACTTGTACGCAATGCCCCGGCCGGCCATCCCCCGGCGGCCGGGTTTCGACGCTCTTGGCGACTCGACAAGCGCGCGACCACCGTATATCGTGTGCCAGATCAAGGCGCGCACGATATGTGGATAAGCTCACTAGATGTTGTGGTATAAAAAGGGGGTGCATCAATGAGCTGGACTGACGAGAAGGTCAGTGAGCTGCGCCGTTTGTGGGACACCGGCTATAGCGCTTCGGCGATCGGCCGGCAGATCGGGCTCTCCAAGAACGCGGTCATCGGCAAGGCGCATCGGCTCGGCCTCAAGCCGCGGCCGTCGCCGATCAAGCGCAGGCTGCCGACCCCGGCGCTGGCGACGCCCTTGACCCGGCCGGAGCCGCAGCAGCCGGAGCCGGCGCCCATGCCGATGCCGCCGGTGCCGCAGGAACGGGCCAACGGACCTTCCTGCAACTGGCCGATCGGAGATCCCGGCGAGAAGGAGTTCCATTTCTGCGGGCGCCCGTCGATCCCCGGCAAGCCCTACTGCCCGGAGCACTGCGCCAAGGCTTACATCTCGCGCACGAGCGGCGATACCCGAGCGGCTTAGTCCTGGCGTCTTTCTCAGGCGATCAGGGCCGCGCCCCCGCGGCGCGGGTCCCCTGTGGGTTCCCTGTTTCCGCCGTGCCGCCGGCAGACCGCGTGCACGCCGCCGAAGAAGAGGTTGTGGCGCGGCCAGTTGATCGTCTCCCTGACTAGGTCGCCGAGCCCGGTGGGCAGTCGCGCGCTGACGGCCGGCTCGACGTCGGCCTCGATGTTCAACACGCCGGCCTCGAGGTGCAGCCGCGGGGCATAGACCGCGGCCTCGACCGGCATCTGGAAATCGATCAGGTTGCACAGCACCTGGAGGATCGCCGTGCGGATCCGGTTCGAGCCGCCGGAACCGAGCGCCGCGATCGAGCCGTCCTCAAGCAGGGCGATGCTGGGCGACATCATCGACGCGAGCCGCTGGCCGGCCGGCCAGCGGTGGAAGCCGGTCGGGTTCAGGTCCTCCTCGCCCAGCATGTTGTTGATCATGATGCCGGTCCCGGGCAGCACGTAGCCGCAGCCCTCGCCGTTGGACAGGGTCAGCGAGGCGATGTTCTCGTCGGCATCGATGACGCTGATGTGGGTCGTGCCGCGCAGACTGGCCGGGCGCCCGCGCACCTCGCGGGCGTAGCGATCGAGCAGCGCCGGGTCGAACAGCCGCGCGGCGGCCGCTTGTTCCGCCTCCGCCACGGCCTCGTGCATACCGCTCTCGATGCGCGCCCGATTGGTCATGTCCATGACACGGGCCAGCAGATCCAGATGCGCCAGCGCGCCGAAGCTCTGCCGGTCGATACCGTGCTCGGCGAGCAGCTCGAGGGCGAAGGCGATCAGGACGCCACCGGTCGAAGGCGGTGGGTTGGTCAGGATGCGCGCGCCCCGGTAACGACGGTCCAGGGGATCGCGCAGTTGCACGCAGTAGGCGGCCAAATCTTCGGCGCTAAGCAAGCCGCCGTTCTCGCGGCAGGCCTGAACCAGGAGGGCGCCCAGCTCGCCCTTGTAGAACAGCTCTTCGCCTTCGGCGGCCAAGGCTTCGAGCGACCCGGCCAGGTCGCTCTGCACGATGCTGTCGCCCTCTTGGAGCAGCGTACCGTCGGGCCTGGTGAAGGCGCCTCGGGAATCGCTGCGCGCCGTGAGCACGGGACCGACCACACTGAAGAGATAAGCGTCGACCGGCCGAAGCCGGACGCCGTCGCGGGCGAAGCGCATCGCCGGTTGGACCAGACGTTCCATCGGCAACCGCGCCAGGTCGCGGTGCACGGCGAAGAGCCCGGCGATCGCGCCCGGGGTCGCGGCGGCCCCGAGACCGATGTGGAACTCCTGCGTGGCGGTCCCGAAATCGGCCTGTATCGGATAGAAATCGAGCTCGGCCAGCTGCCCTTCGTCGCCCGGGCGGACCAGGGGCGTCTCGACGAAGAAGTCGTAGACCCGTGGCCGCCGGTCGGCGGGATAGGCGAGGAGAAATCCGCCGCCGGCGAGGGAGCAAAGCACGGGCTCCGCCACCGCGGCCGCACAGGTCGCCGCGATCACCGCGTCGAAGGCGTTGCCGCCGTCCTCCAGGATTTCCCGCGCCGCCTCGGCCGTCGCTGGATGGCCGCAGGCGACCGCGCCCGTCTTGACCGCCAAAGCTTCACTCTCCCGAAAGCTCTTGTTCCCGGCTCAGTCCGCCGAGTTCCCTGACCCGCAAGTCTCTTGCCACGGGCGCGAGCCACGGTAAAGCCGGTAGGGGCCGGGCCCTGCGGTTCGCGCGCCCCTAAGAGAACCGGCTCGACAGGCCGATCGAAGTGTCCCGGCCAGGCCGCCGTGCGCCTCTGGCAGGGCTTGCGAAGGAGCGCGGGCGAAGGGGTGAGGTGTCGCGGCGATTGGAGAGGCCTCGGCACCTCGGCGCTCTGAGTCTCGGGGTCCGGCCATGGACGAGAGCGACTAGTTCCGAAATCGCCGCGACGGCGGCCATTTCATAACAGGATTACTAATAACTCGTTAATTGAATGCGCTTAGACATATGGGCATAATGGATAAATCGTTGAAACTAGTGGAACCAAACAGCTTCACCCTCCGCCCGCCGGCAAAAACGGATCGAGACGGCCTGCACAGGCTTCACAAACGACTTATGTCCATGGTAAGTGCAACCCCTGCAAGTGAACTACTCAGTCGTCTGCCGAGCAGGCGCTTATCCTTTGCGTCCGATAACCGGCGCTTGTAGAAGAAGGCGTCGGGGTCTCGTAACAGGTATCAGATACGCAAGGGGGGGTACATGAGGAGATGCAACA
>JAAUXY010048964.1_pt1 | contig 11196 bp, 12 predicted proteins | sample 7278121 | NCBI WGS metagenome assembly JAAUXY01 (sample SAMN14350117, study PRJNA611818) | marine sediment metagenome | isolation source: surface marine sediment (1.8m) | place: French Polynesia: Moorea | collected 2018-08
GATACGCCCGTCGCGCAGATGCAGTCGAACGCGCTCGCTCCATCCGTCGGGTAGCAGTGCTTTATGGGCAAAAAACGATGTCATTCCGGGCCTCTCAAGTTGTATATACAGCTTAGTGCATGATACGGTGCGATGCAATGGACCTGCTGCTGACCAACCTGCGTATCGCGACCATGGCTGGGCCCGACTACGGCGTTATCGAGAGCGCCGCGATCGCGATCGAAAACGGCAGGATTGCCTGGCTGGGCCCCATGGTCGACCTTCCCGATGTTGAGGCAACCGAACGAAGGTCCCTCGACGACCGCTGGGTGACTCCGGCTCTAATCGACTGCCACACGCACCTGGTCTTTGCTGGCGACCGCTCTGAAGAATTCGAACGACGTCTCCGTGGCGCAAGCTACGAAGACATCGCCCGCGCCGGCGGCGGCATCATGTCGACGGTCAGGGCGACACGAGAGGCGTCGGCCGATGAGCTCTACTCTGCAGCCTTGCCGCGCATCCTGGCTTTGCAGGCCGAGGGCGTCGGCACTATAGAAATCAAATCCGGCTACGGGCTGAACATCGAGAGCGAGCTCAAGATGCTGTCGGTCGCGCGGCAACTCGGCGATGCAACGAGTGCGACGATCCGCACTACCCTCCTCGCCGCGCATACCGTGCCGCCCGAATACGCGGACAATGCGGACAGCTACGTCGACCTGATCTGCGACGAGCTATTACCTGAAGTCGCTGCCGGGCAGCTTGCCGATGCCGTTGACGCTTACTGCGAGTCCATCGCGTTCTCGGCGGACCAGGTTGGCAGGATCTTCGCGCGCGCGGCCGAACTCGGCCTGCCGGTCAAACTTCACGCCGACCAGCTCAGCGACGGTGGCGGCGCCGGACTCGCTGCTGAATTCGGCGCGCTGTCAGCCGATCACCTCGAATACGCGTCGGCGGATGGCGTCAGGTCGATGGCCAAGTCGGGCGCGGTCGCCGTGCTTCTGCCGGGCGCGTTCCTGACGCTTGGCGAAACACAGTTACCCCCGATCGATGCAATGCGTGCCGCTCGCGTGCCGATTGCGGTTGCGTCCGACTGCAACCCCGGAACGTCACCGATCTGCAGCATTCGCAATGCGATGATGCTCGCCGCCCGCCTCTTCCGACTAACGCCCGAGGAATGTCTCGCGGGCGCAACGCGCGAAGCTGCCCGGGCACTTGGACTTGAAGACCGCGGCACCCTCGAAAAAGGCAAACGCGCCGACCTCGCGATCTGGGAGATCAGTCATCCGCGCGAGCTGTCCTACTGGCTCGGAACACCACAACTGGCGGAGTTGCTGACAGGCGGGCACACTACGCCTCCCTGATCCCACGGCAGCGCCGTCTTGAACGCCGACCTCGTCCACCGTAAGAGTTTTGTCATTACGCTCGGTCTGTTGACGGCCGTGGCGGCGCTGACGGTTGATCTGAGCTTGCCCGCCATACCCGCGATGGTCGAAGCGCTCGATACGACCCTGCAGCGTGGCCAAAAGATTGTCGGTATTTTCATGATCGGCATGGCCTGCGGACAGATTCCTGCCGGCTTGTTCGCGGATCGCTACGGCCGCCTGCCGACGCTCTACGTCGGCCTGGCAATCTTCACGATCTCAGCGACCGTAGCGGCCATGGCCAATGACATGGAGCTGCTGCTCGCGGCGCGCTTTGTTCAAGGCATCGGTGCAGCGTCGACGATCGTGCTGTCGCGCGCCATCGTACGCGACGTTGCATCCGGAAAGGACGCTGCGCGCCTGATGTCGCTCATGACGATGATCTTCACGGCAGCACCCGTCATCGCCCCTACATTTGGTGCATTGCTTGTCGCGGCGTGGGACTGGCGCGCGCCGTTCATTGCCATCGCACTGTGTGGCTTCCTGATTGTTATCGGAGTGCGCGCCAACATTCCGGAGACGCACGAGCCAAGCGTCAACGAACACCCAGTGCGCCAGCTGCTCTCAAGCGTGCGCGAATTCTTCTCACACAGGCAGTCTATTTTCGGACTGCTGCTTATCGTTCTGCCGCCGGCCGGCTATATGTCGATCATCGCCGTATCGGCCGCTCTGACCGTCGAGATCTACGGGTTTACGATCCAGCAGTACGGCCTGATCTTCGCCTGCGCGGGTATCTCGATCCTGTTCGGTTCGGCCGCCAATCGCTGGCTCGTCATGCGCTTTGACCAGCTGCAGTTGATCGGCGTGGGCGTCGGCCTGATCTTCGCGGCAAGCGCTCAGCTCGCGATCATTGCCTGGCTCGATACGGCGCCATTCTGGTGGGTCTGGTTCAGCGTCTGCCTGTTCATGTTCACCATTGCAATCCTCATGTCAAACGCGACGGTGCTTGCGCTCGATCCTCTGCCGCGAATCGCCGGCGTCGCATCATCCATTCTCGGCACGTTGCAGAACATCATGGCCGCGACCGGGGCGCTAATCGGCGCGACGATTTACGACGGAACTGTGCGTAATTCGGTATTGATAATGGCGACCGTTGGGCTGCTCTCGACGGTCGTGTTCCTGCTGCGTCCATGGATCGCGCCCGGCGATCTTGTGCATCACCCGGATGAGCTGGCGCGCGACTGATCGCAGCGCTAAGGAAGTTTTGTCAGCACCTCGTCAACCGGCTTGCGCACCTGTGACGGGGTGATCTTCGGGTAGCCGAACCAGATCATGCCCACAACGAACTCGTTGGCCGGATCGGCTCCAATAACTTCGAAGAAACGCTCGTCACGCGTGATCGGGCCAGATGTCCACTTCGAGCCAATTCCGGCTTTCCAGAGGTACAGCATGAAATTCTGGACGGCCGTGCTGCACGCCGCATAGTCCTCGCGCTCACGCAGCTTGTCGTCGTCATAACGGCACGTGACGACGAGCCAGCCCGGTTTCTCGCTCCAGGTCTTGCGCTTGTGCTCGCCCAGCTCCGGCCCTTTCTGGGCGCAAACGATCTCGGCGCACAGGTCGACAACGCGACCGATCGTCTCCTTGCCGAGCAAAATGAAACGCCACGGTTCGGTCAGGTAGTGATTCGGTGCCCAGGTGACTACCTCGATCGCCTCATGCACGAGATCTTCAGGCACTGGCGTCTGGATGTACTGATCAATCGTGCGGCGCCCGCGCAGCACTCGCGCGAACTCCCTCAGCTCCTGCGTTTCGTAGCTTGGTGCTTTCTTCACCCGTCGCCGCCTTGATCGTATTTGCGGCCCAGGAAGACACCTGCGCCAGCCCAGATTGCGGCAATCACAGCTGATACAGCTGCAATTCCTGCCAAACCGAAGCCAAGGAAAGTCGTTAATGCAGTGTAGAACCACGCTGTCAGCATATCGCCGCCGCGATAGACGACAATATCGATCACCGGCTTGGCCTTGAAACGGGTGTCCGCGTCAACGGCGGTGAACAGCATCTCGCGCCCGGGCCGGGTGATCGCGTAGTTGCCAGCGCGGCGCGCGACCTGCAGGCCGACGAGTACCGCGAGAACCGGGCTCAGCGCGACGATGGCCCAACCGCCGATCATCAACGCCGGAATCAGCGCCAGGGTCGTTGGCATGCCAAATCGTGTCGCGAGGCGTCCGGTCGCAAACAGTGCGAAGACAAAGGCTATGGAGTTAACCGCAAGATCAATGCCGCCCCATATCTGCGTGCGCACGTCACGGTCGAATGCGCCCAGTAGTTTTCGCAACTCGAAATAGATAAACGTGTTCATCACAACGTACAGCAGGATGAACAAACCGATTGCGAGCAGGTAAGGGTTACTGACGAACGTCGTGAATCCAGAGAACGGGTTGCCGCCAAGCCTGGCATCTTTCGACACGTCCGCCTGCAGGTCCGCGTTGCCGAGTTCACTAAGCTTCAGGCGCTCCAGCGCGAAAACAATCGGGATAGGCACGATCAGCAGCGCGGCGCCGATCAGGAGCAGATTCAGGTTACCGATGTCATCGGCAAAGAACGTCGGGACGGCCGGTCCCGCGATCGCGCCAAGGCTCGCGCCCATCGCGATGATTGCGAAGAGCCGCTTGGCTTGTTCACGGTTGTAGATTCCGGACATGAAAGTCCAGAAGACCGACAGGTGGTAGAGACTGAATACGCTCAGCCAGACGTAGAACGCGCGATTCACGAGATCGTTCTCGCCAACCACAGAACTGACGATGTAAAACCCAACAAAGGTCGTTGCGAAGAACACATAGACGCTGGGCACGATGACGCGAAACCGTGCGCGCGATATGACCAGGCCATAAATGCTGACCGCGATGACACTGAACACAAACGTCGACGACCACAGGAGACTGAGTTCCGCATCAGTCCAGTCTGACGACAGCGAATCTCGCACGGGGCGCAAGATGAAATACGCCGACATCAGGACGAACACGAACAAGAACGACAGCGACGTCGCCTTCAGCTCGTTAGGCTCGACCTTGGTCGCCGCCTTAACAATGCGCCCTAACAGATTTCCGTCTTGCGCTTCTGCCATAGCCAGCTCCGTGCCTCAAAGGAGAGCCCGAAGCCTACCATTTGCAGGACTTAGTCTGCAGCAGCGATCCGTTTGGCGACGGCAAGCAACTCGTCGGCCGGCAGACGCGTCTTGTATTCGGGGTTCACGTAGCTGAAAGCGATCGAACCACCGGAGTCCACCGCGAAGACTGCCGGCACAGGCAACACGCCGTGGCGCTCCATGGACGAACCACGATAAGCGTCGCCCTTCTTTTTCACGTAGTCAGCAGTGCGCTGCGCAGACTTGAAGGCGATGCCGAGCGCAATTGCCGCCTGGGCGTCGGCGTCCGACAAGATCGTATAGTCGAGTCCTTCTATATCTTCGCGGGCCTGGTCCTCGAGACTCTCGTACAGCAGTTCCGGCCGGTCGCCGCTGAGAAACAGGATGTCCACGCCAAGCTCACTGATTTCGGGAACCACGTGCCGCATGTCTGACAGGTAGACATTGCAGTAAGGGCACCAACCACCGCGGAACACGAGGATAAGAGCAGGCTTGTCGAGCTCCTGCGGATTGAAGTCGAAGGGTTCGCCGTCGACGCTTCGCACGATGAACCGAGGAGCCGGGTCGCCCGCGACGAGCGGCACAATGTCGTCAGCGCTTGCCGCGACGGGCACATCGGCGTGGCCCTGGCGAATCGCATTGCTGCATACCAGGCTGAAGGCCATAACAGCCGCCAAAACGGCGGGAATAAGGGAACGGGGCATATTGGTATCTCCGGTATTTGAGGAAATGACCGGGCGAGGAGCGAGACTATTACAGGCAATGCGCTAGACTGGGCAAAAAAACAATAAGGGAGCCGTCCATGATCCGACTTGCTGCAGTCTTCGCCCTCCTCTCTCTCGCCGCATGCGACACGAACCCGCCGCGAATCGACGACTATCGCTATGTCGCGTACTCGTGGACCGGGGGAAATATTGACGAAATGATCGCAGTTTGGGGCGAGCCCAACCGCGAGCACGTTCAGGCGTCGGCCGATACGCTCGGTAAGGCTCGCTGGCGCTCATTCTCACGCTACGGCGCCGGCGGTACGCCGGATTCCTACCGGTATTTTTGCGACATGACCGCTCACTTCGACGCGGACGGTAAGGTCTCGGAGATCGAGATTACTCGGTCCGACCATTGCGGCACTTTCTATGGCGAGGGCATTCGGGACATGCTGCGTCCGGGCGTGAAACCACCGCCGACGTGGGAGAGCACCTGAGGATCACATTGCTTTTTCGAGCAAATCCTCGGCGCGAATGGAGGTGACGCCGCGACTACGTGCTTTGGCGCGATACATGGCCTGGTCGGCCTCGCGCAACAGCCCGGTCAGAGTATTGGCGTTGTCCGGATACAGTGCGAGTCCGATGCTCGCGACGCAGACAAGCTTCTCACCCTTGATACCGTAGGGCGCTTCGAGTGCGCTCGTTAGCCGTCTGGCCAGCTTCTCGGCAGTGCCATGATCTACGTCAGGTACAAGTGCGACAAACTCGTCCCCACCGGGACGCCCGATGATGTCGCACGAACGCAGGCCGGTTCGCAGCCGTTCGGCAGCGATCTTCAGGAGCTCGTCGCCCACCTCATGGCCAAACTGGTCATTCACGCCTTTGAACTCATTGAGGTCGATAAACAACAGCGCTCCGGTCGCATCATCTTCGCTCTGACTCAAACGCTTCGAAGCATTCCGTTCAAAGCCGCGACGATTGAGCACTCCTGTGAGCGGATCCGACATCGCGATCGAATCCATGTGCCGTTCTTTAGCCTTGCGGTCCGTGATGTCGATAAACGTCGCGGCGATGTCGTCGCCAACAGGTTCGCAAATAACACGTAACCAGCGCTGCGGCTTGTCGCCGCTCTTCTGCCGGACTTCGACATCGAGAACTTCGCTGTTCGCGGCTGCGGTTGCGAAGCGATCGACGAGGCTGGTCGCCTCATTGTCATCCATGCCCGTTACCGCGCGGCGCATGATCTGGGTAGCCGAGCAGTCGACGATGTCTTCGACTGGCACACCGAGGAATTTGCCGGCGGCCGGGTTTGCGAAATTGCTGCGCAGCTTACGCTCGCCGTCAGCATCTCCCGACCACCTGAAGCGAATGACGCCGTTCACTGAATGGTCGATGAGTGTGCGCAGCAGCTCTTCGCTCTTGCGTACTTCGCTCTGCGCTTTTTCGACATCGCTGACGTCGCGGAACATGAGCACCTGGCCACCGCGCGCCGACGTTCTGTGAGTATCGATCTTCGAAACCTGCACGTGCAGGAAGCGCCCGGTATCGGTGAGCATCTTTTGTGGCTCGCCTGAATCCAGCGCTTCGTAAACTTCGTGAGCTCCGGTACCGAACAGAGTCTCAAGCGGCGTACGCAGTGCCCTCGCCTCATCGACCGAAAGCATGCTCTCGGCCGTATGGTTCAGCCCGATGACGCGGCGATGGTCGTCGATTACGACGACCGGATCCTGCATGTTCTGGAAGACCGTCTCGTACGCCAGCGGCGTAAACTCAATGATCTGCTCACCGATAATCAGCCAGGCGTAGATCGGCAGCATCACCGCAAAAACGAGTGGCACGTAGGAAATCGTATTTGGGCCAATACCGAGGTCATAGGCAACCGTTGTGCAAATCGGTATCACGCAGGCCGCGACCAGCAAAAACAGTCCACGACGGTGTGCGGGTGCGACGGCAGAGCTGTGCGCAAGGAGCGTCAGGATCGCGGCACCAATCACAAGATAGCTGTACGGCAGATGCACAAACAGGAACCACGGGCCCCATTTCTCCGGACGCGTCAGGTATTCGCCTGCTTCGTTCGCGAACGGCGCAAACCACATGAACTCGTGGTGGAAATTGGTCGCTGCCAATCCGATGGATACCAGTGGCACGAAACTGAGTATTGCGAGCCGAACTGCTGAGGTTTCCGTACTCGTGTACTCGCGAAAACAGACGTAGGCGACGATAGGTACAAGTGCCGTACCGACGAAGTGCCCTGTTCGGCCAATCGAGAAGCCGAGAAACGTCGTCGACATGAGCTCGATACCACCACCGACCACCCACAGGCTGATCACGATGAACAGTACGCCGATGGGAACAGTGCCGACGTCGCGTTTGAGGACGACAAGGCGCAGCCCGAGCAGCGCGTAGCACGCTGCTGCGAAAAGCAGAACTCCGGCAATGGCGACGTCAAGATCCATCAAATTCCGGCTATTTAACGAAATCCGGCGCCCATGGTAGCTGCCGTAAGCCTCTGATTCGCGGACCTGTTTCTCAACTTGCGGACTTCAGCGGCCGTGGCAACGGCCGATATAGCGATAGAGGCGTATACTCAGTCCAATTATTGTTAAATCGACCCAGTCCCATGTCTGACGATCTGAAGAAAACGATTCGCCTGGTGCGCAAGAACAAGTGCATCACGGACGATCGCGGCCGGACCGTCTGGAATGTTCCGATCGAAAACACCGAGCTTGAGCTCGTCTCAACAGAGCGGCTCGAGCAAATGATCGCGGCCGATGGAAAGCGCGCGAAAGAACGTATCGCCCGGGCCGCTGAACAAAAGGATGGCATTCTCGCTCACAATCCGGCGGATGATCGTTTCGAGATCATTGATGACGACGACCTCATGGCTGCGCTCGACAGCGCGTCCGACACCAAGGATCGAGAGGTTAAGCTGGCAAGCGAGGACGCGCCGGAATTTGACGACTCGAGCGGCGGCGAAGATGAACTGTCGCTTGTCAGTACACAGATGCTGAAGCAGCTACTCGACGTTGAAGACGACGACAACGACGACGCGCCGCCGGCAGAGTCAGGTTTTAATCCCTACGATCACAACTGATCGAACGCGGCGAGAAACCGCTCGCGCCCCAACTCATCCAGCGCAACCAGGAACGCAGCGGCACTCTGCTCCGTGGCGAGCAACTTGTTGCGGTATTCATCGTCGGGATCGCGCTCGCGCAAACGCCAATAGAACAGCGCAATGGACGTCGCCAGGCGTGCCCGAATCAGATCGAATAGCAATTGCAGTTCGCCTGTCTGTAGCGGCAACACGGCGTGGTACGCGGCGACGAAAGGCACAATCAGATCCAGAGGATTTTCAGCACGCAAATAGGCGGCCGCGATCGCGACCTCGAAGACCAACGGTGCTCTCATCATGTCGCCAAAGTCGATAAATCCGATGCCGCTGTCACACAGCAGAACATTCTCAGGATTGGCATCGGAGTGAATGACTTGCATACGCATTTCGTCCATGCCCGGCGCGATGCGCGCATCGAAGTCGTCGACAACAGTCGCGACTCTCTCGCGTAACTCATCGTCATCGATGAAGTCGAGCAAATAACGAACTTCACCGGTGCGCTGCATATCCCACAGCAGCAACGGGCTCTGGCCCGGATGAGAAAACCCGTCCAGAGCGAGATCGAACATTGCGAGTGCCGCGCCGAACCGACCGGCCATATCCGGCGTCATATCAAACTCATCGAGCGGTCGCCCTTCGACGAAATCCACGATTCGCAAGCGGCATGCTGTACCACCAACATCAATCGTCCCGGAACTTTTGCCATCGAGCGTTCGGACCACTCGTGGCAGCGACAGGTTGTCCTCGCGCTCGAGGTGCAGCAGTGCCTCAATCTGAAAATCGGTCACAGCGCTGTCTTCCAGAGAACTCGTCACCTTGACGACAAAACGACGCTGATCCGAAGCTGTCAGGCGGAAGTTCTGGTCACGCTCGCTAACTAATGGCAGGTAGTCGCCCTGCAGGCCGAACTGTGCCTGCACCTCAGCCGCGACGTCAGTAGGGTCGGCCTGCGGCGGCGCGATAGCTATGGCAGAAAGCGAAGTCTTGCGCGGCGTCATTCCTGGAGTGTCACTAATGAGGCGATAGCTGTAAACCGACGCCAGGGCGCCAGTCAGGATTGCCCAGTGTCCGGGGCCAAAATACCGCTGATCTCGTCGACTGTCCGTACGGCGCGGACCTCAAATCGATCACCGAAGATACCGCCAACCATCCTCGCAATCCCATACTGAATGTCCCGTGGCGCAACGAAGATCGTCTGTTCCAGACCTTTGCCCCGCGCCATTATCTGTTCGTAAGCCGCACGAACCGCCTCGATTTCGCTATAGGTAATCGTGAAATCGCTAACGTCTTCGAAGAACACGATCTCGGTCTTGATGCCACCGACGCCCTGGTCTTCGCCAAGGCGGTTTAGGTACCCCAGGATGTCCGATAAACCCAGGACGCCTCTCGGCCTGACCGTCACGATTTGAGCATCCGCGTCGTATTCGTAGTGGATCGTCATTGCTCTCCCGCCCGCGACAAGTCGTCGACTAGTTCACAGTTTCAGGTCGAATTAGCGACTGGAGTCGCAGTTTGGCGCTTGGTTCTTTGACCATTATCCGGCCCGTACCTACCGTTAGATTTACTCTAACACGGGAGAATCTCATGGTTCCTGAGACCCATTACCAGCACTCCGGCAAAGCACCAATTGGCGGACTGTTACTGACTCTCGTTGGCGGCCTGATCGCTGGCGTATTCCTCGGCGCGGTTTACGGCTTCCTGATCTACTGGAGCCCGTTCGTATACATCAACGCATTCATTACGCTCGGTTGCGGCGTTGCCTTGGGCGCGTCTGTTGGAGCACTTGCGAAAGCCGGCAAGATTCGAAATCTCGGATTGGTAACGGTCGTCGCTCTTGTCGTGGCGCTCGCCGCCTATTACGTGCACTGGTCGGTGTGGGTCGGTCGCATGACTGACGCACAGGTTACGGCACCGGGCGAGCTATGGGCCTTTGTTTCAACGATAAACGCATTGGGCCCGTGGTCGATCTTTGGCTGGACCCCCAGCGGGTTTTCACTCTGGGCAATCTGGGCCATAGAAGCCGCTGTTATTGTCGGCATCGGCACGCTCTCCGCAGGTGGAGTCGTCGACGTGCCCTTCTGCGAAGATACGGGTCAATGGGCAACAGAGACCGCTCTGCCCGGCCACTTTGCGACTCTCAACTCACCCAGTGTGGACTCGCCGAATTCGTTATTGCAGGCGCTACAGCCCAACAACGATTCGCCGAATGCCTATACGGAAGTCTCCGTGGCCACCGCCGACGGGTCCGAACTCCGTTGCGTCTCGCTCAACAGCGTAGTTGTCGAAACCGACAAGGACGGCAAAGACGATACGAAGAAACAGACTATCGTGAAGAACATGCTGTTTGATCGAGAGAGCTTCGAGCGCCTGATGCAACTCGCTCAGCCCAGCGCCACGTAACCGATAGCGCTCGGGCAGGAAGGCGCCAGAGAGGAGGACGACCATGACTGACGAACAGCAGACAATCGAACAAAGCGATCACGATGAAGAAAACGCGGAAGCGTATGGTTTTTGGATGTTCGCTTTCGGCGTTATTGGCGCCGTTGTGGGATACAACATCGGTGCTGAAGCGGGCTTCACGTTCTGGCCGAGCGTTGGACTCGGTGTCGTCGGGCTGATTGTACTCGCGAGTGTCGCGTACAAGTTTCGCCGGGTGATCGCCGTGGTGGGCGCAGTAGCGATACTCATCGCCATCGTCGCAGCGGTGATCGAGGGCATTCGCAGCGCCTAGTCAGGAAGCGAAGTCCGCGCATGACCGTGCGGCGCTATTAGTGATCAACACTGTTCGCCCGGGCAATTTGCCCGGGCGAACGGTATGTGAGTCAGACCTGCTGTTATTCGCCTGCGTAGTTGGTCTTCTTGATCTCTTCCTTACCGACGGAAGCTTCGACC
>JAAUXY010167943.1_pt1 | contig 11193 bp, 6 predicted proteins | sample 7278121 | NCBI WGS metagenome assembly JAAUXY01 (sample SAMN14350117, study PRJNA611818) | marine sediment metagenome | isolation source: surface marine sediment (1.8m) | place: French Polynesia: Moorea | collected 2018-08
AGCCCGGCGCGCTGCGCGATTCGTTCGGCAACACCTCGTACTACAACAGCCATGGAGAGATGAACTGGTCGGCGACGCCCTGGATCGAGAACGGCGACGACGGCAGCCCGTGGGGCGGCGACGTCACGATCGAGCAAGACTACCGGTGCCCGAATGGTGTGACGCGTTGCCTTGAGTTGGATGCCAACGGCGGCGTCGGTACCTCGATCGAGCGCGCCGTGAACCTGGCGGATGCTTCATCGGCAACGCTGGTGTTCGACTACCGCATTGACGACATCATCGATGACGCTGAATTCACCTTCGACGTATCGACCGACAATGGCGCCACGTGGCAATCGTTGCGCCGCTTCGACAAGAAGAAGACGCGCACGGGCGAGGCGATCGACCTGACGTCGTTCATGACGTCGGATACGCGGATACGCTTCCGCGTCTCGGACTACGACTACGACGCCAACATGTGGATCGCGAACCTCGCCGTGGATATCGAGCCGGCCGACATTCTCGACGGCTTCGGACACGGCACCCACGTCGCCGGTATCGCAAGCGGCGACGGCAGCCTTTCGAACGGCGACTACCGTGGCGTCGCCTCGGGCGGCACCGTGCACTCGGTCAAAGTGCTGGACAGCCAGGGCCGCGGCTACACCTCCGATGCGATCGCAGGCATCGACTGGATCCTGCAACACGCCGACGAGAAGGGCATCAAGGTCGTCAACATGTCGATGGGCAAGGCGGTCGAGGAATCGAACCAGACCGACCCGCTCGTGCTCGCCGCGGAAGCCCTGTGGGACGCCGGTATCGTGGTCGTCGCCTCGGCCGGCAACTACGGCAACGACGGCCACATGACGATCACGAGCCCGGGCAACTCGCGCAAGATCATCACGGTCGGCTCGCTGACCGACACGGGTACGGGCTCCGATTTCACCGACGACTACGTGTCGACGTTCTCATCGATGGGCCCGACGCTCGGCGATCACGTCCTCAAACCCGACCTGGTTGCGCCGGGCAACCGTCTCATCGCGACGATGCCGAAAAACGGCAAGCTCAAGAAAAAGGTCAAGAACCGCGGACCAAAGTGTTCGGGTGCCTGTGCCGAGGAGTATCTCGAGCTGTCGGGTACGAGCATGGCAGCCGCAATGGTCTCTGGTGCCGCGGCGCTGATGCTAACCGAGGACCCGTCGCTGACGCCGGCCACCGTCAAAGCGCGCCTGATGCGCTCTGCGCGCAAGATCGACGCCGACCCGACGATGGCCGGCGCGGGTGTCCTCGATATCGATGCCGCGCTCAGCGAGAACGGCCATGTTTCCGGACAGGCGCTGTCGCCGCTCATGGCGCGCTCAGAGGAAGGACCGGTCATCCTCGTCGAGGACACCGCGAAACTCTGGGGCGACGTGACCTTCGGCAATGCCTACATCTGGACCGATGCCTACATCTGGACGGACGCTTATCTCTGGACCGATGGGTACATCTGGACCGACGCATACCTGTGGACGGACGCGTATCTCTGGACCGATGCGTACCTCTGGACCGATGGCTATATCTGGACCGACGCGTACCTGTGGACGGACGCGTACCTCTGGACCGATGCAGTCACGAACTTCTCGCCGCTCTTTGACACCTCCGGCCAGTCTATTCATTTGAACGACGACTGATCGCTGCGGACTGACAGGAGAATCATCATGAGAGCCGCCATACGCAAAGTGATCAATCTCGAGTTCACGGACCGCCACGCGGTTGCCCGAGCACCGGGCACGGTGAGGACCAGCTGGCTCGACGAAGACGATCGCAAGCGCACAGCCATCGTTGTCACCACGGACAAGGTCTCTCAGCAGTGGGCGCCACGCTGGTTGGAGAACGAAGGGCTGCAGGTCGTGGTCGTCAGTGCGGCCGAGAAGGCCCTCGCTTACACTGCGACGAACGACGTCGACTTGCTGATTACCGATGCCGGCACCCGCTGCCGGTCGGGCGACCTGCTGATCGAGACGATCAACCGCGCTGCGAAAGCCGACGTGCCGAAAATCGCGTTGTGCGCGAGCGCGGCCGACCTGACGGTGGCTTCCGAAACCGACGTGACGGACATCGTACGAAAGCCGTTTGACTGGCAGATCATCACGCAGCGCGCCGTGCGTGCCATCAAGGCGCACGAGAATCTAATCGCGCTGCAGCAGGCCCACGACCGCATTGACCGATTCCGCATATCGGCGACTGCGGCGGAAAAGAAACGCGCGAAGACCGTCGGTATCGATACGCTGACCGGATTGCCCAACAGCGATCGTTTCCGCAAGTTGTCGCACAACGCGATCTCCGCGCGCGGCAACACCGACAAGCAGATGTCGATTGTCGTCGTCGGCCTCGATCGCTACCGACTCGTCAACGAGGCGATTGGCCACAACAACGCGAACCGCGTGCTCAACCAGTTCGCCGATCGCCTGCGGAAATGCATTTCCGACCGCAATGTCATCGGCAGTGGTGACAACGGCACGGTTACGGCCATCGCATCGCGCCTGGGCGGCGCACGGTTCGCCGTGCAGATAGCCAACGGTGCCGAGGAACAGGTGCAGCGTTTTCACAATGCCGTCGTTCGCGAGTTGCAGCAGCCGTTCGAAGTCGCCGGTCAGAGCGTTTACCTTACGGCCAGCTTCGGCGCGGCGATATACCCAACGCAGTGCAGCGGCCCGGACGACTTGCTGCATTCGGCCGAAACGGCAATGCTCGAGGCGCGCGAAACGACCGGCGGCCTGCATTTCTTCGATCCGCTCGGCCGGACTTCGGGCTCGCAGCTGCTGAAGATCGACTCGATGCTCCGTGCCGCGATACCCAACCGAGAGCTCGAGCTGCACTACCAGCCGATCACCGATGCCGGGACCGGCAAGGTCGTCGCTGCCGAGGCACTGCTGCGGTGGAAACACCCCGCCGAAGGCATGATTCCGCCCGACGCTTTCGTACCGATCGCCGAGAAGACCGGCATGATGGTTGAGATCGGCAAATTCGTGATAAGGCGCGCATGCGAGCAGCTGCGCGAGTGGATCGATGGCGGCATGGAGCCGATTCGTATCGCGGTCAACTTGTCGCTATGCCAACTGACGCGTGGCGACGTCGTATCCGTCGTTGCCGGCGCGCTTGAGAAGTACGCGATTGACCCCGCCTTGCTGGAGATCGAACTCAGCGAGCGTGGCGTGCTCAATTGCCACCCGGAGGTCGTCAGCGAGATCTGCCGCCTGAAGGACATTGGCGTGCGCATCTCGATCGATGATTTCGGCACGGGACAGGCCGCCATCGGCTACCTCAAGGACCTGCCTATCGACGTCATCAAGATCGACCAGTCCTATGTCAGCGGTGCAGCCCGCAGTGCACGCGACGAGGCCATCGCCTCGGGCATGGTTGCGATGGCCGAGCGCCTTCACGCGACCGTAATCGCTGAGGGCGTCGAGACGACGGACCAGCTGCAGATGCTGCGCGAATGGGGCTCTCACGAATGCCAGGGATTCCTCTTCAGCCCGGCCGTGCCCGGCGACCGGTTTCTCGAGAAATTCGCTTGATCGTTGCCCCGGATAGTGTGACGGAGTTCACAAACGAGTCTCAAGAAACCCCGGCCGGCCGCCGATAAATGATTGAGACGACAGGGATGCCGCTGCCGAAACGAGTATGACAAGAACCGCCACAGAGACGAGCAGACCGGGTCATGCGCCGCGCGCATGGCTGGTCTGCTGTTTGCTGGCACTCACGTTCGCAGCCCAGGCAGACGAGCAGTACGTCATGCGGTTCGACCGCATCTCGGTGTCCGATGGCCTGGCGCAAAGCTCAGTCATGGCGATGGCCCAGGACCAGACCGGCTACATCTGGTTCGCCACCGAGAACGGCATCGACCGGTTCGACGGCGTCAATTTCACCAACTATCGACACGAACGCGGCGCGCAAGACACGCTAGGCAGCGACTTCACGCGCGACCTGCACGTGTCCGTCGATGGCAGCCTCTGGATTGCCACCGACGACGGCGGCCTGTCACGCTGGGACCCGTCGACAAACCGCTTCCAGTCCTACCGCCACGACCCGGGCAACCCCAACTCGATTGCCTCGGACCGGCTGCGCGCCGTTACGAGTGACGCATCCGGCACGATCTGGATCGGCACCCAGGAAGCGGGCCTAGATCGTCTGAACCCGGTCACGGGGGAGATCACGCACTTCCGGCACAACGCCGATGACGAGACGACCCTCAGCAACGACGACATCTACGCGATCGAAATCGGGCTGGACGGCACGATCTGGATAGGTACACGCAACGGCCTCAACGCACTCGATCCGGAAACCGGAATCGCCACCCGGCACGTCGGCTATCCGAAGACGCCCGGCGCGCTTACCGACAACCATGTGCGCAGCCTGTTGATCGATCACGAAGGACACCTCTGGATCGGCACGCACAGCGCGCGCCTCGCGCGCGTCAACACGATAACGCTCGACTACGCGCACTACGTTCACGATCCGGAAGAACAACACAGTATCGTCAGCAACCGGGTCGAGGCGGTCTACCAGGACCAGAATGGTCGCATCTGGGCGGGCACGGACAAGGGACTGAGCCTGTGGCTCGAGGGCAGCGAACGCTTCCTGACGTTCCGCAACGATCCGACGGACCCGACCAGCCTCAGCGGTAACAGCATCTTTTCGATATTCCAGGACCGTGGCGGCGTGTTCTGGGTGGGTACGCGCACCGGCGGCGTCAGCAAGTGGAACCCGCGCTCCTGGTCGTTCGGTCATTTCAGGCCCGACACCTCCGAGGGCAGCGACTTCCGAAGCGTCACCGTGACGTCGTTCGCCGAAGACAGAGAGGGTCATACTTGGATAGGCACGTTCGGCGGCGGTATCAACGTCCTCGACGACAGCAAAGACTCCATCAGGGTGTTCCGGCGCGACAGCGCAAACCCGCTGAGTGACGACCGGGTAATGGCGCTCGCCGCGGATCGCCGCGGACAGATCTGGGCCGGGACGATGACCGGCGGTCTCAACCAGATCGACATCGCAACCGGCAACGTCACCGTACACACCCACGATGCTGACGACCCCGGCAGCATTTCCGCAAACGGCATCATGTCGCTGCACGTCGACCGCCAGGGCATGCTGTGGGTCGGCACGTTCGGGGGCGGCGTCAGTCGTCACGACCCGATCGACAGGTCATTCACGAATTTCCGGCACGATCCCCTGGATTCCGGCAGTATCTCGAGTCCACGTGCCACGAGCCTTGCAGGAACCAGCGACGGCGTCATCTGGGTTGGAACCGAGGGCGGTGGCCTCAACCGCTTCGACAGGGAGACGGGCGAATGGCGCGCTTACAGGCACGATCCGAACGATCGCGCCAGCCTGAGCGCCGATACCGTGTACTCGTTGCACGTCGATGCACGTGACCGCTTGTGGGTCGGCACGCGTTCGGGCCTCGACCTGCTGGTCAGGGCCGGCAGCGGTTCCGGCGACTACGAGATCCAGGAGATTTCTGCCGACATCGGCCTGACACGAAGCGCAATTTACGGCATCGAGTCCGACTCGCGCGGCACGCTGTGGCTCAGTACCAGCCACGGCCTCGTGAGCTACCGTCCGGGCAACGGCACTGTGCGCAAGTTCCACAAGGAGCACGGCCTGCAGGACGAAGAATTCAACTTCGGCGCCAGCTTCCAGGACCGCGACGGGCGCATGTACTTTGGCGGTCCAAACGGTTTCAATGCGTTTCGCCCCGAGGCGCTGGAGTTCAATCGGACGCCTCCTCCTGTCGTCCTGACCTCAGTGTCGGTCATGAACGAGCCGATCCTCGCAGACCAACCTTACGAGCTCCTCAAGCGCATGGACCTGGGCTACGACGACGATGTGGTGACCTTCGAAGTTGCGGCGCTCGACTATGCCGCGCCCGAAAACAACCACTACGCCTATCGCCTCGTTGGCTTCGACGAAGAGTGGACCAACCTCGGCAACAAACGTCGCATCACCTACACGAATCTCAACGGTGGCAATTACGAGCTGCAGGTCAAGGCTGCGAACAGCGACGGCGTCTGGAACCAGGCAGGCGTGAACATCCCGATTGGTGTCGCAAATCCACCGTGGAAGACCTGGTGGGCTTACTCGCTCTACCTGCTCGCAACAGGCCTGTCGATTCTCGCGTTCTGGCAACACCAGCAGAACAAGCTGCGGCGCGAGTACGAGTACAGCCGCCGCCTCGAACGCGAGGTTCATCAGCGCACCAAGCAGCTCAATGCGCGCAACAAGGACCTCAAGGAAGTCAACGCCAAGCTCATCGAGGCCAGCACCACCGACTCGCTGACGGGGCTGCGCAATCGACGCTTCCTGTTCGAGCAGATCCGCAAGGACGTGGACCTCGTGCTCCGTCACTACAGGGACGGCTCCGAAACGCTCGCGCCCGGCGGCAATAACGACCTGCTATTCCTGATGGTGGACCTCGACAACTTCAAGCCGGTCAATGACACCTGCGGTCACGAAGCCGGCGACGAATTGCTGCTCCAGATTCGCGACGTGCTGCTCGATGCCTGCCGTTCCTCCGACGACGTCATTCGCTGGGGCGGTGACGAGTTCCTGATCGTCGCGCGGGAAACCAACCGCAAGTACGCCGCCGTGCTCGCCGACCGGATTCGTACCGGGCTGTCACAGCGCGTGTTCCCGCTCGGCAGGGGCCAGGTAGCGCGCATCACCTCGTCGATCGGTTACGCATCGTACCCGTTCATCAAGGAGCAGCCTGAGCTGCTGACGTGGGAGGAGGTGCTCGGAGTCGCCGACGCGGCAATGTACGAGGCCAAGCAGAAACGCAATGCCTGGACCGGTATCGAAGGACTCGACTGGACTGGCAGCAGCGACGAGCTGTGCCGGGCCATCAAGGAAAACCCCGGACAGCTCGCTGAAGATGGCTTCATTCGTGCGCTCGAGTCGGTCGAGGACGTCGAGCAGCAACACGCCTGACGCGAGACGCGGGCCGGGACCAACGCATGTCCGTCACCAACAGCATACGTAACATCGGTGGCGTCGCCCGCGTCTACGCGAACGACAGCCAGGCGCCGGGGCTGAAACCGTTTGCGAACGTCGACACGACTGCGCGCACCGATCTGCTGAGGGCGCGCACGCGACTGCTGCGCCTGTACCGCAGCCTCGAGCAGCTTGCGGAAGCATCGAACATAGAGACACGATTCAATCTTGACCTTCCAAGCGCGCAATCGGGCAGCGGCCTCGGACTCGACCTGCGCCATACCGCTGCGCAGCTCGATTCAGGCGACGAGATAAACGCATCGCCGATGTCGTTCGCGCCGTTTGGCCCGACCTGGGACGATGGGTCGAGCGCGCAGATTACGATCGGCGGCGAGTACGACGGCACGCACGGCAGCGGGGAACTCGGTTTCGAGGTTCGCTGGGCGGGTACCCACGGCGTCGACGACATCCGGATACGCGTGGAGGATCCGCAAGGCCGCCGAATCAGGAACGTCACGCTGCGCGACCATCATCCCCTCGACCGGACCTACGATCTGCGCAACGGGCTCTACCTGCAGCTCGGGCCCGGCGACCTCATCAATCGCGACTACACGACTATCCAGGTCAGCGACGTGGTCGGCTCTGCCGTCGACCCCGACAAACCGCTGGGCGGCATTCGCAACGACAACCCCAATTTCCAGTACGGCATGCCCCCGATTGTCGATGGCTCGTTCAACCTCAACGGCGAGCACATCAGCGTGTCGACGAGCGACACGCTCAACGACATTGTCGACCGGATCAACCAGTCGAGTGCCGGCGTAACGGCCGTCTTCGACGACGTCACCGAACGCATCGAGATCGTGCAGGACACACTCGGCGAAGTGCCGACTATCGAGCTGCAGAACGACACGTCCAACTTCCTGCAGGCGAGTAAGCTCGACAACGCAAACCTGGTTGCGGGCATCGACCCCGAGTCGATAAAGGCATTCGATGACGTGGCCGCGTTTTCTGCCGTGCAGTCGGGCAACATCGTCGTCAACGGACGCGCTATCGCGCTCGATACGGCGAATGACACGCTGACGACGATGATCGACAAGATCAACGCATCCCCGGCCGGGGTAGTCGCGTCGTTCGACGCAGATACTCAGCAGGTGCAGATCGAAGCGAGGAATGCGCGTTCCCGTCTCGAGATCGACAGCAACGGTACGAACTTCTTCTCGGCTCTCAAGCTGCCCGAGGGGTACGTAGACCCGGAATCTACGGGACGCGGGATCTCGCGTCGTCGCTCCTACGCCATCGCGGATTCCTTCGGTGATGTGTTCAATGAACTCAACTACCTGTTCCGGGATCGGTCATTCCTTGGCAATGGCGCAAACGCGGCTGCCTTTCGTTCACCGCTGGAAGCAGCAATAAAGGGCGTGCTCGGCGAGTCGTCGCAAGACTTCCTCGGGCTCGGTTTCAGCGATTCGGAAAATGCCCGGGTCCGGGGCGACTTCGCCGTTATCGACCGCCGCACGTTCACGACCAACCTGCAGCTGCAGGGCGACTCGATCATGAACGTACTCAAAGGCGACGAGTCTCGTGCAGGGCTGGTTGCGAACATGCTGCAGGGCACGCGGAACGCGCTGCAGACCGTCAGCAAGCAGCTCGGATTGAGCGGCACGCTTGTCGATACATACGCCTGACTGTTGCGGTCGGCTTCCCATGACGGGACACTAGCTCGCCATGACGACCGCAAGACGCAATTTCTGGATCGGGATTCTCGCGCTGGCCATCTTCGTAACCTGGTACAGCCTCAGGATGGACCCCGTGCAGGTCGAGGCACAGGGTCATCGTGACTTTCTCTCGCTGCTGCCGGCGTTTGCGACACTCGTCATCTGTTTCGTTACGCGCAACGTCATTCTCGCGCTGTTCATGGGCATCCTTTTCGGCGGGCTTGCGACCGGCGAGTACAACATCATTCGCCATTTCCTGATCCCCTCGATCGGCACGGAGCGCTTCGCGGAAATCCTGCTCGTCTACCTGTGGGCGCTTGGCGGCCTGCTCGGTATCTGGAACCGCAACGGCGGCGCCTGGCACTTTGCACACTGGGTCTCCGATAACTTCGTGCGTTCCCGTCGATCGGCGCTCTTTTTTGCCTGGGTCATGGGTGTCATATTTCACCAGGGCGGCACGATCAGCACGGTGCTCACCGGTACGACCGTTCGACCCGTCGCTGACCGCGAAAAAGTCGCGCACGAGGAGCTGGCGTACGTCGTCGACTCGACAGCATCACCCGTCGCAACGATCATCCCGTTCAACGTCTGGCCGGTGTACGTCGCGGGCCTCATTGCAATTCCGTCGATGAGTCACTTCGTTGCCGACGAGAAGGCCGCGATCGAGATGTTTCTCGGCGCGATACCGTTCAATTTCTACGGCTGGCTCGCGGTGACATTCACCCTGCTGTTCGCGCTCGACAAGCTGCCGTTCGTCGGCCGCGCGATGCGCCGTGCCCAGCAGCGTGTACGTGATACCGGCGAGCTAGATGCGCCGGGTGCGGAGCCGATGCTCTCCAAGGAGCTGCATTCGTTGAACATCGCCGAGGGCTATCGGCCTTCGCTCGTCGACTTCTTCGTGCCCATCGGCGTGTTGTTCGGTTTCGCGATCGTGCCCTGGCTGGTAACCGGCTCGCCGATGATCTTCGAAGCTTTCGGTCTCGCCGTCGTCAGCGGCATCATCTTGTCGGTGCTGCGCGGCATGAGCGTGACCGAAGCGTTCGAGGGCCTCATTGACGGAATCAAGGGCGTTACCGTTGGCGCGATTGTGCTTGGGCTGGCGGTCACTCTCGCCAGCGTTTCCGAGAAACTCGGAGCCTCGGCGTTCGTCATCGATCGCACCGCAGATTTCCTGACTCTGATGCCTTTCATCCTGCCGGGGCTCCTGATGATCATCTGCATGGTGGTGTCGTTTTCGGTGGGTTCGTCGTGGGGAACCTACGCGGTCGTGTTTCCCATTGCTTTGCCGCTGGCTTACGCAATCTCGTCCGATCCGATGTACGTCACGCTGGCGTTCGCGGCCATCATGGGGGGCGCTGTTTTTGGCGATCAGTGTTCACCCATATCCGATACGACGATACTTTCCTCACTGGCTTGCGGCTCGGATTTGATGGACCACGTCGTGACCCAGTTGCCCATGGCGTCGGCGGCGGCGGGGCTGTCTATCGTGCTGTATACGGTGATCGCGGTTTTTCTGTAACTCTTATATAATCGCCCGCCTCCACGATTGCCCATCCGGAGCAAGCACTTGAGCAGTAAAGAAAACAAGGACCAGAAGTTCTTCGACATGTATTCCCTCGTCATAGGGGGCCTGGTCGTCTTCGCCGTCTTCATTCTCATTCTCGCCATGAACATCTCGGAGCAGACGCAGGCCGTCTACGTGCGTGGTGGCGCCGAGTACCAGGCGGCGGTCGCCGAGCGAATTCGGCCAATCGGCGAGGTATACCTGCCCGGCGAGGAACAGCAGGCCGCAGCGCCCACGGTAACGGCAGTCGAAGAACCCGAGCCCGTAGCGACCACGATGTCCGGGCCGGACGTTTACAATCAGGCTTGCCTGGCCTGCCACGCAACCGGCGCTGGCGGTGCACCGATCGTTGGCGACGTCGGTGCGTGGACGGCGCGTATCGCGCAAGGCAACGACGTGCTCTACGACCACGCGATCAACGGTTTCACGGGTGATGCCGGCGTCATGCTGCCGAAAGGCGGCAGGCTCGACCTGTCTGACGACGCTGTCAAGGCAGCCGTCGACTACATGGTCGCCGAGTCCCGATAGCTCACACCTTTCGATCCAGCATTCGTAACGACAACGCCTCCGCAACATGCGGGGGCGTTATCGTTTCTGCGTCCGCCAGGTCCGCAATGGTCCGCGCGACGCGCAGAACGCGGTGATGCGCGCGTGCCGACAGCGTAAAGCGCTCCGCAGCTTTCTCAATCAGCGCCCAGCACTCATCGTCGATTTCGCAAGCCGCCATAAGCGCCGGGCCTTCCAGCTCTGCGTTGCACCGACCCCACCGGCGCGCCTGCCGCCTGCGCGCCGTGCGCACGCGTTGCGCAACAACGCAACTCGGCTCCGGCGCGGCCGCGTCGTGCCGTAGTGAATCGCTGGGCGGACGTCCAACGCTGATGTGTATGTCGATGCGGTCGAGCAACGGGCCGGATACCTTGCTTCGGTAGTGGATGACGCGATCGGTACTGCAATTGCACTGAC
>JAAUXY010203253.1_pt1 | contig 11191 bp, 12 predicted proteins | sample 7278121 | NCBI WGS metagenome assembly JAAUXY01 (sample SAMN14350117, study PRJNA611818) | marine sediment metagenome | isolation source: surface marine sediment (1.8m) | place: French Polynesia: Moorea | collected 2018-08
CCGGACCGAACACCGGCGGGATGGGCGCGTATTCGCCGGCCCCGGTCGTTACGCCCGAGATCGAAGCGCGCATCATGGACGAAGTGATCCGCCCGACGCTCGACGGCATGCGCGAAGATGGCGCTCGTTATCTCGGCTTTCTCTACGCCGGGTTAATGATCATGGCAGACGGCACCCCCAAGGTCATCGAGTTCAACTGCCGCATGGGCGATCCCGAGACGCAGCCGATCCTGGCGCGCCTCAAGTCCGACCTCGTCGGAATTTGCCAGGCGACGCTCGACGGCAGCCTGGCCGAGATCCGGGCGGAATGGGACGAGCGCGCATCGTTGGGCGTCGTCATGGCTGCAGGCGGTTATCCCGACAGCTATGCGAAGGGTGCGGTCATTTCGGGACTCGGGTCGGCCGATACGGAGACGCAAAAGGTCTTCCACGCCGGCACCGCGATCTCGGGCGGCGACGTTATTACCAGCGGCGGCCGCGTACTGTGCGTCGTCGGACTCGGCGAATCGGTCGCCGACGCTGCAACGAGAGCTTACGCCGCCGTCGACAAGATCGACTGGCAGGATGCCTACTGCCGTCGCGACATCGGGCACCGGGCCATCGCGCGCGAGCAGTCCTGACACCGTGCTGACCACGGACGAAGCCGCGCTCGCGATACGGACCGCAATCCCGGGCCTGGATTCGGTGAGCGTGTCGCTTGCCGATGCGCCCGGCCGGGTGCTGCGCCAGACAATCCAGGCGGAGCGCGACCAGCCGCCGTTCGATCGCGTGATGATGGACGGCATCGCGATCAGGCACGCCGACTTCGCGACGGGACAGCGCGAGTTTCCAATCCAGGCAACGCAACACGCCGGCGACCCGGCGCTGAGCCTCGACGATGCTCGCTGCATTGAAATCATGACCGGTGCCTCGCTGCCGACGAACGCCGACTGCATCGTGCCCGTCGAGCGGCTCACTGTCGCGAACGGCAGCGCGACGATCGAGTCGGGCTACGCGGCCGAGTCCCGGCAATTCATCCATGCGCGAGGTTCCGACTTCGGCAAGGACGTGCAGTTGCTGGCACCCGGTTTTCGCATATCCCCGATGGATATTGCCGTCATCGCAAGCTGCGGGCTCGTTGACGTGGACGTTAGCGTGTCGCCTGCCGTCACCGTTATTTCGACGGGCAACGAACTCGTGCCCGGCGGAGGGCCGATCGAACCGCAGCAGGTGCGGTTGTCAAACGGTCCGGCACTCGTCGCCCTGCTGGCGGCCCACGGCTACGCCGACAGCCGTCACGATCACATTCCCGACGACCCGGCGATGCTCGAGCGCCGCATCGGCGAACATCTCGACCGGTCACGGGCGCTCGTGTTGAGCGGCGGTGTCTCGATGGGCAAAGCCGACTTCGTCCCGGGCGTGCTCGACAAGCTCGGCGTAGAGCAGGTCTTTCACAGAATCAGCCAGCGACCCGGGAAGCCGATGTGGTTCGGTATCGGCCCGGAGGGCCAGGCCGTGTTCGCACTGCCCGGCAACCCGGTTTCCGCCCTGGTCTGCTGTCGCCAGTACGTGGTCCCTGCGCTGGACCGGGCCAGCGGTAAGAGGGCTGCCAATCCGGAGTTCGCATCGCTTGCGCAGGACGTGAAGTTCACACCTGACCTGACCTGCTTCCTGCCCGTCAACATCATCTCCAACGCGGCCGGCCAGTCACTCGCGATGCCGGTGCACACCAATACCTCGGGAGATTTTGCGGCTCTATCGGGCACGACGGGTTACGTCGAATTGCCGCTCGAGGAGTCGCTGTTCAAGACGGGGCGGGCCGTTGCCCTGCACCGCTGGATGCCGTGACGCTCCGCTACGCGGCTTACGGCTCCAACCTTCATCCGCGCAGGTTAGGACTGCGCATACCCTCGGCCCGGTTGCTCGGCACGGACTTCCATCCCGACTATTCCCTGCGCTTCCACAAACGCAGCCGTGACGGATCGGGCAAGTGCGGCATATTCCAGGGTAGCAGCGGCGTTCATTTCGCGGTCTACGAGGTGGGTCTCGAGGACCAGGCCAGGCTGGACGACATCGAGGGCGTGGGCAAGGGATACGACCGCGGCACAATCGCGCTGCCCGGATTTGGCCACTGCTTTACCTACTTTCCTTCCGACGACCACGTCGATCCGGAATTGCAGCCTTACGACTGGTACCGGGAGATGGTTGTCCAGGGTTGCCTGGCGCACGGATTCCCCGGCAAATACCGCGAAGCCATTCGTGAGACCGGGGCGATCCCGGATCTCGACGAATCGAGACGGGTATCGAACGAGTCGATCCTCAGTCAGCTGCGTTCCGGATAACTCCCGGCTCGAGATCGTCAAAAGGCGGAAATCCCCTGATCTCGCCGAATGACAATAGTCGTTCTGCGACGATCGGCTCGCCCAGGACATCGTCCAGCGACGCCGCCAGGCCATCCAGGCTGTCTCGTGACCTGCGACAACAGCGCATGTACTCGGCAACGAGCGCAATCGCGTCCGTGTCGGCCCGCTCCTGCAGCGTCGCGTCGAGGCGCAGAAAGAATATCGCACCACCCCAGTACATGGTCGGGTAATTGTGTTCGCTCTGCAGCCTGGGCGCCGCATCCACAAACCGCAATTCAGGGTGGCGGTACGATGCCGATGCGCGGCCAATTCTCTCGATATAGCGGCGCGCCGCCTGCTCGGCACTCAAGGTGCCCATGGCGTGCATCACCTGGTACTGCATGAAACTCGCAAAGCCTTCGGCGAACCAGGAATGCTCCCTGCCGAGGTACGGGAGTACCAGGTGACTGAACTCGTGGGGCGCGGTCCAGTCGGCGAGCAGTTCCTCCAGCGGATAAGTCGGGTCCACGCGCAAACGTATTCCCTGTCGCCAACCCCGGATCGTATTCGAAAAAGCGACCGGCTGGCCGCTCTCGACTCGCTGGAAGTAAACGTCGACGTCGAACGGGAACGGCCCGACCAGTGACTCCAGCCCGGAACGGACCTCGCCGACCCAGGTCTCGAGCTTGGCTCGCTCCTCGGCGCTAAAACTGCCGTCATAGCGGTAGTGATACTCCGCCGCCCCAACATAAGGAGTGGCCAGCAGGAAAAGAATCGCCAGTGCCTTACGCATCGCGCTTGCACGCTCCGAACGGCATGAGAGTGTCCTCCATGGACCGACGGGTAGTCACTCAGTCGGACGCGAGAAAGCGCGCAATCTCCCCGCTGACCTGGCCCAGCGCTGTCGCGGTGGCCTGGAGCTGCGCCCGGAGGATCGTTTCGCGGAAATTCATGTCGTTGTCGTTCTTCTCGACGTCGTAGCTGTGGGATGCGACGGATGTAAACGGCACGAGCCCGGTGCGCGTGTCGAGCAATACCGCTTCGACGCCGCAGAACGCCCGCGTTCTGTCGGCCGAGAACAGGCGGTAGCGCTCGAACGAGTTGCAGAAGGACCGGTAGACGACGAGCAGGTCGGCCTGGTATCGCGCAGCGGCTTCTCGCAGGTGCGGCACCGTGCGGCTCTCGGGGATCAGTATCGACGGCAGGTACGTCGCATCGTAGACCTTCGGCGACGCCGTGAGGGTATCCATCACCGCCGTCTGCATTTCCTGCGAAGCGATCGCCAGTTCTTCCGACCACTGCGACCAGATTTCGCGACCGAACGGCATCAGCGCAACGCGGTTGAGCGGCGGTGGCGAATAGTCGTACTCGAGAATGCGATTGATCGCCTCATCGGACAGTGTCGCCGCATCACCGGCAAACAACCATCCCTCAGGATCGGAAGGTGACGAAATGGCGTAATACGCGTCGGGCCGTGACGATGTCGACACGGGGACGGTGGTGCATGCGGCGCATGCCGCCACGAGCAACAAGGTTACGGGAATTCGCATCGAGTGTGCCTTATAGTGCTGGGCTCAGACGTATCAGACCTCTTTCTACTTGAATATATCCTCGGAATACAATGAAAGCGCTCCAGGACAACATTCCCGACAACAACTGCTACGGTTGTGGCGCCGAAAACCCGCACGGCATGCAGATCAAGAGCTACTGGGACGGTGAAGTCTCCCGCTGCTCGTACACACCGAAACCCGAACAATGCGCGGGCCCACCCCAGTTTCTTTACGGCGGCACGATCGCCAGCCTCATCGACTGTCATTGTGTCGGCACGGCCATCGCCGCGTTCTACGAAAAGGAAGGTCGGCATGTCGGCGACGGCCCGCAAATCTGGTGCGTCACCGGCAGGCTGACGGTCAACTACCTGAAGCCGACGCCGATTGACCGGCCTGTCGAACTGCGTGCGACGGTCGAGGAGATCGGCGAAAAGAAAGCGTTGATGAAGTGCACGATGTACTCGGACGGCGAGGCGACCGCCGAGGGCGATGTAATCGCGATCAGGGTGCCCGACAGCTGGCGAGACTGACTAAATCCCGTCCTCCGGCTTTCGGCCACAGACGGACCTTCAATCACGACGCTTCGATTGGCCGGGTAAGCATTTGCCTGATACTGACAACGTACACCAAGGCTATCACGACACTGACGGCCAGGAGCCTGTTCTCCGGGAACACCGCCCACGCTGCCACGACAAGCAGCGTGCGGAGGATTGCATGCTGAATCCCGACGGGATGCCTGACGATCCAGGAGTAGACGATCCAGTGCAGCCCGAGCCCGATACCGAGGCTGAGTGGCACGAACTCCGGAGCATAGAAAAACAACGGGATATGCAACGCCCACAACAGGTTAACCATGAGCACACAGAGCCCCATGAGTTTCGCCAGCGGGTTTGCTGACGAAATCAACGCCTCGTCCCTCAGGTGTGCGATAAAGAGCCCGATCGGAAAGATTACGCCAGAACCTACAATGAGGACCAACACGCCCAGTCGCTCACTCAACTGAGTAGACAATAACCCGACTGTCAACCACACAATGGCGCCTGCGATCGGCAGGGAAACCGAGCGATTCGCCGAATGTTCGAAGTCTCTTCTGTAGTCGTCCAGATCCACGCGATTTCAGCCTCACAAGTGTCCGCTTTGGGTCGAAAGGAGAGGAGTCTAACAACTCCCGCCGATCGGCTCAGTAGGGCCGTTAGCCGTCATCCCCTAGCCTCCGTCCGGCTCGGGGCCCTGGCTCCAGCGCCAATCAACGACCTTGCTTTGCTCGGGCGTCAGTGCCAGAGACTTCTTCTGGGACCGGGCCAGGATCGCTTGCGAAAGATCAGCACCTCTAAAATCACACCCTTCGAATGACGAATGTCGAAGGTCTGCTCCCTGGAGATTCGCTGCATTGAATCGAACTCTTTTGTAAGCGGAACCGCGCAAATCCGCACCGCTGAGATCAGCGCCCGTAAAATCGACGTTTACGAAATCGTTCCAGCACATGGACGACTGCGAGAGGTCGGTGTTTCGGAAGGAAGTGCTATTGACTTCAGAGTGACCGAAGTAGGTCCGGGGAATCGTCAGATTGCTGAAATCGTCTCCTTCGCCAACGAAGGTTCTGAAGAAACTCAAACCCAACGCCTCATCGTCGAATCGAGGCATGCGATCCGGAAAAGGAGGCGTTTCCGCGATGTAGTCGGGCTTGAACTTCTCGCACGATTCTTCGTATGAGAGCCGCTTATCTGGCATAAGTCATAGTCCGGATAACAATGACAGCGGTGGCGGATGCCGAATTGCTTACCGCCCAATCTCACCGACTGCGAGCACGATCATATAAATCGCAGACAGCGTCCAGAGCGCTCCGAGAACGTAGGCCGTAACCTGAGAGGCCGGACTGCCGACCTTTAATCCATCCCGCTTCAACACGATACGCGTGATGCTGAACACGCTGGGGAAATACAGGTACACGCCCCCGCCCACCAGCGCCAGGATCGGCCAAAGCTCGAATTCAAGCAGCATCATTAATGCCGACGCCGGCAGCATCCAGGTCAACACGGCGTCCGGAATGCCTTGAGAATAGCGTTCGTACAGGTACATCGACCTATCGATTTCATCTTCGGGTTCAGCGACGCCCAGCTTCTCCGCAATACGCGGCGCAAAGACGACTAGAGTCTGCCCAATCCAACAGATAAGTCCCAAAATGATTACCAGGATCGCAAGAGCCGTCGTGACCATTATCAGTTACTCCGTGACAAGACTGACTTCGTAACTCTGACCCGCCGGTGTCTGTCTTGAGTACTTGGCAGGGCACCATTTTTCCGCGGAAACGTCGGACCCGACCGGCAGCTCTGGCGGCCACACGCCGGTTCCGGTCAACAGGCGACGATTCTAGCAATTCTTGGTTGTCGGACGGAGTCGCCCACTACCGGGCAATCATCTGAACCTGTGTCCACACTGTGGACACATCCGCTCAGGCGGGATACTTGATTGAGAGACCAACGGACCTCCTTCTCCAAACGAGTCAATGCGAACGGCATCGCCGACCTTGAACGAGCTTGCGCCAGCAACAGGGATTTCGGCGCCGCCGAAACGAATGAACTCTGAACTTGTAACCTCGCCAACATCACCGACGGCCAGGCGGATGGCTTTCTGGAGAGTTGTTTTGAATACCAGGCCAGGCCCTTTGAAGGCCTGAAAACGGCCCAGAAGGAACATCGCGAACCTCTCATTCTCGGCGGCAATTGCTATTGACTGGTAAAGAACAATCACTACAACCGCAAGAACGACCAGGGTGAAGATCGGCAAACCTGCCATGTATTTGCTCGTCGTCTAGATTGATCGCGACCGGGTGAATGGGGTCATGGTCAGACAGTTTACAACAGTTCGACCGATGGGCTGCTAGCAACAGCATTCCAGTCGTTCCGGCGCGTTTCCGCGGAAACGTCAATGCTGGAACATCGCTGCCACCGCATCGTGCCAGTCGATTTTCTCGCCTGCATACCACCGGGGCACGCAAGTCAAAGGGTGAATGCCGAGTTGTTCGAGTTCATTGTTGAATCTTGCGTAGCTTTGTTCCGCCATCGTTGCCATCGGTACGAAATCGGGCAGCGTCTGCTCGTCCGGGCCTGTGAAGTAGACCTCACCGTCGATCGTGCGGCGGCAATCGAAGCCGCCTTCATGCACCAACGTGTGATGGTGGCGGCACAACAGCACGAGATTGTCGAGATTCGTCTCCCCGCCGTCGGCCCAGTGTCGAATATGGTGACCGTCGACGAAACGGGTATTCGTGCAGCCCGGGAACCGGCATCCGCCGTCTCGCAGCTTCAGTGCGCGCTTGATTGCGGGTGGTATCGAGCGAGTCTTGCGACCGATCGCCAGTGGCTGTCGTTTTGCGTCCTCCCAAACAGGGACTGTCGAGCAGTCACAAGCGAGGCGTCGCGACGTTTCCGCGGAAACATGCGGACCGTCGTGAATATGCGCTGCGTCGCCCGGCGTTTCCGCGGAAACGTGCACGATTACCTGGTAGCGATCGCCGCTCGAGCCGCAACGATCGGTGTTGGCGAGGAAACCTTCGGCCATCGTCGCAAGGGCGTCAGCTCTTCGTGCCGCGATGGGCTCTGCTTCATCAGGCGACGTTTCGCCGGCGACGACGTTGTCATCCAGAGCCTTTTCCAGCGCCTTGATGATAAGCGCACCCTGATCCGCAGGAATGCGCGCCTTGACGACGAGGCACCCATCGTCATCGTAGTGGTAGTCGAGGTATCGTTCGCGAATCTGCTCGCTGACGGCTTCGGCATCCTGCAAACGCTTCGCTCGCCTGTACTTCTGCACGAGTTTTTCCATGTGCCAGGCTGTGCCGTGATTGGCGATCATGAGCAGGTAGTCCTCGTTGGATTCGTCCGCAACGCGGGTCATCGCACGCACCTTTGAGTAGCTGAGTTCACCATGCTCGAAGGCCTTGCTGATTTTCGGCAGCTCCCTCAGGGCATGCGCAACTCGTACCTTCTCCCTCGCGGCGTTCATGCCGATGCCGCACTTGAAATTGAGCCAGTGTGCGCAGGAAGTGAGGCCGCACTGGTGCCATCCGCCCAGGTCGTCGAACTCGCGAATGAGGACCAGCAGCTTGTAGGTCGCTGCGTAGATATACGCAGAGAGCTTCGTGATTTCGGCGCCGAGCGCCTCGGTTCCGTAGCGGCTTATGGAGCAGTAGGTTTCGTCGGTGAAAGCGGGTGCGTTGGGCATGAGTTGACTCCGGATTTCGGGCCTGTGGGTTTCTCCAGTGTATTGGTTAAGTTATTGAATGAAATGGATAAAAACGGGCAGATCGAAGAGATTTGGGTTCGGATCGCGGTCTTACGACCGCTCCTACAGTATGATCGTCCAATGAACGAATCGGGGAAGATCACAGGAAGCTGCTTCTGCCGGCAAGTTCGATTCACCGTCGACTTGCCGGCGAAGTATGCGTGTTTCTGTCACTGCCTGAGCTGCCAGCGGGCCGCGGGTGCGCCAGTCGTCGCCTGGGCGACGTTCGCGCGCGACTCGCTCGATGTTTCGCAGGGTGAGATCACCTGGTACGAATCGTCGTCAGGCGTGACCCGTGGACATTGCGCGGCCTGCGGTACCTGCATCAGCTACGAGCACGTGAAACGCGAAGGCCAGATCGACATCACGCTGAATGCGCTCGATGATCCGGGCTCGATCGCGCCAATGTCGCACATCTGGGTCGAGGACAAGCAGCCCTGGTTCGTCATCAGTGACGACCTGCCGCAGTACGCGCAGACCGTGACCGGCAACTGACGACCGACTTTTCGATCTCTCTCCGTCGAAGGGACCGAGGGCGCGTAACGCGCCGAACCCGACCTACAGGAGAGTCCCCGATGAAAACGCAGAAGAAACTCGCCGTTGCGAGCTCAGCACTGCTGGCCATGTCGCCGATCGTATTTGCCGACGACCATGACGACGATGAAGAAGTCCCGTTCGACGTTGCTGAAGTGTTCTTTGAACTCAACAACACGGATGGAGACCTTGGTATCCACGCAATGATCGACGGCGGTCCCTGGAAGCGGCTGCAGATTGAAGATCAGAAGGAACGCCGGATACTGAACGTCGGCCTGAGGGGGCGCCTGCGTCGCCAGGGCCTGACGGAGATCTTCTTCGAGAGCGCCGAGCCGCCGTTCGACGAATTGCCGCCCGAGGTGTTTTTCAAACGCTTTCCCGAAGGCACGTACGAAGTCGAAGGCAGGTCGCTCGATGGCATGGAACTGGAGAGCGAGACGGAAATCACGCACGCGATGCCTGCACCGGCCGCGCCCACGGTGAACGGCATACCGATGGCACGGCAATGCGACGACGAGGAGCCCGGCTACGACGCGCCCGAGATCAGCGGACCGGTCGTTATCGCCTGGCCGGCCGTAGCAACGACGCACCCGGACCTCGGCTACCCGCAGAGCTCACCGGACATTTCGATCTACAACTACCAGGTTGTGGTCGAAGCCGACATCGATGGGCCCGGCGGCGAGGAATTCACCACCGTATTCAGCGTCGTCCTTCCCCCGGGAGTAACGCAGATGACCGTTCCGGGCGAATTCCTCTCGCAAACGGACGAGTTCAAATACGAAGTACTCGCCAGGGAAGCAAGCTGGAACCAGACCGCAGTCGAAAGCTGCTTCCTGCTGATCGATGAGTAGTGGCCTGGCAACACGCCTGCAGCGCGGGGCCGCAGTCGGCCTCGCGCTGTCTCTGTCCGTGCCGGTGCTCGCAGAATCCGCTCTGGACCTGATCAAGCGACAGCACCGCCAGGACAGCTACATCGTGATCGAGCAGGACGGCGTGTACACGATCGTCTTCGTCGACACGCTCGAACAAGCCCTGCTGGTCGATGAGCAGGGCGAAGACGTCGAGTTGCTGTACGACGCCGTGGACGAGGATGACCCAATGATGGTCTCTCGATTGTCGCAGGCCCTCCGCGCAGAAAGTCGGGATACGCGCCTCGCCGCTGTCCGCTTGCTGGGAGAGATCGATTCGCCGGACGCGCGCGCAGCGCTCGAGTCAGTGCTTCACAATGCCGACGCCGAGCTGCGCCTGGAGGTCGTGGAGTCGATCGCGGACACGCCCGGCGCGGAACCGTTGTTGCGCGTTGCCAGTGACGACGCAGCTGGACCGGTCGCGGCAACGGCCAGGCAATACCTGGCCGAAAGGCAGGCGCGCTAGAACTCCCAGAGCACGCCGATCGCTGGCAGCAGGGGCATCCAATAGTCGCGACTCAGCTCCAGCTCGCCATCGTCGACGTCCCAGTCGAGGCAGCATTCGTTGCGCCGGTTCGTGGCGTTCGACACCTCGAGAAACGCGAGCAGGCTACCCTTTCGCATTTGCCAGCGCCGGCTCAGTCGCAGGTCGAGACTCGCAAACGTGCCGTGCCGCAATTCGTTTCGCGGCCCCGGAATGGCGACGTCGCCGACAAGCGTCAGGTCGGTCGTCGGCCAGCCGGAGTGGATGCTCGCAGCGACGGCAAAATCCCAGGTTTCGTTGCTCCAGCCCAACCCCGCCTGCAAGGCATGCCGCTGATCCCAGCTTCTTGCCTCATCTCGACCATCGATGCGATCGCTTGCCCTCGAAAGCGTGTATTGCCCCCACCAGTTCCGTTCCCCGGACGTCGCGGAGATCGATACTTCCAGGCCGTTGGAGACGCCGCTGACCGGATCCAGGCGCACCCGGTCCGGCTGCAGTTCCGGGATCAGTCCCAGCGGATCGAACAGGTTCTCGAATCGCGGCCGCACTTTCGCGAGGTCCTTGTGAAACGCCTCGACGCGCAGCTCGATGTCGTCATTGATCCAGTATCGGAGCCCGGCGATCAGGTGGTCTGCCCGCTGTGCCGCCCAGAAACGGTCGACGCCGTCCTCGATCTGCAATTCGTGCACACCCTGCGACTGGAAATAGCGTCCCCAGCTGAACCGCGCTTCGGTACGCTCGTGGGGGCGCCATAACAGGCTCAGCCGCGGGCTCAGTTGCGCGTCGGATGGCAGGTCCGTGTACGTCTGGTCGTCCCAGCGTAGCCCCCATTCCAGCGTCGTGTGGTCAGAGAGTTTCCAGCGATCCGAAACGTAGGCAGCGTAGCTGCCGCCGCGCGGTCGGGCCGTTAGCGTCCGTGAGATGCTCGGGGGCTGCCCCTCGAACATCGCCGGCAGCCCGAAATAGTCGGCCACTGCAGAATAGGCGTAGTCGGCTTCCGCGTAACTGAACTGCAAGCCCCATTGCACTCTGTGGCGGTCGCCCTGTCGCCACGCCCAGTCCTGGCGCAGGCTTGCCCGCTGCACGCTGCGAACATCGCTGACGTTGGCC
>JAAUXY010160193.1_pt1 | contig 11189 bp, 7 predicted proteins | sample 7278121 | NCBI WGS metagenome assembly JAAUXY01 (sample SAMN14350117, study PRJNA611818) | marine sediment metagenome | isolation source: surface marine sediment (1.8m) | place: French Polynesia: Moorea | collected 2018-08
GGACCCGCACAGGTAGGCTTCGGTGTTGTTTGTCGTTGACCTCCTTTCTTCACCTCACCGTTTTATCGACTCAGCGTTGAGCCAAGGCGGCTCACGCACCCTGAAAGGGTTCCACAGGGTTGGCCCGGTTCTGCTACTTCCAGCGCCATAACCTCCGAGTCTCCTTCTTGCCGCACTGTCGGCTCTTAGATCAGAAATTTTCTCTGTTCGTTAGAAGATGCTGGCGCTTGATGCCGACGCCTCAGAACCTTTACGCCAAGGTCTGTGGTTGGGAGGAACTGCTTCAGGCTTGGCGCAGGGCGCGGAGAGGCAAGAGGGGGCGTCCGTCCGTCGCGAGTTTCGAGCTCGATGCCGCGGAGTATCTGCTCGAGTTGCAGCGGCGTTTGAAGGAGAAGCGATATTGGCCCGGGCGCTATGACAGCTTCTATGTGCACGACCCGAAGCGCCGACTGATCAGCGCGGCGCCATTCCTCGACCGCGTGGTCCATCATGCGATCTGCGCCGTGATGGAGCCGATCTTCGAGCGGCGCTTCATCGGCGACAGCTATGCCAACCGGAAGGGCAAGGGCACACATGCCGCCCTCGACCGCGCTCAAGTCTTGGCTCGCCGTTGTCGCTACGTGATGCCGTTCGATGTTGAGCAGTTTTTCGCGGCGGTTGATCACGGCATCTTGCTGCGCCAGATCGAGCGGGTGATTGTCGATCGTGATCTCTTGTGGCTGATTCGACAGGTCCTGTCGAGTGGCGACGGCATCCTGCGCGAGGAGTACTCGATGCGCTATTTCCCCGGCGATGACCTCTTCGCGGCTGTCCGACCGCGCGGCCTACCGATCGGCAACCTCACGAGTCAGTTCTGGGCCAATGTCTATCTCGATCCGTTGGATCACTTCGTCAAGCGGCGCCTGCGGTGCCGCGCCTATCTGCGGTATGTCGACGATGGCCTGCTATTCAGCGACAGCAAGCGGGATCTCTGGGAATGGCGTACGGAGATCATCGAGTTTCTCGAGAGCCTGCGGTTGACGCTTCACGAGGCTTCTTGCCAGCCACGGCCAGTGAACGAGGGGATCCCGTTCCTCGGCTTTATCGTCTTTCCGCACCACCGGCGTCTCAAGCGTCGAAAGGCAGTCAACTTTCGTCGTCGCCTGAAGAAGATGCTGGCCGCTTACGAACGGGGCGAGATGGATCGGGAGTCAGTGCAGGCTTCCGTGCGTGGGTGGGTCAATCACGCCCGCTTCGCTCAGACTCGCGGTCTGCGCCGGCGTCTCTTTCAGCAGCATCCGCCGATCCTCTTCGACCGGAAGGATTCCACATGAGCCGACGACAGCAATCGCCGATCTTCAGTCGGACTCACGACCTGGTGAAGTGGTTGGTACAGACAGCACGCAAGTTTCCGCGCGATCAGCGGTTCATCCTGGCTCAGCGGTTACTGGCAAAGGCGTTTGAGCTAGAAGATGCCTTGGTGTCCGCGAGCGTCGATCGAGGTGACACGCGGAGGCATTTGACCTCAGCTGACGTGGCGTTGACAGGCCTGCGGCGAGTCCTTTACCTGTGTAACGATCTGGGCTACCTGAGCGACCAACAGTACGGCCACGTCAGTGAAATGGTGGCGGAGGTCGGGCGCTTGCTCGGTGGCTGGCAGAAGAGCTTGTAGAGCTCTGGGCGGGAAGGGCGGGCCGGCCCGAGGGCTTCCAGAGCCCGAGGGGCCGGCCCTCGCAAATATTTGCCCCACCGTCAGACGGTGAGCCAGGGCCAGGCCGCGCCATCTCTCGTGTTCAGCCTCGGGACCGCGGCGCTTCGCGGCACGGCCCATTGCCGGCGGGGAGTTGGAGAGGTGTGGACGACCACCACACGAAAACCGACGTTGTTGTTCCTGTTGTGCGCGTCGTTCCGGTTCCGCGCGGTCGCTTCGGCCGAGCCCCGCGATAGAGCCTGATAAGGCTCGAATCGCCAAAAATTTCGAAGAAAGAATACAGGAATCAGAAGTCAGAAACCAGAATTCAGGAATCAGAATCGGCACGAGAGATGGGGACGACCACCACACGAAAACCGACGTTGATGCCCCAGTCGAGCGCGTCGAGCCGGTTCCGCGCGGTCAACCCAACACCATCTGCGTCCCTGTTGTAGGCGCCGCCTGCTATGGTTGCGATTCGGTCTCTTCTCTCAGTAGTCCATTCCCAGACATTACCGGTGAGGTCGAGCGCTCCCTCCGGCGTGACGCCAGTGGGGTACATATGAACTGGTGTCGATCCATGTAGGCTGTTTTCTTCGGAGTTCACTCTCCTCGCATCGAATTCGGTACCCCATGAGTACGTACGACCGTCTGCGCCTCCGCAAGCTCGTTGCCACTCGGCAACTGTTGCCAGCCGCACCGCCTCGTCTTCTCTGATAGCCGCTTTCTTGCGGAGCCGTTCGGTCAGCCAGGCGGCATAAGCCTGCGCTCCATACCAGCATACGCAGGTGACGGGCAGTGTCGAGTACATGAGCCTCGATCTGTTCTGGTACCTAGGACCAGAAGGCCACTGGCCCCCTTCCCACCCAATGATCAAGCGCTGCGCCTCCTCACTGAACCATCCCTTATCTCGGTCGTAGCCTCCCGCCGCGCCGAAGCGGTGAAATTGGGCGTTAGTCACCGGGTATCTCCCGATCTTGAACGAATAATCGAGGGTATCGGCCGGGATCTCCACCCAGTCGTCGAGGTCTTCCGGTAGATCGCCCAGGTCGGCAGCGAGCAATCCGGCCTCGAGACGTTGTTGCGGCGGCAGGTCGGGGTGCTGCATCAGCTGGGTGAGCAGCCCGGGCACTTTGGACGTCAGTTCCCCACCCGTGCGACCCTGGGCGCGATGTGGCCCGAACTCGACCCACGCGCGACCGGCGAGCAACACGCGGAGCCACTCTTGCGGCTCCTGCGGCTCTTGGCCGGCGACCAATTCGGTGACGATCGCCTGCAGATCTCCGAAGCGGCCCTGATAGGCCAGATAGCCACAGCTCAGAAGGATGACCTCGCCCCAGGCATCGTTTGCCGCGAGGCGCCCCGCGGTCGACGGTGCGTCGCCCCGCTCGAGCAACCAGCGGCAGGCCAGGTATTCCTGGAACGATCGGTGAGGAAAGGTGAAGACGCCGGGCTGGGATTCGACCAGCAGCCCGCCGCGTTCTCGCATCAGCTCGAGCACTCCGTTGGCCCAGGCCCAGCCGGGATCGCGCTCGGGGTGGATCTTGGCCAGGGCCTGGCGCAGATCGGCAAAAGGCAGATCGACAGTCTCGTCCTTGCCGCTTTTGGCATGAGCGTTCCAAGTCAGCTCCCAGAGCACGCGCTCGAAGTCAGCTCGCGTGAGTGCCGCCCCCGGCTTCTCGATCCCTGGCCGCTCCAACAGGCTCACCAGGCTATCGACGCCACCGCGCTTCTGGCGCTCCCACTCCCAGAGCAACTGATCGACGCATTCGCTGTAGAGTTCGGCACGGCCTTCGGGGAGGCGGGAACGGGCGTTGACCCGGGCCAACATTGTCAGGAGTAGCGGTGTGCCGGACATCTCGCGAAGGACCGGGCGGACTTTGAGAGCGGCGAGCAAGCGCTCGCGTCGGTCGTCTGCCTCGGCGTCCGACAGTCTCCCGACGCGAGCGAGTTCGTCGTACCAGCGTTCGCAGAAGCGGCGGACGCGGTCATCGTCGAGGGGCGCGAGCCGGTAAATCGGACAGCCCGAGAGTCGGCTTGAACCCTCACGATAAGGCTTCACACGACAGGTCACCAGCACCCGACACTTCGGGTGGGCCGCGCGGAAGGCCTCGACTGCGGCGACAATGATCTCTCGGCGATTGATTTCGTCGTCGCTGCCGGCCGGCACTTCGTCGAGGCCGTCAAAGAGCACCAGGGTCTTTTCGCTATCGAAGCGCTTTAGCCACTGATCATGCGGCACCTCGCCAGGAAGGTCCGGCAGTGCCTGGTATAAGAGCTTGAGCTCGTGGCCTTCTTCGATCTTCTCTGCCTTGAGGCTAGCGCTCCATCGGCGGAGGATGATCCGCACCGGGAACCAGGATTCGCCCAGAGGACCAGAAGGCGACTCCAAAGGATCCGCAGCGTCGCCCAAGAGGCGACAGGCCAGGGTTGCCGCCAGGTGGTTGACGAAGGTCGACTTGCCCGAACCGGGGTCACCGAGCAACACCATATAAGGCTTCTCGATCACAGCCTCGAGGGCGGTCAACGGATTGCGGGCCGCCGCTAGTGTCTCCTCGCTCTCGATCCAGGGAAGCATCGGGTGGTCTTCGCTCAACTCCTCGTCGTGAGGCACGAGGAACATCCCCTTCTCCAGAACCTCGACAGGTGGGGCGCCCGCTGCCGATTTCTCGCGAGCCCGGAGTCGCCCCTCCCATCGAGACAGGGCTTCCAGGAATTGGGGCCAGTCATCGGCTTGGCCGCCGAGGCGACTGAAGAGCACTTGAGTTGGTAGCCTGCGATCCGTGGTCTCGAGGTCAATGTAGACGTTGGCCAACTCGGGGCGCTCATCCTGCTTTGTCGACACGTCCCGCGAATCGTCTGCCAAGGGCAAGCGGTTGCATTCCTTGCGCAGCAGGCGCAAGTAGCGTTCCTCGCTCGGGAGCAGGCTCTCCGCCGACTTTCCCGGCGCGTCGGTCGTGGATTCGGCTGGGGCCAGACGGCTGAGCTGCTCGCTCAGCAACTCGTGGATCTGGCCGAGGGTGGCGTTGTTGCCTTGGAGCAGAGTGACGAGATCTGCCCGTTGGTCATTGCCAGCCTCGGTGGCGCGAGCGGTGAGCTTTTGGAAGCGTTGGATTTCGCGACTGACTTCGACGATGACACTCTGGCCGTCCTTCAGGCGACTCAGCACCGCTAGCCGTCGGCTGTCGCGCAACAGAGGACCGAGGAGTGGGTCGGCCTCCAAATGCTGCTCGAGCACATCAAAGAAGAGCTCCAAAGGCTCCTGCAGGGCTTGCCAGCGTTTGGCGTCCTCGCTCGGATTCTTTCCCGGCTGGTAATTCAGGTAGGAGCGGCGCAGCCGGTCGAAGTCCGGCTGGCCGCGGAATAGCAATTTCTTGACGAGAGCTTCGGCGAACGGCGGATGTTCGAGTTTCGTCACCACGTCGCGGCTGAGTGCGTCTTCACCCGCCCAGTAGTGATCGATCAGGTCTTTTCGTGCCGCCTCGACTGCCTTGCTGACTGCCATCGTCGCCGCGTCGACGGGTTGACCGTCGACTTGCTTTAGCGTCTTACGCGCCAATGCCTCTGCCGGGCTGGTGATGGCTTTGGTGGCGAGCGCTTTCGCCGCGCCGCCGAGGATACTGGTAAGAACCTCGCCCATTGGAGCTCCCGAGACAGAAGAGTATGATGTGGAGATGCCGGCCTTTGGTCAGTCCCCGGCCTTCGTCACTGGCTGCACCTGGCGAACCGAATCGCCAAAAAAATTTTCCAGAAGAAGAATACAGGAAGTCAGAAATCAGAAGTCAGGAATCAGAATCGGCACGAGAGATGGGGACGACCACCACACGAAAACCGACGTCGTCGTCCCTGAGGTGCGCGCCGATCCGGTTCCGCGCGGACGACCCAACGCCATCTGCATCGTTGTAGTAGGCGCCGCCAACGAGTTTGTAGATGCCCTTGCTTGACTCGTCAGCCGTCCACTCCCAGACGTTGCCGGTGAGATCGAGGATCCCTTCAGGCGTCGCGCCCGCGAGATACATGTGGACCGGCGACAGTCCCTTCAAGCCGCCGTCTTTTGTGTTCGCCTTCCGGGCATCGAACTCGCTGTCCCACGAGTACGTCCGGTTTTCTGCACCGCCGCAGGCTCGTTGCCACTCAGCGACTGTCGCAAGTCGAAGTGCCTCGACCTCCCCGATGACTGAATTCTTTCGGAGCTCCTCGGTCAGCCACGCAGTGTAGGCCACCGCTTCATACCAGCTGACGCAGGTGACGGGCAGTGTCGAGTACATGAGCCTCGAACTGTTTAGGTACCTAGGACCAGAAGGCCACTCGCCCCTTTCCCACTCAAGGATCTCGCGCTGCGCCTCCTCACTGAACCATCCCTTATCCCGGTCGTAGCCTCCCGCCGCGACAAAGCGGTGAAATTGGGCGTTGGTCACCGGGTACTTGCCGATCTTGAACGAATAATCCAGCGTGTCGGCCGGAATCTCGATCCAGTCGTCGAGATCCTCTGGCAGGTCGCCAAGGTCGGCGGCCAGCAATCCAGCCTCGAGACGTTGTTGTGGCGGTAACTCGGGGTGCTGCATCAGCTGGGTGAGCAGCCCGGCACTTTGTTGGTCAGCTCCTCACCCGTGCGCCCCTGAGCGCGGTGTGGCCCGAACTCGACCCAGGCGCGACCGGCGAGCAGAACGCGGAGCCACTCTTTCGGTTCTAACGGCTCCTGGCCGGCAACCAGTTCGGCGACGATCGCCTGCAGGTCGCCGAAGCGGCCGGCAGAGGCGAGGTAGCCGCAGCTCAAGAGGATCACCTCGCTCCAGGCGTCGTCCGCCGCGAGGCGACCAGCGGTCGACGGGGCGTCGCCCTGTTCAAGCAGCCAGCGGCAAGCCAGGTATTCCTGGAAAGATCGGTGAGGAAAGGTGAAGACACCGGGCTGGGATTCGACCAGCAGGCCACCGCGCTCGCGCATCAGCTCGAGGACTCGATTGGCCCAGGCCCAGCCAGCATCCCGCCCGGGGTGGATCTCGGCCAGGGCTTGGCGCAAGGCATCGAATGGCAGATCGACGGTCTCGTCCTTGCCGCTCTTGCCGTGGGCGTCCCAGGTGAGCTTCCAGAGCACACGCTCGAAGTCGGCACGCGTGAGCGCCGCACCCGGCTTCTCGAGCCCTGGCTGCTCTAACAGGCTCACCAGACTGTCGACGCCGCCGCGTTTCTGGCGCTCCCATTCCCAAAGCAGTTGCTCGACGCATTCGCCGTAGAGCTCGGCACGGCCTTCGGGCAGGCGGGAACGGGCGTTGACCCGGCCCAGCATGGTCAGGAGCAGCGGCGTGCCGGACATCTCACGTAGAACTGGGCGGACTTTGAGAGCGGCGAGTAGGCGTTCCCGGCGATCGTTTGCCTCGGCGTCTGACAGTCTCCCGACCCGAGCCAGCTCGTCGTACCAGCGCTCGCAGAAGCGGCGGATCCGGTCGTCATCGAGGGATGCCAGCTGGTAGATCGGACAGCCCGAGAGTTGGCTTGAACCTTCACGGTAGGGCTTCACACGACAAGTCACTAGCACCCGGCACTTCGGATGGGCGGCGCGGAAAGCCTCGACCGCGGCGACGATGACTCTTCTGTGATCGATTTCGTCATCGCTACCGGCCGGCACTTCGTCTAGGCCGTCGAAGAGCACCAGTGTGTTTTCGCTCTCGAAACGCTGTAGCCACCGATCATGCGGCACTTCGCCAGGAAGGTCCGCCAATGCTTGGTAGAGGAGCTTGAGCTCATGGCCTTCTTCGATTTTCTCCACCTTGAGGCCGGCGCTCCAGCGACGGAGGATGATTCGCACTGGGAACCAGGATTCGTCCAGTGGGCCTGAAGGCGACTTCAAGGGAGCCGCAGCGTCGCCCAAGAGGCGACAAGCTAAGGTAGCCGCCAGGTGGTTGACGAAGGTCGACTTACCCGAGCCAGGGTCACCGAGCAACACCATATAAGGCTTTTCGATCAAAGCCTCGAGGGCGGTGAGCGGGTTGCGAGCCGTGGCCAGCGTCTCCTTGTTCTCGATCCAGGGAAGCATGGGGTGGTTTTCGCTCAACTCCTCGTCGTGAGGCACGAGGAACATTCCCCCCTCTAGAACCTCGACCGGTGGGGCGCCCGCTGCTGACTTCTCGCGAGCCCGGAGTCGTCCCTCCCATCGAGACAGAGCTTTCAGGAATCGGGGCCAATCATCGGCTTGGCCACCAAGGCGATTGAAGAGCACTTGAGTCGGTAGGACACGATCCGTGGTCTCGAGGTCGATATAGACGTTGGCCAACTCGGGCCGCTCATCCTTTTCGGTCGAGACGTCCCGCGAATCGTCGGCCAAGGGCAAACGGTTACAGTCCTTTCGCAACAGACGTAGGTAGGTCTCCTCGCTCGGGAGGAGATTCCTTGCTGCTGCTCCCGGCGCATCGACTGTGGCCCCGGCTGGAGCCAAAAGATTGAGTTGCTCGACCAGCAGCTCGTGGATGCTGCCGAGGGTGGCGTTGGCGTTGGCAAAGAGAGTGACGAGATCGGCCCGCTGGTCGTTGCCCGTCTCAGCAGCGCGAGCGGTGAGCTCCTGGTAGCGCTGGATCTCGCGGCTCGCTTCGGCGACCACGCGCTGGTCGGATTCCAGGCGTCGCAGGGACGCGAGTTTACGGCCGTCTCCCAGCAGGGATCCGAGATGAGGGTCGGCCAACAAGTACTGCTCGATCGCTTCGAAGAAGATCGCCAGAGGATCCTGAAGAGCCTGCCAGCGTTCAGCGGCGGCACTCGGATTCTTTCCCGGCTCGTACTCCAGATAAGAGCGGCGTAGGCGGTCGAAGTCAGGCTGGCCGCGAAATAGCAGCTGCTTGACGACGGCCTCGGCGAATGGTGGATGGCGTAGCAGCGTCACCACGTCCCTGCTGAGCGCATCCTCGCCTGCCCAGTATTCGTTGATGAGATCCTTTTGAGCCGCCTCGACCGCTTTGCGGATCGCTGCTGTTGCCGCGTCGGCTGGCTGCCCCTCAACTTCTTCGAGTGCCTTGCGCGCTAGCCCTTCCACCGGGCTGGTGACCGACTTGATGGCGAGCGACTCGATCGCCTTAGTAAGGATCGTAGTAAGAACCTCAAACATCGGGGGCTCCCGAGACAGTAGGAATAATCTGTTTCGTCATGCCGGCCTTTGGCCGGCATGGTGGGCAATGCCCACCCTACTTGGAATGTACCTGATCCGAGCCGGGGCTGAGTCTATGGATCATCGGCGGTCGGAGCGATCCTCGCCTCACTCCGAGGAGCGCTCCTTCTCTTCGGTAACCCGCTTCACGTCCGCTATCGACTCCTCCATGGAGCGCATACGCTGTTCCATGCGCTCCATGCCTTCAGCGTTGAGCTTCATCAGCCCGCTGATGATCTCCTGAAGAGCTGGGCTCGAGTTCGGACGCCGGGCGCGCTCGTCGAGCATTTCTTGGTACTTACGGTGTCGGGCGTCGGACTCCGCGCGAGTCTTCGCATAGAGCTGCTCGAGGTCGGTTCTGGTTAACTCAGTGGTCGGCGACGCCGACGGCCAAGTCGCCGCCTTGCCCGCCACCAGTATCTGCTGCAGATCGCAGAGGTCGGCGTCGACCGCGACCAGGTATCGAACCAGGCTTTCGACAGTGGGCATCTCGCGCCCGTTCTCGTAACGCGAGACCTGGGGCGCGGTCATGCCGGTGGCGCGACACACCTCGACCTGTTTCATGCGTGCCTGCCAGCGCAGCTCCTTCAAGGCATCCCCCATGCCGGAGAGTAGTTCAAGGCTGATCATGGCTCCTCCTCGCTTCCCCACAGCCGCCTCGTTTCGCGGCGACCGGTCTTTCGATGTTTCGTCGACAGCATCTGCCAGAAGGACAAATTCTGTGCTCTTGAGGCAATTTCGTCTGCCTTCAAGGACAAATTCTACTGAGAAGTGTGTTGAATAGTCAATATACATTGCCTCTAGACAAACCTCGAAAGAAGTTAGAGACTTTCGTTATGCTCAACTTAGTTGAGTTGAAGACAACGAACCTCGCTTCTTGAGGCGAGGATATGAAAGGAGGTGATAAGCCGTGCTCACTAAGACCCTCAACTTACCGTCTACGATGGTGGCGGCTCGGATGAAGTCCAGCAAGATCGTGCTCTCGGCCATCGAGAGTCACGGTCAGCAGATGGCCAAAGTCCTCGACGAGAAATACTTCTCGCACTTGGAGGAAGGTCAGGTGATGCCCTTCGACACTCAGCTTCGGCTGTTCGAGAAGGAGCTGAACCGGCTCACGACTGAGCTGCGCCAGGCGGAGCGTCGCAACCGCAAACAGAAGGCTCGGGAAGCCAAGGCCCGTGGCCGCAGGGATGCGGATGTCAAGGAGGTCAATGCCAAGGTCGGCAGGGTGCGCCGGACGTTTTCCGGCGTCTACGATGACGACCAGATGGCAGAGATCGGCCTGGCGCGACGCAATGCGCGGGATTCGGAGGTGCTCCTGGAACAAGCGGTCACTCTGGCCACCAACCTGGAGCAACCGGATCTCGAGCTCACCGAGGCAAAGCTCGGGGGGATTGATGTGCATGCGTCGGCCATGGCGCAAGACATCAAGCCCTCGGCCGACAAGCTGCAGCAGTCGCTGTCCGAGCTGCGTCGCGAGGAGCGGCAGACCGAGGCGACTCTGATCGCCAAGAACGAGGCGATGGAAGAGTTCAACCACGGGTTCCTGTGGATCGCTCGCTCCGTCGAATCGCAGCTGCAACTCGCGGGGCTCGACGAGCAGGCCGCACGTGTGCGGCCTTCGAGTCGGCGGCCCGGGGTCACGGAACAACTCGAAACGTCTGGTACCGAAGGTGGAGAGCCGGCAGCCGAAGACGACACGTCCGAAGCTGGCGGCGACCAGCCGGAGGCCGAAGACGATTCGGGTGAGCCGTCTTCTGAGGATACGTCCTCTGAGGGCGACCCGTGATCGTCGTCAGGGCGGCGCGCGCGTCGCCATAGGTGTCTCAAGCTTCGTCATCTCATGAGTCGGAGCGGGAGCCGCGGCCTTCGGGCCGCGGCTCTTTCTTTTGTGCTCAGAAAAAAATGTGAATTGCCTGAGGGTGTCTGCCCCGAACCCGCGCGTAGGTAGGTGAACGCGAAAGAAACAAGCTTCCGACAAGCAAAGAACAACGCTCTCTACACCTAACCCTCAAGTCTCAGACACCAGGAGATCCTCATGAAACATCAAGCACTCACCGCGATTTTCGCCATCTTCCTTCTCGCCGCCGGCAGCGCTTTCGCCGCCGGCAACATGTCCGTCACCTCCGGCAGCGTCGAGTTCTACGGCGACGGCGCCGGCCTGCTCGTCGTTTCGGGCCCCGACGGTTTTGCGTACTCCCAAGAGCTCGAGGCCGGCCGCGCCTCGATGAGTCTGTTCAACGCCAAGGGCCAGCAGTTGGTCGACGGCACCTACAGCTGGCAGATCACCCTTGATGGCCAGGCTCCCGTCGAGCGCTCCGGCAAGCCCACCGTGGGCGAGACCCTCTCCGGCTCGTTCACCGTCACCGGCGGCGTGGTCGCCGA
>JAAUXY010051705.1_pt1 | contig 11183 bp, 9 predicted proteins | sample 7278121 | NCBI WGS metagenome assembly JAAUXY01 (sample SAMN14350117, study PRJNA611818) | marine sediment metagenome | isolation source: surface marine sediment (1.8m) | place: French Polynesia: Moorea | collected 2018-08
CTTCGAGCTGGTAGGCGCCCAGGCGCTGTCCGTCCCATTCTCTGCTGAGGACGGGATGAAGCTTGTCGTCGGCCTGCGCCATCGCCGGCGACTCGAGAAAGGAGTCTTCCACCGCATGCCGAGAGAGCAGCGCGGCGGCCTCTCGCCGGGCTTCCTCGTCGCCCGCAAACACCTGGTCCAGATAGCCTTCGAGCTCATCCTCCGGCACTCGTTTCGCTTCGTCCCAGACCTCCAAGACCCTTGACCATACCTCGGATTGCATGACGTCCCTCATCTTTTTCGTTTTCTGTTGATGCGATTCTCTGTCGAATTCCGTTCGAAGAGGTGAAAGCTGAAACGACGTGGGGGAGCCACGATAGTCCGAATCCGAATGGCTCACGCACGACCTCTAAACACTTGATTCGAGGAGACGAATCTGTGAGAAAACTGATTGCTTTGACCCTTTTGCCCTTGCTGTTCGCGACTCCGGTTCTTGCCACAATTTGCGATGATTGCGGAATTACTGACGACAATATTGATTTCTGGCGCGCAATCGATCCCAGCGGCAACGGCTATCTCTCGACGTACGACCTCGTCCTCTTTACCCGGTTCGTCCTCAACTGCAATGGCGGTCCGGTAATCTTCGAAGAGGATCTCGATGATTTCGCCAATTCTGAATGTGACATCAATGGAGACGGTGTTTGGGATGCCAAAGATCAGCTCATCCTCGCCGCGCTGAGCGATTATTTCTTTTTGACCGGTACCACGCAGGTTCATTACGACGACCTGATGGACTGTCTGCGCGCCGTCATCCTGGCCATCTGCCCCTAGTAGCTAACAGAAGTGGTCACGGGCCGGCGTCCGCGAAGCGGAAGATATCGGCGGGGCCGTCGAGCTCCCGGCGTAGCCAGGCCCGTGCCATTTGCCATCGTCTCGAAACGGTCGCGGTTCCGGTCTCGAGCACCTCCGCCGTCTCTGGAATCGTGAGGCCGCCGAAATAACGCAACTCGACGACGCGGGCGGCGTCGGAGTCGATCGCGGCCAGTCGCTCGAGAGCCTCGTGGAGACTCGAGAGGTCGATTGCCGATCCGCTCTCTGCAAGGTCGTCAGTGTCGATGTCACTTCTCTCTTCTCGGCTTCCTCGCTTGATGGCGTTCCTGGACCGGGCATGATCGACCAGGACCTGACGTACCAGCTGAGAGGCCAGTTTGAAGAACTGAGCGCGGTGCTGCCAGCCGAAGAGCTTCTGGTGGGTCAGGCGGAGGTAGGCCTCGTGCACGATTTCGGTCGGCTGCAGAGTGAGCTCGCCTCGCGGTCCTCGGTGGCGTTGGGCGATCGCTTTGATCTGTGGATACACACACTCGAAGAGTTGATCCCGAGCGTCGGTGTCCCCCTCCGCCCATGCGTTCAGCAGGACGGTCAGTTCGTTGGAAGTTTCCTGCTGAGACATATAGCTTTGAGGGTATATCGGGAGTTGTTGCCTTTTGCAAGTTCTGACCGGGTGCCGATGTGGTGCCATCGATCCGCAAACTCTGTTCCAAGGAGAAATCTATGAAGGATTACGTTCTACGCTGTGGCTTATTCTTGGCCGTGTTGGGGCTAGCTGTCGCGCCTGTCTTGGCAGAGTCCGGCAAGCCGGATGCCTCGCTGTCGCCACAGGGCGACTTCTTGTATAAATCTGCCTCGGCTCCCTTGAGCGATGATTTTCTGCTGATCTTCGCTATCGGAGGGGGGCAACTCGCCGAAGAGAACAATGAGATCGTCGTGACCGTCGTCGGTGATCAAGAGACCCTGGCAGTCGAGTCATTTTTCGGCGTCAGTGGGCTCGGCGGATCGCCGTCGCACCTGGTGCTCGAGGCTTTCTCCGAGTTCCCGCGGATTCGGCGCGCGGTGCACAAGAGTGCGGCCGAGGGTCAGAGTGTCTCAATCGCGATCAGCGTCAACGGTGACGTCGTGCAGCAGTCGGCCTTCGACGAGCTCGATGGCGCTTCGGCGGCGGCGCTCTCGCTCGAGATCCTGCCGCGGGCGCTGCAGTCGAAGGCGGTCGGACCCGGCGGAGTCGAAGGTGGAGGCGGTCCTTTCTCGCTCTTTCCGGAGTGCGGGAATGGCATCTGCGAGTCCGACACGTTTCCGCCCGAGAATTGCGAGGTCTGTCCCGAAGACTGCGCTCCGCCGTGCAATACCTGTGGCGATGGCTGGTGCCAGTTCCCGGAGAGCTGTGAAACCTGCGAAGACGACTGTGGTCCGTGCCCGGGCTGCCCGACGGACCTCGGCAATGTCGTCGTCGAAACACCGCTATTCGCCCTGAGCAATCTCGGCTCGGATTGCTGGCTCGACCATCTGCAGCCGAACCGGCAGGTCATCTACAATCGCCGGTCGACGATCGCCCGGCGCATGACGGTCAATCGCGTTCTCGAGTGCGACGGTTCGATCACCGAAACGGTCGTCCCGGGAACCACGGTTTTCATCTGCCTGGACTGCTGGCAGCGAACCGAAGAGCAGTGCAACGGTCCCATGGACTGGATACCGCCCTGTACGCTTTGACGACACGGCTTTGACCGGAAGCCGCCTGGGATCACCCGGGCGGCCATCGTCGTCTACGCCGGGGTGGGGGGCAGGTCGCGGCATGCGTCGGCGGCGAAGCCGGCCCCGGCCTCGGTATAGAGATTGAAGACGCGATGGACGCCGACCGTTTTCAGCCGCTCGGCGTCGTCCTCGTACTGGACCAGGGCCGCGATGCGGCCGGTGTAGCCGATCTTCTGTAGATGTTCGGTGGCGAAGGCGTTTTCGCCATATTGGGGCATCGCGAGCAGGACCAGTCCCAGCCGGCCGTGGTCCATCTGGAGGCGCGACCAGAAATCCGAGTCGGTGGCGCTGGCCTGGAGGACCCGCCTCCCGGCCTGCTGGTGGTTTTCGACCACTTCGGGGTCCATCTCGATGCCGAGGACCCGCGTGTCTTCCGACGAATCGATTTCGTCGTAAGCCCCGGTACCGATACGCCCCATTCCGAAGATCAGCACAGTGGCGTCGCCGGTGTCGATGGTTTGTTCGTCCGGGGAGCGTCGGTGATCCTGGAACTTGAGCAGCCACGAGTGGTACCGCTCGTAGAGGTCGTGGGCCGCGGAGTTGAGCGGCGAAGCGGCGATAAAAGAGAGAGCTAGGGCGACGGCCAGGACCGTCAGCCAGGTGTCGGAGAGCCAGCCGTTGGCGGCGGCAATCGAGGCGACGATCAGGCCGAACTCGCTGTAGTTGGAGAGTCCGAGGGACGCCAGGAAGGCCGTGCGGCTGCGCAGGCGAAAGCGAGCCAGCAACCAGAAGAACAGTCCGCCCTTGATCGGTACGAGCGCGATCAACAGGGCCGCTACGAGCAGGGTGTCGAGGCCCGGCAATCCCTTGAGACCGATGCTTAGGAAGAAGCCGACCAGGAAGAGATCCTTGAAGCCCAGGAGCGACTTGGCCAGGGCATCGGCGGTGCGGTGCTGGGCGAGAAGTATGCCGAGGATCAACGCGCCCAGGTCGCCCTTGAGGTTGAAGAGATCGAAGAGTTGGGCGCCGCCGAGGGCCACCGACAGGCCGAAAAGGATCAGGAGCTCGGCATGGCCGGTGTGGTCCATGACGCGGAGCAGCAGCCAGCGCAGCGGCAGCAGGCCGACCAGCAGGATCACGGACCAGGTGGAGGGGATCTTGCCGGCGGAGAAGACCAGGAAGATGACGGCGGCGATGTCCTGCATGATCAGGATGCCGATCGCCGTACGGCCGTAGATCGACGACATCTCGCCGCGTTCCTCCAGGACTTTGACGGCGAAGACGGTGCTCGAGTAGCTGAGCGCGAATCCGACCAAGAGCGCCGTCTTGAGGTCGAGGCCGGCGAACAGGGGCAGGCCCACGACGGCCAGCAGCGGCAGTCCTAGAGCGAAGGCCACCGTGATGGCCGTCATGTGAAGGAAGGCCACGCCCCAGACCTCGGGCCGCAGCAGGGTACCGAGGCGCAGCTTGAGACCGAGTGTGAAGAGGAGGAGTGTGACGCCCATCTCCGCGAAGTGGTCGATCACCTCTCCCGGATCGACTTCGACGGCAAAGAGCACAAAGCCGGCGATCAGGTAGCCGACCAGAGGTGGCAGCTTCAGCTGCTTGGCCGCCAGTCCCGAGAGAAAGGCGACACCGATCCAGACGGCATCGAGAATCATGGCATTCGCCTCGTGTTCCGGGTTGATGGTTGGTTGAGGCCTTAGAGGCTGCTCCAGGACTGCAAGGTCGCGTTCGGCTCAGCGATGCATCTCAACCATTTCATTACATGTTCGAGGCATCCGGGGCATCAGATGAAGTGAGGGTACCGTGTAGATCTGCTCTACCAGCTCGGCTATAGGGGCCGCAATTCGAAAGCCGTGTTGAATAACGGCGATTGTGAGTGGCCGTCGCGTCATTCGCTCATCGCAACGTCCGCAGACACGGTCTGGATCAAAAAGCTCCAAGACCGAGAAGTCCTTGGCAACCGCCTCAGTCTCAGGAAGACTTCGGGACGAACGTCATCGTGATCTTGTGGACGTTTTCCCGAGTACCGGCTCCCTCGCTCGTGACGTTGACACCGAAGAGCGTGATCGTCGGCTCAGCGTCAGCCGATCCGGAGACGGCGAAGCTGATCTCGACCGAGACCGAGCTGGTCTCGAGCGCCGACTCTCCGCTGCGCTGGATGCCTTCGCTAGCGCCCGTGGCGGCGAGGTATGCGATGTCGAAGCCTTTGGCCAGTGCCTTGACCATCTTCTTGTGGGGAGAAGTGATGTCTTCTTCGGTCTTGGCCTTCGTCTTGGTGTCGTCTTTCGGCGGTTTGAGCTTGACCGTGATCCCCTGGGTGAACTCCGTCTCCCGTGAGGCGCCGAAGGTCACGATCCAGAGGGTGAAGTCGGTAGCGGTCTCCTTGTCCGCGACCGTCTCGAGGGCCACGTCGATCTCGTATAGTTCAAGATCGACGGGAGGCTTGGAGCGTCCGGCGGAGATACTGGCGGCCTCGTTGACGGCATGGATCATGTGCTCGATGGCGACGTCCACCGATTCGCCGGAGTAGGGTTTGACGGTGGCGCAGCCGGAGAGGCCGAGGAGGCTGATGGCGACCGCCGCTATCATGGCGCGAGAGATCTTGCGATCCCCTCGATGCGGGACGAAACGGGACCCGGATTGTGCTTTCCTCATGATGTCATCCTCTCACTGATTTCGGCGCAATCCAAGGTCGTTCCTTCGACCAGGCTCGAGGTTCCGGGGGAGGTCGCGAGTGAGGTTGCCGAGTTGGTTGATCGGCGGGTGGTACGATGAGTCGGAAATGATCGCTGGTCGAGATCCTCGATGAATATTGAGATTAGACACGCGGAGCCAGGCGACTACGAAGCCGTGCATCGAATCTTTGCCGGGCCCAAGGCAAGATTCGGCACATTGCAGCTGCCGTTTCCTTCAGCGGAGAAGTGGCGCAAGCGTCTGGCGGAGCCTCCGGAAGGATCGTTCAGCCTGGTGGCCTGCGTCGATCATGAAGTGGTGGGTAATCTGGGCTTACATACTCTCCCACACCATCCCCGGCGCCGCCACGCGGGCCAAATCGGCATGGCGGTGCGAGATGATTGGCAGGGCAAGGGGGTCGGTACTGCTCTCATGAAGGCTGTGATCGATCTGGCGGACAACTGGTTGAACCTGACGCGACTCGAGCTAGAGGTCTTCGTTGACAATGCATCGGCCCTGAGACTCTACGAGAAGATGGGCTTCACCATCGAGGGGACGATGGCCGATTTCGCTTTTCGAGATGGGCGGTATGTAGATAGCCACCTCATGGCGCGCCTCCGGCCTCAGACAGCGGGACAAGATAGGGAGGATTGACTCGGGCCTCTACGCGGATGAAGGCTGCAATGGCACGAAGCCCTCGTCCGGCCGGTAGTCGGGGGACTGGTGACGAAAGTAGGTGTTGTACAGCTCGCAATAGTGGCCGCCGGCCGCGATCAGTGCGTCGTGCTTGCCCTCCTCCAGGATGCGCCCGTCGCGCAAGACGATGATTCGATCGACGTGGCGAATCGTCGACAGCCGATGGGCGATGATGATCGCCGTACGGTTCGCCATCACGACGTCGAGCCCCTCTTGGATCTGTGCCTCGGTCAGCGGATCGATGCTGGCGGTCGCTTCGTCCAGGATGATCATCGCCGGGTCCTGCAGCAGCACGCGGGCCAGCACCACCAGCTGACGCTGACCCATCGACAGGCCGGTGCCCATCTCGCCGACCGGTGTCTCCAGGCCGTCGGCCAGGCCAGCTTGCCAATGACCGTGGGCAATGCTGTCCACGGCCGCTTGCACCTCCAGTCGACTCGCGTCGGGCCGCGCGTAGCGCACGTTATCGGCGACCGTGCCACGAAACAGAAACGGGGCCTGCGGCACGATGCCCAACTGCCGTCGGTAGGAGGTCAGATCGAACGACCGGATGTCTTGCCCATCGATCAGGATTCGCCCGCCTTGGAATTCGTAGAAGCGGGCGATCAGCTTCGCCAGGCTCGATTTGCCCGCGCCGGTGTGGCCCACCAGTGCCACCGTCTCGCCCGGCTCGATCTGCAGGTTGAAGCCATCCAGAACCCTGATGCCAGGCGTGTATCCGAAGTCGACGTCGTCGAGTCCGACCCGCCCGGCCAGTCGCTGGACCGGCAAATGATCGATTTGCACCACTCGTGGCTCGGCATCGATCAAGGCGAATACCCGCTCGCTGGCCGCCAGGCCGAGTTGGAATTGGCTCCAAAAAGACGCGACACCGGTCAGCGGGAACCAGAAGATGTTGATGCTTTGGACGAAGAAATACCATTCGCCGGCTGTCACCTCACCGCCCATCGCGTCGACGCCGCCGAAGTAGATCACGATCACCGTGCCGACGCCGGCCACCGCCCCGAGGATCGGAAAGATGGCGCTGAACACGAGACCCTGCCGCAGGCTGACGCCATACGACCGTTCATTGACCCGTGTGAACTCGTCGTAGACGGTCTGCTCCTGGCGAAAACCCTTGGCCACACCGATGCCGCGGATGGTCTCTTGCACCGTGGAATTGACCGTCGCCAGGATACGCTGGGCGCCGGTCGTGGTGCGCCGGGCGATGCGCCGAAAACCCAGCGCCACGACGACGATCACCGGCGCGATGATCAGCGCCAGTAGAGCTAGCTGGACGTTGACATAGAACAGCATGGCGGCGATCAGGATGACCAGTAGGCCCTGGCTGAGCAGGTCCAGTGTCAGCGTGACCACGGAGGCGAAAGCCTGGGTGTCGGACGTCACGCGGCTGACGATCTTGCCGGACGGATGCTGGTCGTAGAATGACAGGTCGCGAGCCATGACGGCGTCGAAGGCGTCTCTTCGCAGGCTCAGGACAATGTCGCCCACGGTACGTGCCGAGTACCATTGGCGGACGAAGTTGAAGGTCCACGATAGCGCGCCCGAGAGGAGAATGGCGACGACGATCCAGCCGATCTGGCCGCGGTCTCCGCTAGCGCCCAAAGCGTCGACGCCGCGCGAGATCATGATCGGCAGCACGGTATCCATCAATGAACCCGCCACGATCATGATCGCCACCAGGAGCATGGTCCACCGCAGCGGCCGGAAGTAGCCGACGATACGCACCAGAAGCTCACGATCGGAGCGATCGCGGTCGTAGCTCTCGGCGTCCAGGCCGTCCAGGATGAAACCCATCGATCAGGCCTCTTCTCGCGTGTCGTCGAAGCGGGCGAAGATACCCCGATACAGGTCGCTGCGGTCGATCAGCTCGTCGTGGGTGCCTTGGTCCATGAGGTGGCCGCCTTCGAGGATCAGGATCCGATCCGCCCAGCGGATTTGCGACAGTCGATGGGTGATCATCAGGGCGGTGCGGCCGTGCTGCACCCGGCGGATGGCATTTTGGATTTCGTCCTCGGTCGCACTGTCGATCGCGCTGGTCGAGTCGTCGAGGATCAGGATCCGTGGATCGGTGAGCAGGGCCCGGGCGATGGCCAGACGTTGGCGCTGGCCGCCGGACAGCATGGCGCCGCGCTCGCCGATGACGGTGTCGTACCCCTCGGGTAGTCGACTGATGAAATCGTCGGCCTGAGCCGCGGTCGCCGCGTCTTCGACCTCCGCGCGATCGGCTCTCTGTCCTAGACCGAAGCCGATGTTTTCCGCCACCGAGCGCGAGAACAGGAATACATCCTGCTCGATGGTCGAGATCTGCGACCGCAGCGACTCCAGGCTCCAATCGCGGACGTCGACACCGTCGATCAGGATCCGACCGTGCTCGACGTCATAGATCCGTGCCACCAGGCGGGTCAGCGTGGTCTTGCCGGAACCCGCCTGGCCGACGATGGCCACCGTCTCACCCGGCGCGGCTGTGAACGAGACATGTTCCAGAACAGGCTTTCCTTCGTAGCTGAAGGTGACATCGTCGAAGACGATCTCACCGATGATGTCCGCGCGGTGGCCAGAGTCGTTTTCGTCCAGTTCGGTTTCTTCCCGGATCAAGGCCAGGATGCGTTCCGCGCCGGCGATGCCGATCTGCAGTAGCGAGAAAGTAAAGATGGAGATGAACGACGGATAGCGCAGCATCCCCATCAAGCCCAGGTAGGCGATCAGATCGCCGACGGTGATCATGCCTCGCCCGACCAGCCCGACGCCGTGAAGAAACGCGACGGCCAACGCGATGGCCAGGAGTAGCGGTGGAAGGTAGCGTGCCTGGATCTGGCCTTGATGAACGAACGCCTGGCGATAACGCGTCGCGTCGGCGTCGAACTTGGCTTTCTCGGCGTCCTCCTGCGCGGTGGACTTGACGACCTCGATGCCCGAGATCGTTTCGGCCAGATCGGCGTTCATCTCGCCAAAACGCGTACGCATCTCAGCCGTCACCGGGTTGAGCTGTGCCGAATATCGCCGCAGCGCCCAGAGAAAGGCGATCATCCAGAGCAGTGGGGCGCCCAGCAGCTCCGGTCGGATGCGCCCGATGAACACAATGGGCACGACCAGGCTCATGAATGAATCGAGGATCAGCGCCACGCCCGGGTTCATCATCGGATTGAGCATGCGCACGTCGTTGGCGGTGCGCGCCATGATGTCCCCCACCCGTTGACGATTGTGGAAGGTCTGGCTCTTGCCGAGCAGGCTGATGTAGAGCTCCTCTCTGGCATCCCGTTCCAGGCGTTGACCGAGCACCTCCACGGAGAAGGTGCTGGTGAGATCGAACAACGTCAGTGCGGCGACGACGCCGAGGATGCCCAAGGCCAGGGCGAGCAGCCGTTCCCGATCGTCGCCGGGGGCCATCACCACGTCGAACGCCAGTCCGGTGAGGACTGGCACGGCGGAGCGCAGCACGTTGACCAGTAGCGCCGAGGCGAGGAAGCTGGTGACGAATATGGGATAGCGGAACACATGCGACACGATCCACCGATAGGGGCCGGATCGGTCGTAGGTGGTTTCCCCCGGCGGTCGGAATTCGCGGCGCGCGTCCGGCGTCGGTCGCCCTGCACCGCTGTCATCAGACAGCGGTACCATCGCACGAGCATTCGGTGTCATTTCGTCAACTCTTTACCGACGGCGCCGAGTCGGCGAACGTCGAAGTCGTCTGGGATCCTGTCTGGAACCGCCCGCCTCGAGCTCGGCATGCTCTAGCAGCCCGGCTTCGGGCCGATTTGGGTCCTCCCGCGGCCAGCTTCCAGAGGCTCGCGCTGACCGCCAGTGGCTTTGAGAGGGAACCAGGCGCTGTGTTCCTCCCGACTCCGAAACGCTCGCTACCTCGATCCGCATCCAGCTGCCCGCGGGAGGCCCCAAATCTCTCTTCATCGTCTCTTGCACCGTCGAATTGACCGTCGCCAGGGTTTCTCCTGGCGTACTCGGACAATACCGGGCCGACGTCCCTTCAGACGCCAGCGGGGTCGATCCAGCCCCACCGCTTGACGGGCTGTGTTGTGGGGGATAAACAAAGCAGTGTCTGCTCATGCGACTTATATCCAACGTTTGTCCGGGAACTGATCTGCGATCTCGGGACATGAGATCTTTGCTGATCGTGGGAAACCTCGGTCTTCTGGTTCTCCTCTCGTTGACGCCGGTGCCGGCCTCGGCCCAAGCGTACCCTGCCGAAGCGATCATGGGTGATGACCCCATGGCCCTGACCGAGGAGATGAAGGCCTGGGCGCGCGGCGAGGTCACGGCAACCGACTCGGATCTGGCTCAGGCTCAGCAACTCCTCAGGGCCCTCCAGGAGCTGGTCGTAAAGTATCAAATAGGTCAAACCGGCACCGCGGCGAATGTGTTTGAAACCCAGCAGTTCAATTGTGTCTCATTCTCGTTTCTTTTCGTCGGCCTCTCGAGATATCTGGGGCTGGACACTCACTTCCTGCGCGCCGTGGATGACCGCGGGGTGGTCAACGAGGGCGAGCTTCGGGTCGTCTCCAAGCATATGTCGGCCGGGATTCAGGACGCGGGCCACAGCCGCGTGCTCGAGTTTCGTTTTATTCGTCCGGCCTCGCTCTCGCGATTCGAACGCCTGAGCGACGAGCGAGCGAAAGCTTTATATTTTTCGAACCTGGGTGCCGAGAGCCTTCAAGGCGGCGACCCGGCCGCGGCCATCGTGCTTTTTGAGCGAGCCCTGCGGATGGACGCGGAGCTGCCCGAGATCTGGGTCAATCTCGGGGTCGCGCAGAAGCAGGCCGAGGACGTCGACGCGGCCGAGAAGAGCTATCGGCATGCCCTGACCCTGGATTCAAATGACGTGCCCGCCTACCTCAACCTCGCGTCGCTGCTGTGGCAGCAGGATCAGGAGGGTGCTTCCGAGCAACTGTTCGAGTTGCTCAGCCAGGCGAAAGTCCGCGATGCTTATGCCAGTCTCGTGCTCGGGGATTATGCGCGGCAAGAGGGTCGCCTGGAGGACGCGGAGCGTTTCTACCGCCGGGCGATCCGTCTGGATCGCACGTCGCCCGAGGCGCAAGCAGCCCTGGGGCTGATCCTGTCCAGGACCGGACGCTCGAGCGAGGCGAAGCGGCGTCTCAAGCAGGCGCGCAAGCTCGACTCCGAGAATGCCCGAGTCCTGGAGCTGGCTCGCCTGCTCCAGGACCCTGGCACGGTGGATTGACTGGGTGGCCGGCCGGTGGCGCGGGTGGGCGGCGCGCGGCGCGGCGGAAAACGCCCGAACCACACCGAGGCCCTGTGAGCTGCAGGTAGTGAGCGGGTTACGCCCC
>JAAUXY010047822.1_pt1 | contig 11182 bp, 11 predicted proteins | sample 7278121 | NCBI WGS metagenome assembly JAAUXY01 (sample SAMN14350117, study PRJNA611818) | marine sediment metagenome | isolation source: surface marine sediment (1.8m) | place: French Polynesia: Moorea | collected 2018-08
CGCTGCTTAAACCAGCCGGTTTGTTGAAGCCATGAGTATCTCCGCGCAGAAACAATGGAGTGGCGCGGGTCTGGGTCTGCGGCGGGGCATGCTGCCGATGCTCGCAGACCTGGACGAAGGCGACGTCGATTTTTTCGAAGTTGCGCCGGAGAACTGGATAGGGGTCGGCGGCCGTTTCGGTCGCCGGTTCCAGGAATTCACCGAACGGTTTCCGTTCGTTTGTCACGGCCTGTCCCTGTCGCTGGGCAGTCCTGCCCCCCTCGACGTCGAGTTCGTACGCAGCGTCAAGCAGTTCCTCGACGAGCACGACATCCGTTACTACTCCGAGCATCTCAGCTACTGCAGCGACGACAAGGGGCATCTTTACGATCTCATGCCCATCCCATTTACCGACGAGGCGGTGCACTACGTCAGCGGTCGGATACGCCAGGTTCAGGACATTCTCGAACGCCGCATGGCGGTGGAAAACGTCAGCTACTATGCAGCGCCGGGTCAGGAGCTGGCCGAAATCGACTTCGTCAACGCGGTCCTGGCCGAAGCGGACTGCGACCTGTTGCTCGACGTCAACAACATCTACGTCAACAGCATCAATTTCAAATACGACCCGGCAGAGTTTCTCCAGCAGCTCGACCTGTCCCGCACCAGATATATTCACGTTGCCGGTCACTATGTCGAGGCAGAAGACCTCAGGATCGACACGCACGGCACGGCGGTGATCGAGCCGGTCTGGGAACTCCTGGCCAGCGCGCTCGAACGCGTGGGTCCGGTACCCGTGCTGCTGGAGCGTGATTTCAACTTTCCGCCGCTCGAAGAGCTCCTGGGTGAAATAGCCACCATCCGGCAGCTGCAGCGTGCGGCCGGTGAGCGCCGGGTGAGTGCCGGTGCTCGGTAGCAACCTGCCGGCTTTTCGGTCGGTACAGCTGGACTTTGCGGCCCACATCCGCAACCCCGAGGTCCACCCGCGCCCCGCGGATGTTGAGCCGCGGCGTATGGCGATTTACGTCAGGCTTTTTTTCAATAACATCAAGACGTTCGTGGACAGCGCCTTCCCGATTACCCGCAAGATTGTCGGCGAAGAAGCCTGGACCGCTCTGGTGCGCGAGTTCGTCCACAAGCACGCCAGCCAGTCACCGTACTTCCTGCAGGTATCGGAAGAGTTCATGACGTTTTTGAGCGAGCGCGGTCTCGATGGTTTGCCGCCGTTTCTGCTGGAGCTGTGCCACTACGAATGGGTAGAGCTGTCGCTGGACATGGCGGTGGAAGAGTTTGCAGCGACCGGGCAGGAGGGCGCCAGCGACCCCCTGGGTGCGTATCGCGTATCACCGCTAATGCGCGCCCTTGTCTATGATTATCCGGTGCATCAGATTGGTGTGGATTTTCAACCCACGGAGCCGCCCGGGTCTCCGACATTTCTCATTGTGTATCGCAACGCCGATCTCGAAGTGCGATTCATGGAGTCCAATCCGGTCACGCACCGGCTGGTGGAATTGTTGAAAGACCAAGCCGGGGCGGCGGCGCTGGCACAGATTCACTCTGAGCTCGCAGCAGGTGGCCGGGATGTGTCGTTGCAGCAGGTTGAAAAGCAGGGCATACAAACTCTTACGCATCTGAGCAGCCTTGGCATCATAATGACGCGTTGACGGACTCAACGCCCTTTAGGAATCGAAAACAGGACAGTTGGATGGCAATGAATCTCTTCACGCGCATGGCCGCTATTGGCGCGTTATGCCTGGTGGGACTGGGCGCGCAAACGGCGCTGGCGGCGGATCCCTGGGAGAAACTCAACCGTCCGATCTTCTCTTTCAACGATTGGACCGACCGTCACGTCCTGCGCCCGGTTGCCAAGGGCTATACCAAGGTGGTGCCGCGCCTGTTGCGCCGCGGCATTGGTAACGTTTTCGACAACGTCGGCACACCCGCCATTGCGATCAATCAGCTTCTGCAGGGTAAACCGCGTGCCTCGCTCTCGGACACGGGACGGTTTCTGGTCAATACGACGCTCGGTCTGGGCGGGCTGTTAGACGTAGCCACGGAGGTTGGCCTTGCCGAGCATGAGGAAGATTTCGGCCAGACGTTCGGCGTCTGGGGCCTGGGCGGCGGCAACTACGTCATGATTCCCTTTCGCGGCAGCTCCAACGTCCGCGATACGGCGGGCCTGGTGCTCGATACGGTTTTCAATCCGCTGCGGCTCATTTCTCCCGTCGAAACCCGTACTGCGGTGGTTGCGCTGTCGGTGGTGGACCTCAGGGCGGAACTCTTGAGCGTCGATCAGCTCGTGGTTGGTGAACGCTACGTCTTCTTCCGCGATGCCTACGGGCAGCGGCGCGATTTTCTGATTGCAGACGGCATTCTGGATGACGACGCTTTCGGAGACGATGGTTTCGGCGACGACGGCTTCGATGAGGACTTCTGATGTGACCCGCGAGTTTAAGAATTTGGCCTACATAAAGATGCTTGTACTCACTAACGGACAGGAGTAGGGTGCCGTTCCGCAAAATGTCGGATATCTGGCGATAGTCGATCCATGAGCCTGTTGGTGCTAGACCCTGATATTGCTGCCGCGGAAAGTCTGTGCCAGCAATTGACAGATCTAGGTTTCAAATCCTTTGCTACTTCCGAGGAGCACGTCGCTCGTGAGCTGTGCCGCCAGGGTGGCGTGCAGCTGCTGATCTGCGTCGATCGTCCCCTGCTGGAAGAAACACCTGCGAGCGTGGCGCTCGTTGCGGCATCAACCGAGGCGCTCAGCGTTGCGGGCATGCAGGACGACTTGTCGAACGGGGCGCGAGACTGCTGGCAGCTGCCGATGTCGGGGGCAGACCTCGAGGCCAGGGTGCAGCAGCTTGTGGGGCGCATGGAGCGCCTGCTGCGCGAGACCAGCGCCGAGCTCAAAGACATGCGTTCGGAGCTCGAACGCGATCAACGTGCCGGCCAGTTCATACAGCTCGGGATGTTGCCGCCCAATCCGATGGGTATCGGGCACTTCCGCCTGCAGCATCGCGTGCAACCCTCGCTCATCCTGAGCGGCGATTTCGTCGACTATTTCCAGATCACGGACCGACACTTTGCCTGCTACGTCGCGGACGTTGCGGGCCACGGCGCTTCCTCGGCGTTCGTGACCGTGCTGCTCAAGAATTTTTCCCGACGTCTCAGGCGCGAATACCGTACCTCCATGTTGAAGCAGCCCGGCGAGGTGCTTGCGTGGATAAACAACGAGCTGATCGACCAGCAGATCGAGAAGCACGTGGCGATGTTTTTTGCGGTTGTCGACACCCGTGACAACGTCCTGCATTACGCCAACGCGGCGCATTTTCCACCGGCGATGCTGGTGGCCGGAGAAGACGTGCAGTGCCTGGAGCAGAAGGGCAAACCGCTGGGTATTTTTGCGGACGCCACCTTCAGTTCAGCGTCCGTCGAGTTTGCGCCGGGTTCCCGGGTGGTCGTGTTCTCGGACGGCGTATTGGATCTGTTACCCGAATCCAATCTGGAAGAAAAGGAACGCTACCTCGTGGAATCGGTAGCCGCTTGTGAAGACATGGACATGTTGTGGCAGTCGTTCGACCCGACCAAGCTCGGTGCGGATGACGTGAGTTGTTTGTTGATCAGTCACGCGGCATGAAACCGACGCGACAGGAGTAAAGCAGTTGAGCGGTCGTATTCTGGTAGGGGACCATGATGGTGTGTATGTCATCCGCTTCGAGGGTGATGTCAGGGTCACCCTGTGCGGATCTTTTGATCACTACATTGAAGTGATGTTACGCGATGGCGCCTTCCGCAGCGTCATTGTCGACTTATCGGACGCGGTAGCAATCGACAGCACGTCGCTTGGGGTGCTCGCCAAGCTCAGTCTGGCCGTGCAGGCCAATTGTGGCCGTCTGCCCACGCTGGTCTGCAATCAGCCCGATATTCTGCGCATTCTGGACAACATGGGATTCGACGACGTGTTCGCCATTGTCGACGAGAATTTCGAGTCCGAGCAGAACCTCGCCGAGCTGCCCGTGGCGACGGACATGCTCGAAGATGAAATGCGGGCCCGAGTCATCGAAGCGCACCGCGTGCTCATGGACATGAACGAGAAGAATCGCGAGACGTTTCAGGATCTCGTCAGCGCTCTGGAAGCCGAAGAAGCGAGCAGCCTGCAGCAACGAAACGCCTCTTAGTCGCCAGCTCTTCCCCGAGCTTACGCATCAGCTTACGGAGCATCCTTGCGCGCGGCCTGCTTGGCGCGGATGAAATCCGCGTGCGGCACGTAGAGGAGCTCCGCAACGCGCCTGATCATATGCTCTTCGAAGCTGTCGATGTGGTCGTCCGCAAACGCAATCTGCCACAGCGCCAGGACAACGTTGTATTTGCCGCCTGGATCCAGCTGGTCGTTCAATGCGCGGGTGAAGTGAAAAAGCCCCACGCTCTCCTCGTGCTCCCGCCGCGTCTCGGCGATGATTTCCTCGATACGCGCGGGCGCGAGGCCGAAGAGAGTGACCAGAGCATCACGCATTGCGCTGAGCTCTGCATCCTCAATCTCATGATCCGCCCACACAACCTCGAACATCAACGCCGCTGCGGCAAGCTGGGGATTCAGCGTCTCGTCTTCCTCAGGATCGTTGACGAAGAGATCCAGCAGTTTATTCAACATGCCACGGTCTCCTCGGCAGGCTGAAAAACCTGAGCCACAGCCTCGTCGAAGAGATTGACGTCATTGTGCTTGAGGCGGGTGGCATCGCTCAGGATCTGACGAAAGCGTCGAGCGCCGGGCATGCCATTACAGACGTGCAGCACGTGACGGGTCAATCGATTGAGGCGCTGGCCCGCTTCCAGCTCGCGGACGATGTGCTCGCGGTAACGGTTGAGGACGTCGATTTTTGCCGGCATGGCGCTGCCGAACATCTCCTGATCGAGCTCGCTGAGGAACTCGGGACGGTGATACGCGGCGCGTCCAATCATGACGCCGTCTGCCCATTGCAGATGCTCGCGAGCCTGCGCCACCTCGGTAATGCCGCCGTTGACGATGATTTCGAGAGCTGGAAACGTCGCTTTGACCGCTGCCGCGCGCGCCGGCTGCAGAGGTGGAATCGAGCGGTTCTGTGCGGGTGTGAGGCCGCCGAGGATGGCTTTGCGGGCATGGATGTAGAAACGTCGGCAACCGCCGTCCGTCACCGTGCCGATGAAGTCGTGGAGAAAGGCATCGCTGTCGTCGTCGTCGACGCCAAGGCGGCATTTGACAGTCACCGGCACGTCGGACGCGGCGCGCATGGCGGCAACGCAGTCGGCAACCAGGCCGGGCTCGCGCATGAGGCACGCGCCAAACGCGCCGCGCTGTACACGTTCCGAAGGGCAGCCGACATTGAGGTTGATTTCGTCATAGCCGAGCGACGCCGCGCGTCGGGCGCAGGCGGCAAGATCTTCCGGCTCGCTGCCGCCGAGCTGCAGTGCTACCGGGTGCTCAGCAGGATCGTAGTCCAGCTGATGCCACTGACCGCCGTGCAGCAGCGCGCCTGTTGTGACCATCTCGGTGAAAAGCAGCGCGTTGGGGCTGTGCAGCCGGTGCAGGTAGCGGCAATGGCGATCCGTCCACGCCATCATGGGCGCAACGCTCAGCACTTTCTGCGCGCGATGCGCTGCACCGGGGTTAATTATTGCTGTCATGATTGATACCTTAGCGGCGCTGTCTAATCACTACCAGTCGCGAGGTGTTCATCATGTTCATTGCCATGAATCGGTTCCAGATTGCTCGTGGATTCGAAGACGGTTTCGAGGACGTCTGGCGCCAGCGCGACAGTTACCTCAAAGAAGTGCCGGGCTTCGTTTCGTTTGCCCTGCTCAAAGGCGCCGAGCACGATGACCACACGCTGTATGCCTCACATTCGATATGGGAGTCCCGCGCGGCGTTTGATGCCTGGACAGAATCCGATCATTTCCGCCGTGCGCATGCCCAGGCCAGCGCGCCGAAAGGCACCTACCTGGGTCACCCGAATCTGGAGCTCTTTGAGTCCGTGCTCGAAGAATGAGAAGGGAAATGGCGCACGTCGAGAGCGGCGGTAAAGTGTTGCAGAAGCCTCCGTTCTGGGCCAAATGGGGTTGCCAGCACCCCATCTCGGGCTGCTGATCGTCAGGTAACTCATTGAAAGGGCTCAAAAATTTGATCTGTAACACATTTGAAACGATTTGATTCAGTTTTCTCCATTATTGCCTCCACTTTTTCTTCATTTTTGTCTCAATTCTTTGTATAGTTCCGCGCCAAGTTGTTGATAGTTAAGTGGTTCGTGCCCCCTTAGACGTAGCCACTCAACCCAGAGAGACTCATTTAATGCTGAGACAAAGAACGATAAGAAAGCCCGTCCATGCCATTGGTATCGGCGTGCACTCCGGCGAAAAAGTACGCATGACCTTACGCCCTGCCGAGGAAAACACAGGCATCGTATTTACCCGCAGCGACCTCAAAGGTGCGGGATCCGTGCGGGCCTGCGCGGAAAACGTCTCGGATACCACGCTGTCGACGAGCCTCGCCGCTGGTGAAGTTCAGGTGGCGACGGTTGAGCACCTGATGTCGGCGCTCTGGGGTCTGGGTATCGACAATCTGGTGGTTGAGCTTTCGAGCGAAGAAGTACCGATCATGGACGGCAGTGCCGCGCCGTTTATCTACCTGATCAATTCCGTTGGGATCGTCGAGCAGGCGGCAGCCAAGCAGTTCATCCGCATCACCAGAGAAATCAAGGTGACCCAGGGTGACGCCGTTGCAACGCTCAAGCCTCATGCCGGTTTCAAGGCTGGCTACACGTTTGTCGCCGACCACCCGGTATACAACCGCCACCCTAAATTCGCCGAGCTCGACTTCTCCTCGATTTCCTACGTCGACGAAGTCAGCCGGGCACGTTCATTTGGCCTCACGAAAGAACTCGAACAAGCCCAGGCGATCAACAAGTGTCTCGGTTCGAGCCTCGAAAACGCCGTCGGCATCGATGACTATGCCGTCATCAACGAAGACGGGCTGCGTTACGACGACGAGTTCGTGAAGCATAAGCTCCTCGACGTCATTGGTGATCTGTACCTGCTTGGCAAGCCGATCCTGGGTGAGTTTTACGGCTTCAAGTCGGGCCACGCGCTCAACAACAAGCTCGCGCGTGCGCTGCTGCGTTGCGAAGACGCCTGGGAAATCAGCACCTTCGAGACGCCGGCCGTCGCTTCAGGTGGTCAGCCGATTCTGCAGCCCGCGGCCGTTTCGGTATCCTGATCCGCGAATCCGCCTAACGCCGCGCCCGACCGCGGTGGGTTTCAGCTTCCTCGTACATGGTCAGTAAGAACTGACGGATTGCCTGTTGCGCCTCCGCCCTGGGCATGAGGCGCTGATCCTCCAGCACCTGGGCCATGTCGTGCAGAGAACGTTTACCGTCGATCAGCGACATGATGAACGCATGTATTCTGGTGGTGTGGATCTGCGCCTGGAACTCCTGCGACAGCGGGATTGGCGCCTTGCCTTCCACCAGCCAGTCCGGCAGATGTTGATGACGATCTACCTTCTGCTCCCCCGTCGTTTTATTGCGTGCGAGCTGCGTGTATGTGAGCTCGGTGCGGTGCTGTCGGCTCGCGGGTGATTGCAGGTAAGGCAACCGTTCGTCTCGCTGCGTCACAATCTCCATGCCGAGGCCCTCGCACTCCTCGGCAAACTCCTGCGCCAGCATCCGGTTGGCCGGATCCGCGCCGGTGAATGCCATGCTGCCGTGGTTGAGCCAGAAACCGCCTGGCTTCAGCACCCTTGCAAATGCTGCCACGAGACTGGCGACGGACGCATCGATGACGTCGACGAGCCACGGCGTGATGACCAGATCGAAGGCATCTTCGGCGAACGGCGGTCGCAGGGCATCGCCGCAGACGAAATGCAGGTTGGAGACCGCAGGGGCGCTCAGTGTCCGCTCAATTGCCGAGTGTTCGATGTCGATCGGCGCCAGGGGAAACTCAGTCAGATCGAGACTTGTGCCGCTGCTCACGGCAGCGCCAATCAGGCAGAGCAGGGGATTGCTGTCGAGGGCCCACGTTGCGGATGCATCGAGGCGCTGATGGAGATCGTACGCCAGACGGCCCGCGCCGCAGCCGAGTACCAGCACGCGCGGCGCGTCCGGCAACGCTGCGTCTGCGACGACGTTCGTCAGATGTTCGGCCACGGCAGCATTTTCTGCTTCTCCCCACGCCCAATCCCGGTGGATGTTCTGTGCATATGAGAGCACCCCGTGGTGGGTTGGCAGGCGGGTGCGCAGCGCCAGATGAGTTTCCTTGGCAATGGCTTCGCCGGGTTTGAGCGGCGCAAGCAGCGCTTTGAGCTCTTCTTCGTAGGTGGACAACGCCGCTGATAAGCGCGTCAGGCGCTCGAGCTGAGCGCCGCTCGCGTTTTCGACGGAACAGAGCGCACGCTGCTGCTCGACGTCGGCTAAAGCCATGTTGAAACGATTACGCCAATCGAGAAGCGCCGCACCCGGCTCGGGCCACAGGAACGGCACGTCTGCGCCATTCAGCGTGAGAATTGGAAATTGGATGCTGCAGGCGGCACAGCCGTAACGACCGTCCGCCTGCTTGTTCAGCGCCTGCTCACATCGTGGGCAGCCCAGTACCGCCATGTTTAATCCCTTGCCTCAAGTCCTTGTGCGGCGCCGCCGGGAGGCGGAGTCGCGCTGCTACATGAAGTGTAACAGCGCGCTCAGTTTTTATACCGGGTTGGTGATGACGCCGTTGACGATCGGCTCGAACGCCGTGAGGCTGTCCTGCAACGTCGAGTTGCCGAGACCGTGGCCGGGAATTGCCGTAGCGAAATCACCGTTCTCGCCATGCAGCGCCATGTAGTTCAGCACGATTGTCTGCGCGAGCTGGTTCACGTTGTTTGCTGCCGGTGTCGCGGCAGTTTCCACTGAACCGTCCGGGCGCATGTAGCCGATCTGCTGGTGTAAAGCCTGTTCCTCCGGCGTGCCGCCGATGAGCGATGGTCGCCCATTGGGGTTGTAGACCAGGAAGAACGGCGCTGCCGTTGACGAGTTGTCGCTGACCCATTCACCTTTGCCGCGGCCATCGACGGTGTTGTCGATCGCGCCGTTGGAAGACAGCGAGCCGTCGGACATGACATACAGCATGAGCGGTACGCCGACACGAGCAGCGTATTCGAGACACGCGCCCATGCACTGGCCGGCACGGAAATCTTTCACTTCACCCTCGGCACGACGTCCGCCGTGGTAATCGTAGCCGCCCATCTCGATCGTGCCGGCACCGGCAAAACCGTTGACGACCATTTTCATGACGGAAGCGGTCTTGCGGAACTCACCGCCATCGCGGCCGCCATCGGTGAACTCGGCATCCGTGAAGATTCCCGTTGCTCCGGAAATGACCGGATCGCCCGCGGGATCGAGGGTCGCCGGATTACCAAAACGGTCGGCGAGATCGGCGCTCTTCAGGTAGCCGCATTTCACCAGATCCTTGACGACATCTTCGGGGTGAATCGTCTGATCGCCACCCGTGGAGATGGCCTGCATCTTCTGGTCCGAAATCCGGTAGATGGACTCCATGACCGCAACGGCGTCCTGTTGACTGAGGACAGCCGTAAGGTCGCCGACATCGACCAGACCGGTCACGTCGGAAGGACGGTCTACTTTGGTCGGGCGGATCGTCAGGTCGATCATGGCCGCGGGCGCCATGGAGTTACCGCCGGAATCGGAGTTCTCCGAGCCAATCAGCGTCAGCAGCGATCCGTCCGCGCCGGCGCTGGCAATGCCATACATCGGATTGTGCGGATTGTTACCGGTATCGTTATCGGAACGGGCAGGAATGACCGCGCCGTTGATGTTGGCGGCTGTGGTTGGAGACACCTTCGTCATCATGCCACGCAGAAACGGGCTGTCGGAGTGGAACGCCATTCCCAGCGTGGTATCGATGAAGTCGTTGGTCTGCGTATTGGGATTCACGATCGGAGGGATCATGTCGCCCGGCAGGCCCTGACGTTCGTATCCTTCGGTGGTCAGAAAGTCGAGCTGTCCGCCCTGACGTCCGACCAGCACGTTGGAGCCCGCCTGGTTGGAGCCGCCCGCCAGGTCGAAAGCAATGAAAGGTATTTTGCCCGCACCCTGCGTGGCAATGCCGCAATCGGCAACCAGTGGCAGTAGATCGGGCGACAGTTGCGCGTGGACGTTGTTGGAAAGCGTCACACCAACGGCACTGCCGAGCGTGATGCCGCTGCCCATGATGAACCCCTGCGACAGAAACTCGCGCCGTGTGCGCGGCCGCGGGTGATCAGGATGGCACAACGGGTCGTCGTATTTACGTTGTCTTCGTTTACGCATGATTACCTCTATTCCTCTGTTGGACCATCACTTATTGAACCATCATGGCGGCGCTGCCTAACACGGAGGCACACGCTGCTTTGACGATTCGTTCGGTACGATCTGACTCGCAGGAGCCGCCGCAAGCGACCAGGCCGTCCACGAGAGCGTTCACCTCGGTGCGCAGATCCGTGAGATCAGGCTGCGTTCCGATGCCGTTGCCGACCATGTTGTCGATCAGAGGGTCGAGCAGCAGCGTCCGGTCGTTGAAGGCAGTCGTATGGCTGGTGCCGAACGGGAAGCCCGGGAAGTAGCTCGCTCGAGCGGATGTATCGTCCACCAGAACAGAGCAGTACTTGATGGCAAGCTGGGTCACACCCATCTGCTGCGAGGAGATGAAACCGTTAACGCCCGTGCCTACCGGCAGTGCCTGGTGTACCAGATCGTAGGTGGTAAACACTTCGCTGTTGGCAACGGGAATGCCGGTCATCTTCGACATCGTGGCGTTGACCTCTGCAAAGTCACGAATCCCGACTTCCGGGTCGCGCGGCTGCGGCGCAGGCGGCGGCGGAGCAACAGGATCTGCTTCGACAACCACGTTGGTTTCGTTGCCGAGCTGCTCGAACGTCAGGAAGAACTCGTCCGTCGTCACACCCAGCTCGAGCGGCACGATGGTGCCGAGCTCTGACAGCCACTGCAGGCCTTCAGCCGCATAGTCGGCATCGGTCAGCGCCGTATCCAGGTTGGCAAATGCCTGACCCACTGCAACTTCGCGGCCATTCAGACCAATACGCATACCGGCAACCGGAATGTTACCCGGCGTCGCCGTTTCATCGAGGCTGACGAAGAACGGCTCATCGAAGAGGTACGCGTAAGAGTCGTACTGGCTCACC
>JAAUXY010163255.1_pt1 | contig 11182 bp, 11 predicted proteins | sample 7278121 | NCBI WGS metagenome assembly JAAUXY01 (sample SAMN14350117, study PRJNA611818) | marine sediment metagenome | isolation source: surface marine sediment (1.8m) | place: French Polynesia: Moorea | collected 2018-08
CGTCTTCCTCTCACTGCTGCTGTTCGGCGTATTACTCTTACCCGTCGCTGTCTACCTCATCGGTCAGACCGTATTCGGTGCCTACGGCGGCGACGGCTACGGGGAGTTTTTTGCCACGCTGGCCGGAAAACTCGTCGCATTCGAGTGGGCCGCCTGGTTCCTCGTCCTGTCCCCGTACCTGGCCATCCAGGCCTTCCGGATCACGGTATTCGGCTGGCGCGCGAGCGCCACAATGTGACGCGGTTCACACTTTTGCGACCCGATAAGTGACCCGGGCTGCCATTTTGTAGCAATCGAAAAGTCGATAATGCACCCTGTTCGCAGGACTTATGGCAGCAACCATGTTCGAGCGACTTTCAAACTGGCTGAAAGAGCGGTTTTCGGCTGACGACACGCAGTCGCGTGCGCCCCTGCGCCAATCCGGCGCGCACCGGGTTCCCGCGCCACCGCATCGTCGTGCCCAACGCCCGGCCCGGCCGCCCGTCTCCGAGGAAACCGAATTCGTCGACGTCGAGCCGCATCTCGCGGGTCGCATCGAAGAGAACGGCCCCGGCAAAAACGTCCTGATCCGCAACAAGTACGTTCGGGAAGAGACGGGTACCTACGAAACCCTCAAGATCCTGGACGACTCACTGGTCGACAGCGGCGAGGAAACCGGGATCGATCCCTACAACACGGGCGGTTTCGACCGCTCACGAAACTGGGACAAACGCTTCCGGAATTGACCCCTCGGACGACCGTGATAGGCTCTGGCGCTCCGTCCAGGGTGGAGCTGCCTCAATGGGCCTCAGGGTCTCTTTCGAACTAGACGAAGACGATCTCAAGCACTTTCGGCTGATCATGCAGGAAGCGCGACGCGCGGCCGCGCGTGTGCCACCAGAAGACATCGTTGAGGCCGCCGAGGAACTGCTGCAGGCGATAGGCAAGGCGAACGTTCCCCGTTTCATCGCGGAACGCCTCGACAAGCTACGGCTCATGATCAACATGCTGACGGACATCCAGTGGCGGCTGCCGCAGAAGGATGCAGCTCGCGTACTCAACGCCCTCGCCTACTTCACCGAACCCGACGACCTGATCGCCGATCACATCCCCGGCGTCGGATTCCTCGACGACGCGATTATGATCGAACTCGTCGTGCGTGAACTCCGGCACGAAATAGAGGCATTTCGCGACTTCTGCGACTATCGCGAACAGATCCGCGACAAGCAGGGCAAGTCATCCCGGGTCAGCCGCGATGCCTGGCTGGAGAATCGCCGTACGGAACTTCAGACGCGGATGCGCCGCCGGCGTACACGCAGCGCCGCCACGCGGCCCGGTTTGACATAGTCCGAATACCCACTCAGGGCCAGTAGTACAGTCCGACGCCGAGGACGCCGAGCCACATGCCGGCCTGCGCCAGCAGCCGGAGCGGATGGTTCTTGACGAGCGTGTAGAAACTCAGCGCCGCCAGCGCTGTCATAATCAAGAAGATGCCAAGGCCCGACAGTAATGCGTCGAATTCTTGCTGCAAACGCGGGTAATCATCGCGAAGGACGAGAAAAACGATCGTAACAGCCGCCAGGCTGAACGTTATCGCGAAACTCGATCCCAGCAGGATCAGAGTGATAGCTGTGAGCGGGCGCATCAATAACTTACCACGCGGAAAAATTATTCCGCCGATTTCGGGTGGATTGTGACGATCAGGCCCTTGATCGAAGGGCTGCTGGCAACTAGCCTAGCCCATTCGGCACGTTCACAAAACCGCCGGACCAATCTGGAGAACAGCTTGATAGATACAGGGATTCGTCGCAACAAATGGTTTGGCGCTCTGCTGCTCCTTGCACTGGCATTGCCTGCAGCCGCCACGACAGGGTCAGACAGCGTCAATGAGGTTCTTGCGCCCGAACTTCGGCACGAACAGGTCGGCGAACTCGTCACACAGTTCATCCAGAAGTCGCACTACAAACACCTTGCTGTCGACGACGACCTTTCGTCTCGCGTCCTCGATCGCTACATCGAATCACTGGACCGCAACCGGCTGTACCTCCTGCAGTCCGACATCGACTTCTTCGAGGAATATCGCTACGAGCTGGACAACCTTGTGCGCGGCCGGGACAAGACACTTAACCCGGTGTTCGAAATGTTCGCTGTTTACCGGACGCGGGTGCGTGAGCGACTCAGTCATGCCTTGACGCTGCTGGATACCGAACCGCGTTTCGATATCGACGAAGAGTACCAGTTCGATCGGTCGGAGCTGCCGTGGGCCACCACCAGCGATGAACTCGACGAAGTCTGGCGGCGGCGCGTCAAGAACGACGCTCTGAGCCTGGCTTTGACGGAAAAGCCCTGGGAAGAGTCGCAGGAAGTGCTGCGCAAGCGCTACAGCCGTTTCCTCAAGCGCATGGACCAGGTCAAAAGCGATGACGTGTTCGAGACCTTCATGAATGCGTTCGCGCATACGCTGGACCCGCACTCCAGCTATCTGTCGCCGAGAAACGCAGACGAGTATCGCATCCAGATGAGTCTCTCGTATTTCGGCATTGGCGCGTCGCTGCAGACCGATGACGACTACGTGCAAATCATCAACCTGATTCCGGGCGGCCCCGCCGACATCGATGGGACGCTGAAGCCGAATGATCGAATCACGGCCGTTGCGCAGGGCGAGGACGGGCCGATGGTCGATGTCATCGGCTGGCGCCTCGACGACGTGGTCGATCTCATACGCGGCCCCGGCAACACGGTCGTCAGGCTGCAGATTATTCCTGCCGGCTCACTGCCAGGCGGTGAGGAGAAAGTCGTCAGCCTGGTGCGCGACCGGGTCAAGCTCGAAGAACAGGCGGCGAAGAGTGAAGTCATCAAGGTGCCACGCGATGGACGCGAGTGGTCCATTGGCGTGATCGAGGTGCCGAGTTTTTATCGCGACTACCGCGCGCTCTCGAGCGGCGACAAGAACTACACGAGCACGACGAAGGACGTCAAACGACTGATCGCCGAGCTCGAAGAGGAAGGCATCGACGGGCTGGTCATGGACCTGCGCGGAAACGGCGGCGGCCATCTCACCGAGGCGACCGCGCTGTCGGGCCTGTTCATCGACAACGGCCCCGTTGTCCAGCTACGCAATTCGAATGGCCGCATCAGCCGGCTCGATGATCCCGATCCTGTTGCACGCGTGGCCTACAACGGGCCGCTGACCGTGCTCGTGGATCGTTACAGCGCATCCGCATCGGAGATTTTTGCCGCGGCAATCCAGGATTACGAACGGGGCGTCATCATCGGCCAGAAGACGTTTGGCAAGGGCACGGTTCAAAACCTCTATGCGCTCGACCAGTACCTGCAGGTCGAGGGCGACAAGGGCCTTGGCCAGCTTACGCTGACGATCGGCAAGTACTACCGGGTGACGGGCGAAAGCACCCAGCATCGCGGCGTGGAGCCCGACATCGAGCTGCCCTCCTCGATCGACGTCGACGAGATTGGCGAAAGCGCGCGCGAAACGGCGCTGCCATGGGACACGATTACGACCACGCGCTTCCGGGCAGGTGAGCCGCTCGACGGGACGATCCGGTCGCTGACCGCAAGCTACAACGAGCGAGCCAAGGACGACCCGAATTTCCGCTATCTGGTCGACGGCATCCGCGATCTCGAGGAGTCCCGGGCGAAAAAGACGGTGTCCCTGAACATCGAGACCCGCAAGCAGGAACGCGCAGACGACCTGGACCGGGCGCTGGCGCGCGAAAACGAGCGCCGGGCGGCACTTGGCCTGGATCCGCTGGAAAGCCTGGAGGATGCGGAGGACGACGAGCGTCCCGATGTACTCCTTGACCAGGCCGCGGGCATTGCCACAGATATGGCTGAATTGCGGGAAATCGCGGGCCATCCGGAACGAACCGCCCAGGTACGGCCCTGATCCTTGCGGATTGCAAACGAGGTGTTATACTCGACTATAACACCTTACCGGGCGGCCAGCCGCCAGGAGCAACGAACGGGCATGAAACTCGCAGCATTCGTCACCGCTCTCCTGTGCGTACCGGCGTTCGCCGCCTCGACGATCGAGATCAACTGCGAGGAAGAAGCGGCGCGTATCCAGGACGTGACGGTCGCGGAACTCGCCGTCGACGCGTCTCACGATCAGGAGCTGAAGCCCCAGGTCGAGGCGCTGATTCGCGAGGCGTTTGCCGAGGATGCGCCCCCTGAGGTCGAGGAAACTGCCGAAAACGCCGAGGAGATCTCGGTGCGTGAGGCGGTGAATCGGGCGCCGTCCGCGAAATTGCCCGGCGTTTCGGGCGAAGATGCCGAGTTCTATCGGCGAAAGATGTACCGCACCGATATCTAGCGACTCAGTACGTTAGCAAGTCCCCAATAGTTATCGCCGAGCAGGTTGCCGTCGCGCTTGCCTACCCTGCCGTTCGAGTCAATGATAAACACGGTCGCCACGGTCGCTTCGATCGGTACCGCATCGTCATCGCTGCGAAACGCTGCATTCTCTGCGATTAGCCGGGCGCGCCGCTTCAGCACGTCCGGCAGATCCTCGACCTGATCCAGCGCGGCTACCCGCTTGGCCACGAGCCCCAGAAGATAGTCGCAATTGTCCTTGCCGCCGTAGTTCACGGCACCAACGCTCTTCTCTGCGGCTTCCTTGGAAAGTGACGCCAGCTCGTCGTCCACGAGATACAGGAAAAGCTGCTGCGCGTAGGCGAGAATCATGAAGTTGATCGAGCGCTTCGCCGGTATGTCGAGACCCTGCTGGTCCGGCGGCGCCATCTTCTGGATCTCCTCCAGCTTTTCGAGCAACTCCCGTTCGTTTTGCTGGGCGGCATCCAGCTCCGCAGCGACGTCGTCCAGCACCCGGGTCAAGGACCGCTTGCGAAAGAAGCGCACGATGCCGTTCATCGATGCCAGCCGATGGCGCTCTGCCTGCAGCCGATCCTCCAGCAACTGCACGTGCATACGGCATTCGCCGACATGAGCCTGGATTTCGGCCACCTCTGCTTTGCGCTGTTCATTCCAGGACACGAGGGCCGCGCTCTGCTGACGTTGTTCCCGTTGCTGCTTGAGTTGCTCTGCGAACCGGGCAATCTTGCCAGCGCAGCTCATGGACAGTCTGCGTAGCTGGAAGAACGTGACGACGTTGTGGACCCACTCCGGATCCAGCAACAGGTTTTCAAGGTGATCCAGCTTTTGCTGGACGCGCGCGGTCGCACCCTCGTGATGCTTGACCCGCTCGCCTAGCTTGTGGTTCTCGTCCCGAAGCGTCGCGAACTCTTTTTTTAGCTCGGCGCGATTCCAGTAAAGATCAAGCAGCTTTTCGCTGTCCTGCTCCTTATCCTTGTTCGGCGAGTTTCCGAAAATGGCTGTGAGGCTCGTCACCCGTCACCCTTTTTTACATAAGCACGTGCCACTGCGCGCAGCAATGACGCTACATAAGGGAAATTCTGGCGCGTATGGCGCCCGAAAACGCTGACCGAATCGACGTTTTGGGACATTCTGGCTTTCCCATCTGCGGCGTCCCGCCGCGGACGGGAAAAGCGGAAAGTCCCTGGCTAGCGGTCCAGCAGCAAATGACCCTGATCAGAGAGATACTCGAGCCATTTGTTGAGAATGATATTGCGGCGCCAGCGAATATCGAGCTCCCGATCCTGTTCGCGTACGAAGCGGCGCAGCTCCGCATGGCGGCGCCAATTGCCGACACTCATGACCTCGGCCTGCTGACCGTCCAGATACGCGCGTACGGTCATGTCGGGATCCTCCAGCAGGCCGTCCGACGTCTCGAAGCGATATGTCAAACAGAGGGTGACCGTGTAGCGAGACCGCTCGAGTATCTCTACGAATAGATCGCACTCGCCCGCAACGCGTGAATGAAAGCAGCCGTCGAGTCGCTCGAGATCGGGTATCAGCTGCTTGAGACGAAGAAAGTTGCTCTCATACAGCGCCATCAAGCCGACAAAGCTGCCGGGCTTGACGATGGTCTGCGGTACGAGCTGTGAATCGAGCAACATACCGCCGAATATAGCAGCGAATGTCACTCAAATCAGGCTCGTACTCGACGTTCTACACCGGTACTATTCAGTATTCGGCTGGAAATCTCCTCAATTGAGAACTCCGTCGTATCGACGTTGGGAATCCCGTAGCGTTTGAAGATCTTCGCCGTTTCCCGAAGCTCATAGCGCACCTGCTGTGCCGACGAATAGCGCCCCATCGGGCGCCTCTCCTTGCGAATCTGTCTCAGACGGTCAGGCTTGATCGTGAGGCCATAGAGCTTCTTTTTGTGCCCGAGAAGAAACTCTGGCAGCTTCCCGGTCTCGAACTCGTCGTCCGCAAGCGGGTAGTTCGCAGCGTACACGCCGTATTGAAGCGCGAGGTACAGGCAGGTCGGCGTCTTGCCTGAACGCGAAACTCCGACCAGGATGACGTCGGCGCGATCATAGTTTCGACTGACACCACCGTCATCGTTGGCGAGCGCAAAATTGGTCGCCTCGATGCGTTTCATATAGGCATCGATGTCGCTCATACCGTGGGCGCGTCCCGGCTCGTGCGTCGGGTTTTCGTTGAGTTCCTTGCCAAGCGGGTCGAGGAACGCCTCGAAGATGTCGATCAGCAGTCCATCGGCTTTTTTCACGATTTCCCGGTATTCGGGCTGTACCAGGGTTGAGAACACGATTGGCCTCAGACGGTTCGTGGCGCCGACTTCGTTGATGCGTGCAACCGCTTCCAGCGCCTTGTCTTCGGTATCTATAAATGGCAAAGTCACCTGCCGAAAATTCTGTTCGTTGAACTGCGTGAGCAGGCTGTGTCCCAGCGTTTCCGCGGTGACACCGGTCTGGTCCGATAGAAAGAAAACAGCGCGCTCAGGCATTAGAGAAACATCCAAGAAGACAAGCCAATTGTCCACGTCCATCGGGGGAACACAAGGGAGCGGATTTTGAAACCATATGTCATCAAGTTCGAAGAACTTGGGATGAACGATGTCGAGATGACCGGGGGAAAGAACGCATCGCTCGGCGAAATGATCAGCAACCTGAGCAACCTGGGTATTACTGTGCCAGGAGGCTTCGCCACCACCGCGACGGCGTATCGCGACTTCCTCAACGCCGGCGGACTCGACGATCGCATACACAAACTGCTCGCTGACCTGGATGTCGACGACATTGATGCATTGACGGAAGCTGGCAGCAAGATTCGGCAATGGGTCCTCGACCAGCCGCTGCCCGTGCGACTCATGCAGGACATCGAAGCCGCGTGGAATGACCTGTCCGGCGGTCAGGACATAACCGTGGCCGTCCGGTCCTCGGCAACTGCCGAGGACCTGCCCGATGCGTCGTTCGCCGGTCAACAAGAGACTTTCCTCAACGTGCGCGGCCTCGACAAGGTCATCGAAGCGATGCACCACGTGTTCGCTTCGCTGTTCAACGATCGTGCGATTGCGTATCGCGTGCACCAGGGCTTCGATCACAGCCTCGTCGCACTGTCGGCGGGCATCCAGCTGATGGTTCGCAGCGACATCGGTTCGTCCGGCGTCATATTCACGCTGGACACCGAGTCGGGCTTTCGCGACGCCGTCTTCATTACCTCGTCGTACGGTCTCGGCGAAACGGTTGTGCAAGGTGCGGTGAACCCGGACGAGTTTTACGTGTACAAACCGGGTCTCGAGAACGGGAAGCACGCTATCCTGCGCAAGAACCTCGGCAGCAAGGCCATCAAGATGGTCTTCAGCGGAGATTCGCAGACCGGAAAGACGGTCGAAACCGTCAATGTCGACGAGGCGGACAGTCACGCGTTCTCGATCAGCGACGACGACGTCAACGAACTCGCCCGCATGGCCGTCACGATCGAGAAGCACTACGACCGTCCGATGGACATCGAATGGGGCAAGGACGGCAACGACGGCAAACTCTACATCCTGCAGGCGCGTCCCGAGACCGTGCAAAGTCGCAGCGGACGATCGATCCAGCGCTTCACCCTCAAGGAGAGTTCCAAGGTCATAACGACCGGCCGCAGCATCGGGCACAAGATCGGCTCCGGCAAGGCCAAGGTCATCCGCTCGGTGCGCGAGATGAGCCGCGTGCAGAACGGCGACGTGTTGGTATCGGACATGACGGATCCGGACTGGGAGCCGGTCATGAAACGTGCGGCGGCAATCGTGACGAATCGCGGCGGGCGCACGTGTCACGCGGCGATCATCGCGCGCGAGCTCGGTATTCCGGCGGTCGTCGGCTGTGGCGACGCCACCGAGACCATCAAGGACGGAACGGACGTGACGATCAGCTGCGCCGAGGGTGATGAGGGCATGGTCTACGAAGGGCTGCTCGACTTTGAGAAGAAGCGGATCGAGCTGGATTCGCTGCCCGAAATCCCCGTCAAGATCATGATGAATGTGGGCAACCCGGACAGGGCATTCGACTTCTCCAATATCCCGAACCGTGGTGTCGGTCTCGCACGACTCGAGTTCATCATCAACCGGATGATCGGCGTTCACCCGCAGGCGCTCCTGGAATACGACCAGCTCGACGGCGACACGCGTGAGGCGGTCAACGAGCAGATGGCGGGCTACGGTGACCCGGTGCAATTCTTCATCGACAAACTTGCCGAGGGTGTCAGTTCGATTGCGGCAGCATTCGCACCGGAACCCGTCATCGTGCGGTTATCGGACTTCAAGTCCAACGAGTACGCCAACCTGATCGGCGGCGATCGCTACGAGCCCAATGAAGAAAACCCGATGCTCGGTTTCCGCGGTGCCGCGCGTTACGTTGCGGACAGCTTCCGCCCCTGCTTCGAACTCGAGTGCGCCGCAATTCGCAAGGTCCGGAATGACATGGGGCTCACCAACGTGCAGGTCATGATCCCGTTCGTTCGCACCGTGGCGGAGGCCAAGTCGGTCATCGACCTGATGGCCGAGAACGGTCTCGAGCGCGGCAAGGACGATCTCAAGGTCATCATGATGTCCGAGTTGCCGACCAACGCGCTGCTCGCCGATCAGTACCTCGAGCATTTTGACGGCATGTCGATCGGCTCGAATGACATGACGCAGCTCGTGCTCGGCCTGGATCGGGATTCGTCACTGGTCGCCGACCTGTTCGACGAGCGCGATGACGCCGTCAAGGCGATGCTATCCATGACGATCCAGGCCTGTCGCAAACAGGGCAAGTACGTCGGGATCTGCGGCCAGGGGCCGTCCGATCACGCTGACCTCGCGGCCTGGCTGCTCGAGGAAGGTATCGAGAGCATGTCCCTCAACCCGGACACGGTCGTCGAAACCTGGTTACATCTCGCCGGTAAATCGGTCTGAGGCGGAACCAGAAAAGCTAGAAGCGATCGTAACGCGAGCGTCGCTGCCAGCGAATGCGTGGCAACCAGATGCCCAGGATGATGCCGACGACGAGTACCAGCGCACCGGTCATGAACCAGTAGCGCGTCGTCTGGCTCATCAGTGCGCGATTTTCCTGCTCAAGGACGCCCACGCGCGTTTCAGAGGCCGCGAGTTCCTCGTGCAACTCCTTGTTGCGGCTGTTGATCGAGAGGACGTTCGCTGCTGTTCGCTTGATTTCTGCGAGCTCCGTCTCGAGCCGTTCCTTGTCGCGCTCGAGCGACTGGATGGTCTTCTTTGCGTTATCGTATTCCGTGCGAATCGCGCCGAGCTGGACGTTGAGCGAACTCCCCTCGGACTGCGCACTGGTTAACTGGCTCGTCAGGTTCTGCAGTTGCTCGCGCGCGCTTGGCTCACGCATCAGGTAGCGCGTGAGCACCCAGCCCTCGGTACCGCCGCCGGTGCGAACGCGCGCATAACCGGCGTCCGAGTCGCGCTCGAGCACCTCGAGGCGCGTGCCACTACCGACCATCAACTGGATGGCGTTGCTGGTGCTCGGCCCGCTCCGGAGCGTTATCTCGAACTGATCGGTAACCCAGGCGGGCTCGGCAAATGCGATGCCACTCGACAACGTCAGAAACGCGCCGACGGCGGTCAGGTATTGCTTTATGTTCATAAGGCGAGACTATAGTTGAAGCAGTTTTGCGGCACCAGCCAATTCCGTTCGAAATCAGTCGCTTAATCGCGACAAATCGGGGTAGGTACGATCCTTTTTCCACACGACGAGAAAGTTGTTCGCAGGCATTGAATACAGTCGATGCCGGCGCATTCCGCGCCTTGCCGCGAGAATGTCCAGCCACTCGAGGTCGCGAATGCCCATAGTGGGATCCTGGCGGCGCAGCGACTGGTCGAATCGGGCGTTCGATTCGGTCGTGAAACCACCATTGAGTCGAAACGGCCCGTACAACAGGAACGAACCGCTCTCGCGCAGCGTGACGGCCACGTAGCGAAACATGGCCTCTACGGTGGGCTCGTCCATTATGTGTGCTGTGTTCGATGAGTACACGGCGTCGTATTGCGCCGCTTCGGCCTTCGCGTCGCGCACATCGAGACAAAGCGGATGCCGTACGTTGTCGAGACCTGCCGCCGTGAGTCGCGCGCGTATGCCCTCATGGTTTGATGTGAGGTCGCTGGTCTGCCACAGCGTCAACGGCAGGTAGCGCGCGAATACAACCGTCTGCTGCGCCGTCCCGGTTCCGATTTCAAGGACGGACGTGGCGTCCGATAACTCATGCTCGATGACACCAAGAATCGGCCGGGCGTTGCGCTCCGCAGCCGACGCGAATGGCGCAGCGGCGCTCATGCGCCGTCAGTCAGGACGGATCGGTCGAGCAGGTTATCGCGATACCAGCTGAGTTCTGCGATCGAATCCCGAATGTCGGACAATGCGAGATGCGACGAATCCTTGCTAAAACCGCTGGCGACCTCTGGGGCCCAGTAGCTCGCGAGTAGCTTCACCGTGCTGACGTCGAGGTTCCGGTAGTGAAAATACCGCTCGAGCTCCGGCATCTCGCGCGCCAGAAATCGACGGTCCTGGCAAATGCTGTTTCCGCACATCGGAGAGGCGCCCTCCTCTACCCAATTGGTGAGGAATTCGAGCGTTGCAACCTCCGCGTCACGTGCCGTGATGTCGCTATCGAGCACGCGCTCGGTCAACCCGGAGTTACGGTGCTGGCGTGTGTTCCAGTCGTCCATCGCGTCCATCGTCTGCTCGGACTGATGTATGGCGAATACCGGGCCTTCTGCGAGCTCGTGCAGATACCGGTCCGTAACGACGGTCGCTATTTCGATGATCCGGTCCGTCTGCGTGTCCAGCCCGGTCATTTCCAGATCGATCCAGATCAG
>JAAUXY010192297.1_pt1 | contig 11179 bp, 9 predicted proteins | sample 7278121 | NCBI WGS metagenome assembly JAAUXY01 (sample SAMN14350117, study PRJNA611818) | marine sediment metagenome | isolation source: surface marine sediment (1.8m) | place: French Polynesia: Moorea | collected 2018-08
CACGCACCATGGCGACCGCGACCAGATTCGCCGTGTAGATGCCTGCGCCGAAAGCTTCGAGCTGCATGACACCCACGAACGCAAAGATCATACCGATGAGCAGGCTGATCAGGCTGACGATGGGCAGCGCCGACGCACCCGCCGCCTGGATGTATTTCGTCAGGTCGGAGCCCAGATACGACGCTTTGCCCGCGGCAAAACGCAGGAACGAGAGCGTGACGTTGCCGGCAAATGTGAACAGCTGCCTGGTGCCGGCGGCAATCTCGAGCACTTCTTCGCCGACTTCTTCGAGGAACGGTTTGTGGGAGCGGCCGCGACGCGCTCCCTCGCGCTCCTTGACGGCAAAGGCCAGCTCGATGAGTTTGCGGGCTCCCTCAGGCAGCCCGCTGTCATCGACAACGATGCCGGCGCTCTCAGCCTCACGGTGGATGGCGACAAGCGCGGTGACCAGGCCCGTATCCCAAGCGCCAAGTTCGCCAGCGTCAAATCGCAGTTTCGCGGGTGCCGGTTGCCGGCCGAGCTGCGGACTGAGTTCGTCCACGTCGGGAAGGTCCGTGCCGAGCAGCCAGTCGCCGGCAACGGTAATCAGTAGCGAGTTTGCATCGCGATCACCGATGGCCAGCTTCGCGCTAGCCATCAGACGAGCCAGGGTCAGTCATTCTCAGGCGATGTATTCGATCGTGCAATCGCCGAATGTTACGACATCGCCGTCCCCAAGTGTGTAATCGCGGACCGGTTTGCCATTGACGAAGGAGCCGTTACGGCTCCCGAGGTCGAGAACCTTGAGGCCGCACGAGGACTTGACGATCAGGGCCTGGTGGCGGCTGACGAAGCGACTCGGCAGTCGGATGTCACAGAGCTTGTCGCGCCCGATCAGGATCCGACCCCGGTCAACTGCGCGCTTCAGTATTAGTTCGCCGTTCATGCGTGCCACGAGTTGCTCGCCGACGACGGCCTCGCTGGTGGAGGCACCCAGGTTCTTTATCAACTTGTCGACGTATTCGACCGTCTCGATGGTGATCGTGTCGGCATGATCGTGCGCCACCATTTCGAGGCACTTGCAGCACAGCGTCTCGACCGCGTCGGGGACGCCCTCGCTGAGTTCGTGTACGCGGGAAAGCGCCTGGAAATCGAAGACCTCCCCTATCTCGAACTCGCCCGTGGACTCGACGCGTCGACGAACGTATTCGCGCGTTTCGGCCTCGCTCAGTGGCGCAACCGTCAGACGCGTTCGCGCGATCGCATCGATCGCGGCCAGCGGCGGCTTTTCGAGCAGCTCGAGCAGGTTCTTGCGTCCGCCGAGGATCAGCATCAGCCCGCTTTTCTGGGTTCGCTCGAGATCCACGATACGACGTATGTTGTCGAGGACCCACCAGCCGTTATCCTGGGTCTCCTCAAACGCGATGACCGTGCGGCGGCCATTGCGTTTCTGGAACGACAGGAACATCCCCAGGATGGCGTTGAGATCCGACAAGCTCACGTCTTTCGGCTTGAATCCAATGCCATCGACGATTTCGCGCATATTCGCAACCGCGTCGAGGCAGGGGTCTGCGAGGCACATGGAGTCTGCCGTATCGCCGATCCCTGAGATGAACTGGCTGATCACCTCGCTGATGTCGGTTTTGCTGTCGCTGGTCAGAACGACCAGCGGCTCGCCCCGCTCGAACGCACTGTTCAGTCGTGCCAGCGTAGGCTTGTGGCGCTCGCCAAGCGACGGCCGGGATGGTTCATTATCAATCCAGGCATCGGGCCTGGTGCGGGTTGCGGTCTGATGACTCATTCTTGTCACCTCGATGGCCTTTTCCTGCTGCGATCAGGAAGGCTCTTGTTCTCGCGAAATCGCTTGGCGCCAGTGTATGTGATAAATCACAGCATGTGAAGCACTACCGGAGGAAGGGTATCTAAATTACTGATTCAACAATAATTTAGTAATTATGGAAATTCGGCCAACAGCGCCGACACGAGCGCCCGCAGCCGGGCGTGCGTGAAGAGCTGCTTTTACTGTATCCCTGTAGCTTCGAGAGCGGCTTGCAGCTGCTCCCAACGTTGTTCCAATGTGCCAGTGTAGCCAATCGAAACACGGACGAGCCCTGGAGAGATACCGGCGGCCTCTTTGTCGTCGTCCGTCATCTCGCTGGACGTGCTCGAGCCGGAGCATGACATCAGCGTATCGAAGTACCCGAGACTCACGGCCATGTAGCCGAAACGCTGCTCGTTCTGCAAATTGTCCATCAGGGTGTTGGCCGCCTGCTCGTTGCCCAGGTCGATCGTAAAAACGCCGCCGTAGCCGTACTCGGTGCAATGCAGCTCGGTAAACAGTTCGTGGTCGGGGTGGTCCGCTAGCCCTGGGTAGCAGACATCGAGACCGCGTTCCGCGAGCCGGGTTGCCAGGGCCAGCGCGCGCTCGCCGTGGGCCGTCATGCGCAGCGGCAGGTGCGGCAGCCGCAGGCTGATCGCCGCGGCAATGTGCGGGTCCATGGTCGGCCCCAGCAGCATCAGCGGGCCGGTGTGCAGATCCATCAGCGACTCGACGAATTCGGCGGTGCCGCAGATCGCGCCTGCAATGATGTCCGATGCGCCGCTGATGAATTTTGTGATGCTGTGGACGACAACGTCGGCGCCCAGCGCCGCCGGGCTCAGTATCAGCGGCGAGAAGGTGTTGTCGACGACGAGCTTCGCGCCGTGCCCGTGCGCGATCGCGGCGAGCTCGGGGATGTTGGCGAGACGCAGCGTCGGATTGGAGACGCTCTCCGTGAACACGAAACGGGTTTTGTCGTTAATCGCAGCAGCGACGGCGTCGGTGTCGGTTATGTCGACGAAGCGCGTGCGGATTCTGCACTTGTTTGGCAGGAAGTCGTGAAACAGCGCGTACGTGCCGCCGTAGACGGTGTTCGAGGCCACGATCTCGTCCCCTGCATCGCACAAGCACAGCGCGACGGCAGAAATCGCACCCATGCCGCTGGCTGCGCAATAGGCGGCCTCGGTGCCCGCGAGTGCGGCCATCTGCCGGCCCAGGTTGTAGACGGTCGGGTTGAAGTGTCGCCCGTAGAGATAGCAGCCCTTGTCCGGGCCGGCACGGCCCAGGAAAAGGTCAGGCATCGTTGCGGGATCCAGCACCGTAAACGTCGTGCTGGCTTCTATGGACATATTGACGCCGCCGTGCTCGCCGAACTCGTGGCGCAGATGCGCAAGATCCTTGATCGGGTCGCGACCGCTCATGAAATCGCCTCCTTTGGCACCGCGACAGGCGGCCCCAAGTCCATTTTCCGGAATGACAAACGGCTCCGCCATAGGCAAAATCCGATGCCTTCGATACGAGGAATCACAGCTATGAAGCGCAGAAAGATCATTGCAGCCGCAGCGCTGGCTACCATGCTCACCGCGTGTGGCGGCGAAGGACCCGATAAAGCCGCAGACGTAGACGGGGACGCGCTCCCGGATATCGTCGTCACCGACGCCGAACTCGCCGGCAATCCGTTTCTCGAGGAGTGGGACACGCCGTTCGGCGTGCCGCCGTTTGCCGAGATCCAGGACGAGCATTTCTTGCCCGCCGTCAAGAGAGGCGTCCTCGAGCAGCGTGCCGACATCGAGGCGATCATCAATAACCCTGAGGAGCCCACATTCGTTAACACGATCCTGGCGCTGGAAACGGCGGGTCCATTGTTGACAAAGGTCATCCTTGTGTTCTCGTCGCTCACGGGTACCGAGCTCAACGACAATCTGAAGCAGCTACAGACCGAGATCTGGCCAATGGTCTCTCGAGAGAACGACGCCATTACGCTCAACGATGAGCTGTTTCAGCGTGTGCTCGCTGTCTATCGCAAGCGCGACGCGCTCGATCTTGGCGAGCAGGAAGCCCGCCTGCTCGAGCTGACGCATCGCAACTTCGTCCGCTCGGGCGCCGCGCTCGATGCGGAGGCCAAGGCGCAGGTCGCCGAAATCAACGCGGAACTCGCTGAGCTTCAGACCCGGTTCGGACAAAACCTGCTGGCCGAAACCAAGGCGTTCACCATCGAGATTACCGACGAAGCGGATCTCGCGGGGCTCACCGACGGTTTTCGAGCGACGATCCGGGACGAGGATAAAGGCGCCTGGGTCGTCGGGCTGAACCGTTCCGTTTACGAGACGTTCATGACCCAGTCGGAGAATCGCGAGTTGCGGGAGAAGCTGTTCAACGGGTACCGGCTGCGCGCATCGCAAGGCAAGTTCGACAATGGGCCCGTCCTGATTCGCACCGCCCAGCTGCGCGCCAAACGCGCCGAGCTCATGGGCTACGAGTCGCACGCGCATTACCAGCTCGAGACCCGGATGGCGAAAACCCCGCTTGCGGCAGAGGAATTCCTGCTGAAAGTCTGGCGCCCTGGCCTCGAACGCGCCAAGGAGGAGCGCGCCGAGATGCAGGCGCTGATCGGCGACGACTTCGAATTCGCCGCTCACGATTGGTGGCATTACTCGGAGCAGGTGCGGAAGAAGAAGTTTTCGCTGGACGATAGCGAACTCAAACCCTACTTCGAGCTGAGCCGCGTGCGCGACGGCGCGTTCACGATGGCCAACAAGCTGTTCGGCACCACGTTCACGGCGATCGACGTACCGCTGTGGAATGACGTTGTCGAGGCCTATGAGGTGCGTGACGCGGACGGGAGCCACCTCGGCGTCTTCATGGTCGATATGTATGCGCGTGATTCCAAGCGCGGCGGCGCCTGGATGAACAGTTACCGTATTGCGTCCGATATCAGTGGCGAGCGTGTCCGCCCGATCATAACGAACAACATGAATCTGTCGAGACCGCCGGAGGGCGAGCCGACGCTGTTGCGCTTTTCGGAAGTCGAGACGTTATTTCACGAATTCGGCCACGGCTTGCACGGGTTGCACACGCAGATCGATTATTCGTCATTTGCGGGCACATCGGGAAGCCCGCGCGATTACGTCGAGTTTCCTGCGCAGATCCTCGAGCACTGGACATCGGAACCGGAGATGCTCGAATTGTACGCGCGGCATTACGAGACCGGCGAGATAATCCCGGCAGAACTGGTTGAACGCATGCTGGCGGCATCGAATCATAACCAGGGCTTCAAGACGACGGAGTACATCGCCGCATCGCTGCTCGATCTTCGCTGGCACATTCTGAGCTCGGCTGAAGCTGCCGAAATCACGGACGCGTACGCGTTTGAGCGCGACGTGCTCGAGGGCTACGGCATTATTGACGAGATCGAGCCTCGCTATCGCTCCCAGTATTTCAGCCACACGTTCTCGGGTGGGTACTCGGCGGGCTACTACGCCTACCTGTGGTCGGAGATTCTCGATACGGACGGCTTCAATGCTTTCAAAGAGGCCGAGAACATCTTCGACCCTGAAACGGCCGCAAGGCTCAAGCAGTGGGTGTATGAGTCCGGCGGCTTGCGCGAGGCGGATGAACTGTATCGCAACTTCCGCGGTGCGGACCCGAGCATCGAGCCGCTGCTTGAAGGTCGCGGCTTCAAGGTGCATTCAACCGTTAACTAGTCGGGCAACGGTCCACCAGAGACCGACAAAACCGATTAGCCCGGAAGCCGGCAGCACGACGAAACGTCGATACGCTGCCGGCTTTTCTTTCGCCTCGAGGTATCGCCGGATGTAGAGGGCCGCCACCAATGCGAGGCATACGACACTCAGCTGACCGATCTCGACGCCGACGTTGAAGCCGATGAGCGCACTCCAGAATTGACCGGGCGGCAGACCCAGCTCGCCAAAAAAGCCTGCGAAGCCCAGACCGTGCAAGAGGCCGAACAGGAATACGGCGGCCGGTCGCCATCTCGGCATGTCGTCGAGGTAAAGGTTTTCCAGTGCCACGAATGCGATGGTTGCCGCGATCAATGGCTCGACGATGGCCGGCGACGGCGATATGACGCTTGCCGCCGCGAGACCGAGCGTCGCCGTGTGCGCCACGGTGAATGTGGATATCTGTATGACCGGCGCCTTGAGCCGGGTCGACGACAGGAACAGCGCCAGCACGAACAGGATATGGTCGAGACCCGATGGCAGGATGTGGCGGACTCCAATCGTGACGTACAGGCCGACCGTGGACCAAACGCCGCGAACATTGCCCTGGGCATCCAGGATCGGCGCAAGCTCCCCTGCGGTCGCATCGGGATTGTCCAGCGCCGCCAGCGCGGCACACAGTTCAGGATCTAGGCTGCCCTCGCCCGGCACGCAAAATTCGTCTTCGGGATGCGCGAAGACCGCTGAGGCGAGCAGGCCTGCAGCGGTCATCAGGATAGCCGTCAGCGCGAGGTTTCTTAGCGACAATTGTTGCTGGCGATCCGGCTGCGCTACGCAGTTCTTCGAATTGATATGTGGTGTCTCCAGCCCAATAAATTACACGATAAAGGCAAACCTGGCGAAAGCCAGCGACGCAAAACCACGGGTCCTCGCTTTCTCCGAGAAGCCATTGACGACTCCCCGAAGGACCCAGGACAGCCGGGCTGCCAGTTTAAACATAGCCAGAATGATCGTGCGGCATCCTGACCGCACGTTGCGAGGAGTCAAGTGAGACAAGTTCATATACTCAAGATGCTCGCGGGCGGCATGATACTCGCCACTCTAAGCCTGGCTTCGACGGCTCTCGCGGCCGGAGGAGACTATGCCTGGGGCAATCCCGAGGCATTAACGGTGGCGTACCACAAGGGCAAGGTGTTCACCGCCGACGTCGTTTACGAGGAAGGCTTCCAGCTCGCCATACGCGGCAACAAGGCCCGAAGCGGCGATTTTTTGTGGGAGCAGAGGGTAACCGGGTTTGATTACCTGGAGCCAAACCAGATCACGGCGAGCGGACGAAGAGTCGCAGTCGCTGGTTTCGCCGATGTCATACAGGGCGAAGAAGAAGAGTACGACTGGTTCGTTATGGCGCTCGACGCACGTACAGGCGAGATACTCTGGTTCACGACGGTGGACTCTCCAATCTTCGGGGTCGCGAACAGTGTCGCTATCGTTGGCAATCAAGTGGTCGCCACGGGGACGGAAATCGACTTCTCCCCCGACGGTGGCGGGACCTTCTACACGCGTGGATTCGACCTGAAGACCGGAGAACTCGTCTGGACGGATTACGATGGGCGCGAAGGAGAATCCTACGGCGACAAGGTTGTCGCCGTGCTTGGCGACGATGATGACGACGAGTCTTCCGACGATGATTCAGACGACAGGTCTGACGAAAGTGACGACGACTACGAGGGACATATCGCGATCGCGTACGGCATGATCGCCAATCCTGACAACGAGAGCGACAAGCTGATTCGCGCATTCGATCCGAGGACCGGCTACGTAATCTGGGAAGAGACGGTTGACACCGGATTGACGGACGGCGGCATCGATGCATTCGCCGTTGACAAAGGGGTCGCCTACTTTGCGTTCGTCAGCACGGACAAGTCCAATGGCGGGACCTGGCAGGTGGAAGCCAGGGATGCCCGGACCGGTGCGTACCTCTGGACAACGGTGAACGATTCGCCCAGAGAAGTTTTTGGCCTGGCTGCAGGCGGCCGCCGTGTCGTCGTGACCGTCGACGGCGGAATGCAGGCTTTCGATGCCAGGACCGGCGAGTTCCGCTGGGAATACTGGCCTGACGAATCCGTAATGCTGATTACTCCGGTCATTACCAAAGGTCGTGCAGTCGCATCAGGGATCGACTGGAACACGTTCGCGAACAACGTGACGGCAGTCAAACTGGGTAACGGTGACTTCGCCTGGAGCAATGACGACGTGGTCGCGTACCATATCTGGTATGGCCCATTCAATGTCGGCGACTCTATCGCCGCTGGCAAGGGACTGGTGTTTATTGCCGCCTTTGAGCAATCCTACGCTCTCCATGTAGGTGGGCGTCGCCACGACGACGAGGATGACTGACCTGCTACCACGCAGCGAAATCGGAAACCCCGCCATCCTGGCGGGGTTTTCGCCGTTCAGGCAAGCCAGCCGAATATTCCGCCGGTAAGCAAACCGTAAATCAGTGCGTCGAGGAACGTCTTAGCCGTCATCGACCACGGCCGCCCGAACCAAATGCTCTCCTGGATGTACGCGACGCCATAGGCGATGAACGCCGTCGTCCCGGCAACGCGGAAAAACTCGAGGTAACCCGCATCGACCGCGACTGTGCGGCTGACCATGTAGGCGCATACGATGGCGACAAGCAAGTTGTAGCCGAAGTTGATCGCAAGTTTCGGCCCCATTGTCTGCTTGCCGGATGGTACGACGGTGACAAAAGCGACAGGCCCTTCCTCGAACTTGGCGATGATCTCCGGGTTGGCCGCATCCTCGTTGCTCATCGCGAACGGCACGGGGTATACGCCCGGCTCGTTACCTTTGAGTGCAGCCCGAACGGCTTCTTCGTCGCCGACCCGGCGCCAGTTGGCCTTGTGCCAGGGCATCACCATCCAGATTACGGCACCGGCGATAAAGATGACAATTGCGCTTACCAGAATCGGTAGCCACAGTGCTGCGATACTCATGATGCACCCCCTTTTGTTTTTTGCTTAATTCTAGACCAGTTTCGGTATGCTTGCCGGATGCTGATCCGCTTGCTGCCGCTGATTGCCGGTCTGGTCCCGTTCGTCGCCATCAATCTGGCGTTCTGGATCGGCGTACAGTACGGGCCGCTGCCCTCCTGTAACCCCTACCTCGATGGCTGCGTCTCGATCAGTGCGACGGGCCGTAACCCGCCCGGCAGTTTCCTGTTCCGTGCTGTCGAGATGCCGCAATCGGTGCTGCTGGTCATCGTCTGGTATTTCACCGTGGCGTGGTTGCAGCAGCTCGATCCGCGCATGCGTGGATCAACCGGCCGCTGGATAATGACCTGGGGGCTCATGGGCGGGCTGGCGCTGATCATTTATGTCACGTTTCTGGGCACCAAGGAGCCGATCTACGAGTTCATGCGCCGCTTCGGCATTTACCTGTATTTCCTCGGCACGGCGATGGCGCAGCTGATCGTGACACTGCGGTTGAAGAGGACGCGCGCTGTCACGCACGCGAACACCATGATCTGGCTGGTGGCGTTGCCGTGGTTGCTGGGTATCGCGAACCTGGTTCAAAAGGCCGTGCTCGCCGATCCCGATCCGGTGGAGAATCAGATCGAGTGGATTGCGTCGACGTTCATGCAGGCCTGGTTCGTGTTCCTGTACCTCGCTTGGCGCGAGACAGGATTCAACGCGAAGGTGTTCGTGGGTCGGCCCAGCGCGGATTCGTAAGTGCGTTGTCGTCCGTTAACGCGTTGAGAAACGCGAGCAGGTCGTTTCGCTCCCCATCGCTCAATTCGAAGCCGCGAACAAAATCTGACTTGAATGGGCTGACTCGGCCGTCACCCGGGTAAGGGCCGTCTTCGAGCAGGCGACCACCGCGCTGGTAGTGATCGATAACGTCATCCAGCGTAGCGGCGCTGCCGTCGTGCATGTACGGCGCCGTCACTGCGATGTTACGCAGCGTTGGCGCACGGAAACGCCCCATATCGCGGCGCTCGCCGGTCATGTCGAACAACCCGGTATTGTCCTGTGGGTAGGCACCGGTGTTGTCGATATTGTAGAGGCCGGTGTTGTGGAAGCCGACGCTGTCCACGCGCGTGTTGGCGTGAGTCGTGCTGTCCGTGAAGTTGAACCCGCCGTGACAGTGAAAGCACTCGAGTCTCTCCGAAAAGAACAGCTCCATGCCGCGCTCGGCGGCCGGTGTGATCGCCGACTCGTCGCCCGCCAGGTAACGGTCGTACGGTGAATCGTAGCTGATGATCGTGCGCACGAATGCCGAGATACTACGTACGGCATTGAGCACCGAGTGCGGGTCGGTGTCCGCAGGGAACGCCTTGCCGAGCAATTCCGAGTAGCGCGGCTCCGAGCGCAGCAGATCGACGATGCGCTGCTCGTGGCCGCCCATGCCCATTTCGATCGGATTGTCGCCGAGCAACGGTGTCAACGCCTGATCCTCGAGCTTGTCCAGCAACGGATTCGCCCAGGTAAGGCGGCTTGCATAAGCGGCATTTACGAGGGTCATCGAGCTGCGAGGATGGAACTCACCGGTCGCACCGACGGAACGGGCGCGGCCATCGGTGAACGCGAGCGCCTGGATATGGCACGTGGCACATGCCGTGGTCTGATTGACCGACAGACGCGTGTCGTAAAACAGCCAGCGGCCCAGCTCGACTTTCGCCTCGTTCATCGGGTTTTCCGGTGGCACCAGCGGTAGCGGCAGGTCTTCCCGCAGATCCCAGGCGTAGTCGCCGTCGCTGAGGAACAACGATGCGATGGCAAGCAGGCCGATGACGACCAGGATATAGAGGACGTGCTTCAAGGCGTTTTGGACAGAAACACCGACTGCGCGGTCCCGGCCGCGCCGCTCGCGTGGTCGATACCGAGCGAAAGGAACGGGGCGACGCACGAAGCCTCGGCGGGCGATGACGAGCAATCGGTCGCGGCGCCGTCGGCGAGGTCCGTATCAGCAGTCAGCGCTTTCAGGTCGACTGCGATGCGGTGACGGCCCGGCTCGAAGTCGTCGATCTGCACGGTGACGCGGTTCGGGAATCGGCACGACGAGATGTTCTGCACGGTACCTTCACAGCCGGCGCTGCCGAGGTGTATCCAGAAGCCGTCGTCAACGTGGTCGATACCGGCACGCAGGAACTTGTACCCGGAACGCCAGTGCCAGTGCATGGCGGCGTCGTCGAGCGGCGCGTCGGCCGTCATCGGATTCGCATGATTGAGTTCGAACGGCACACCGACGACGAAGCGGATGCCGCGGTATCTGCCGTCGGGCAGGATGCCCATTATCGACGCGTTCATCGACTGCGTGCCGTTCAAGCAGGCGCCCTGCCTGAACGGCACGACGTCGATGAACGCGTCGATAACCGGCAGCCTGCCCGACGGCAGATACCGCGGCATCCGCTTCGTCGTTGGTGTGCCGTTCGAACTCAATCATGCGAATCCGATGACGGCCGACGCACCGCTCGACGGCGCCGCCATGCACTGGCACTGGCGATCCGGGTACAAGTTCCTGCGCGCCGGTATCGACCGTGTTGACGACGGCTTCTGGATACACCTGGGCAGCGCGGGCTGCGAAGGTACCGTGCAGAACATCTCGTCGTGCCGATTCCCGAACCGTGTGATCGTACAGATCGACGACTTCGAGCCGGGCCGTCACCGCATCGCAGTCGACCTGAAAGCGCTGACTG
>JAAUXY010097790.1_pt1 | contig 11176 bp, 13 predicted proteins | sample 7278121 | NCBI WGS metagenome assembly JAAUXY01 (sample SAMN14350117, study PRJNA611818) | marine sediment metagenome | isolation source: surface marine sediment (1.8m) | place: French Polynesia: Moorea | collected 2018-08
GTATCGAGCGCCGCGATGTCAGCGATGACGAGATCGTGGAGCGGCTGGTCGGTGCACTCGTCGACGAGGGTCGCAAGATCATCGATGAGGGTATCGCACAGCGCGCCAGCGACATCGACGTCGTCTATGTCTACGGCTACGGTTTTCCGGCGTTTCGCGGCGGCCCGATGTTCTACGCGTCGTCAGCGGCAAGCTAGCGCCAAATGAAAAGCGGGACCGGGTATCGCTACCCGGCCCCGCTCGGTCGATCGCATTACGCTATGACTAGCGCACCGCGACCTTAACGAGCTCTTCGCCTTCAGGATCCGTGACGTGCACGGCGCAGGCGATACACGGGTCGAAACTGTGAATCGTGCGCAGTATCTCGAGCGGCTGCTCGGGATCCTGCATGTCGTGCGCATCCTCCAGCGCGGCTTCGTACGCGCCAGGCTGGCCGTTAGGGTCGCGTGGGCCGGCATTCCACGTGCTTGGTACGATCGCCTGGTAGTTCGCGATCTTCTCGTCTTCGATCACGATCCAGTGCGACAGCGCACCTCGCGGCGCTTCCATGACGCCAACGCCTTGGCACTGCTTTGGCCAACTCGACGGTTTCCACAATGTCTCGTCGAACGTCTTCGTGTCGCCGGCCTTGATGTTGCCAATCAATGAATCCAGCCACGACTGCATGCCGTCCGCGAGCACGGCCGTCTCGAGCGTGCGGGCCGCGGTGCGACCGAGCGTCGAGAACAGCGCACGGGTCGGCAGCTCAAGCTGCTGCAGCGTGGTGTTAACGAGATGCTGGGTCAGATCGTGACCTTTGGCGTACAGCATCAGGACGCGTGCCAGTGGTCCGACTTCCATTGCGTGGCCGTTCCATCGTGGTGACTTGAGCCACGAGTAGCTGGTCTCAACATCGAGCTGGTCGTACGGCGGCTGCGGGCCCGTGTAGTTCAGGTTCGTCTCGCCGGACCACGGATGCAGTCCAACTTCCTTGCCACCCGTGTAGTCGTACCATGAGTGGGAAACGAATTCCTGCACACCGTTCGGGTCGTCGAGCGGCACGTCGTGGATCGTCGTAATGTCGCGATCCAGGATGGCGCCGCGCGGGAACAGGAACGAATCGGGATCGTCCATGCTCGTAGCAGGCAGATCACCGAAACACAGGAAGTTGCCCAGCCCTTCGCCGCGGTAGAACCAGTCCTTGTAGAAGCTCGCAATGGCGAGTGTGTCCGGCACATAGACCTGTTCGACGAAGACTTTCATCTTGTTGATGATGTCCTGGACCTCTGCGAGCCGCTTCGAGTTGATCGCGGAATCCGAGTTCAGGTCAATCGGGCAGGGCGCACCGCCGACAACGAAGTTCGGGTGCGGGTTCTTGCCACCGAAAATCGCGTGCAGGCGAGCGACATCGCGTTGCCACTCGAGCGCGTCGAGATAGTGCGCAACGGCCATCAGGTTGGCTTCAGCCGGCAGTTTGTACTCCGGATGTCCCCAGTACGCCTTGGCAAAGATGCCAAGCTGGCCGGCCTCGACGAAGTCCTTGACCTTCTTCTGCACGTCGCGGAAGTAACCCTCGGACGAACGCGGGTAGCTGCTCAGCGATTGCGCGAGTGCCGCCGTTGCCTTCGGGTCCGCACTGAGTGCGGATACAACGTCCACCCAGTCGAGCGCATGCAAATGATAGAAGTGCATGACGTGGTCGTGGATGTACTGCGCACCGATCATCAGGTTGCGAATCAACTCGGCGTTTGGCGGAATCTTCGCGCCGACCGCGTTCTCTACCGACCGGATCGAGGCCATGCCGTGCACGAGCGTGCAAACGCCACAAATGCGCTGCGCGAACGCCCACGCGTCGCGAGGATCTCGGCCCTGCAGGATGATTTCGATACCGCGAACCATCGTGCCGGACGAATAGGCCTGGCCGATGCGGTTGCCATCCATCTGGGCTTCGATGCGCAGGTGTCCTTCGATACGTGTGATGGGATCGACTACGACTCGTGCGTTCATGACCCATCCTCCTCAAGGTTTTCGGCAACCATTTCCATGAGGCTGCCCATCTTGTAATCCCAGTTAAAGTGCTCCTGAGAGTCGTCGAAGCTCTGCCGGCAATTCGCACAGCTCGACAACAGCTCTTCGGCCTCGGTCTTTTCAACCTGGTCCATCTTCAGTTTGAAAACCCGTCGCCGCAAAGGGTCGGCACGAGAGATCGTGACGACGCCGCCGCCGCCTCCGCAGCACCAGTTATAGTCGCCGCCCAGCGGCATCTCGCGGAAGTCGACGCCGAGGTGCTTGAGCACGGTGCGAGCCGCTTTCGTAGCACCGCCACGCCGCGAGACCTGGCACGGATCGTGGTAAGTCACGCTCTTCGGAACGTGCTTGACCCGGATCTTGCCTTTTTCGAGGGCGTCGGCCATGTACTCGGAAATGTGCATTACCTTGAACGGCAGCGGTTTGCCGTACATGTTCGCGCCTTGCCAACGCAGGGCCATGTAAGCGTGGCCGCACTCCGGAAGGACAATCATCTTCGCGCCAATCTTTATGGCGGCGTCGATGAGTTTCATCGTCGCTTCCTTCTGCCAGTCCGGATTACCCGAGAGCATGCCGAAGTTGGTGGCCTCGAAACCGTCGGTCCGGAAGGTCCAGGTTTCGCCAGCCGCGTTCAGGATCTTCGCCGTGGCGGCGATCGACTGTGGGTACTTCTGGATTTCGATTGACGACATCACGGCGAGTACGTCTGCCTGGTCGACGTCCATCGGGATATCGACATCATGCTCGTCAGCCATCCACTCGACGCGGTCCTCGAACTTCTCGGCCGTTATGCCGAGCGGGCTGCCGGTTTCGGCGGCCCTCTTCGCAACTTCGTGCAGCTCGTGCGGGATCAGGCCGGCCTTGAACATGCCGTGCCTCGCCATCGACACGAGTCCTGCGATGTCGATGCCCATCGGGCACACGAGCGAGCAGCGGCCGCACACCGTGCAGCTGTCGTACAGCAGGTGTTGCCATTCCTCGAGATCATCGATCGTGACGTGACGTTTAAGTCCAAGCAGGCGATAGAAGAATGCGAACGGTCCGACCTGTCGCTTGTACGTCCGTTTGAAGAGTTCGATCTTCCAGATCGGCGTGTAGCGCGGATCGTCGGTGCGCACGTGGTAATGGCACGCATCCGCACACATACCACAGTGAAGACAGCCGTCGAGATACGATGCCGTCTGCGTGTTGAAGTTCTTGACGAAGTGGTGCATCGCGGCGTTGATGCGGTCTTCGTCGGTCATATCACCCTGTTTGTCGTGACGAATCTCGGGCGGCTTGTAGGCCAGCCGCTCAGCTTCACGATCAAGAGTGTGTCTGCCGTCTACGGTGGTCATGTCCGTGCCCCCCTACGTTCGAATACCATGCCGGTCGTGCCACGCGTAACGAAGACGAGGAAGGTGTGTCCGAGTTTGCCGAACGGCAGCCAGATCATGAGCAACACGACGCTCAGGATGTGGATCGCCAGCAGGTCTTCGTAGCGCAGGCCGATGCGCAGCGGGATGATCAGCCCGGTGACGAGCGGCAGTGTTGACACGAACCAGCTGAAGTAATCGTCGAAGTTCGAAATCAGTTTGAGTACCGGGCTGGTGAGTCGTCTCACGAGCAGCGCGAGACTGGCGACAACTGACGCGACACCAAGCACGTAGATAGCGGTGTTCGGTAGCCCAGGCCAGCTGAACCCGAGGAAGCCCTCGAAGAACATGATGTGTGGCACAAACAGGAACACCACTGCGAACAATCCGATGTGCATGACGTAAGCCAGCATCTTCGGGTACAGCGTTGCGGCTTTGAAAGGCTTCGCGGTGAAGCTGCGCGTATAGATAACTTTCAGCGCGGCACCCAGTCCGCCTCCAGCGCGCGGCTCGGAGTAGTCCGGTTTTTCCCTGAGCATCAGGATACCGACGATGCGCCAGAGCGTGCCTGCAACGAGAATATAAGCCGCTACCTGGAGGGCAGGGCCGCGTGCAAATTCAAGAAGGTCCATATCATCCCTCCCTTGTGAACTTGTCCTGGCGACGGCGTCCGGCCGCGGCGGCAACGACACCCATTGCCACGCCGGCGGCGGCAGCGCCAGCCAGTTTCGAGCCGCTGTCAAACTTGCCGGTCGACAGCGGGTTGTAGAAGCCACCTTTGTCCCAGAACGCCGGCTCGGAGCAGCCGAGGCATGGGTGGCCGGCTTCGATCGGGAAGCTCGTGCCACTGTTCCACTTGGCTGTGGCGCAGGCGTTATAGGTAATCGGTCCCTTGCAGCCGAGCTTGTAGAGGCACCAGCCCGCCTTGGCACCTTCGTCGTCGAAGGTCTCAGCGAACTTACCCTGCTCGTAGAACGGCCGGCGATAGCAGCGGTCGTGGATCGTCTGGCCGTAGAAGGCGAGCGGACGACCGTGTTTGTCGAGCTCGGGCAATTGCCCGAACGTCAGGAACTGCGTCAGAACCGCGGTCATGACCATTGGAATTGGCGGGCAACCCGGGACGTTAATGACGGGCTTGTCGGTGACCAGCTCGTCCACCGCGACGGCACCGGTCGGGTTGGGGTCCGCACCGGGAATGCCGCCGAATGCAGCGCAGCTGCCGATTGCAACAACGGCTGCGGCGCCCTCGACCGTCTCCTTGAGCATGTCGAGGTTGCTGATGCCGGCAATCGTCGAATAACCGGGATTGCCTAACGGTATCGAGCCGTCGACGAGCACGAGGTATTGGCCGTGGTTTTCTTCCATCGCGGCGTGGCGCGCAGCTTCCGCCTGGTCACCCGAGGCGGCTTGCAGCGTGTGATGGTAGTCGAGCGAGATCGCGTCGAAGATCAGTCCCTCGACGGTCGGCGACGCCGAACGCGTCAGCGACTCGGTGCACCCGGTGCACTCCTGGAAGGACAGCCAGATGACGGATGGCCGCCGCGCACTTTCGATTGCCGCGGCGATGCGCGGAATCATGCTTGGCGGTAACGCCAGTATCGAGGCCGTCGTGGCGCAATACTTGAGAAATCCGCGGCGAGATACCCCCTTCGCGTGCAGAACGTCCCCCACGGTCGGTCTTTTCTTCATGCTATTTTCCTCCCGCGAAAATCTATGTAGTCAGCTGATCCTCCAGGCGAGCGCGGCCGGCGGTGATGTCGGCGTCCTGTGACGACAGGATTTCGGGTGTACGGGTAATCTCGATGTAACGGCCCACGATTTCGTCATGGGGATTGCGGTGTTCGAGCCACCACACGCCCGGATAGGCCGTCTCGCGGATGCGGCTAGTCCCCAGCGCATCCAGTTTGCACGACAGCTCGCCCGTACCGAGCGTCGCCTCAAGGTGTTCAAGTTCGCCGGGGCCGAACGGCAATCCAGCGAGATCGATCGTTGTTGGTTCGTCAGTTTCGAGCAGGCGGTCGACCGCGTGCAGGACCTCGTTGAGCAGCGGGGCCACGTTGCCGTAGAAGGGCGTAGTCCTGGCTTCTTCGGGGCCCGTCACGCGCTTGCGTCCGGTTGTGCCTCATTGCGCCAGGTGCGCACGAGATCGTTGGCGAGTCCTACAGCTTCGGGAACCGCTGCGGCGACCGGCGCGGTCGGTTTGGTACCCCAGTCCATGTCAGCTGGCTCGATGCCGATCAGAGCACGACGATGCGGCAGTTCGTCCCGCAGGCGCAGCGCATCCATGAGGTCGGACAGGCCGACTTCGTGAACACTGCCTTTTTGCCGGCGCAGGTGCGCGTCCATGTCCTCATTGAGCAGGACCGTGACGGAGCCTGGAGGCTTACCGAGTTTCATCGCATCGAGGGCGACGAGGCCGTCGAGACCGGCCAGGCGATCGAGGAGTGCGAGACCCACCGTGCCGCCGTCGATACAGTCGACCGTATCGTCGTTGTTGCTTTCGGCAAATCGCTCGAGCGTATGGATACCGGCGCCGTCATCCGTGAGCAGGCTGTTCCCGATTCCAACGACGGCGATGGATTTCGCGTTGCTGGTCATGTACGTTCTCTTTATTAGCAAACCCTAATAAAGGAATCGGGTGATTAATATGCCGGTTAATACGGATACACCTGAAACTTCTATATGACAATACGCAGTTTCACCAAGTCGTTACTAATTGTTTTTATTGGGATTATTGCCTTGCCTGACGCCCGGGCTGCCGATTCGTGCCCAGCCGGGCCCGGAGTTGCTCTGCAAATCCTCGGTTCTGGCGGTCCCATCGCCGACGACGGCCGCGCATCGAGTGGCTTTCTGGTCTGGGTCGACGGCGAATCCAGGGTCCTGATCGACGCGGGCGGCGGGACGTTTTTGCGTTTTGGCGAAGCCAGCGCGCGGTTTATCGATCTCGATTTCGTCGGCTTGAGTCACTATCACACCGATCACTCGGCAGACTTTCCCGCGCTGATCAAGTCCGGCAACTTCTCGGCCCGCAAGCGCTCGCTGCGGGTCGCAGGGCCCGACGGCGAACGCATGTTCCCGGGCCTCGATGGCTTTCTGAAGTCGCTGTTCGACAGCGAGGCGGGCGCCTACGGTTACCTGTCGTCGTTCCTCGATGGCACATCGGGCACGCCGATGCTGACGCGCCGTGAGGTCGGTCGTGGCGAGGCCGTGATCGTCTACATGAGTGACGACCTCGTCATCGACGCCATGCGCGTGCCGCACGGCATCGTTCCCGCCGTCGCCTTTCGCGTAAAGGCGGGGGGCAAGACCATTGTTTTCGCGAGCGACCAGAACGGCAGTGATCCTGCGTTCGCGGAGTTCGCCAAGGGGGCCTCGATTCTCGTCATGCACATGGTTGTGCCCGAGGGGATCGAGGGCGTCGGCCGGCGTCTCCACGCTCCGCCCAGCGTCATCGGCGAAGTTGCCGCTGCGGCAAATCCCGACACACTCGTGCTGAGCCACTTTATGAGTCGAAGCCTGCGCGACCTCGACAGCAACGTTGCGCTAGTGAGCGAACGCTACGATGGAAAGGTCGTACTTGCTGAAGACCTGATGTGCGTCTTGCCGTGAGCGGCCCGAGTTATTTAGGCGTATCGACCGGTAACCCGGCCTCGTTCCAGGCGACGATGCCGCCATCCATCGAGCGTACGTTGCGGTATCCCATGTCGTCCATGGACTTCGTTGCGAGCGCAGAGCGGCCGCCTGTGCCGCAATAGAGCACCATATCGACACCAGCCGGGTCCGCCGTGATGCCGATGTGCTCGAGCGTCTTGAGAATCTGAAATTCGAGCATGCCACGCGGCACGTGAATTGCCCCTGGAATATGCCCGCGCGCGTACTCATCCGGTTCTCGAATGTCGATCAGGATCGTGTCCGAGCTGAGTATGTCTTTGACCTCGGACACGGTGCATTCCTTGATCGTGGCTTTCGCCTTGGCGACGAAATCGGCGGGTGAAACGAGCATTGCTTTACTCCGTAGACGAGTAGGGGTTGGGCGGCATCAATGCCGCCGGAATCGCGGCCCGACGGCGAGCCGCGTCGGGTGGGTAGTTGTCCGCAAGATAGGCAATGATGCGGCTCTCCGTGGTCTCATCGAACTGCCAGAGGTTCTGCTTGGCCTGCATCCAGCGAATCATGGTCAACCACTGCTGCGCCGTGCCGCGCTGTTGTGTGATCAGTTTGGCCGAGTGACAGGGCGTGCAGTTGGCGCGCACGATCTCCCAGTGTTCTGCCATGATCAGGCCCGTTAACGGATCCAGCGCGGGCTCCGCAGCCGCGACCTCAGGCTTGTTTTCTGTTGGCGTTTGCACGGGCGGAGCAGGTTCCTCGTTCGAACAGGCACCGAGGAGCCAAATCGTTGCCAGCGCAGCGATGATGAGATGCGTTCTTGTCATCAGACTGCCTGGACCGCAATCCTGTGGCAGGCGTTGTTCAAATAGCCTTTAGGGTTCCAGCCGGGCAGCACCATCGGTTGCGCGCGTCCTGTGTCGTCGGTCGCCCGTGCCCAGACTTCGTAATAGCCAGTTTCGGGAAACTCGACAGCGGCCTGCCAATGCTGCCAGGCGAAGCGATTGACCGGTTTTTCGAGCGTGGCTTTCGTCCACGTTGCGCCAAAGTCAATCGACACATGGACTTCTTTGACCTCGCGATCGCCAGCCCAGGCATGTCCACGCACGGCGAGGCTCGTCGCAACGTCATGCTCGACGCCGGATTGCGGGAAGGTCACGAGCGATTTCACGGGCATCGACTCGATGATGCACATTTCCTCGTCGGGCACTACGGTGCCCGGCGCAACAGGTTCGCAAGGGACGCGGTACGACGTGCCCGTCATCTTGGGACCGTCGTGCACCTGGTTGCGAACGACAATCTTGCGCAGCCATTTGCCGGCGACGGATCCCGGCCAACCTGCGATAACAAGCCGCAGCGGGTAGCCGTTCATATGCGGAATGTCTTCGCCGTTCATGGCCCACGCGATCAGCGACTCGTCCTCGAGCGCCTTGTCGAGCGGTACGCCACGTGAGATTGGCACTTTGTTCGGGTCACCACTGACGTGCGTGTCCGCGCCGTAATAGGCAACGTACACGGCGTCGTCTCTGATACCGACATGTTCGAGAACGTCGCGCAGGCGCACGCCGGTCCACTGCGGGCAGCCAATAGCGCCTGTGGTCCACTGGTTGCCAGAAGCGGGCGGCACAAACTCGCTGCGACCATTGCCGCCGCACTCGAGCTGGAGCTGGTAGGTATGGTGTTCGAATTTCGCCTTAAGGTCGGCGACCGATATCGTCACCTCCTGCTCGACCGACTCACCGCCAATGGTGAGTTCCCAGGGATCAACCTCGATATTGTCGGCAACCGGGGGCACGCCGTTGTTCCGCACGAACAGCCGTTTGGCCGGCGTAATACGATCGTCAAGAAGGTGAGCAGGCGTTTCCGCGTTGACGGGCCGATCGTTGAGTACGACCAGTCCTTCCTTGCCGGGAATCGTGAAGGGCGTATCGCTCTGTGCGAGCGCCGCGGGGATCAGTCCGCCCGGCATCAGGTGGGCGAACGGGATCGAGGCGCCGACCGCAGCCGACATCGCTACGAGCCCGCTACCTTTCAGAAAACCGCGTCGCGTTACTGGATCCGTCTGTCGTCCCCAGACCGCCTCATCGGCCGCGACGGGGTCGTTTTCATAGAGTTCGTGAATTCCGCGTTTCTTGTCTGTCATACGGCTAACCTGGCGCGTGGCCAATCAGTAGAGCAATGAGATCAGTGCGATGCTGACGCCGCCGACGAGCAGAGCGGCGACGAGTCCGGCACCCAGTGGCTTGAGGCCGATGTCTGCGAGTCCCCTGATGCTCGTGCCGAGCCCGACCGCTGCCATCGCTACACCGAGGCAGAGCTCGGCGGCTTCCTTCGTGTGACCGACGATCGTCTGCCATAGAGCGGGATCGAGTACGCCGAACGGCTGCTCACCCATGTCACCAACGGTGCGCAGCAAACTCATCAGCGCGAAGCCGATGACGAACAACGGGATCATCGTGTACCAGGCTGGCGCCTCGGTGCCATCCGAGTGGTTACGGTGATAAACGATGCTCATCAGCGGGATCACGAGGAGCATGCCGAGGTTACGGACGAGCTTGGTCACGGTTGCGACATCGAGTGCCTGCGGTTCGTTGTAATACTGCTGGTAGACGAGACCCGCACCGGCAACCTGCGCGGTTTCGTGCACCGACGTGCCGAGGAACAGGCCGCTCTTGAACGCATCGCCGTCAAAAATGAAGTGTCCCGCGAACGGATACAGCAGCATCGCAATGACACCGAACAATGTGATGCACGCAACCGCGTAGGCCACCTCGTTATCCTTGGCCGCGATGGTCGGTGCCGTGGCAACGATCGCGGTGGCACCGCAGATACTGGTACCGACGGCAATCAGCGTGCCGAGTTTCCCGGACAAGCCAAGTCGTCTTGCAAGAAACGTGACGACGATGAGCGCCGCGGCGACAGCGCCAATGATCACAGGCAATGCCTGCAGTCCGATGGCACCGGCCTGGCCAAGGCTCAGGCGAATGCCGAGCAGCACGATGCCGAGGCGCAGCACGCGAACGAGGCCGAAACGGATGCCATCCTGCATGATGTTCGGCAGCGTGAATGTGTTGCGAATGATGATGCCGAGAATAATCGCCATCATGATTGCGCTGACCGGGCTCTTCGGCAGACCCATCAGGTCCTTGCCGATGAACTCGGACAGGAATTGCCCGGCAAACGCCAGGACGAGTGCGAGTAGCAGTCCAGGTAAGACGTTCATGATATTGCCCAGAGCCCCAAATCCCGGAGCAAGATAAAGGGCGTGGAGATGGTCATCTGCACGCCCTTGGGTGGTTCTACGCGGTGTGTTTGATCAGGAATCGATAAACGCCGTCATCTTCCGAGTGTTCGACAAGTTCGTTTCCTGTCTGGCGGCAAAAAGCCTCGAAATCGGCAACGGAACCCGGGTCGGTTGCGAGGATCTCGAGCGTCCCGTCAGCCGGCACTTCCTTGAGCGCCTTGCGGGCCTTGAGAATCGGCAGCGGGCAGTTGAGGCCCTTCGCGTCGAGTGTATGGTCAGCCATGGGTTGTCTCCGTTAGATAAAGAGGTTGATGTCGGCTTGCGTTGCGACTTCGATGTAGGTTGCCGCGCCGCCGAGCTCAGGACCTTCGATCATATCGTCGAGCGTATACTCGAACAGGTCCATCGTCATCTGGCAGGCGATCAGGCGAACCTCAGCCTCGACGGCCAGTTCGCGCAGGTCCTCGATCGAGGCAACGCCTTTCTTGTTCATGAGATTTTTCATCATCTTGGTGCAGGCCGCATCAACGCCCGGAATCGCGGTCAGGATGTTTGGCAGACCCATATGGCCGCCCATCATCGGCATCTTCATTGCCGGGTTGCCGGCCGCGGTGAGCTGCAGGTCAAGCTTCTTCAGGAGTAGCGGCAGACCATAGAACGTGAAGAACATGGTCACAGGCACACCCATGGCTGCAGCCGTCGTCGCAAGGATGAACGGCGGGTAGGCCCAGTCGAGAGACCCCTTGGTCACGATGATTGACATGCTTTTTTCTTCAGCAGACATGGCTTGGTTCCTCTTCTCTACAGGGGTTCAGACAAAGTCATATTAGACTATCAGAATTGTCTTTATTAGTGAAATGTAATATTGTCAATTGATGCGCTCTCTCGATCCAATCTACATCGGTAGCGAGATTTTCCGGCGGCCGGCCTTTGGCGCCAATCACCCGCTCAGCATCATGCGGCA
>JAAUXY010124765.1_pt1 | contig 11175 bp, 11 predicted proteins | sample 7278121 | NCBI WGS metagenome assembly JAAUXY01 (sample SAMN14350117, study PRJNA611818) | marine sediment metagenome | isolation source: surface marine sediment (1.8m) | place: French Polynesia: Moorea | collected 2018-08
ATACATATTCGTACTCCCGGCCGCTTTTTGGATCTCGCAGTGTCAGTTTCTGATCATGGATATCGTTCATTGTCAATTTCAGTACCTCTCCGATGCGCATACCTCCCCTGGCCATCAATTCCAGCATCAGAGGGTTTCGAGGTTGGATGGTGCGAAAAATAACCTCATCGATGGTCTCTTTTTCGATGATGTTCCAGTGGGTGATTTTCGGGGCTTTAAACAGCTTTTTCATCATCGGAACAGCACAGGGGTTTTCAAAGCTCTCATCCAGGTTGGATTTAATGAAGTTGAAAAATGATGAAAGATGCGAGTAGCGGGTTTTTTTTGTCTGCGGTTTTCGGCCTGCTGTCAGGTGGTTCAAAAATGCCAAAACTTCATCAGTGGTAATTTCACTAAAGGGTCTATGACCAAAATCTTTGCAAAACTTTAAAATAATTGCTTCATAGGAGCGAACAGTATTTTTTTTTGGAATTGACCCGATGATACTCTAAACAACATCTGCCTGCTTTTGAAAAATTCATGACATACCTCCTTTTGAGTTTAGGTTAATAAAATACCCCAGTCTGCATTTGAAATTAGGATAACCACAAGATATATGCAACACGGTTGGATCAAAGAAAAGCTTCACTCTGGGAGGTCATCGCATAGTTGGGTTGCCGGCAAATAGGTTGATATCTGCATTCACCAGTTGAAAACTGAATTGATGATATCACAGGCTTTTGGCCTTGATTGAATGATAGGCATTTGATATTAATTCATATAATTATAGGTAAACATAGTCTCATACATGTAGTTTGGAAAAATTTGCGATACTGGCATGAAAGCACAAAGTTTAAGAATTAAATTTTTCGGTAATCAAGATAACAAATAACAAAGATTTTCTCTTTGGGATATATCGAGATATTTTCAATTCTGAAAACAAAAGGCGGACCACAACATATTGTGTCCGCTTTTTTTTAGCTGAAATCGGTGAAGTAAGGGTTAGGATAAGAAATCTAAAAAATCTTGCTGCAGTAAGAAGGATAGCATAATAGCCGACATCTACAATCTATCCAAAGTGTGGGTTGTGACCTCCAACATACAATCTTTGAAAATAACCTAAACGGTGGCTTTTTAGACTTGTAGCGTTTCAAAGGAAAGTGGACAGATTTAGGATATAAGATATAGTCGGATTTAGGTCATAATCATGGGAATCTGAAGGGAGGAACAGATGAAGCCGGCAATCACGCAGCCCATTCATATTATGAATCATAAAGCTGCATCCAATTAGGAAGGGGGAATATCATTACCCATTTTTTGACTCGAGGGAGATTAAAGATTCGTTCTTTAGTTTTTAAGTAAATTTGAGTCGGATTTGGCTATCTATCCGTAATAATTTAAAACAAGCAAAAAAATGTTAGCCTTGTCCGATCCTAATTACCGGCTTTCGCATTTGTCAAAATATTCCTCAAGATAACAGACTTCACTTTTTTTATAATTTAAGAACAAAGGCTGTATATTGCATTTTTCCAGGGCTCGAAGATGCATAGTAGATCCAAAAATCAATGCCATATTGGTCAATGGATCTGGGTGCAAATCAGTGACTATTGGGTGGTCAATCATTTTAAATCCTAAGCTTTGGAAAAATTTGGCTCCGGCCTGGCCTTGAGCGGTTATGATGGTAGCTACAATTTGATCTTTTTCAAATGACTGCATAAGCGCCAGCATCATTATTTTACCCACACTTCCAGTCCAAGGTAGTCCTTTGTAGTTAAAAATTTTACCTCGGTATTTCGGCAGTACAGCAAGTGCATTTAGCGTGCACATATTTGCTAACATATTATTCACTATATCATTTGCGAGATGTCTGTCAAATAAGGATTTGTGAGGAAAACCTTTTCGCAGAGCGATGCCGCGTAATATGCCAATAGGTATTTGATCTTCATTCAACGCTATTAAAAATCGTCCTATAGCATCATATTGATCCACTTTTGCTTTGTTAGGCTCAGTATCACTCGTCAATGCCTCCCACCCACATTCAGTTACAAATATCTTATATTTCAACTTTCGATATGCTTCATAAAGCACTGAATTCTCACTTTTTTTGAAGTATTCTAATGATATTAAATTTGAAATCATTACTTTTCAGAATTAAACAATGTAAATTAATAATTATAGCTATTCAAATTGATTCTATGCCTTGAATAGTATTTCTTTAGTACTGTAACTACAGACAATGAGTCGCTTTGTTTGATCATATTCTGTGAATAATTGCAATAATCATAGATCTAATTAAATTATAGCTATAATATTTCTTCTCAGCAGCATTTCAGTATTTCCTACAATTAATTCCTCTTCATCGTAACCCTTTTGAATATCTGGATGCACAATTTTTCCGACCAGATTTTGAGTGGAGGGATCTTTGGTAAAGTTAATTTCATACATAAAACCACGTATGTCGACTGTAATATCTCCTACTATTGTTTTAATTGATATTGATTGGGGAGGTTGAACGAATTTCATAAGAACTCCCTTATCTCTTTGATCATTACCATAGACCTTAATCGGCAGTTTTGCTCCATGCGGCATCTCTAATATTGCCCAACCATTAAATGCTCCGGTTTCGATATTTTCAATTGTATAATATAATTCTCCATCAATATGTAGGCCTTCAGCAAGTTTGTAGGCAAAATATTCTCCAACCTTTTCTTTGTACCTGTTTAGATTGTCTCGGTATCTTTCACTTCCAGATGAACTACTACCATTTTCATCATCACTTTCAGATAAACTACTACCATTTTCATCATCATCCCTGATGAAATCACGAATAAATGGCCTTAAAGATTTGTCTTGACGTTCTAACCAATCCGAAGCAAGAGATCTTGAATAAGAAATCTTCCATTCATATGCTTTTGTAAGGGTACAATCTTCTCCTAATCCTGGACGTTCAGTCCATGCTTCGGTCTTAAAGTTACCGCTTCCAGTTTCAATTGTCTTGATTTGCTGTTTAAGCTTTTCCTTTAAGGTGTTATAGGCCTCCAATGGGCTCGTCCCCGTGCTCTGAAATACATCTTTTATGGATATAACATCCAACCCTGAAACATCAAATGGTATATCGTTTGTATCTTCAGAAATCAGGATATAGGGTCGTGCAACTGAGTGCCTTAATGCCAATTCATAGAATACATTAGGATTGCTTTCTGTCAAATCGGCAATGACAAGATCCGCCTCATATATGTCTTTTATCACTCTTTTTGTAATATCTCCAGGCTTCGCATCGTCGATACTTCTAAATGCATCGTAGCCCATATCTTGAGTAATAGGCCGAATCAAATTATTAAACACATCATCTGACCGTTCGCGTTCCGTGGAACCTTCTTCTCCGAATGGACAAATAACTATACATTTTTTTGGCATAGTTTTTCCCCCCTCCCTAAAAGATGGCCAAAAAGTTTATAATCTATTCAGTCTCTATGGCTTAGTTCCAGCAACCACAACCACATTACCGGAAGCGAAAAACGAATTCTTTTTGTCTGCCTCTTCCAATTCATTCAAATAATCATTAAGTTCTGAGCTTGTTACAGTCCCGGATTCGAGCAATTTATGCTGAAAAGAATTCAGAGAAAAGCTGGTTCTGTAAAAAGCATAAAAATCGGTCCAGATGACAGGATGTACCTCTAAAACAATATCTAATAAATTACCTGCTCTCATCATATGATAAAGCTGCCGCCCGATATACCCGTTTTGATAAATTGTTGGGCGAAACAAGGCAATCTTTCGCTCAATCTCAAAATTGCTTGAATCGACAGAAAGAGTACCCCAATCTGTATCAGCGATCACTAAGCGACCAGCTTGTTTGATCACTCGAATGAGTTCGTTAAAAACAATATCGCAGTTCTCGACATGCTGCAAAAGTCTTTCACACCTGCAGGCATCAAAGGAGTTTGAAGCGAAAGGGATTGCAAGCGCATCGGCTTTTACATAAACGATGCTATTATCCTCGTTTAGACTTGTGTTTTGCTTCATAGCTTCACAAATCATGTCATCATCATAATCAAGACCTACTGAAATTCCATTCGCCCCAACTATTTGTGAAGCAGCAAAGATATCTGACCCAAGGCCACTGCCAACATCAATAACTCTATCGCCGGGGATTAAGTCAAGAAGTTGATTGACTCTTTTTTTTATAGAACTTGTTATAGCATCGATTTCCTGCAAACTACTGGGTTCTACATATCCTGGATTGTTAACTGGATTTTTCATCCTAAGTCAAAAAATATAAATATACTTAAATCCAAAAACTTATTCAATTAATTCAGAACTAAAAAACTCAGGGATCGGGATATTTTTACCCGAGCACCTCATTTTTTATTCACCAAGTTGATTGGTTGTCTTCGTAAGCTTCGGGTTGATGCATTTGAACTGCCAGTCCCATTACAGCAAACAGCCAACGGTTGCTATCATTTGCTCATGTCCAACAACGGTTCAGATCAAAGTTGTCTTTGACAATTCCTTGTATTAGCTCAACCCGGTAATCTCGTTCTTTGCAAATGTGTTTGTGCCACGGCTGATGCATGTCCGCGATCATCTGGCGGCTCCTCTGGTTCTTGTTCATGTGCTCAAGGCAGCAGGTCACTAACTTTATTTTATGTTGTCAACCAAACTCACGAAAAAGATCGTAGTCGTCGGACTTGGGGTCTATGGCAGTGGAGTCGATCAGACCTTTATATGGTGCGCTCTCCAGCCATAAGCGCTTGGTTTCGTTGGCGCTGTTTTTCATCCACAAAAAGCGCCCTGAGAAAGGCACCTTTTGAGTGGCCAGACAGAAGCTGCCTTGGCTGTATGCCCAACCAACAGCGATGGATTTACACCAGGTGGCCTTCTTGTCGATGCCGAGCAATTTCTTTTTGGGATGCTCACTTTATCTTTTTGTTTCTGAGGTCTATTTGTGTAGTTTCACATGGCAGTGGGAATCGAGAATCAACTGCCCAAATTGCTGGATACAAGTGTTGCTTTCGGCGTAGAGAGTGATTAAGAATTGAGATCTCAATACAACATAGTCAAAAAATGAAAAACCCCCTTTCTTTATAGCAATTAATGGAGCTTTAGATGCTTTAAAGCATTCTTATCACCTTAGGTCAGAAAATGGGGGGATGATATAAATTCAACGATTTTTTATTTAACAATAGTTCTATATAAAAAAACGATTTTTAGTGTCAAGAAAAAAAAGAAAAATCACATGAAAACAAAATGTTACAATGAAGCAATATTATTTTTTATAATGTATTTAGAAAAATTGAGATAATTTTCAATTGCTAAATCTCTGCTTAAATAAAAATGGATCAGAGATATGCAATTGATATTCGAATATGCAGCCAAGACTTTTCAAAAAGTAGATTAATGTCGCTTGAACTAGCTTTGATTTTATTAACTTTTTGATTTCATTTGTATTTTTATAAACGGATTCAGCAACTTACTGCAATCCATTTTCATAATATTCTAAAATATATGGTCACCGCCCTCGACAAGAATTTGATTTCTCATATTCATCATTATTAATCCATTCAAAAATATTGAGTTTCAAATTGCGTAATCCGGTGATCGCGACCACCGAGTCCGCAGGAAGCCGACCGGTGATTCCGAAGGATGGTGACCGCAGATTCCGGACGATGGCGACCACCCGTCGGAGCGAAGCGACGCTGGTATATAATGCATCTCAGATTAATGTTTTTGAGTCAAATCCGATTTCTTTTTTCTCATAGATTCTCCTTTTAAGTTTATTCGATATGCATTGTGAACCAGGCGGTCCAGGATAGCATCGGCCAGGGTTTGATCAGCGATAATTTCATGCCAGTGTTTTGTGGGCAGCTGACTGGTGACAAGCGTTGATCGCAAACCGTGTCGATCTTCGAGGATTTCCAGCAGGTCATAACTTTGCTCTTTGACAAGCTTTTTAAGTCCCCAGTCATCAAGGAGCAGCAAGCGGGTTTTAGCAAGGCTTTTGAGGATGTTGGTGTATCTGCCATCGGCCTTTGCAATTGAGAGCTCCTGCAAGAGTCTGGAGGTTCGAAAGTAAAGCGTTGTGTAGCCTTGCTGACAGGCTTTGTGCGCCAGGGCACAGGCCAGATAGGTCTTACCGACTCCGGTGGGGCCAATGATCAATACATTGTGAGCTTCTTTGATCCACTGACAGTCGGCCAGCTGCATGAACAGGGATTTGTCCAGTCCGCGCTTATGGCGGAAGTTGACATCTTCCACACAGGCCTGCTGGCGTAATTTGGCTTTTCTCAGCCGGGTTTTAAAGCGACGGTTTTCGCGTTCGGTCATCTCGCGGTCCACTAACAGGCCAAAGCGTTGATCAAATCCGAGCTGATCGATATCGGGCATCTGGTTTTGTTCTTCAAACGCCGCGAGCATGCCGAAGAAGCGCAGGGTTTGCAGTTTGTCAAAAATGGGGTTTACAAGCATCACTTATCCTCCTTTCAATGATAATATCGAGCACCGCGGATATTGCCATGTTCCACCGAGGTATCGTTATCGGGTTGATCGGGCAACGGTTTTTGATCCAGGTTGTGTTTGAGGATGGACTCGACACTGCGGTAGCTGGTGCCGCCGATGGCCAGCGCCCGGCGGCATGCAGCTTCCAGGCGTGCATCGCCAAAGTCTTTGGCCAGCCGCAAGATGCCCAGACAGCTTCTAAAGCCCTGCTGAGGATGGCGGCGGCTGTTTAAAATGCGCTCAATCATCCGGGCGGTATGGGGTCCGATCTTTGCCGCCCAGCGGATAAAGCGATCCGGAGTCCACTGGGCCCATTTTTGGTGTGATTTGGGCATGTGTTCTTTAATTGTGCTGTGGCGGGCTTTGTGATGGCTGCGGATGTGGCTGGCCACCCGTTTACCCTTGTAGAAGCATTCAACGGTGGTGTCTGTGATACGCACATCAATCCTTTTTTTGATCAGCGTGTGCGGCACACTGTAATAGTGGCGGGCGACTTCGATATGATAATCGACATTGACGGTGGCTTTTTTCCATTCCGCATATTGATAGGCTTGAGCCGGCAGTGGTTTGAGCGCCGGGCGATCGATGCTTTCGAACATGGATTTACGGCTGCCAGGCAGTTTTTGGAACGGCTTGGAGTTAAGTTCAGGCAGCAGATCAGCAATGGCCCGATTCAATTGCGGCAGACTGAAGAACTGGCGGTCTCTGAGCCGTGCCAGGATCCAGCGTTCGACGATCTGAACCCCGACTTCCACCTTGGCTTTGTCTTTGGGGCGGCGCACCCGGGTGGGGATCACCACGGTGCCGTAATGGTTGGCCATATCCAGGTAGGTTGGATTGATATTTGGCTCATAAAAACAGGCTTTGCTCACTCCGGCCTTGAGGTTATCGGGAACCACCACCTGGGCAACGCCGCCAAAGTAATTAAATGCACGGCTATGGGAAGCAATCCAGTCGGGCAGCGTTTGGGTCCAGGTAGCCTCCGCATAAGTATAGTTTGAAGCGCCAAGGACTGCCACAAAGATTTGGGCCCGACGCATTTTGGCCGATTGCATATCAAAGACAGCAACCGTCATACCGGCATAATCAACAAACATTTTTTCACCGCCACGATGCTCCTGGCGCATGACCGGATCAAGTTGTTTTACCCATTGACGGTACAGGTGACAAAACTGGCTGGTTTGGTATCCGTTGGGGTGAAGTTCCTTGTACTCCTGCCAAAGCAGCATGAGGGTGACGCCTTTGCGGCGTAATTCCCGGTGAATATAGGCCCAATCGGGCTGTGGCCGGCGATGCGGAGAGCCAATCTGTGGACGGGGAAACAGCAGTTGCTCTAACTGATTATCGTCAATTTCCTCGGGCAGAGGCCAGCTCAGTGAGGCCTGGCGGAAGCGGCGCAAGTATTCGCTGACTGTGCTGTGGGCAATCGAACAACTTTGAGCGATCTGACGTTTGCTGAGCTGATGGTCAAATTTGAGCCGCAAGACTTCTTTGATTTTACGCATGGTTAATCTCCTGGTTGGCATATGTACCTCCTGAAGTTGCACAATGGGTTCAGAGGTACATCTTAGCCGGTAAAAATCAGGTTAACCAGCACCGTATACGGCTCCTAAATATTGATTATATTCAGACGGCTTCGTCTGTTTAGGGTGGTCGCGATCAGCCGGAATGGCTGGTCGGCATCGATCGGAATCGGTGGTCGCGATCAATCGGAAATGGTGGTCGGCATCAGCCGGAATATGCATCAAATTGTAACCTACATTTTTTTACATTAGTTGGGATTGTATCATACGTGCCTTCTCCTCGAATTATGGAAATGTGGAGATTGCATAATAAAATATACACAGCTTATAATTTTTAGAGGTAGCGAGCCACCACAATATATTGTGGTAGCGCATACTGGTCTGAAAAAAGGGGATATGGGTTGTATATCGCAATTAATTCAAAGCGCTCAAATTTCCCGTTTATACAGCCATTTCTTCAATAAATGATAGTTTTGCTAACTGCTGTATCACAGGCTTTTGTGGAGTCATAAAAGTTGTGGGTTCTCCAACTGAGTTGTAATCGTAGGTTTTTAACATAGGACAAATTTGCGAGTCACGGCGGCATTGGGATATCATCATTTTTCTGCATCATCCTGAATTTGTAATATCAAGATGAATCCAATTATTTCAATCCTGGAATCAAGCCATTTGCTGAAAAGTCTTGTCCGCTTTACTAATTTGACAATATAGTGATATACAGAATATACATTCAATGGAAATGACCTGAAAAGTGGTTGTAATTCAACTTTTGCAAAATATGATATGCAGAATATATCTTTTATTTTGCATATTTTCAGCGGATTAAACATAGTCTCAATATATCAGTCACTCTCTAAAGGTTGATCTTATTACGAGAACTTACAGCAATTTTTGTTGAATTTTAACAATTCGCGGTTAGTTAACATATTATAATACCTACATTCTGTATGGATTCATTTCCATTTTCAAACCTGGATCTTGATTAATTTCCAATTATGTTTCAGTTTTTACCTAAATTTATGAAATTAGCTTCATGTTTATTTGTAGTTTTATATACATTAAAAAGTTAACATATTGTAAATATATAGATTTTCTACTTCAATTTATTGGAATATATTTTGCACACTAAATAATTTATAAATTTGTAAGACATTAAAAATCTTAGTATATCATCCTTTTTTTCAGTAAGTTCAAATTAACCCTCAGGGAATTAGAGAAAAACTACATTTCATATAATTAATCCCCCGCCATTATACTACCCTAACGTTCTAAATTTGGTACGTTGCACAGATTTTACTGCAACGAAGTTTCTATTTGTGTTTTTGGTAGAGGCTTCGTTTAATCTTATTTCAGGATAGAACAAAAAATTGATAATATCTAATAAATTTTTTGGAATAATCCTATGCAAAGAGGTAGTATTATGAAGAAAAAACAACAAAAACATGCAGAGAATATTCGCCCTGAAAATGATACTTCTTTGATTGAGGAAGAGAAGGTTCTAACTCTTACAAAGACTGCCGCCAAGCGGAATTTAGATCAAACAATCAGATCTCCTGACCAATATGTAAGCTGGTACCATCACAACACGAAGAACATAGACAAATACCTTACACTATGCCCCCATTGTAAGAAACCAACGCTATCAGCATTTAATAGAGCTGTTATTGACAGCGCAATCGATTATCTTAATGGTAAACGCATGTTCAGGCAGTATTCAACGGGTAAGGGAAATGCCTTTTCACCTATTATTTTTCTATTTGTAATCGGTACTGTAATTTACTTTTTATTAAATTATATTTAACCTCTCAATTGTGTGGGTTTAATCGAAAAATTCCAAGGTATTTTTTTACTATATTAGAAACATTTTTTTGACATATTCTCCCTGGAAATTAGTGCAAATCGTGATTTTATGTCACTCTGCTTCAACACGAATCAAACAATAAATGAGCAATCATGGATGCAGTAGCGATGACTGTTATAGCTCCTTATTTGGTTGTTAGCTGTGTAATCGCCATTGGTTTAGTCCTATCGCTTTTAATGAAATTTTTAGAGATAATTTTAAATTAAAGAGGACTTGCCAAATGACTATATTAGCTTTCGGCCCGAAGTGTCCAAATTGTAAATATATTAAAAGGATAAGAATCAAACGCAGAGCCTGGATGAGATTAATACCATGGACAAAATATTATCATTGTGGTTGGTGCGGCAGTAGTTTTTTTACAATCTTAAATGGAATTGCGGGAATTTTATATTGAACAACTATCTACACCATTCAAAAGCCTTTGATACCTCCAACATATTCACCATGATAACTGCCCTCAATGCCCATGGTATTGTCCTTGGATGGTCTCACAAGGGGACCACCCTAAAACATCTAAGTTTGCGGTAAATCAAAATGGAAGCAGGCGATAAAAATCTTGCTAAACTAAAAAATGATTACCTGAAGATAGTCTTGAAAATTTCGAAATTTCGAAATGAAGGAAAGGAGCCACCTTTTGAACTTATTATTCAAGCCCAAGAAATTGGCCGTATTGCCAATGTTTCAGAATACCAAATAGACAAACTTTTATTCGGTTAGGTTATTCAGTATTCAGAATGATAAAAATACTCCACATTACAATTGTTATTTGGGTCATAATCTTGATCGTTTACTTGTTTTTAAGGGCGTTAAAAATATTTTTCTCAAAATGAAAAGAGAATTGGCCACCCGACTTCCATTAGCAATGTCCTTTCTTTAAAGTTTCTAATAAAATAATCCGAAAATGAATGGACCTCCGCGATCCTTGTTTTTTTGATTTTCATAATCCAATCAGCTGGAGGAGGAAAAATGAGAGCGATTCGGAAAAATGCAAAACCGGCAAGTGTCTTTTTAACAATTTTGATGTTTATTATTGCAGTTCCTTTTGACTCAGTTTTAGAGGATATGGTTGGAACAGAAGCCACGCTGGATTTAGCGCGCGCACAGAAAGCGCGTGATGAGATCAAAAAGCTACTTTTGCGCGAAGATGTGCAAAACGCTTTAATAGCTCAGGGTATTGATTCTCTTGAGGCAAAGGCACACATTGACAGTCTCACTGATGCTGAGATCGCACGGATCGCGGATCAGATAGACAACATACCAGCAAGAAATAGTCCAATGCTTTTTGTTGCCATATTACCTTCTATTCTTTGTTGG
>JAAUXY010102788.1_pt1 | contig 11168 bp, 6 predicted proteins | sample 7278121 | NCBI WGS metagenome assembly JAAUXY01 (sample SAMN14350117, study PRJNA611818) | marine sediment metagenome | isolation source: surface marine sediment (1.8m) | place: French Polynesia: Moorea | collected 2018-08
AACCTCCTGCGCGAGCCATTGGAAAGCGGCGTTGCGATCATCAACCGCGCGAACTTCACGGTCAGCTATCCATGCCGTTTCCAGCTGATTGCGGCCATGAATCCCTGCCCGGCGGGCCTGAGCTGCCGGGAAAACAGCTGTCGCTGCGCACCCGGCGAGAAACAGCGTTATCAGAATCGCATTTCGGGCCCGCTACTCGATCGGATCGACGTGCACGTCAGCGTGCCGGAGCTGCCGCGCCGCCTGCTCGCGAGTCTCGGCAACGTTGCGCCGGACAGCACCGTGGCGAGCCTTCGCACGAGCGTTGCTGCCGCCCGCGAGCGCCAGCGCGCCCGGCAGGGTTGTCTCAACGTGCACGTATCCAGCGACCATCTGCGTCGCGAGATGCAGGCAGCCGATTTACCCGACGCGCTTCTCGAGCAGGCAATCAAACGGTTTGATCTCTCTGCGCGCAGCTACCAGAAGATCTGGCGTGTGGCGCGCAGCATCGCGGATCTGGAGGGCGCCGAGGCCATTGCATCGGCGCATTTCAAGGAGGCTTTGTCGTTTCGCGCCCTCGACTGGACGCATTGATGACGAGCTACTGAGCGTTGTCCAGGATGTAGGTGACCGCTGCCGCCAGCTCATCGTCCGAGCAGTTCATGCAGGTGCCTTTGGCCGGCATGGTGTTGATGCCATTGATGGTGCTGGCCATGAGGACGTCCATGCCTTTCTCGGCACGCTCACCCCAGGCCGCAACGTCACCGAAGAGCGGCGCTCCGCCCACGCCCGACATATGGCAGGCGAAGCAGAACTGATCGTACACCTGCTGACTGGAGAGCGGTCCGGAAGCCGCGGCAACTGCGACGGTGCCGCAGTCGTCACCCGCACGGCAGACGTTGCCGAACGGTTCCAGGCGGGCGCTGATTTCATCGTCCGTTCCTGGTGGAATTGCGCTGATGCCTATGCCTGCAAGAACACATACACATGCTAGAACAAGACTACGCTTCACTGGATATCTCCTGAACAAATCGGTTTTCAGCCGCTACGGAAAAACGGCGGCGCAAATTATAGCTTCAGCCGGCGGTGGCGTCGAACAGCTCGCGGCCGATCAGCATGCGGCGAATCTCGCTGGTGCCGGCGCCTATTTCATATAGCTTAGCATCCCTCAGCAGACGGCCCGTGGGATAGTCGTTGATATAGCCGTTGCCGCCGAGCGTCTGGATGGCCTCAAGCGCCATCTGTGTCGCCTGCTCTGCCGCATAGAGAATGCAGCCCGCGGCATCGAACCGGGTCGTCTGTCCCGCATCACATGCCCGCGCCACCGCATAGACGTATGATCGCGACGCGTTCATCTGCGTGTACATGTCCGCGACTTTGCCCTGAATGAGCTGAAAGGTGCCAATCGGTTCGCCAAACTGCTCGCGCTCGTGCACGTAGGGCATGACCACGTCCAGACAGTTACGCATGATGCCGAGCGGACCGCCGGCGAGCACCACGCGCTCGTAGTCGAGGCCGCTCATGAGGATCTTCACACCCTGCCCGACCTGGCCGAGAATCTGCGACTTCGGCACCCGGCAGTCCTCGAAAATGAGCTCCGCGGTATCCGAGCCGCGCATGCCCAGCTTGTCGAGCTTCACGCCGGTGCTGAAGCCGGCCATGTCTTTTTCGATGAGAAAGGCAGTAATGCCCTTGGAACCGGCTGCGGGATCCACCGTTGCGTAGACCACCAGCACATCTGCGCCGGGACCGTTGGTGATCCACATCTTGTTACCGTTCAGCACATAGTCGTCACCGTCTTCCACCGCGCGCAGCTTCAGGCTCACGACGTCCGAACCGGCGCCGGGCTCACTCATCGCCAGCGCGCCAAGATATTCACCCGTGACGAGCTTCGGCAGATAAGCCTGCTTCTGCTCATCCGTGCCGAAGCGGCGTATCTGATTCGTGCAGAGGTTGGAATGGGCGCCATAGGAGAGTCCCACCGAGGCAGACGCACGGGAGATTTCCTCCATGACGACGGTGTGCGCGAGATAACCCAGATCCACGCCACCGTACTGCTCTTCGACGGTCATGCCGTGCACGCCCATCTCGCCGAGCTTTTCCCACAGGTCACGCGGGAATTCGTTGTCGGTATCGATTGCCTCGGCCCGCGGCGCAATCTCAGCCGCTGCAAACTGCGCAACGCTGTCGCGCAGCATGTCCACGGTCTCGCCCAGACCAAAATCAAAATCCGGTAGGTTGCTCAAAGCCGTCCTTCCTGCTCATCCAGGGGTGGCATGATACCACCCGTTAGATCATGCAGCTTCGACCTCCGCGGGATCAAAGAGGCGCACCGGCTCCGGCGGCGTCGTGAATTCGGCCATGAGGCGCGCTTCTTCACGAAGCGCCTGCTCGAGATGACGCGCTTTGACGTGACCGTAGCCACGCACCTGCTGCGGACACTTCGCGAGAGCGACAGCAATGCTCAAGTTCGAAATGGTCAAGAGCGGCAGAATCTCGTCGATCATCGTCTCGAAGTGCTCAATGAGGAACTTCGCCTGCTTGCGTTCGCCAGTGTGGGCAAACGGATCGAGGGGCGTATTGCGTAAGCCCTTCATCGCGGCCAGCGTTTTGAATCCCCAGGTCATCCAGCGGCCGAAGCGGCGTTTTTTAGTACCGAGAAGCGGCGGTGCCAGCAGGTAATTGATCTTTGCGCCCGGCTCGAACTGCCCGGCGAGTTCCGCCTGGAAAGCGGGATTGGCATGCAGCCGCGCGACTTCGTATTCGTCTTTGACGGCCAGGAGCTGAGCATAGGTCACTGCAACCGCGCGCGTGAGCTGCTCGCTGCCGGGACGCAGCGCCTGCTCGACGTCCGCCACCTTTGCCAGCATCTCCCGGTAACGGGTCACCAGCCTCTCGCCGTCATACGCTTCGAGATGTCGGCTTCTGTGCTCGATGAGCGCAGGCAGACTCTCGGGTGCAGCCGCTTTTGCGGACAGATCCCGCGGCGCTTTGTCGTGCCGCGGCAGCGCGTCGATGTTCCAGGCGGCAATGCGGCCGAGGTGGAATGCGGTGAGGTTGCGCTCCACTGCCACGCCGTTGACCTCAATCGCAGCTTCGATGGCATCGAGCGCCAGGGGGATGCCGCCGAGCTGATAGGCATAGCCCAGCAGCATAACGTTGGCCTGCTGCGCATCTCCCAGTAGCGCCTCGATGTGGTCCTCGGCAGCAAAACTCTGTAGCTCACCGGCAAGCTTGTTGATGCGGCTGATGCGCTTACGCAGCTTCACATCATGGGACTGACTCAGCACGAAATCGGCGGTCGGGGTGACGTGAGAGTTGACCACCGCCTGAGTGGCATCGGAAAAGAGCTCCAACGCTTCGTCGCTTGCAGCGGAAACCAGATCACAGCCCACGAGCACGTCGGCGCTGGCGTCCGGGATGCGCGGGCTGTGCAGCTCGTCGCCGGCATCGGCAATGCGGACATGCGCAAAAACCGCGCCGCCCTTCTGCGCAAGCCCCGTCATGTCGAGGGTGCGTACCTGTTTACCTTCGATGCGCGCGGCCGCGGCCAGGAGCGCGCTCAAGGTCACAATGCCGGTACCGCCCACGCCGGTGATGAGCACGTTGGCGTGATCGCGCTTGAATGCCGGCAGCGGCGCTTTCTCACGCAGCGCCGCAACGTCGAGAGACTGGCCGGAAGCACGGCGCACGTCGCCCTGCACCTCAACAAAGGCGGGACAGAAGCCGGTCGCACAGCTCAGGTCTTTGTTGCAGTTGGTCTGGTTGATTTTGCGCTTGAGGCCGAACTCGGTTTCCACCGGCTCAACCGCAACGCAGTTGGACTGCAGGGAGCAATCGCCACATCCTTCGCAGACTGCTTCGTTGATGAAGAGCCGCGGCTTGTTGTCCTCGATCATGCCGCGCTTGCGGCGCCGGCGCAGTTCCGTCGCGCAGGTCTGCTGATAGACGATGACCGACACGCCCGTCTCTTCACGCAGCGTCTTCTGCACGTCGTCGAGATCCCCACGATGATCCAGGGTGACGCCGTTACCAACGAGCGCTGTATGCTGCGCTGGGTCGTCACTCACGATGGCAATCCGACGTACGCCTTCGGCCTGGACCTGCGCAACCAGGTCGGCAACGGTGAGCTCACCGTCCGTCGGTTGACCGCCGGTCATTGCCACCGCGTCGTTGAAGAGCACCTTGTAGGTGATGTTGACGCCGGCGGCCACCGCCTGGCGGATGGCCAGAATGCCCGAGTGGAAATAGGTACCGTCGCCGAGGTTGGCGAAGATGTGCTGCTCTTCGGTGAACGGCGCTTCACCCACCCAGGTGATGCCTTCGCCACCCATCTGCGTGCAGCTGTCGGTGGAGCGGTCCATCCATTGGACCATGTAGTGGCATCCAATACCTGCGGTGGCGCGGCTGCCATCCGGTACCCGCGTCGACGTGTTGTGCGGGCAACCCGCACAGAAAAGGGGTGTGCGCTCTTTCTTGGCCGGCGCATCAATGGTGCTCGTCACCGCTTCAGTTCGAGCCAGACGCTCGAGCACGGCGGGTGCTTGCAGATCCAGCAGATCCACCAGCACGCTGGTGATGTCGGTGACGTTGAGGAGTCCCGTCGACGGCAGCAGGAATGAGCCGTCGGGACGCGCTTTGCCGTAAACCGGCAGCCGGCGCGCCGCGCCGTATAGAATTTCTTTGATCTGAGGCTCGACGAAAGCACGCTTCTCTTCGACCACGAAGAGCTCATCGACGTTGGCGCTGAAGCGCTCGATCAGCTCCGGGTCCAGCGGCCAGGTCATGCCAAGCTTGAGGATTTCGATGCCGGCGTCACGGATGTCCGCGGTGCTGTGCAGGCCGAGCTGGGCGCAGGCCTCACGTACGTCACGATACGCCTTACCCGCGGTGATGATGCCGAGCCGGCTGCGTGATCCGGACGCGTTATGGCGTTCGGTGACCCAGCGGTTGAGGCCCGCGGCGCGGGCAAAGTCCAGCACCCGCGGCAGCTTGTCGGCGAGCAGGCGATGCTCCTGGGCAACCGGCGTGTCTTCGACACGAATATGTACCTCACCGGTTTCCGGCAGGTTCAGCTCAGGGAAACGTCCGTCCGCAACCTCAATGGTGGCAGCGCTGTCCATGTGATCGGCTATGGCCTTGAGACCCACCCACATGCCGCTGTGACGCGACATGGCCCAGCCGAGCACCGTAAAGTCATGCACGTCCTGGACGTCGCTTGGGAACAGTACCGGCACCATCATGTCCTGCAGCGCAAACTCGCTCTGCGTTGCCAGGCTCGAAGACTTCGCCGCCGGGTCGTCGCCGACCACCAGCACCACGCCGCCGTTGGCGGAGGTGCCCCAGGCGTTGGCGTGACGAATGGCATCGCAGCTGCGATCGAGTCCCGGCGCTTTGCCGTACCACATGCCGAACACGCCATCGACTTTAGCGCCGGCATGCAGCCCCACCTGCTGGCTGCCCCAGACCGCCGTGGCTGCCAGATCTTCGTTGACGCCCGGCTGAAACTCGACGCCCAGGGACTTCAGGCGTTCCGCCTGGCTCCAGAGCTCTTTGTCGAGGCCGCCGAGAGGAGAACCGCGATAACCGGAAACGAACCCGCCGCTGTTCAGGCCGGCCGCCTCGTCCAGGCGGGCGCGGGTCTGCAGAGCGCGAACCAGTGCCTGGATACCCGTGACGAGGGCAACACCGGACTCGACGGTGTATTTGTCATCCAGAGAAAATGCGTTCAGAGCGGCTTTTGCGGTCATAAATACTTCCTCCAATTGATCCTCATGCTAGCTGCCAGACGGTAGGATTCCGTTGCTTTATTGCCCTTTTAGTGGCCAAATTAGCGAATTCCTTCCGCGAACAGGGGTCTTTGTAGGATGAAATCTCTCGATACTTTCGACATCAAGATTCTTCGCGAGCTACAGCAGAACGCCGAGATTTCCATGCAGGACCTGGGCGAAAAGGTGGGGCTGTCACATACGCCCTGCTGGCGGCGGGTCAAGCGCCTGGAGCAGGACGGCGTCATCCGCAAACGCGTGACGCTGCTCGACGCCGAAAGCCTGCATCTGGCCGTCAACGTCTTCGTGAACGTCACGCTGAAAAACCACCAGGAAAACGGGCTGACACTCTTCGAGGAATCGGTGCAGGACGTGCCGGAGATTGTCGAGTGTTACACCGTCTCAGGTGACCGAGACTTCCTGCTGAGAGTGGTCGTTGCCGACGTCGGCGCCTACGAACATCTTTTGAAGCACGTGCTCATCAATCTGCCGGGCGTCGACAATCTGTCGAGCACGTTTGCGCTCCGGCAGGTGAAGTACACGACGGAGTATCCGCTGGGCGCGATGGGTTCTGACTGAACCGACTCAGCACGCTCAGCGCCGGTGCTCGGCAGCGAAAGCGACCATGCACTCCGGCGGACCCGCTCCCTGTAGCGTCGCGGGCAGCGGCATTACGGCTGTCTCTCAGAGCTCAACGAGCACGGCGCCTTCTTCCACGCGGTCTCCGGCCTTGCAGGCGACGCTCGTGACTTCACCGTCCTTGGGCGAGGTCACGCTGTGCTCCATCTTCATCGCCTCCACGACCGCCAGCACGTCGCCCTGCTTGACCTTGTCGCCCGCTTTGACGTTCACCGCAATCACCTGCCCGGGCATTGGCGCCACTACGCCACCCTGATTGAGGGCCAGCTTGCCGAAACGCGAAACATCGTCGGTGAGGTCGAGAAACCGCTCCGTGTGACCTTCGCACATGACATAGAGGGTGGTATCCGCACGCAGCACGCGCGCCGTGAGATTGTGCTCGCCGATGCGCGCGTTGAATTTGCCTCCGCCCAGTCGCTGCACCGCATCGAGGGCAAGCGTTGCGTCGCCAACCTGCACCGAGGTATCGCCAAGGTCGACACTGACCGGCTTTTTGCCCTGTGCAAGGTGGACACACCTGCGCGCCGGGACGTTCAGGCGCATGCCTTCCGCAGACGTCCAGGGTGTGCTGCCGACGTCCTGATCCAGGACAAACAAGGCAGCGAAAACCGCGCTCTGCTGTTTGAGCTGGGGCACAACCGCGTCGTGGACGTCTTCGGCAAGGCCGGTTGTATAGCTGCCCTCGACGAACGCATCCTGCTCCAGCACGCCACACAGATAGCCGAGATTGTGCTCAACGCCAGCCACCTCGGATGCAGCCAGCGCCTGACCCAGCCGCGCGATCGCCTGAGTGCGGTCCGCACCATGCGCAATGAGCTTTGCAAGCATCGGGTCGTAGTGCATGGTGACCTCGTCGCCGCTGCGGATACCCGTGTCGACGCGAATGTCTCCGCCAATCTCGAAGTGCTCGACACGTCCGGTTGAGGGCAGAAATTTTTTCGCTGGATTTTCTGCATAAAGCCGCGCCTCGATGGCGTGGCCTTCGAGGGTCACATCTTCCTGAGCGAGGGGCAGCGCTTCACCGGCTGCCACGTGGAGCTGCAGCTCAACGAGGTCGAGACCGGTGATGGCCTCGGTGACCGGGTGTTCCACCTGCAGGCGCGTGTTCATTTCCATGAAGAAGAATTCATCGCGTTCCGCAATGAACTCGACGGTACCTGCACCCACGTAACCGACGCCTTTGGCAGCCTGCACCGCGGTGGCGCCCAGGCGCTCGCGCATCTCCGGGGTCACCGTCGGTCCCGGCGCTTCTTCGATGACCTTCTGGTGGCGTCGCTGGACCGAGCAGTCGCGCTCGAAGAGATGCACGGCGTTGCCGTGGCTGTCCGCCATGAGCTGCACCTCGATGTGCTTGGGCGAGGTGAGGTAGCGCTCGAGGAGCACCTGGTCATCGCCAAAAGCCGCCAGCGCTTCACGCTTGGCGCCCGCCAGCTGATCGGCAAACGCCTCCGGCGCCTCCACCAGCCGCATGCCTTTGCCACCGCCGCCGGCGGAAGCTTTGATCAGCAGCGGATAGCCTACGGCCTCAGCCTGACTTGCTAGAAAGTCAGGGTCCTGCTCGTTGCCGTGATAGCCCGGCAGGATCGGCACCCCGCTCGTTTCCATGAGCTGCTTGGACGCGGTTTTCGAACCCATGGTGCGGATGGCTTCAGCAGGAGGTCCGACGAAGACGATATCCGCCGCGGCACAGGCTTCCGCAAACTCCGCGTTTTCGGATAGAAAGCCGTAGCCAGGATGGATCGCCTGTGCGCCGCTTTCTTTCGCGGCCGCGATGACCGCGTCAATTCTCAGGTAGCTCTCCGCCGCAGGTGCCGGACCAATGCAGACCGCATCGTCGGCTTCGGCCACGTGCAAGGCGGCATGATCCGCCTCGGAATAAACGGCCACCGTCCTGATGCCCAGACGTCGGGCGGTGCGGAATACACGGCAGGCAATTTCCCCACGGTTTGCGACTAACAAGGTATCAAACATATCTGATCCGAAACTGATTACATCCTGAAAATGCCGAAGCCGGAAGTCGGCTGCTCGGGTTCACGTGTTGCGAAGGCCATCGCCAGCCCCAGAACGTCGCGCGTCTGCGCGGGATCGATGACGCCGTCGTCCCACAAGCGCGCCGACGCGAAGAAGGGGTGGCCTTCGTCGTCGTAGGCGCTGCGGATACCATCCATGAACGCCGTCTTGTCGCTTTCCTCCCAGGATTCGCCGCGTGCCTCCATGCCGTCTTCACGCACCGTGGCGAGCACGTGCGCAGCCTGCTCACCGCCCATGACGGAGATGCGCGCGTTCGGCCAGGTCCACAGCATGCGGGCGCCGTAGGCACGCCCGCACATGGCGTAGTTACCCGCACCAAACGATCCACCGATGACCACAGTAAATTTCGGCACCCGGGCACAGGCGACTGCAGTGACCATCTTGGCGCCGTCTTTGGCAATCCCCTGGTTTTCGTATTTCTGTCCCACCATGAAGCCGGTGATGTTCTGCAGAAACAGCAGCGGCACTCCGCGCCGATCAGCGAGCTGGATGAAATGCGCGCCTTTGACGGCAGATTCGGAGAAGAGAATGCCGTTGTTGGCGATGATGCCAACCGGCATGCCATGTATGTGGGCAAAACCGCAGACCAGCGTTTCGCCGTAGAGCTGCTTGAACTCGTGAAACTCGGAGCCGTCGACCAGCCGGGCAATCACTTCCCGTACGTCAAACGGCGTGCGGGTATCCGTTGGCATCACGCCGTAGAGCTCATCCGGCGCATAGCGCGGCGGCGCCGCCGGACGCGACGCGACGCGGGATGCAAATCGCTGGTGACTCGCGGCCATCGCTTCGCGGGCGAGAATCAGGGCGTGTTCGTCGTTTTCCGCCAGATAATCCGTTACCCCCGATACGCGGCTGTGCACCTCGCCGCCGCCGAGACTTTCCGCATCCACCACCTCACCGGTCGCCGCCTTCACCAGCGGCGGACCACCCAGGAAAATGGTGCCCTGCTCTTTGACGATGATGGCCTGATCGCACATCGCCGGCACATAGGCACCGCCCGCGGTGCACGATCCCATCACCACGGCAAGCTGCGGTATGCCGAGCGCCGACATGTTGGCCTGGTTGTAGAAGATGCGGCCGAAGTGCGTTTTGTCGGGAAACACGTCAGCCTGCATGGGCAGAAACGCGCCGCCCGAATCGACGAGGTAGATGCAGGGCAGGTGGTTTTCGAGCGCTATCTCCTGAGCGCGCAGATGTTTCTTGACCGTAATCGGATAGTAGGTGCCGCCTTTGACGGTCGCGTCGTTGGCCACGATGACGCAGGGCTGGCCGGCGACGCGGCCGATTCCGGTAATGATGCCACCGCCGGGAATCCAGTCGTCGTAGAGCTCGTAGCCGCCAAGCTGACCAATTTCGAGAAACGGCGCGCCCGGATCGAGCAGACGATCAACGCGCTCACGCGGCAGCATCTTACCCCGGGCCACGTGCCGTTCCCGCGAGCGCTCGTCACCGCCGAGCGCAATTTTCCCGGTCAGCTCACGCAGCTCGTCGCGGAGTTTGACGTGGTGCCGTGCATTTGCGGCATACGTGTCACTCGATGTGTCCACCGAGCTGGATAAAACGGACATCCCACCCCCTGCGCCTCTTAACCGCTTGTCTTCATGCCGGTGCGAGTGTGCCGAGGGGCGGGAGGGTTGTCCAGACGACAGGACTTCCTCTCCCGGTTCTAGAGGCTGCAGGTAATTTCGCCGAGCTTCTGCGTCAGAAGCGGGTTTTCTCGATAGTCGATGGGGATCACCACGAGGCTGGGACCGTCCTCGTTGAACGCCGCTTCCAGCGTCGCTTCGAGCTCGGCGCTTTTGCTGCAGTAGTGCCCGTGCCAGCCGAAGCAGCTCGCGAGTCCCATCCATTCCGGATTGCCAAACGCAAGATCGGTATGACGGCCGAACTCGTTCTCCTGCTTCCAGGCAATGAGTCCGTACTCGTTGTCCTCCCACACCATCATCACGATGTTGCTGTTGAGGCGGGTAGCGGTTTCCATTTCCTGCACGTTCATGAGGAATCCGGCGTCACCCGCTATGCCGAGCACCCGGCGATCGGGCGCGACCAGCGACGCGGCGATGGCGCCCGGCAGCGCAAATCCCATGGAGCAGAATCCGTTGGGAATGAGGCAGGTGTTGGGTTCATGGCAGTGGTAATGCCGGGCGATCCACATTTTGTGCGCGCCCACGTCGGAGAGCAGTATGTCCTCGGGACCAAGCACCTGGCGGCAGTCCCAGAGGGCCTTCTGCGGCCGAATGGCCCCTTCCTGATCGTCATCGGCGTACTCGGCCAGATCGTGCGCCATCGCCTGGCGCGCGGCTGCCTGATGGTCGAGGTCGAATTGCGGCGCGCCGGCGGCGGCGAGCCGCTCGTTCATCATCCAGAGAAAGTGCGCAAGATCACCCACCACCTCGACTTCCGGATGATAGTGCTCGTCGATTTCCGCGGGCAGGAAGTCGGCGTGAATGATTGCTTTGTCACGGCCCGGGTTCCACAAACTCGGATGGTATTCAACCATGTCGAAACCCAGCGTGAGCACGAGATCCGCTTCATCAATGACGAGGTTCATGCGGTCTTTGCTGCCGAGGCCCACCGTGTACAGGCAATAGTCCCTGTCCATGTCCACGGCGCCTTTGGCCATGAAGGTGCTGATGACGCCGATGCCGGTGGCGTCGCAGAGCGCGCGCAGCTGTTTACTTGCGCGCCGGCGGATGCACCCGTTTCCGGCAATGATGACCGGCTTCTTCGCATCCTCGAGGAGGCCAAACG
>JAAUXY010035353.1_pt1 | contig 11166 bp, 5 predicted proteins | sample 7278121 | NCBI WGS metagenome assembly JAAUXY01 (sample SAMN14350117, study PRJNA611818) | marine sediment metagenome | isolation source: surface marine sediment (1.8m) | place: French Polynesia: Moorea | collected 2018-08
GGATGTAACAAGCTCCACTGCGAACACCTCGGGCGTTATTATGCAGACTATTATCGACAACTCGCCGCAGAACCCGAATCAAAAAGAGTTGACTTTCGGAGCATCAGATTCCCAGGCTTGATATCAGCCTTTACTCTACCCACCGGCGGAACGAGCGATTTCGCGTCAGAGATGATCCACTCTGCCGCACGAGGCGACAGCTACCGCTGCTTTGTCCGAGAGGACACGCGAATTCCATTTATGGCAATGCCGAGTGCAATCAAGGCTCTTTTTTCACTGATGAGTGCTCCACCTGAATCTCTCTCCTCTCATGTCTACAACATTCGTAGCTTCAGTCCCAGTGCCGGCGAGCTTGCCGATCTCGTATGCGAGGCCTTCCCCGGAGCTCGAGTCAGCTTCGACTCTGACTCCAAGCGTCAGTCCATTGTCGATTCTTGGCCCGAAGACGTGGATGATTCATTGGCTCGCCAGGAGTGGGGATTCAGGTCACAGTACGATCTGGCCAGCGCGATCTCGGATTACCTACTACCCAACATACGGCATCGGTACCAAAGGTCATCGAATGGCGGATAGCGGGTATCTGCACAAGACCAGCCCGCTTCGTCAGAGGCGCTCTTAGCGTATTCCGAAGAGGCGATGCCCGGGATTCGAAAATCGGCCCACCCTGTACGCAAAGCGTCGGCCAGCTCTTGAGCAAACCTTCGAAATCTGTTAACGTCTCTCATAATGAGGAATGACAATGTTAATCTGGCAAGACCTTTTGACACGACTCTATGACCACATTGACGATAGCGAGCGTCGGTTCAAGCTATTGCGTAGAATCGACAAAGGAATCATCGCAGACGAGAATAACCAAATCGACAGCGTCATAGAGGATATCATAGGCCGCCTTTTTGAGCGCACGGACGCCCGCTCGGGCTTCTTGTTCCGAAAGCAAGGAGAACAGTTCCAATTTTGGCAAGCCTATCCAACGCAGGACGCAAAATCACATATTGTCGAAGAGTCAATTCCCGCTGCCGCTGTTGCGTCGTCAAGGCGCCGCTTTGAAACAGGCGGCAGCGTCCGAAACAAAGACTGCCCGGAGATCTTCGAGATTTTTTCAGAAGAAACTCAGTCATTGGTTATTCGCGTCATCTCAGTCGAGGCACATGCGTGGGGCCTTCTAATCTTGGAATCGCCCAACCTCGCGATGACAAAGGGATTGACTTTTATCGACGCAGTCATGACACAGATCACCATAGCCTTGGGTATCCGCAAGAACAGAGACGCCTTGCGTCAATACAAAGAGCTCCATTCGCAGTTCTTCTCTCAAGATCTAGACGAAACCAGATGCCTTGAAATTTTACATAAACACATACGGAGAATACTAGATAATTATAACCACTCAGAACGAACACTCTTTCAGATTCTATTTCTGGAGGAAGAAACGAGGAATGGTGAAGGAAAATCGATAGCCGAGGTCTCAGAGCTCATTGACGGCAAGAGCCTGGTCATCAGACGGTCGACAGAACCTGATGATCTCGGAGTGCGAGTCACGAAGAAGTCAGTCTCAGGCAGAGCGATCACGAGCGGAGTCCCTTACCTTCTTTGCAACCCTCAAGAGAAAGAGTACTTCGACGTCTACAAATCCTTCAGCTCTTTTCAGTCTCAGACAGAGCTTGCCGTAGTCATTAGAAACAATGACAGTAGCAAAGCGATCGGAGTTGTCAACATCGAGTCTGAGAGAGAAAATGCCTTTGCATCAACCGAGAAAAACGAGATACTAGACCTCGTTCAAATTGTTTCTCCAATTATCAACTCTATACGTTACAGCGCTAACACAACGCGAGAACGTGAGAAAGCCTTAAACACCACGACCACTGAATATCTGAAGGAGCTGAGCTTACTGTATGCCCACAAATTCGGAACCCCAATCACCAGCGTCAAGTTTAATCTTCACGCTGCTCTCGAGCATCTGAAGCTCGGCGACTCTGAGAAGGCGATTGAAATCGCATCGGAGATAAACACCACTGTCGATTGGGTAGAGAATTCCCTCAATGAGCTCTGGCGAGAGATCACTTCAATTGCAGACATTACACCCATGGACCTTCATGAGACCTTCGAAGAAATCGTAACTGAAGAAACAGGAATTGAGAATATTTTTGATGACGAAAGAAAGATCGATGGTTCGTATATAGAAATCGACGATTCCCTGGCAGACCTCCCACCCGTGCTGGCCACAAGAATTCTAAGGGAGCACGTCAGAAACATCCTCAAGAACGCGATGCACAGCGTCAAAGAAAAGAAACTTCAGATGAACAATGAACCGTACAAGCCCAGGATCAGAATATACGGCAGGGAGCTCCCAAAAACACAGACTGGTATCAACGGCAGGGGAGAGGATGAGATCGCAGAGATCAATCAGAGAATACGTGTCAGCATACTCGACAACGGCCTAGGGATCGCAGACAAGGACAAAGAGAACATCTTTGAACTTGGATTCTCAACTAAAGACTCTTCGGGCTACGGTTTGTTCGCTGCACGAACATATGCTCGCGACCTCGGTGGAGACGTAGGTGTCAAATCAGCAAAGGGAGATTACTGCGAAATCTGGATCGAGCTGTTGAAGTCAAGTAGCACGATTCAAGTCTCTAATGAATCTTCGTTCAACTAACAATGAATCTGTCGTTCAACTAACAAGGAGAGGCCACCCGTGCACAAACGAGTACTGTTAGTAGAAGATGTACCAGAGGCTCGACAGGGCTTCAAACGAGTTCTCGATCTAAAATCTTTTCTTGTTCACGAAGCTGCGAACCTGCAGGAAGCACTCGAGGCAATCGATAAGATCACCTATCATGTAGTCTGTATCGATCTCGGCTTGGACGACAACGATCATTCGAACTACCAGGGTTTTGAAGTTTTGAAGGCATTGAATACACAGAACGAAGGCACCAGCGCTATCATAGTATCCCAGAAGTCCGGCGGACGAGCGCATGATATTACTATACGAGCATATGAAGAATATAAGCTCTTGAGATATCTAAGGAAGGCGCATTTCAGCGTCGAGGAATTTGTGGAGGCCGTGACCAAAGCGTCAGAGGAAGCCAATCTTACTGTCTACCGCAACTACCGTACTCCATTTGAGGCAATCCTTCATGAGCTTGAACCGCTCGCCTGGGAAGATCGAGCTTTGAAGACATTGAGGCCCCACAAAGGTTTTGAGACGCTCAGAAATGCCGTCGATACGATGCTGAGACCCTTTGCGCCCCTGAGGCCGCATAAGGATCCGAATACCAGGGCTGAAATCGACACTGCAGACCACAAAGTGCGGTTCAGCTTCTGGAGCAAGGCCGACGGTCTTGCAGCCACCTGCCTATTGTCGAATCAGCAGCTAGATCGTCCCTCTTCGGTTTTGAAGCAGAAGAGTTTTTCAAACCTGAATGTGATTGTCACACCGTCCGAAGACGCATCTCGGAAAGATTACCTGCCATAGACCTAAGGTAATCGGGCAGCGATCTCCGAAATGAAATCATCCAACGCCCCCGAAGAGTGTGCTCGCGCTGATAGTTAGGCGAGTCCTACCGGGTAGATCCTTCATCTTCGTCTTGATGCGCGAATTTCGCCAGGACTCTTTCGATGTGACCAGGAGTACACCGCAATGTTGACAGGCGCTCTCGAAGTTCAAAAGAACCTCCTGAACGATCCACCTGAGTTACCCGGCGTCCAGGTAGCTGTATCGTGGAGACCGCATGGTGAAGTTAGCGGCGATTTTTACGATTTCAATATACTGGAAGAGGACAGTTTCGGAATCACTATTGGTGATGTTTCGGGTAAAGGTTACACCGCGGCCCTGCTGATGGTATATGCACTAGCCCAGGTGCGTGCGCGGCTGAAAGATCACCAGCGGCTCGCCTATATAATGGCTAGTCTGGATGAGTCTCTGGAGCAGTACAGCGCGGCCAACAAGTTCGCGGAAGTTCTCACGGGAATATATATTCTACCGCTACGACGTTTTCTGTATGTGCAGGGCGGAGGCATATGGCCATTAGTGTTTCACTGCAACACCAACTCTATGACCCTATACCCCGCCTCGACCTTTAGAGTTCCTGGTTTCCCCCTGCGAGCCAACAGAGGCCAGCAATATGCTGAAGCATCCGTCGACTTGGAGAAGGGCGATGTCTTACTCCTGTTTACTGACGGCGTGAGCGAGAGATTGGACAACGACGGCAAAGAGATTATAAGAAGGGATGATTTTGGGTCTTGGGTGGCTCCATCTCTCAACCATTTCCTCAAGGAACATGGCACGCTCTCCGCGAAGGATCTGATCGAGCAGCTACTGCTCTTCCTTGACTCGTTAGAGAGTGAGCTCAACGACGATCAAACCATCATCGTCTTGAAAGCCACTTGAGCAGGCGGTATGCCGCCGGAGCCGATGAGATACTACGGTTTCAGCTGAATCTTATACCAAGCCATCGGGTTGTTCTTATCCCCCCAACGCGCATCAGCTGACCATGTGCCGTTAGGCTTTTCTTTCTTTCGTGTGTGGACGGTGATTTCGCTCCTATCTGGGTCGAATCTCAGCAGATTGTATTGCAAAGGAATGCCGGTCACTTGTTCATGAGCAGGAGCACCGAACGTGCCTGCACCGACAATGTGGAGACCGTGTCGGTTGTCGTACTTGTAGAAGTCTTCGATAGCCTCGTGAATATGACCGTGGAGGCAGATTTGGAAACCTGAAACGGATAGGAGTTCTATGAAGTCGTCGTCGTTCATCTTCTGGACCCCGGTGACCGAATGGTGCCATACGGCAATCTTCAACCACCCGTCGTATGCCTCCTCCTGCAGGTGGTCCAGTGCCCGTGTCAACGCGGGCATATTGATGCTCGCACGCTCACGGAAGTGGTGATCGAGCTGCCAACAGGAGTTCAGCCCCAGAAAGAGAATTCTGTCTTCGGGCTTCTCGACCAGGAGAGCCTGGTCAGCTTCGTCCAGCGGATAGTCCTGCCCGCTGTAGACGCGGCGGTAGAAATGATCACTGAACGGAGCGAATCGCTTCTGATATAGATCCTTGTCACACACAAGTGCGCCAGCGTCTCCGGCGGGGATATGATTTTCCTCGGTCAACGGACAGGGGAGGTCGTCGCGATAGACAAAGGGATAGGCTTTCTTCGAAAGCGGCCAGTTCACGTCGTGGTTTCCCGGAACAATGACGACGCGACTGGCATCCAGACCGAATCGCTCGACCAGACTGTCAACCATCTCAAATGCTACGCAGTATTCTTCCGCGGTCGCAAGATGGGCAACACCTCCCGAGATCACCAAGCACTGCAGTCGCCTGATATCCAACTCTCTAATGAGGTCGGTCTCGAGTTGGGTGCGGTATACATTGGCGACATCTTCGTCTTGCATATGTAGATCTGAAAGATGAAGTATGTAGATCATCCGGCTGGTGGAGTCGACATCACCTCTCCTACTAACAGGCATTACGATAGTTCTCTTCTCGGAGTCTGGCTTCACCATTATTTCATTCGTACCCAAATCATAGAGTTGCTCTAAACTTGAAATCAACGGGATCGATGTTCCACAGAACTGACATAATATATCCGATGCGCCCGCCGTTTCCCGCGATATGACAGCGGCCTCATCCTTAACCTTTTCACCGCATGCGGGGCAGTAATGAGGAATGCGCCTCTCGACGCGTATTTGACGTCTTTTTAGGTACCCCGTCACACGATCAATGAGATTATAACGCATAGCCTGTTCTACAGAGTACTCAAAACCGATCTCTAACTCAGAAGTTTCTTGACTGATTTGATCTGCACGGATATATACCCTATTACTACTTCTTTCAAATACGCTAAGATTCGCCCATTGCCGCAAGAGTCTAAAATGCCCAGTGTCGCTCAGATTAAACGTCACATACGTGAGTATCTCGCGAGCATCTGCAACGACAATAAGCTTGACGTCTACGTGTACTTGCGGACCTGTATACATTGGCAAGAACATAGAGCTGAAGACAAGAAACCCTTTTCTTCTCTGACAGAGGCCGCACTCGATTAGCAGTTCCGCCATTGACTCGAGAAGCAACTTCTCTTCGTCGGATCGGAGCCTGTTTGGAGACGCGAGCGGTAAGTCGCGGCTTACGATGTCTCTTTCGTGAATTGCGCAAGGAGCATCTCCTTGCTCCCTCGCCGCACGAAGAATGGAAGCAGCATATTCGTTGATCAATTCAGGCTCCAACAGTATAACTACAAGCTTTGGGGTTGGCTGGAGCCTGTATACTTCACCACGTGATTGTAGATATGAGATGCCAAGGTTGATCTGTGAAATCGGTGGCATACCAGTTGCACCTCGCTGAAACTCATATATTAATATATCCATCGTAACGAGCGTTTCGCCACTACTCTTTCGTTCGACAAAAAATCTGCGAAGCTGCTTCAAGATAGATCCACCGACAATGCACGGCAGTGTGTTCCATGAAATATAATACAGCATTGAACGAATGAAACTATCGAATTTCGAATCCGAGTCAGCTTTCGCGCTTGTTGTGATATGAGCGCTGAATCTGTGCTGTCTAAGCATGCGGTCGATTTCCTGCTTACCAGCTGTTACTCGGCTCACGTCAGAACGCGCCGAAACGAGCAGCTTGGCAACTTGCGGAATCTTCGCATTGAGTAATCTTGACCAGCGCGAGACGTTTTGAAAAGTTTTTTGTGGATCTGAAAAATCGATCACGAGCAATGCTAAAGCCGCATCCCTCATCAATATTTGATTGCTCGGCAGGTAATCTTCCTGGCCAGGCAGGTCCCAGAAAGTCACTTCCGCTAATTTATAATTTAATTCTAAACCCGGAAGAAGCATCGGAGGAACGGTTAGCGAAGAAAAACTGACGGACGTTTTGGGACTTGTAGGCCAAAAAGACCGTCTTGTGGCCCGAATGCAGAGCCCGGATTTCCCGACTCCAGTATCCCCTACAACTACAACCTTTGCGTTGACGATTGAATTTCTCATAGCCATCACGATCGCCCAAGCGATACTGATCAAGTGAGTGCGTTGGGCTCAAATATGAATCCGATAGTAACTAACAGGAGCTCTCTTATCTCCCCAACGCGCATCAGCCGACCACGCACCGTTAGGCTTTTCTTTCTTTCGCGTTTGGACGGTGATGACGCTCTTATTTGGATCAAAACTCAGCAGATTGTATTGCAACGGAATACCGGTGACTTGTTCACGAGCAGGCGCACCAAAGGTGCCTGCACCGACAATGTGGAGACCGTGTCGGTTGTCGTACTTGTAGAAGTCTTCGATCGCCTCGTGGATATGACCGTGGAGGCAGATTCGGAAACCTGATGTGGACAGGAGCTCCATGAACTCATCGTTCATCATCTGGACCCCGGTGACCGGATGGTGCCATACGGCGATCTTCAACCACCCGTCGTATGCCTCCTCCTGCAGGCGGTCCAGTGCCCGTGTCAACGCGAGCATATTGATGCTTGCGCGCTCACGGAAGTGGTGATCGAGCTGCCAACAGGAGTTCAGCCCCAGAAATAGAATTCTGTCTTCGGGCTTCTCGACTATGAGAGCCTGGTCAGCTTCGTCCAGCGGATAGCCCTGGCCGCTGTAGACGCGGCGATAAAAATGATCATTGAACGGAGCGAATCGCTTCCGATAAAGGTCCTTGTCACACACGAGGGCGCCGGCGTCTCCAGCAGGGATATGACTGTCCTCGGTCAACGGAGAGGGGAGGTCGTCGCGATAGACAAAAGGATAGGCTTCTTTCGAAAGCGGCCAGTTCACGTCGTGGTTTCCCGGTACAATGACGACACGACTGGCATCCAGACCGAACCGCTTGACCAGACTATCAACCATCTCAAATGCCGCGCGGTATTCTTCCTCGGTCGCAAGATGGGCAACATCTCCCGAGATAACCAAGTACTGCAATCGCCTGATCTCCAACTCCCTGATGAGGTCGGTCTCGAGTTGGGTTCGGTATATGTTGGCGAGGTCAGCGTTCTCCAGGTGAAGATCGGAAAGATGCAAGATATGGATCCTTGAATCTTTGGTATCGGTGTACTGGCGCTGATCTTGTCGAAGCTGCTCCACTTCTTCCTCCGTCCGCCTTGCGACGGTTTCCGCCAGCTCTTGCTGTTTTTCGACAAGGGCGGGCTCACGTCGATATCGTTCCTCAATGCTCTTCGGGATGACGATCGCCGTAGAGCAGTACTGACAGGGTATGTCTAGCTCCTTCGCCTTGATTCTCGAGTCGATGGCATCGAGGTTGGTCACCTCCTTCGAGCACTTCGGACAATAGAGGCGTATCTGTTCCTCGATATCGACACCCTTGGTCTTCAGGTGATCGGTGACGAATCGGATGAAGGTCACCCGGTCAAATCCACTGACCCCGGGATGGAAGTAGATCTCTAGCTCGCCGGTACCTTCTTTGACCTGCTGCATCGAAAAGCCGAGGCGGGAGCCACTACGGGAGAACTCGACCGCGTATTTCCACTGCTCCTCACGACGGAAGTAATCCGTGTAACTGAGCCTAACCACGAGCGAAGCATAGATCGTCTCGATACTGCCCGAGAACCGATAGGCGACCTCGGTGCGCGGATGCGCCTCACCAGGCGGGAGCCTGGTGACGTTGATCTGGCTCGGAAAGACCAGATAGCCCATCTCGCGGAAACCCAAGCCGCGGCGAATGAGCAACTCCGTTGTCGCTTCCAGCACCAGCACTTCTTCAGCCCGCGGTAGGCGAACGAAACCGGAAAAAGCAAGAGCACCGACCAGCACATTCCTCTCGCTGACGGCCCCGATGCCCAGCGGCTGGCTGCGCGCCGCCTGGATGATTGACGCACCGTACTGGTTGACCAGCTCTGGTTTGAGCAACACCCGGGTCACCCCCGGCCGCGGTTCCAGCCGGAAAGTCAGACCGCGACTCTGCAATAAAGCAATGACAGTGTCGATCTCTTCTCTCTTGATAGCTCGTTCAGGCAGACTCTCTTTCGCTGCTTGCCAGAAGGCATCCATCGATAGTAATGTCTCGCCGCTCTCCTTCCTTTCCAGCAGGAGCTCACGGAGAGCCTGAAACAGCTTTGGTGTGCTGGTGCGCGGCAGCCGGGTCCAGGGGATACTACTCTTAAGACTCTCGAAGAGCGCTTCGATGCCTTCGCCCTCTTTAGCACTGGTCTTGAAGTACTCGTGCACGCCATACTGATCCAGAGCGTGATTGATCTCTGGTCGATCGACCGTCACCGGACTGACATCGCAGCGTGCCGCAACCAGGTATTTGACCGCATGCTTCGGGGCGAGTTTCTTGAGAACTTTCGCCCAGTATCGGACACCATGAAAGGGATCGGTGGGATCCGAACAGTCGAAGAGCAGAAGCGCGGCGTCCGTATCGTCCAGAAACAGCTGATGGGTTAGTCGGTAGTCTGGCTGGCCCGCCAGGTCCCAGAGCGTCAGCTCGGCTTGAATGTTGTCCGGAAGCTCACCTAGGCCCTCGATGGGAAAATGCCAGAACTGAGCGCCGTGAGTCGAGCCCTCGGTAGGGCGATACTCCCCCTCGGCCAAGCGAATCCCGAGGCCCGACTTACCGACGCCACTGTCGCCCAGAAGGACCGCCTTGGCATTTACATAGTAGACGGTAGGCGCGGCAGGTTCAGCACCTTCGGTCCCACGTAGCAACGCCAGATCAAGGTCCCATATGTTGATCTCCCTGCTGCTCGAACCACGTGCCGCCATCACCTGCAACGTAGGGTGAGTCGCGATGTTGGCTAGGAGACTCGCATCGCCAATCCTATCGACACGCATCACCTCGGCCCACGTATCTGTCCGCCAGACGATCACAGCGCCGGTTTGGCCGATTGAGGCCAGCAGTCGACCGGCATCCAGGTAAGCCACCGAGACGATTGGGCCTGTATGTCCCTCCAGTAAGTACTTCTGGTACCCCGTGTTCAGGTCCCAGATACTGACGGTTCGATCGTGGGAGCCTGATGCAATCTGCTGCTCGGTAGGCGACCAATCGACACACAGACAGAAGTCCCTTTGCCCCGTCAATGTCTGTGTTGCCTCGCCGGTTTCCGCATCCCACAGTCGAAGGGTCTTGTCCAACGAACCTGAGCAAAGCCATCTTCCGTCCGGCGACCACGAAACGTCTCTAACCTCGCTTCTGTGCCCCTGTAACTCGTGCAGGAGATATTCCTTCTTCACATCCCAAAGCAGGACGGTTCGATCGTCAGAACAGGTGGCCAGCTTATCCCCTGCGGGCGACCAGGCAATGCTGTTGACGGTCTGTGCGCCTAGGACGACGCGTTGTCGTCCGGTCGCGGCTTCCCACAAAGACACTCTTTTCTCGTTACGGCCACCACCCGTCGCCAGCAATGCCCCATCGGGCGACCAAGCGACGCAAACGACAGCAGCGCTGTGCTGCAACGTCTGCAGGAGCCCCCCGCTCTCTACGTCCCAAAGCCGCACCGTCGAGTCCTGTGAGGGCGATGCAAGAATCCGTGCGTCCGGCGACAAAGCCATCCCGTAGACGCCGTCGTTATGGCCTCGAAGCCTGTGACGCAGCTGTAAAGCAGAATGGGGGCTAAGTCTCTTAGGCATGCCGTAGATATCATATGCTATTTGAGTCGGACCTATCCCATCCGGAGAGGACTTGAGTGACAGCAACGGCGCCAGTATGCTCCGCCTCTCGGCCGGCTGTTAGGACCAGGCAGTGAGATCACGGGAGCAAAGATGACCACTGACAAAAAGATTCCGGTCGCCGTGCTCGGAGCGACCGGCAGCGTCGGCCAACGCTTCGTCACCCTGCTGGCGCGCCACCCCTGGTTCGAGATCGCGGCCTTGACCGGCTCGCGGCGCTCCGCCGGGCGCCCTTACGGAGAAGCTGTCTCCTGGATGCAGACCCGGGCCCTGCCGGCCGAGGTCGCTGAGATGAAAGTGGCGCCGACCGTCCACGACAGCCTGCCTTGCCGCCTGCTGTTCTCCGCCCTGGGTTCGAAAGTCGCGGATCAAGCCGAGGCCGAGCTCGCCTCGGCCGGCCACGTCGTGGTCTCGAACGCCGGCAGCCACCGCATGGACCCCGACGTGCCGCTGGTGGTGCCCGAGGTCAATCCCGACCATCTCGAGCTCGTCAACCGCCAGCCCTATGACGGCGCGATCATCACCAACCCCAACTGCTCCACC
>JAAUXY010074809.1_pt1 | contig 11164 bp, 9 predicted proteins | sample 7278121 | NCBI WGS metagenome assembly JAAUXY01 (sample SAMN14350117, study PRJNA611818) | marine sediment metagenome | isolation source: surface marine sediment (1.8m) | place: French Polynesia: Moorea | collected 2018-08
TCTGGGAGTACAATAGTCGGTGGGCTGAGCTAGAGAAGGACTCGAACCCCTTCGCGCTGGTGATCATGGCCCATCTCAAGACCAAGGCCACTCGCGGCGACGCCGAAGAAAGGCTCGCTTGGAAAATCCATCTGATCCGTGAGCTCTACGAAAGAGGCTATGAGCGCGAAGACGTCCAGGAACTCTTCCGGTTCATCGACTGGTTGTTGATCTTGCCTGAGGAGATGAAGGAGAGTTTCCGCCAGCAAATCGAAAAGATCGAGCAGGAGTCGAAGATGAAATACGTGACGAGCATCGAGCGCTGGGCGCTCCAAGAAGGGCACCAGGAAGGATTACGGGAAGTTGTCCTGGCCCTACTCGAAGAGAAGTTCGGCCCTCCCGATGATCCGATCCGTCGTCTGGTCGAGAAAGCCAATCAAGAACAGATCCTTCTCTGGGCCAAAAGAATCCTCACCGCCTCGACCCAGGACGAGATCTTTGCGACCTGAGACGAGCGAAACATCCTCGCTCTCTAGATCTGGCCGGGCGTCGATTCGGCAAGCTGCCTGAGTGGGTCGTGGATCGATTCGACCGCGCTGACCTTGACACCTTCGATCGCTGGAGCTTTCGTCTTCTCGACGCCGAACGACTCGAGGACGTGTTCGACAACAAGTAACCACTGACTCCAGGGAGCTTGGCGTCTAACAAACTCGCCCACCAACGTCTCCGACACCTCCCCTGTCACCGCCAGTGTGGCCGGAGTGGCTGGTGGTAGTCAGTGGTGGCCGAAGTGGCTGACATCGGGGCAGGGCCGGTCGAAGGGGTTGGCACCTGGCGGCAGTGCACCTGGTGGCGCCTGGCGGTACCGATCGTGGCCGAAGTGACTGGTGCCTGCTGGCACCTGGAGATTGCGGCGCCAGAGCGCGATCGAGCAGTTCGATCACGACGTGCGAGCGATCGTTCGCACCGCTCAGGGCATGTTTCGGCTCGCCGGCCGCGAAGACCTGGCCGGGCGCTTCCGTCCGCTCCTGAAGCGGGCCACCAGACGCAAGCAACAGGAAGAGACCGAGGAGGCAGCCGGATCCACGGAATCGGCTACCGCCGCCTCGCAGCAGGTGGCGCCTGCTGGCTCTACCGAGACGACACGGGTCGAGAAGACCGCCTGACCCTCCTTATTCATATCGAAGGCCCGGCCATCAGGCCGGGCCTTTCCGCCGGACGACAGTCACTTCGGTCACGCTGCAGGCGGCGTCGGCGAACTTTCTTCCTCGCATCGAATCGTGATATCTTCCGGATTAGAAAGTATAGCCGCTCCAGTCGATCGTGATGCGCATTAGCACCACCGACTGGGATATGAACGCGGAGCCAGGTGATCGGAGGATTGTCTTGTTGATTGGCGGTCGGACGTTGAGGTTACACGAGGGAGGCCAAAGCCCGCGGCAAGCGCCATGGGAATCGGCAGCCCTTTTCAACAAAGCAAAATTACCTCACTGGACAATAGGGTTACGATTCGGCCTCAGACCCAAGCGGAATACTAGGTGTCCTGCGCCGACGTTCATTCAAGAGTTGTGCGCCTGGGAGGTAGCCGGTGTCGGCCGACCGCGATCTTGAACTGTACAAGTTCTACCTCGACTTGGTGCTGAAGCTTGGCGTCTTCATCTTCGGGGTTTCTGGCGTCATCGTTTCCTATGTACTGGCCCATGCAGACCGGTGCGGTGGAACGATCCGTCTTGCATTGGCCGTCCCTCTCGTCATGAACCTGGGTTTCTCAGCCTTCTGCTTCCTCTTTTACCCGTCAGCAAAGGAGTTGCGGAAGGCAGCAAACAAGGGCGCCCTCGGGGACTACGAGCTACGTCCGCTCGAGGTTCTCGTCTGGATGTCCGGGGCGCTCTATGCTCTCTCGGCTGTTGCTATTGGAATCATCTACGCATACGCACGGGGAGAATAGGTGGCGCCCAATCGGGTAGCCGGGGTATCTAAACTCCAGCCCCACACCACCCAGCATGCAGGTCCGCACTGGGCGGTTCACGCTAGCGGAGCACACGATAGTCTCAAATATAACCATGAGCCTTCATCCACAAATCGCGGACGGAGATCAGCCCTTGGCGTCGAAGCCATTTATTCGTCATCCCGGTCTGTGCCGCCAACGTCCTCGCCAAATGCCAGTAGCCTTTGCGACTGAGCGCGGTGAAGATTGCTTGGCGCCGACTCGTCCCCAGAGCGAGCAAGTGTCGGACCTTCGTACGTGTCTTGCGCCACTGTTTCCAGTAACACATACGGATACGCCTCCGGATACACTTGTCGATTTCGGGAACAGGTCGGTAGTAGTCCGAGATGCCGTATTAGTTCATCCAACCACGAACGTACTCGGCGAGCTTTCGAAGCCGGTATTCCATCGAAACGCCCCAGCTGCGGCCAGTCAATCGACGGATGCGGTGCTTGAACGTTTGAAAGGATTTGTCGAACCAACGAAGCTTGGTTCCGTAGAAGGTGAATCCGAGGAACACCACCTCGTGGGCGCCGCACACGCGGCTCTTCGACTCATTGACCTTCAGCTTCAGCTGAGAGGTCAGGTACCGAGTGACGCTGGTCTTGACGCGTTCGCCGGCCCGCAGGCTACCCACCAGGATCACAAGATCATCGGCGTAGCGAGCGAAACGGTGGCCACGTCGTTCCAGCTCTCGATCGAGGTCGTCCAACAAGATGTTGGCGAGCAACGGAGACAGCGGCGAGCCTTGAGAGGCTCCTCTCTCCGTCGCCTGGACGCGGTCCCCTACCCTGACACCGGCGCGCAGGAAACGCCCGATGAGAGCCAGCAGACGCCGATCTCTCACCTTACGAGCGACGCGGGCCATCAGCACGTCGTGGGAGATCTGGTCGAAACACTTCTCCAGATCCAAATCCACGACGATACGGTAGCCCTCACCGACAAAGCGCTGAACCTGCCGAACAGCTCCGTGCGCACTGCGCCAGGGACGAAGGCCGAAGCTCGACTCGGAGAAGTCCGGATCGAAGATCGGCGTGAGGACCTGATGGATAGCTTGTGCAATCGGCGATGCGACAACCGTCGGTATCCCGAGCAAACGGACCCCGCCGCCCGAAGGCTCCAGAAAGTGGTGCCTGGCATCACTCAGGGGGTACCAACATACGCACAAGAGAGGAGAAACTCCAGTGCTCACCCATAAGACCAAACTGCTCGTCCTGGCATTGGGTCTCCAGGCGTTCCTCGTCGTCGATCTGCCCTGCGCACCCAGACAGGGCAGCAACGATTCGAAGCTCGGGAAACTACTTGAGGAAAGGCTCGCAACTCTCCGGGAGGTGGCCTCCCTGACCAAGAAGCTCTATGAAGTCGGAATGTCCTCACTCTCCGAGGTCACCAGGGCAAACCGGGCGCTCCTAGAGGCCGAACTCGAGCTATGTCAGACCGACAAAGAACGTATCGCAGTATTAGAGAAGATGGTCGCGCAGGCGAAGCTGCTGGAAGAGGATACCGGGAGAAGGTTCGACGCAGGGGTCGCTACACACCTCGAGACTCTCGAGGCCAAGGCAGGGCGGTTGGAAGTTCAGATCGCGCTGGAGCGTGCCATGACCAAATGAGAATAGGGAAGCAAAGAAGTGGTGCTTGGGCCTCGAAAGAAGTTCGCGGCAACTCTTGGATGACCATGGATCTTCACGTACCACCGACGCCTCAGGGGATTCACGGGTTATAGTGGTTCGAGGAGGCCACGACCATGACAGTCCACCCCGCCTTCTGCGGCCTGTTACCCCATCCCCCGATCATCGTTCCCGAGGTCGGGCGCGAGCGGCTCGACGACTGCCGCGCTACCCTCGACGCCTGTCGCGACTTCGCCCGCCGGATGGTCGCCGCCCGACCCGACCGGCTGTTCACGGTGTCGCCGCACTCCCCGCGCCAGCAGAGCGCCTTCGGCATCTGGGATGGCGAGCGGTTGCGCGGCGACCTGGGACGATTTGGCGCCCCGGGATCTGCGATCGATCTACCCAACGATCCGGAGTTGATGCAGACGCTCGTAGATGCCTGCGAAAGCGTGAACCTCGACACCTGGCGTGTCCCTGAACAACCGCTCGACCACGGCGCCGTGGTCCCTCTGTGGTTTCTGGTCGAGGCGGGCTGGCAGGGGCCGACGTGCATCGCCTCGCTGCCCTGGAACGCGACTCCTCGAACGATGGAGACCTTCGGCCAGGCACTAGCGCAAGCTGTCGACCGTCTCACCGGCCGCGCCGCGCTGATCGCCAGCGGCGACATGAGTCATAAAGTCAAACCCGACGCCCCCGCCGGTTATCACCCGCGAGCAGTCGAGTTCGATCACGCGCTGACCGAGCTGATCAGGGACGGCCGCCTGGGCGATATCGGCGAGATCAACCCCGAGTTGCGCCAGCTCGCCGCCGAAGACGCCGCGGACACGTCGCAGATCGTCGCCGCGGCGATCGACTACAAACCTCACCGCCCCGAGGTGATCTCCTACGAGCACCCTTTCGGGGTCGGCTACCTGGTCGCGGTCTTTCACGATGGCGAGGACGCGCCGCCGTCGTGAACGCGATTACTGGACTCCGTTCGTGCTCGACCACGCGCTGGTGTCGCCGGACTCGAAACCGTCCGCAAACAAGTCTCCGCAGAGACCCGTGACTTGCAGAGAGTTGACCGCGGTGGTGGCGGTGCCGGGACCGGTCATACCGCCGACGGTCACCCAGCCGCCGTCAAACTCCACCAAGCCGCGATGATCCATGGTCGGCGTCCACGGGTCGCCGCCCGTATCGTCGACCATTCGCCAACGATCCGCGACCGGGTCGTAGGTCATGACCTGATCGAGCGGGAACGACGGCTGGCCGTTGTAGCCGGTGCCGTTGAAGTTGTAGGGATTGTCCGTACCGCCGACGAAGAGCACCACGCTGCAGTCGGCAAACCCTTGAGTGCTCGCCGCCCGATAGGTGCCGCTGAACGGACTGGGAGCGCGCTGGCTCCAACTGACCGTCGTCAAGTCCATCGGATCGATGGCACCCACGAAAGTGCTGTGGATGAGCGGAAAGCCGGCCGTATCACCTCGGAAAGTGGTGCTTGGCACCACTTAAATCCCTTAAAAGCAAAAGCTTACGCCAACCGACGATCTCGCCGTGATCGAGAAAAGCCGTGGCCAAGGCGCCCAGATCGCGCCTTGGCACTCTAAGGAGTCTGAAACGGCTCACAAAAGCGCCAGAGATCCCGGCTCGAGGTCGTCCAAGACACACACCTGTGCCGAGCGCCGCGGCCGGCGCCGAAGACTAAGGGCCATGAGCTATCCGGTGATGACGCTACATGTCGGTCGACCCCAGACCAACGTGAAGCCAAGGAGGCTATTCAGGGCGGCTGGCCACGAGCCTTCGGGGCAATCGGCGACCCGATCTCGACCAGCGGAATCTCACCTCGCTCGATGGCACCCGAGTCGAGCTCACGGACCTGGCGCGTCGGCGGCCACGGTGGCCGTTTCGGTGGCGGCGGGCCGATGAAGGACAAGGCCGGCGGGTAACACCCCTCCGGGAACCAACCGGCAGCCTCCAGGTTACCGCCACGCAGCGACGCCGAGGCGATCTGGTGCTGAGTCTGGAAGGCCAGGAAGCCACCGATCAGATCATCACGTGCCTCTTTCGAGGCGACATGAACTAGAGGCTTCGGAGATCGCTTGGTGACTCGGATTGGTGGCTCGAGGGGATTCTGGCTCAGAATTCTCTCGACGCCGGCGACGCTGTCTCCAGCACGCTTCGTCTCGGCTTCGTCTTCGATCTCGCCGATCAGCGCGGCGACCCGGTCTTGATACTGCTCAGGGCTGAGGTGGCGAAAGGTGGGTAATTGCGCGAACGTGATCGCGTGGCGGGTGGCGAAGCGATTCGCTGGCCCGCGCTTATGGCAAGCGCTACTTATATAAGACGTGAAACCTGCCGTCGTTCTGCCGGCAGGTAGGAAGAAAGTCCGCGCACGACGTTCGAGCCCCAACCTCGAACTGTCTACCCGATCCGCTGGGTCGGCTGAGATCGTTGGCGGTGACGATGAGTGGCGCGGCAACGATGCGGGAGATGCCGACGCGAGCGCCGCACGGAACGCGCGACACCGGACCTCGACAATCAACGCGATCAACATCATCGCAACAGATGAGGCGGCCAACTGTCTGGCCCCAGAGGGAAACGATCGATTTTCAACGGGCCGTGCCGCGCGGAATGTGGCTTCAGAGCAGCTATGGGGTGTGGTGATGATGCGACGAATGGCCTCGATCACCGCCACTTTCTTCGCTGATGGCTCGACAAAGGCCACAAAACTCGATTGTTCCGCGGTCGGGAGATCGTTTCAGCGGACATCGACGTCATTCCCTCGTTCCTGACTTTGTTCCCACTACGTCACTCGACTGTTCGCCGTTCCCGAGATCGTCTTGGCGCACGGCAGCCCTTTTCCCCGCGTCGCAACGATCCAGGTAGGGCCTGCAAGCGCGACTTTGACCGCGGAACAGACGCCTGTCGTGCCTGCGGACGCGATTTTGGCCGCGGAACAGACGCCCGACGTGCCTGCGGGCGGGGCTTTGACCGTGGAACAGACGCCTGACGTGCCCGTGAGCGCGAGTTCGACCGCGGAACAGGCGCTTGTTATGCCCTCGGGCCGGACTTTAGCGGTTGAGGCAGTGCGAACATGGCCGAGATGGCAGTGGCTGATTCCAAGTGCCTTAACCGACACACGGGATTCAGCCAGCATTGTCGGCGGAACAGGCGAACGGGAGGCTATCCTTGACAGCGTCAGCTGTCAGGACACATTGCGTTGTCAAGAGAGAGGCTGACTCCAGGCACTTCTCGGAGGCGGATACGCCCGCATCACACTGACCGACGTCAGCGACGCGCCCTGGGTGACGCTCGTGCCCCGGGACCGGGTGCTGATCCACTGGCGCGCCATGGAAGCTCGGCGGGCAGCTTCAAGCGCCTGACCAAGCGTTACTATCTCGACGTCCAGGCTAACGGAGGCCGTTCGGCGGGGCTACCAACAAGCGCGCAGAAGAGACAAGAGCTAGTGATCGGTACCTGCCACGTCATCTTCGTCTGGGAGGTTCGGGTCCTCTGAGCCAGCCCGAATACCCGTCTTGACTCTAAAACCAGAGTCTCGAGCTTTCGGACGAGCCTCAGATGCCTCGCACCCATTCCGATTTGCGGTTGTTTCTTCAGATTCCTCAAGAATGTCAGCACGCGGATGAGCTTTTTGCGGCATGTTTACCTCCGGTCCGTGATCGGGTTCAATGCTTCTGGCCGGCTAGTGTGTCGCCTGCGCAGCCTCGGTCGTCTACCTCAGTCATTGGTGGATCCACTAAGCACTCTACCGCAAGGGCACCCTCTACTTCTACAACACCGTCGCGGTCTTTCACGATGGCGAGGACGCGCCGCCGTCGTGAGCGCGATTACTGGACTCCGTTCGTGCTCGACCACGCGCTGGTGTCGCCGGACTCGAAACCGTCCGCAAACAAGTCTCCGCAGAGACCCGTGACTTGCAGAGAATTGACCGCGGTGGTGGCGGTGCCGGGACCGGTCATGCCGCCGACGGTCGCCCAGCCGCCGTCAAACTCCACCAGGCCGCGATGATCCATGGTCGGCGTCCACGGGTCGCCGCCCGTATCGTCGACCATTCGCCAGCGATCCGCGACCGGGTCGTAAGTCATGACCTGATCGAGCGGGAAAGACGGCTGGCCGTTGTAGCCGGTGCCGTTGAAGTTATAGGGATTGTCGGTACCGCCGACGAAGAGCACGACGCTGCAGTCGGTAAGCCCTTGAGTGCTCGCTGCCCGATAGGTGCCGCTGAACGGACTGGGAGCGCGCTGGCTCCAACTGACCGTCGTCAGGTCCATCGGATCGATGACCCCAACGAAAGTGCTGTGGATGAGCGGAAAGCCGGCCGTGCCCGCCGAACCGTCGATGAATATCAGCTGCCCATTGATCAGGCCGCCAGCGTGACCGAAACGCCCGCCGACGGGAATCTGCGTCGCTTGCTCCCAAACGTCTTGCCGCGTGTCGTACAGCTGCACCGCCCGGGTATTGTTGTTGATCGGGCCATGCCAGCCGCTGATGAGAAAGATGTATCGATCCTCGTAGACCCCGACCACGGTATCGTCGACCTCGGTCGGTACGTCAGCGAGCTGGATGTAATCGTCGGCGATCGGATCGTAGCGAAACAGTCGAGGCTCGGTGACCTCCGGGCCTCCTCCTACGGTATAACCGCCGATCAGGTAGATCTCCCCGGCGACGGTGATCGCGCTCGCGGCGATCTTGGCCCGCCCGCCCAGCAGGGGTGCGTCGGCCAGTGGCTGCCAGGCGCCGGTTCCGGGCGAGGTGAGCTTGTAGGAAGCGGCGGTGATGGTAGTGGCGTTGGACGGATCGACGATCCCCATGAAGCTATAGAGAGTACAGCCGTCCGGATCACAAACGCTGGTCACAGCGTTATTGGCGATCGGTATCGGATAGGGTGTGAGCTGAGTCCAGCTGCCGTCGGCGGCCAGGGTCACGCCGGGAGCCAGCATCAGGGCCAATAGCGAAACCGCGACTGCAGCATGAGTCTTGTCTCTCATCTGGTTTCCTCCCATAGACTTGAGTCCGCGCTCTCGTCATCCTACCAGCCACTCAAGGGGCCCCAATGCGCGCCACAGTTCTGCTCTTCTCCCTGATTCTCTCGATGAACACCATCGCCCAGAGCCCCACGGCCGCGGCTGACGAGGCCACCCGGCTTCACGAGCTCTTCGATCGCGAGTGGGAATTCCGGCTGCGCGAGTATCCCTTGCTGGGAACCTACGCCGGCCGTCCTGAGCTCAATCACCGGCTGCAATCGCTCGAGCTCGCGGACCTCGAGCGCCGGCACCAGACCTGGCGCCGCTTTCTCGACGAGTTGGAAAACATCGACCGCGAGCGCCTGAGCGACGACGATCAGATCAACTACGACATCTTCCAGAGCCAGCTCGAAGGCTTCATCCTGGACTTCGAGGCCCAGGCTCACCAGATCCCGCTGACCGTCGACGACGGCTTCCATATCGGTTTTGCCCGTCTGCCGGCAGCCATGCCGTTCAACGACGTCCAGGACTACGAGAACTATCTCGCCCGGCTGGCAGCCTACCCAGAATACGTGACCCAGCACATCGCCCTGATGCGCCAGGGGCTGCGCCGCGGCATGACGCTGCCGAAGATCGTGCTTGAAGGTTACGAGGTCACGATCGAGTCTCACATCGTCGACGCACCCGAAGAAAGCGTCTTCTACCGGCCTTTCGAGAGCTTCGCGGCCGGTGTGCCAGGAGACGCCCGGAAGCGCCTCCGACAGGCTGGCAAAGACGCGATCATGGCCAGCGTAGTCCCTGGCTATCGACTGTTCCTCGACTTCATGCTGAACGAGTACGTGCCGGGGGCCCGCACCACCCTCGGCGCCTCGGAACTGCCGGACGGCGACGCCTACTACGCCCAGCGGATCCGCCACTTCACGACCCTCGATCTGAGCGCCGAGGAGATTCACCAGACCGGCCTCTCGGAGGTTGCGCGCATAAGGTCCGAGATGCAGCAGATCATCGACGACGTCGGCTTCGAGGGCGCCGGCGAGGGTACCTCGGAGCGCACCAAGTTTGCGGCCTTCCTCGAGTTTCTGCGCACCGATCCGCGCTTTTACGCCAAAACTCCTGAGGAGTTGCTCAAAGAAGCTTCCTATATCGCCAAGCGCGCCGACGGCGCGCTGCCGGCGTTGTTCAAGACCCTGCCGCGGGTACCCTACGGCGTTGCGCCGGTCCCCGACCATCTGGCTCCGAAGTACACCGCCGGCCGCTACGTCGGGGCGCCGGCTGGCAGCAACCGACCCGGCTACTACTGGGTCAATACCTACGCGCTCGAGAATCGGCCGCTCTATGTGCTTCCTGCTCTGACGCTGCACGAAGCGGTGCCCGGGCACCACCTGCAGATCTCGCTGGCGCAGGAGCTCGAGAACCTCCCCAACTTTCGCCGCCACTCCTACATCTCGGCCTTCGGCGAAGGCTGGGGGCTGTACGCCGAATGGCTTGGCCTGGAAGCCGGCATCTACGACGACCCCTACGCCAACTTCGGCCGCCTGACCTACGAAATGTGGCGGGCCTGCCGTCTGGTGGTCGATACCGGCCTCCACGCCAAGGGCTGGAGCCGCCAGCAGGCGATGGACTACATGGCCGCCAACACCGCGCTGTCGCTGCACGAGGTCCGAACGGAGACCGACCGCTATATCTCGTGGCCGGGCCAGGCCCTGGCCTACAAGATCGGTGAGCTCAAGATCAAAGAGCTGCGCCGTGAAGCCGAAGCGGCCCTCGGAGAGCGCTTCGACGTGCGCGCCTTCCACGACGCCTTGCTGGCCAACGGCTCAGTGCCGCTTCCAGTGCTCGAGCGCGTCATCCGCAAGTTCATCCGCGAGCAAGGCTAAGGCCCAGCGGCCCAGATGACGTCCTGGCGCACGAGATCCGTGGGCGCCAGGTCATGGATGCCGTGGAGCGTCCCCTGGGGAGAAAAGGGCGTATGCAGATAGCAGCCGACAGCGGCGGCCACAACCTCGATGTCCCTTGCCTGAGATCCGTCGTGGCGATAGTCATACTCGGCTTCCTCGAGCTGACTCCAGTCGTTGGGATCGAGATGACGATACTCGACCGGCACCTCGAGATCGAGGGAGTCGAGAATCGGCTTGATGTCCAGATTGGTCGCGGAGATCACCAGCTCATCGACGACATCTCGATCGAATAGGGCATGGGAGTAATAAGCATCATCCGTGACCTCGATGCAAAGACATCGCGTCGCGAGCTCGCGAGATAAGAAGCGAGCCAGTCGCAGGCCGCTGATGGTACGAATATCGGCCGCGGCCTGGGTCCACGCCTGCCCGCTGAGCTGAAAGATATTCATCAACGGCCAGCTCCCTCCACGCTCACGACCGAAGACACCCTGCTCCAACCGTAGCTGCTCGTCTCCGATATAAAAGAAATCACGGGCACTCGCCATCGCCCACGAGACCTCGTCGATCGCTGCCTCCACCGCCAAATGCGCTATTTTGTACGGCTCGAAAAAGTCAGAAGCGAGTCCTTTTCGATCGCGAAAACGTAAACTTTCAGCCATGGTGTCTCCTCAGGGTATTGTGCGTTTCTGCTATACCCCTAATCGCACGAGACACCAGAAACCGGCA
>JAAUXY010180385.1_pt1 | contig 11164 bp, 6 predicted proteins | sample 7278121 | NCBI WGS metagenome assembly JAAUXY01 (sample SAMN14350117, study PRJNA611818) | marine sediment metagenome | isolation source: surface marine sediment (1.8m) | place: French Polynesia: Moorea | collected 2018-08
CCAATTCTCGGCTTGACTGCTGGCGTGCGTCTGGAGTTTCATAAGAGATTGCACAAGTACAAAGCTCGCTTCTTGCATGAGGTTGCTCATCTGGTGAACGGTGATCTTGTGCGTGACCAGTTCTCGCGTTCGATTTGGTTGGCCTTCATTCTGATGATCGTTCCGCTACTGCTTCTGCTACTTTTCCTTTTGAATCGCTTCCCGGAGTCTGGGTTTTCTGACCGTTTGTTGCAGATAGGTCTACTATGCCTACAGGGTGCTGCTACTTGGTTGGTTATCTCGGTTACTCGGAGTGGCATGATGCGAAGTCGAGAGCTCTATGCTGATTGGCGGGTAAGTCAGTGGGATCCAGAGGTTGGAAGGGCATTGTTTAGTCACTTTAAGGATAGCCCTGAAAAGAAGCAGAGATATCATCCGTCGAGCTCTAGACGCGCTAGAGCCTTGAGGGATCCATCCGAGGCATTCAGAATGGATCCTGTTTTAGCCCTTGTTGTTGGTGTTCTGGCTAGTTACATGTTTTCCTGGTTCGTCGTGTTAGTGCCTCTTGTTTTAAACACGCTCATGGCAGATATATTTCTTTTCGTCGCGCCGATAGCTTCTTCCGCTTACAGTGCATTAGATGCAGGTGGCGTCTCGTCGTTTGGTGTTTTTGATTTTGCTGCTATACTCTTGGTTAAGAAGATACTATTCGGTTTTCTTGAGGTGCAAAGTCTTCAGTTTGCATTGTCCGTCATGCCAGTGGTTTTTGTCGCTTGGATTCTCGGGGTGCAGATCTTCAGACAGGGTTTGTACGACATGGTAACTGGGAATTCTGGTGCAGCTCAATATTTCAAGCTTTTCCTGCCGGCCGCTGGACTGGCTTTCGGGTTAGAGTTAGGCCTTTGGCTGATACCTGGAAGTGCTGGGTCTTTTTTTCCTCGGAGCATGGAAGCGCTTCGAGCTGAGTTGGTAATAGTAGCTGTTCTCTTGCTGAGTGTATGGCTTTGGATGTGTTACATGCGTTATTTCGGACAGAGGGTCTTAGGTCGTCATGTGTCTGAAGAATCTCCCGCCGGAAAACTGAGATGGTTGAATTGCCTGGGTGCAAGCTCGTTAGCCGTCTTGATTGTACCGGTGTTGATCGCGAGAGTGATCTTGCTAGGCGCAAACACTAGTGTGGCTAATAGTGGGCTCTCTCCAGACCTGAGGTCTTGGGCCATCGGCAGCTGGGTTCTCATTGTGGCTGGTTTTTTCCTTTGCGGTGTTGTCGCATTCCTCATATTGTGGGTTGTGACGTGGCGTATCCAGCGTAGATGGAATCAGAGACGGCAGAGTTGCCCGAAGTGTCATGCGTCAAGTTGTGAAGTCCAGGATCCTACGGCGGTGTGTGTGAGTTGTGGCGAGCCACTGACAGCATGGCTTTTTGACGACCGGTTGGAGATCTTCCAACGAGACCAGAATGAAGGTAGATTGCATACATCCTGATGATGCAAGGTGACCGAGAGGTTCGAATATGTGGTTGACTACAGACCGAGGGCGCGAGATCGTCATTGGCTTCTCTAGAGAGGTCGTCCGTGAAGTGGCTCCGGCCGAGATGCCGATTTTCGATGAGATGGCGCGGGAGTATATTGCTACTCCTGAACCTCCTGACCTTAAGATGGAGTCAGGAGATGATCCGATCGGATTCGGTTCGGACAGCTTTCTAGCGGCTGCCACGCCGGCGGCAATGGCTATGGCCGTCGCTGTCCTGACGCACGTTTTGGGAGAAGGCCTCCGAAAACTAGAGTCTCTTTCGCGAGCCGCGATCCTCGACTGGATTCGCCAAGCCCTGCGTCCGGAATCCTCTGCTCTCTCAGAAAAGCAACTGGAGCACGTCGGAAAGTTAGCCTTCGACGTTGCCTTGAAGTACGGTATCCCACGCGATCAGGCGCGCGTGATGACAGATGCACTCTTTATCGCCTTGATGAAAGATCAGGATTGAGGCAGCGTTAGTTGCCTGGTCGCTCACCGCACCGAATCATGGGGCCACGCAATAGAGATAGAGAAGCATGATAATGAATACTGCCAACACGGGCGCGAGGGACGACAAGCGCCCTTGACCGATCGGCTGACTCTGCTTTTTGATGACCGTTGGTGGTTGCCACCGCGGTGCATCGATTCTGTGGGACTCGGCTTCTTGGCTCTGCGGTGCATCGATACTGGGGGACTCGGTTCTTCTGTTCTCAACGGTCACATCTTCTGGGCGATTTGTGCCAAGTTCTTGAGCAGCTTCCGACGGATGTAGAGTGGCGGGCGTCGGTTCTTTGACCTCGGAAATCTCATTGAGTCGAGTCTGATCGACCGGAACCGAGTTGACGCTAGCGTTAGTTTGGCCGCCGCCCCGAGCGATGGGATCGGCAAAGAGCGTGTAAGCCAGCCAAGTCGGATCGCCCGCTTCCTTGATCTTCAGGCGTGCTTCGCGTACCGCTTCGGCGATTGTGGTTCCGGCCAGCAGAGATTCGTAGAAGGCCTCTGCAAATCGCAGGGAACTCCGACCTTCGACATTCCAATAAGTACCGATGAACGCGCCGGCGCCGGCGTTAATGAAGCGTATAGCCCAGCCGCCGGAGCCGGAGAGAGCTGAGCCACCGCGCCCTGTCCGGCAGGCGTTGAGAAAGATCAGGGGAGGTTTTGGAACACCCAGATCCCTAGCGATACCCAGGAGGTGATCGGGTTGCAGGTCGTTGTCGTCATTGAGCCGAATATAGGCCTTCTCAGGTTCTAGACCTCTACCAGGGAGACCGCCATGGCCGGCAAAATGCCAGCCGTCATATGTTTGCTCTTCTTGAATACTCCTCATCTTGCTTAGGATGAGGTCACGTTCAGCACCAATTCGATCGACTTGGCGCTCTTCGGTCTGCAATCCCAGGACATATTCAACCTCCGATCGGAGGCTAGCTGAGTTTGGAGACGGAGCCACGAGTGCGATGCGATTCAGAGGTAGTCGGTCGTGCTTTTTCGTCTTCGGCACCCACTGACTCAGAGCGAACGCTTCGCTCAAGAATTGACTGGGGGCGACTTCTCCGTTGTCTGCTCTCCCAGTAAGAAGAGTCAGCTCCCACGGGATCCATAGATCAGTAGATTGGATCAGCAGATGCTTGACCCGATCTCGAAGCGACCACAACAGCTGGCGGAGATCTTCAGGCAGGAGCATAGAGAGTCTCAAACCGAAGATCTCGAGCGCTTCAGTGACTTCCTTGAGCGACTGCTTGCTCGAAGGCGAACATTCGATAGCGGTGAAATGGTCGCTGATGTCACGGAGATGTTTGGGTCTCAGGCCGACGGGGCCGAACTCCTCGCGGTTGAGCTCGAGTGTATTGTCGGAAGAGGAGAGCTCGTAACGGAGTAGATGCTCTTCACGGTCTCGGTCTAGTTTTCGGTGGACGACCATCTCGAGGATGGATTCAGAACGCGTGCCGTGATCCATGAGGAGAAGCTTATTACAGGCGCTTCGGCTGATTGAGCGACCACCTCACGGCTGGTGGTGGAGTGACGTAGATTCACGATTCCAACAGCGGTAAGGCCGGCAGCAGTCGCTCGCGACGAAGGCGCCGGCCGACCAACCAGCCGACGCCGGCACCTACCACCGCACCGACCAGAGCCCGGACCAGCTCGTATTGGAACGGGCCGGCGAACGGTGCGACCAACTCGCCGCCCAGAGCGAGATAGATCTGTTCTCCGAATCCTCCGGTGAAAGCTCCGACCATCGCGCCGACCAGGATGTCGAAGTTCGTGCCGTTGGCGGTCTCGGCACTCGCGCGGAGAATGCTGGCGACGACAACCGCGCCGATCGCGACCACTATCCCTCCGCCGAACGCTCCCAGGAACATGCTGCCCAGCAAGCCCGATGGCAAGAAGAAGATCGCCGTTGCACCGAGCAGGGTACCCGAGACCACTCCGGCGTCGAGCCCGGTGCCGGCGGCAGCGAACAGGCTGGAGCGCCACTTCTTGGCCGTCGTCACTGCAACCGGCGTGTTAGCCGATGACTTCGACTCATCGCTCGTCGCAGTTGACGAGTGCTCTCGCGAGATCGGCTCAGGCAGGGTCTCCTGGAGAGGAATCGCGTAGAGTCCCATCCACTCCGAGGCGCCTCGAGCCCAGGCCCAGTCCCTGCTTTGAAGCGCCCCGTCTGCCAACTGTTGTTGCACGGCCTGCCGACTGTAGGGGCCATAAACCTGGCCCGCGCGCGCGATGTAGATCTCGTCGGGTGGCGGCCCTTGCCATACCGGAACGGGTACGCGGGAGCCTTTCTTGCCCCAATTCTCGAACGCCCAACCGATCAATCCGCCCAGGATGATGCCGTCGAAACCGCCGACAAAAAAGCCGCAGAACAGCCCGGTGATGATCCCGGTGGGCCACCGCTGCCACTGTGTGCCGAGTCTCGTTTGCCAGCGTTCAAAGGTCCAGCCGGCCACGGCGCCGAGAATCAGACCGAAGGATCCGGCGATCGAGACACCAACCACCATGCCGATCAAGAGCGGCACGGTTCGCGTCGAAGTGGTTTTGCTCTTGCGCAGAAAAGCAGGGCCGAGGAGGAAGCCGATCGGCAGACCGATCAAGGCACCGCCTTTCGGGCCGAGAAACGCCAGCGTGAAGCTGGGGCCCATGGGATCGGCCAGCAGACGACTGAAGAGCCCTGCCAGCCAGCCGATCCAGGTGCCGGCCACGGCGCCGCCCAGCGGCCCGTAGAAGATCGTCAGGAGCTCGGCGAGGAGTGCTCGAGCGGACTCGCTGCCCCGTCGGCTCAGCTGTAGGATCCACCGTTGCAGGGTTCCGAGCAGGCCCAGGCCGGTGGCAGCGAAGCCTCCGAGATGGGCGCCGCTGGCCGCCCCCGCGAGCCCGCCGACGAACATTCCGACGAAGGCGCCGGCCGGAGTCACGGCCATGAACCATTTCACCGCCGCCGCGAACAGCAGGTGCTCGGCATCGGGTGCTGTTTCCAGCAGATAGTCGAAAGGCCCGATGCTGGCACCGAGCACGGCACCGAGCACCGCGCCGGCCAGGGAGCCCAGGAAGAAGCCCGACATGACCATCATGATCCCCCGGGATGCGATCCTCAAAGCGTCTTCAAAATCCATGCGAGACCTCCGTGATTGTCCGTTCGGAGGACTCCGCGCAGATTGGCGCTCGATAGTTTCAACGGATGTCAATGAAGATCACAAATGAAACCTCAGCCCGCTTTTTTGCGCGTCAGTGGGGGAGAAGGACATCGCTCGTGAACAATTCGGAGGATCAGCGCCATGAGGAGGTCAAGTCCATGGTAAAAACAAGCCGCAACCGACCGCGGGCTCGGGCCCGACCCAGCGATGGCAACCTCACCCAGCGAAATCACCCGGCTGCTCCAGGCCTGGAGCGACGGCGATCCCGAAGCGCGCGAGCAGGTCATCCCGCTGGTGTTCGACGAGCTGCGACGGATCGCCCGCCAGCAGTATGCGCAGGAGCGGCTGAATCACACCCTGCAGCCGACTGCCCTGGTCAGCGAGCTCTACATGAAGCTGGTGGGGCAGAAGAACGCTCGCTGGCGCAACCGTGGGCAGTTCTTTGCCGTCGCCGCCCAGCTGATCCGTCGCATCCTGGTCGATCACGCCCGTCGGCACCAGGCGGCTCGACGCGGCGGTGGCGGTCCCAAGATCTCTTTTGCCGAAGATCTCGGGCTACCGGCGCTGGAGGAGCCTCATCTGCTCGAGCTCGACGCCGCGCTCAAGGATCTCGAAAAGAAGGATCCGCGAGGCAGCCGAGTGGTGGAGCTGCATGCCTTCGGTGGCTTGAGCTTCGACGAGATCGCCGAAGTCCTGGACGTGTCGCGGATCACCACCTTGCGCGACTGGAAGCACGCCAAACTCTGGCTGCGACGCCAGTTGAGCTCGTCTGAAGCATGAGCTCCGGCGGCTTAGATCACGTCAAGGAAGTTCTCGACCAGGCGTTGGAGCTCGCTTCCGGGGAGCGTGCGAGTTTCCTCGATGAAGTCTGCGCCGGCGATCCGGAGCTCCGGCGAGAGGTGGAGTCGCTGCTCAAGTTCGACGACGCGGATCAGGCCTGGCAGGAAGGCCCGCTGGTCTCGCTGTTGGATTCGGCTCCGGGGCTACAGCTCGACCAGCGGATCGGACCCTACCGGGTCGTCCGGTTGATCGGCGAGGGCGGTATGGGCACGGTGGTCCTGGCGGTGCGCGAAGACGACTACGAGGCGCGGGTCGCGATCAAGATCATCCCGCACTATCGGACCTCTGCTGAGCTGATTCGCCGCTTCCACAACGAGCGCCAGCTGCTCGCTCAGCTCGAGCACCCCAACATCGCCCGGATTCTGGACGGTGGGACCACCGCCGACGGCCAGCCCTATTTCGTCATGGAATACGTCGAGGGCGAGCCGATCGACGTCTGGTGCGAGCGCCTGGAGCTGTCGATCGATGAACGGCTGAAGCTCTTCCTGCAGGTCACCTCGGCGATCCAGCTGGCCCACCGCAACCTGGTGGTTCACCGCGACCTGAAACCGAGCAACATCCTGGTCACCGCTGGGGGAGTGCCCAAGCTGCTCGATTTCGGCATCGCCAAGCGGCTGGCCCCTGAGACCGGCGCTCAGCTCACCCGGCTGACTCAGCGTCCGATGACCGTGCGCTACGCCAGTCCCGAGCAGATCGGCGGCCGGGCGATCACCACCGCCAGCGATATCTACTCCTTGGGCCTTTTGCTGTACCAGCTGCTGACCGGCCGTTACCCCTATGCCGCGGAAGGCGATAGCGATCTCGAGCTTGCCCAGGCGATCCATGACCGCGAGCCGCGCAAACCCAGCGCCGCCGTCGGCAACCCGACTTCGAGGGTGCAGCGACTGGCCGGGGATCTCGACAGCATTATCTTGAAAGCGATGCGCAAGGAGCCGGATCGGCGCTATGGCTCCGTCGGGCAGCTGGCGGAGGACATCAAGCGCTATCTCACCGGCCGACCGGTCAACGCCCGCCGGGGCACCTGGAGCTACCGAACGGGGAAGTTCGTGCGGCGCAACAAACTGCTGTTCGCGGCGGGTTCGGTCCTGATTTTGCTCAGCCTGGCCTTTGGCGTCACCGCGACGATCCTGTGGCAACGGGCCGTGGTCGAACGCGAGCGAGCGGTCTTCGCGCAGGAGCGCAGCGAGCGTGTCGTCGATCTGATGAAGGAGCTACTCAGGACCTCGGACCCGAATCAGGGCCCAGGCGAGTACCTGGCCATTCGAGAAATCCTCGATCGTGGCGAACAGGAGGTCGAGACCCTGGGAGACGATCCTGCGTTGCAGGGCGAGCTGCTGGCGACCATCGGCCAGATCCATGCCCGGCGCGGAGCGTTCGACCGGGCCGGCGTCGCCTGGGAGAAAGCCGAGGCGATCCTGCGACGGCATTACCCGGACGGGCATCCGGAGCTCGCCAAGGCGATCAACAACCTGGCCGGCCGGTTCTACCACGCGAGTGATTTCGAGCCGGCCGAGAGGCTCTACCGCCAGGCCCTGGCGATGAAGGTCGAGCTCGGAGACGACACCGCCAAGGCGCAAAGCAACCTGGCGACTATCCTGATGAGTCGGGGAGAGCTGGCCGAGGCGGAAGGGCTCTACCGCCGGGCGCTCGAGCTTCGCGAGCAGCAGTACGGACCCGAGGACGCCTCGGTCGCGACCACCCGACGCAGTCTGGGTGTGCTCTATTACAACTCTGGAGAGTTCCATCGCGCCGAGCCCTTGTTGCGCAAGGCCCTCGAGACACGCCAACGGATTTATGGCTCGAAACACACGCGGGTCGCGGCAGCGGCGTCGAGTCTCGGCAGGGTGGTCCAGGCGCGGGGCGATTTCGAACAGGCGCGTTCTCTCTACCGTCAGGCGCTGGAGATTCGTCAGGAGCTGTTGACGGAGGAGCATCCCCACGTTGCGATCAGCCAGCTGGATCTCGCTCGGGTGGCTTTGGATCTGGGGGAGCTCGAAAGCGGCCGGCCGCTTTTGAATCAGGCTCTCGCCACCTTGCGCCACAGCAAGCCGGGAAGCTGGGAAGTCGCCCAGGCGGAGAGCGTTCTCGGCGCTTATCTGACGGCTGAGGGGCGCGCCGAAGAGGCAAAGCCTTATCTGGCCAGGAGTTATCACAGGCTGGTCGAGGTCCGGGGAGAGCAGTCGATCTATGCGCGGCGGGCGCTGGAATGGTTGAGGCGACTCGAGAGTGTGCGGAGCGAAGAGGGCGGGCCGCTGACGCCAGCGGCCCACCCGGCTGAGACCAGTGGTCTCAATCCAGCGCCTGGTCAATCGAGCGTTTCGACCTCGAGTCGATAGCCGCCCTCGGTGCCGTCCGCGCCGTCGATCCGCACGAAGTAGCGACCGGGACTGAACGTCTTGACCGCTTGCCAGCCGACGTTTGAGACTTCGCTGTCCAGGAGATGCAACCGTTGCCCCGCACGGTCCAGGAGGCTGCCTGAGGTATTGCCGGTGGCGGTCAGGCGCACCGTGGTCAGCTCGTCGACGACGAAGGTGAAGACGTCCTGATCGTCACTCCACGGGTTGTGAATCCTGGCTGCGATCTTCGCGCCCAGGTCTATGGACGTCGCGCACAGCAGGCTGTCGCCGTGATCGTCTGAGATGCCCTGACAGAGATCCCGAAGGCGTTCTGCCGCTGTCGGATCGGAGACGATCGGATCCGGATCGGGCTCGTGCTCGTCAGGGTCCTCTGCTTTCCCGAAGCCGAAGCAGGCGAAGGGGTCAGGGTCGGGCTCGTGCTCGTCGGGATCCTCTGCTTTCCCGAAGCCGCGGCTAGCCAACGGATCCGGATCCGGCTCATGTTCGTCGGGATCTTCTTCTTTTTCGAGTCTTGCCGGCAGAAAGACGCTGAGGACTCTGAAGGCCCCTAGAGCGCTCTCAGGATCCTGAGAGGCGATGCACGCGGTATAGAGACCGGGTTGAACAATCTTCACGTCCAGTCGCTGGGCATATTGCGACCGGTAACGAAAGGTTTCTTTACGGCTTGATAGATCACAAACCTGACCGAGAAATTCGAGTCTTGGCTCAGCCATGTAGGGTTCAGCGGGGCTGGCTTCGAGCATCAAAGTCCCGACAGAAGTCAGATCGAAACTGAAACATTCAGCTACCCCGGGGTGGGCTCCATAGCCTCGCCATTGAAGACTCGAGTCGCCAGAGATGGACTCCGAGAGTGCGTGGGCGGATGCGTTAAAGCATCGAGGATCTTCAGACGCCAGAGCACTTCTGCTAACGATCGCAAGAAACAAGCAAAAAAAGACAAAATGCGGCCTCAGGTTTAGGGCTTGAGACATAGTTCCCCCTATGACGGACACGAGTCCGTCCAATTCAGGTGTGAAGAGCTGTCCAGGGTGATCCCTGGACACAGTCTCAGCCGGCCGGCTTCAAGTCAGCGGACGCCGTTCGTCCGCTTTTCGTTTTGCTTCTAACCAGGGGGTTTCAAAAAGTGCTCGAAATTCGGCGAATATTTTTATAATGAGCAGCTTTTGAGAATCGGTGGTTATAAGAGAATGGGAGAGGCGATTCTCAGCATGAGAGCGGTGCGCGTTCAGACTCTTCTTGGGCGTTCCGGCCCGACGTCGCTCGGATCGAAGGATAGGGTGGCCGCCGTCAACAATTCTTCGGCACCCTGGCGCGACATCGGCTCCGAGAACAGGAAACCCTGGGCGAAGTCGCAGCCCAGCTCGGCTAGCCGCCGGCATTGATCGGGGGTCTCGACGCCTTCGGCGACCGTGTCGAGGCGCTGGCTGTGGCATAGGGTGAGGATACCTTCCACCAGCTCTTCGTTCGGGCCGTCGCTACCGATGCCGTGGATGAACCAGCGATCGAGCTTGACCCGGTCAAAAGGAAAACGGTGGAGCAGGGAGAGTGAAGCGGTGCCGGTGCCGAAGTTGTCGAGCGAGATGCGAACGCCGATCCGGCGCAGGCGCACCAGGGTCTCGAGCACGCTGTCCGGGCGATCCGCAACGCCGGTCTCGGCGACCTCGATCGACAACCGGTCGCCGGGCAGTCCGGTGGCGCCCAAGACCTCGGCGATCTGATCGAGCAGGTCGGGCTGCTGGATCTGGCGCCGCGAGAGGTTGACGCAAACGAACAGTGGCTCGAGCGACGAACGACGGTCGTTCCAGGCCTTCATCTGCCGGCAGGCGTCTCTCATCAGGGTGCGACCGATGGCGTTGACCAGGCCGGTTTCCTCGGCCAGGGGCATGAATTCCCCGGGCAGGAGCAGCCCCCGCTCGGGATGATGCCAGCGTGCCAGGGCCTCGAAGCCGGCGATGGCGCCGCTTGTCAGCGCCACGATCGGCTGGTAGAAAACTTCGAACTGACCGCGGGCCAGGGCTCGCCTCAGATCGGTCTCGAGCTGTAGCTGCGAGCGCACCTCGGCGTGCATCTCGGCGTCGAAGATGGCGTGGCCGGCGCGGCCCTGACCCTTGGCCCGATACATCGCCGTGTCGGCGTCTCGCAGGACGTCTTCAGGCCCGCTGTGGCGATCGGATATAGCGATGCCGATCGAGGCGGTGGAGTAGATCTCGCGCCCGTCGAGGGAGAACGGTACTTCGAGCTCGGCCTGGATGCGCTGGGCCACCCGCACGGCGTTAGAGGCATCTTTGACGTCGTCGAGCAGGATGGCGAATTCGTCGCCGCCGAGGCGGGCCAGGGTATCGCTGGGACGCAGGCAGGCCTTGAGACGCGCGCTAACGTGGGTCAACAGCCGATCCCCGGCCGCGTGGCCCAGGCTGTCGTTGATCATCTTGAAGCGGTCGAGGTCGAGAAAGAGGACGGCACAGCGGTAGGTCGCCAGGCGTGAGCGACGGTCGAGACAGTGAGCCAGGCGATCCATGAACAGGGTACGGTTGGGCAGACCGGTCAAGGCGTCGTGCAGGGCGTCGTGGAGCAGCCGGTCCTCGGCTCGCTTGCGATCCGAGACGTCGCGGGAGTTGACCACCACGCCGGAGACCGCCGGGTTGTGCAGCAGGTTGGTCATGCTCGACTCGAGCACGCGCCACGCGCCCTCCGTATGTCGGATACGGTACTCGGCGGTCGAGCTCTTGCCCGGCTTGCTCAGCAGATCGTCGAACATCGACTGGACCCGCGGTCGGTCCTTGGGATGGATGAGATCGAAACCGTGGTCGCCGAGAGAATCCGTCGGCTGGGTCCCGAGGATCCGCTGAC
>JAAUXY010156327.1_pt1 | contig 11163 bp, 11 predicted proteins | sample 7278121 | NCBI WGS metagenome assembly JAAUXY01 (sample SAMN14350117, study PRJNA611818) | marine sediment metagenome | isolation source: surface marine sediment (1.8m) | place: French Polynesia: Moorea | collected 2018-08
AGCCTAATCAAGTCCACAATATTTAATCTCACCGTTTTTTCTGATCTGGGAGACCGTATTTGATATGAACCGGCGAACCTTCCTCAAGATTGCGGGTATGGGCAGCATTTCCCTGGCAGCCGGCTGCAGTCCCCCTGAAAAAAATCTATTCTCCCTGGTGCACGCCCCGGACGATATGGTGACCGGTAAGGCCACCTGGTATGCATCCACCTGCCGCGAGTGCCCGGCCGGTTGCGGCATTCTGGCAAAAAACCGCGAAGGGCGTGTGATCAAGATCGAAGGCAATCCCCTGCACCCCATCAACAAAGGCAAACTCTGCATGCGCGGCCAGGCAGCGTTACAGGCCATCTATAACCCGGACCGCATCAAGACACCGTTGCTGCGCGAAAAAAACAGGTGGCAGGCGATCTCGTTTGCAAAAGCCCAGGCCATGCTGAAGTCTAAAATCCAAGATGCCGCTCAAAAAGGATCGGACCGCATTCGCATGCTGACAGAAGTTGTGGGCAGAAGCCAGCTGACCCTTTTCACCGATGCGCTCAATCGATGGAACTCCCGGGAAGCGCTGGTGTTTGAGCCTTTCGCCTATGAAGCCCTGAAGACAGCCAATGAAAAGGTTTTCGGGCGCAAAGAGCTGGCTTCCTACCGCATGCAGAAAGCCGATATACTGGTTTCATTCGGTGCCGATTTTCTGGAAACCTGGTTATCACCGGTTGAATACGCCCGTAAATTCAAGGCCATGCACGCCCTCAAAAACGGTCGAAAAGTACCGTTTTACCACCTGAATCCGGTGCAATCTCTGACCGGAGCCAACGCCGACCACTGGGTACCATGCAACCCTGGCAGCGAATACATTGTCGCGCTGGGCCTGGTGCGGCAAGCGCTCGATATTCGTAAAGGCAAAGAACTGCCATGGTCTTTCCGCAAACCCCTGTTTGAGGCAACTGCCCCTTACACCCAGGATCGTGTGCTGGAGGCATCCGGTCTTTCCTTGGCATTCTATGAAAAACTTATTATCGAGCTGATGGGCGCGCGCAAACCTCTGGTACTGGGCACCGATACCGGAGCCTGCGATTTAAAGGACCTGCAGACCAATGTGGCGGTTAATTTATTAAACCTCCTGCTCGATCCAAATTTAAAGCTGCTGGATTTTAACAATCGCCATCGGGTTGAAATTGCCGCTGCACGATACGAAGTGCTGCAGTTCTTCAAATCCCTGAAAGACGATGCGGTTGAGGTGTTGATCCTCAACAATGTCAATCCGGCCTACAGTTTGCCGCCTGAAAGCGGCGTGAAAGAGGCCTTGAAACAGGATGACCTCTTTGTGGTCAACTTCAGTAATTTCATGGATGAAACCTCTCAGCAGGCGGATTTGATTTTTCCGGTCGCCATGCCGCTTGAAACCTGGGATGAATACAGCGGCTGGCAAGCCGTCGATGCCACCCTGCAGCCGGCCATGGGTCGCCTGACAAAGGCCCCCCATATCGGTGATGTCATCCTGGAAACGGCATTTGAAAATGACAAACCGGCTAAAAATTATAAGCGCTATCTGTTTTCCAGGCTGGTCGCCGAACGCAAAATCGAAGATGAAAAAGGATGGGTGCAGCTGCTACAGGTGGGCGGTGCCATCGATTCGCGTGCAGCAGCCGACCCAACGAAATTTAACCTGGAGCCGCAAAGGATAACCGATGTAATATCCAAACCGGCAGAGGCCGGCTTGGCCGATCTGACATTCAGGGCCGTACCGTCCATCCGCTTTTTTGACGGCCGCGGAGCCAACAGGCCCTGGTTGTGCGAAATTCCGGATCCATTAACCCGGGTGGCCTGGCAAAGTCCGGTCAGCATGCACCCCGAAACGGCCAAAAAACAGAATGTCGTTCAGGGCGATATCATCCAGATTGAATCCAAGTGGGGTAGTTTGGAGGCAGGGATTTATGTGAATGAATTTGTAAGGCCCGGCTTGCTGGTTATGAACATTGGTCAGGGACATCCAGCATATGGGCGTTACGCGCAAAATAAGGGCGTGAATCCGGTTGCCATTCTGCCGCCGGAAGCGAACACGGATTCAGGGGGCCCGCTCTTTTCAACGGATCAAATAAAAATCCGCCAGACCGGCCGGATGATGAAACTGGCCACGGTATATGGCAGCCGAACCCAGCATGAAAGACCATTCGCACTGACCGTCGGCCTGACAGAACTCAACCAGGGGAAAATACCCAAAAGAACCGGCCTGACCATGGAAGATTTTCCCTTAACCCTGCCGCTGCCGGAAGGGTATGATCCCAAACGCGATTTTTATCCGCCCCATGATCATGAAAAGTACCGCTGGGCCATGGTGGTCGATCTGGATCGCTGCATCGGGTGCGGTGCCTGCACATCCGCCTGTTATGCCGAAAATAATGTCGGTATTGTGGGTGAAGAGCGGGTGATCGAAGGACGGGAGATGACCTGGCTGAGCATCGAACGGTTTCAAGATCCCCATCAATTGCAAAAGGTAACTTTTTTACCAATGCTCTGCCAGCACTGCGATAATGCCCCCTGTGAATCGGTCTGCCCGGTCTATGCCCCGCACCATTCAAAAGAAGGCCTTAACAATCAGATTTACAATCGCTGCATCGGAACGCGCTATTGCGTCCAGAATTGCCCTTACAAAGTGCGGCGATTCAACTGGTTTGACTGGCAGTTTCCGGAGCCCATGAACCTGCAGCTCAATCCCGATGTCACCGTGCGCAGCAAAGGGGTCATGGAAAAATGCTCATTCTGCATCCAGCGCATCAAGGTGGCGCACAGCAACGCCAATAATGAAAAACGCATGATCCGCGACGGTGAGGTCATCCCGGCCTGCGTGCAAACCTGCCCGACCGATGCCCTGGTCTTCGGCAGTCTGATGGACAAGCAAAGCCGGGTCCGAAAGATGGTGGATGATCCCCGGGCCTACCAGGCCATGGGTTATTTGAATACCAAACCGGCAGTCATTTATTTGAAAAAAGTGTTACAGGAAACATAATAAACGAGCGTCTCGCAAATAGCGAGACTTGAGGAGCGGCCTTAATGGCCTTGATGAGCGTTCCGCTTCACGGAACTTTAAGTCCAAAATAAATGAAGCCATGAATCTGCTTCAAGCGAAGCGCTCCTAAAACGCAGCGCAAATATTGCGCGGAGTGCTCCTATAGTTTCGCTAAAAGCGAAACGATCGGCTCATCACCAGAAGAAGTGATAGTGATTAGATGATCTAAATCATGCGTTTGTAAATTACCGTTCGGAACCTTGCTATGAGCCAATTGACTTACGCGAGTATTGATCAAACCGTACTAAACACCCTGAGTCCGCCCAAAAAATATTACTGGGCGATCGTGGCGCTGTTATTTGTGGGCGTGATGGTTGGCGCTGCTTGCTGGATCTATCAGATATTTGTCGGCATCGGAGCCGGCGGTCAAAATAATCCGGTCGCCTGGGGCACCTATCTGATCAACTTTGTCTTCTGGGTGGGAATTGCCCATTCCGGCACACTGATATCGGCGATCTTGCACCTTTTTCGCGCCGGATGGCGCAACCCCATTGCCAGGGCGGCTGAAACCATGACCGTATTTGCGGTTTGCATTGCCGGGCTTTTTCCGTTTATCCACTTGGGGCGTGTCTGGCAGGTCATGTACATGATCCCTTATCCCAACCAGAGACTGCTGTGGCCCAATTTTCTGTCGCCGCTGATGTTTGATGTGATTGCCATCAGCACTTATCTGACGGTCAGCACGCTGTTCTGGTATACCGGCTTGCTGCCGGATTTGGCGGCCATCAGAGACCGAGCGGAGGGAACGCGCAAAAAAATATTCACCATTCTCTCCATGGGCTGGACCGGCGCCCATGAACAGTGGCGGCATTATACCCGCGGTTATCTGTTCTTTGCCGCCCTGGCGACACCGCTGGTGATCTCGGTTCACAGTGTGGTGTCCTGGGATTTTGCGCTGGCAATTGTACCCGGCTGGCATACCACGATTTTCGCACCTTACTTTGTGGCCGGCGCCATTCATTCCGGTTTGGCCATGGTGCTGACCCTGATGATCCCGTTGCGCAAGCTTTTTAATTACCAGAAAATCATCACCCACAGCGTGTTGGAAAATGTGGCCAAAACAATTATCTTTACGGGTTTGATCGTCGGTTTTGCATATGCCACCGAATATTTTATTGCCTGGTACAGCCACAATGCCGTTGAAATCGAGCAATTTCGCTGGCGAGCATTGGGTGATTATCGCTGGGGCTTTTTCTTCATGGTAGTTTGTAACACGCTGATTCCGCTGCTGTTTTTGTTTAAAAAAATCCGCACCAACATCGCAACGCTTTTTATTATATCGCTGATCGTCAATTTCGGCATGTGGTGGGAACGATTTGTCATCATCATTGGCGGTGTGGCGCGCGGCTTTTCACCCCATGCCTGGGGATTATATGCACCCTCAATTATTGAGTATGGAATCATGCTGGGTGCCTTTTGTCTGTTTTTCTTCTTATTCGTATTGTTCGCCAAGCATTTGCCATCGGTCTCGATGACGGAGATGAAAGAAACCCTTGAACATGGAGGCAGCCATGCAGGGTAAAAAATACATCATGGGGCTTTTTAAAAATGAAGACCAGGTGGTCTCAACGCTGGCGGCGCTGAAAGAATCCGCTTATAAATTTCAGCGCGTGCATAGCCCGATTCCGAGTCATAAAATCATGGATGCCCTGAATTTAAAGAAAAGCAAAGTGGGCTGGTTTACCTTAACAGGCGGCATTCTTGGTCTCATCAGCGGATTTGCCCTGGCTGTATATTGTTCAGTTGAATGGAATTTGATTGTCAGCGGCAAGCCGATCATATCGCTGATTCCGTTTTTTATTGTCGGCTTTGAATTTACCATCCTGTTCGCGGTTTTTGGCAATGTCATCGGTCTGCTCACCCAGACACGATTGCCCAGCTTAAAGGCAACAGAATATTACGACCCGCGCTGCTCGGGCGAGCATTTCGGCGTGCTCGCAACCTGCGAGCCCATGCAGCAGGATGATTTGAAAGATTTTTTCCGGAAAAACGGAGGGGAAATTAAAGTTTTTGAGTAAACGTTTTATTGGTTCGATTGGTTCATAAAATATTCTGAATCTCAATGAATAAAACCAATTGAACCCATTCAGCCAATTCAACTACCAGGCATTTTAATATGGCTTCCAACGAGACAAACACCGCAACGTCACAGAGATCAACGATCAGCTGGTTATTCGTTGCACTGATCATCATCGGGCTGGCCGCTTTCATCTATGGCATCGTCGGTGATCATCCGGAAAAAGCCTGGCAGGCCTATTTGATTAATTTTCTGCTGTGGTCCGCGATCGCCCAGGGAGCGGTGCTTTTTTCAACGGTGATGCATATGACCAAGGCCCGCTGGAGTGGCCCGCTGTCTGCATTATCGGAGTCCTTTGCCGCTTTTTTCCCGCTTTCATTTATCCTGTTTCTGATCTTATTTTTAGGGCGCAACCATATCTTTCCGTGGCTGCATGAAGATCTACACGGCAAAGAAGTCTGGCTCAATATTCCATTTCTGTTTACCCGGGATTGTATCGGGTTGCTGGTACTCTATGCCATTGGATTTGCCTATCTCTACAATGCCCTGCAGCTTCGATCAGACGTGAATCAAACGCAGGGCGCATTTCGGCAGATGATTCATAAAGGGTGGGTCCGGAATAAACGCAGCGCTGAGCACGTCAAAAAGAAAATGACCATCTGGGCCGGCCTTTATATCCTGGCATTTACGCTGGTGCTGAGCCTGATCGGCTATGACCTGGTGATGAGCATGGACCCTCATTGGATATCGACACTGTTCGGGGGATATACCTTTGTCAAGGCGTTTTATGTGGGACTGGGCGCTTTGATCATTCTGGCGGCCATCATTCAGATCAGAAACAAAAGCGCCTCCGGCATTGAACCGTCTCATTTTCACGATATCGGCAAACTGTTTTTCGCATTTTGCCTGCTGTGGGCCGACTTTTTCTATGTCCAGTTAACGGTCATCTGGTACGGCAACATACCCGAGGAAACCCATTATGTGATTGAGCGCACCGTGATGGTCCCCTGGAATAAGCTGGCCTGGACCATTTTTATCGTCTGCTTTATCATTCCGTTTGTGATTCTATTAAATAAAAAGGTCAAATCGAAACCGGTATTCATGGTGATTCTGTGCAGTGTGATTATCATCGGATTCTGGTTCGAACATTTACTGCTGCTGGCACCGGCGCTAAGCCATGATGCGCATTCGTTGTCATTAAATGTATCGGATGGATTAATTACGGCCGGTTTTTTTGGATTGATGGTATTGGCGGTGAGCTATTTTTTGAAGCGCTTTCCGAATATTGCCGGAAGCAGTCAGGCGAAGCCAACGACTTAAATGATCTATAATCAATAACGAGGTGTTGAACTTTTGAGTAAAAATGCAATCGTCATCTTGACCACTTTGGTCACTGCGCTTTCTATCGCAGTGTTTGTATTCTTATTTTACAAGCTGCCGTACAGCGCCATTGGACCGGAGCAGCCGATCCCCTTCAGTCATAATGTGCATAGCGGGATCAAACAAATCCAGTGCCAGTACTGCCACCCCTACGTGGCCTATTCCAATCATCCCGGAATCCCTGCGGTTGAAAAGTGTTTGCATTGCCATCAATATATTATCGCCAACCACCCCTGGATAAAAAAGGAACACGAATACTTTAACACCAATACGCCGACACCCTGGATAAAGGTTAATTATGTAGCCGAACACGTGCTGTTTAATCACCAGCGCCATATTAACAGCAAAATCGCCTGCACGGAGTGCCATGGTCAGGTGCAGAACCTCCAGCGCCTGCCGCAAAAGATCTGGCACATGAACGAATGTATCACCTGTCATTTCGAAAAGGGCGCCAATGTGGATTGCTGGCTGGCGTGCCATAGCTAATTAGCATAGCGCATGGGGCATAGGGCATAGCGTCTATTAAAGAATGTCTTTTCGCTCTGCGCTTTGCGCTCTGCTCTATGCGGAGTGAAACGAAACTAGGAGTTTAGATTTTGTCAGCTGAAGTCTCTGAAAATGTGCCAGCAAACAACCCGACCGCCAAAGCGTTTACGCTGACATCCGCATTCTGGTTTGCCGCGGCAACCTCGTTTGGCATGATCGGCGCGGGTTATTTGATTGCGCCGGATTTCATGGCCAACATTGAATACGTTCACTTCGGTCGCGTAAGACCGATGCACATCAATGCCGTGTTGTTCGGTTTTGTGACACCCGGCCTGCTTGCAGTGGCTTTTTATTATTTCCCGCGATTATTGCGCACCGAGCTCTTCAGCCACAAACTGGGTGTGTTCAGCGCTATATTCTGGAATATAACGGTGGCCGCCGGCATCATCGGAATATCCCTCGGGTACACCCAGGGACGAGAATATGCCGAGTTGGCATGGCCCGTGGATATCATGGTGGTGATCAGCTTCTCCATGGTGGTGATCAATTTACTCATGACGATTCGGCGGCGCGCAGAACCGATATTGTATGTGTCTATCTGGTATACGACTGCAGCCGTCATTCTGACGTCCATCACCTATTGTCTTGGCAACGTCATCTGGAAACCGGACACCGGCGCGCTGTCGGGTATCCCGGATGCCATTCTCCTGTGGTTTTACGGACACAATATTTTCGGGCTGCTGTTGACGCCCATGGGCCTGGCATTGGCCTACTATGTGCTGCCGATTGCCACGCGCAGTCCGCTGTATAGCCACACACTGTCCCTGCTGGGATTCTGGTCGCTGATCATCGTGTATACGCATATCGGCACCCATCACCTATTGCAGGTGCCGGTGCCCACCTGGCTCAAAACCATATCGATTGTAGACAGCATTGCCATGGTGATCCCGGTCATGATCGTGTTGATCAATTTATGGTATACGATCAAAGGCAAACTGGGGGAGATTCATGCCGACATCGGTGCCAAATTCGTGCTGACCGGTACCATTTATTATTTCTTTGTCAATATCCAGGGCTCGATGATGGCCCTGCCGCATGTGCAGCGCATCACTCACTTTAACAACTGGGTCGTCGGCCATGCCCATATCGGCGTTCTGGGATTCGCCGGCATAACGGCGCTGGGCGGGCTGTATTTTATTCTGCCCAAAATTACGGGCAAACCCCTCTACAGCAGATTCCTGGCGGACGTCCAATACTGGTTGGTGCTGATCGGCGTCACCGGCTTTGCGGTCGTACTGACCATTGTCGGGCTCATTCAGGGCAATGCCTGGTACAACGGTGAAGCCCTTTATCGCACGTTACCCATGATTCAGCCTTATTACGTAATGAGGGCCTCACTGGGATTGTTTATAATGATTGGCGCATATATCGGATTGTACAACGTGATTCGATCGTTATATTTTAATCGGAGATCTGAAGTATGAGAATGACCCCGACCGTCATTATCACGGGTATTCTGGCTCTGCTGGCAGCCATCACGCTGACGGTTGTCTACTGGCCGTACGCCACCCAGGATGTGACACCTTCTGAAACCTTTCGAGCGCGCACGGCGATTGAAAATGAGGGGCGCAATATTTATCTGGAAAACGGTTGTGTCTACTGCCACAGTCAGTCCATTCGGGCGATTGACTGGGTACACGGCGCTCAGCGCATCGCTCAATACGGAGACTATGTGGCCGATGAGCCTGTGACGCTGGGATCTCAGCGCACCGGTGTGGATCTGTCCCAGGAAGGCGGTGAGCACCCGGACGACTGGCATATCGCCCATTTTATCAATCCGCGTTATACGCGGCCCAGTTCGATCATGCCGCCCTTCGAGTGGCTGGGCATGGATCGTATCGATAAATTGACACAGTACATACAAAGTCTGGGATTCAAAGATGCCGACCGGCGCATGCAGCGGCAGCGGTACTGGAAAAAGGAGGCCATCAAGGCCTATGAGGCCGGGCCCGATGTGAACGCCCGCTGGCTGGCCGAAACCGTGCCGGAGGGATGGCGTAACGTACCGAATCCGTATCCGACCACCGAGGCCAGCCTGCAACGGGGCCATAAAATTTATCAAAATAATTGTATTGGCTGCCACGGCCCCATCGGTGACGGCATGGGGCCGGCCCAGCCCTGGATCTATCCGCCACCGCTGAATTTTACGATTTTAAAGGGCCGCGAAATTTCCGGCGGAATTATCTACTATCAACTGATGAATGGTATTACCGGCACCGCCATGCCGTATTTTAAAAAGGAGCTGGAATCCCAGAAGATCTGGGAAGTCGGTGATTATATAGCGGTTTATTTTATCAATCAGAGCGATGCCAATACTGAACCGCGCGGCATTGATTCTTCTTGGGAGCCTTAGTCGAAAATGTACTACCCTTACTTCATAGCATACATGGCCGCCGGTTTTATCATCAGCCTGGTGGTGTTCTTCTGGGCGCTGAACAGCGGTCAATTCAGAGATCAGCAGCGGGCGCGCTTTTTGCCGCTGAAAAATGATCTGCAGCAACCGCCCGCACGAGTACCACGATTTGCGCGCATTCAAACCTTCGCGCTATTAACGCTGGTGTGTTTGTGCCTGGCAAGCGCGGCGGCAGTGGTGATCTTTTCCCTGATAAAAGGTACCCAATGATGACCCGAACGCGAAAAGGACCCATTTAGAGCACAATTAAGGAAACCGGTTATGAGATATTTTCAGTTACTGAGCATTCAACATTTTGTTATGTATCTGTTCCCGGCCCTGGCAACGGTTGTGCTGTTTATCATCGGTCTGGGATTTTATTATTTTCGCCGCAAGGATTCGGATGAACGTAAAACCCGAATCATCGAGGAATTTCCCGGCGGCATTCAGGGACGCAACGCGCCGTTTCCATTGGTCCTGTATCTGACCATCGCCGGGACCGTAATATGGGTCCTGGCCTATATTTTATTAATCGGCGGTTTGGGAGTAAGAATCTGATGGAACATCCGGCGCACGAAACATCCGCAACGAAAACCTGGCTCCTTGTACTTTTGTGTGTCGCCATCGTGGTCTTTCAGGGCTGGCTGGCATATAGCGTCATCGGTGATCTCGGCCAGCCGGACTGGGATTATCGGCCGATGCAGGATGTTCCTGGAGAGTCGGCCCATGCAATCTTTGATCCCTATCATCCATTGCCCTATGCACAGCATGTGCTAAAAGAGCAGGGCCAGGAAGAAAACCCAAAGCATTTGTATGTGATTCCCTTTGAAGGTGTGGAATAAATGAAAAAAATAATTGGATTTCTCATCGTGGTTGCTATTCTGATTCTGGCGGTCTACCACGCGCTGATTTATTATGATAATAACTTCCGCTACGGCCGTATGCGTGAAACACCGGCTGTAAGGCCATTCGAAGAACCGCTCTTGATTAAAGAAGCCGGTCTGGTCCCGGTTAATGGTGGCGAAGCCATCTACCGGGTATCGGCCGGAATTGACATACAGCCCCCTATTGATATGACTCAATCCGCCGTCATCGACAGAGGAAAAGCAGTATATCTGGTCTATTGCGCCCAATGCCATGGCCATAATTACGACGGTAACGGCACCGTCGGCCAGAGCTTCGCACCACTGCCGACCGATCTGCGCAGTGCGAAAGTCCAGAACAGCCCCGCCGGCGAGCTTTTTAAAAATGTCAGCTACGGCATCCCCGATGGTCGGCAACCCCCCCTGCATGCCACCATCACCGTCGATGATCGCTGGAGGGTTGTTGCCTTTGTCAAATCCCTTGGCACCCGTGAATAAATCCTCACTAATCTAATTTCCATTGGATTTTATACATTTTTCATATTAAATTCTGGGTTCACGTACACGCAGGTGTCAGGTTTCGGGTGTCAGGTGTCAGCATTCGACCCAGCAGAGTTTCAGACAGATCAAATCTGACACCTGATGAGCTCCGTAATTTATATACAATTTGATGCGAAATCCCGCTCTAAGCGGGAAACACTGACATCTAACACCAAAAGAATAAGAATTTTTATTTGGCATTTCCAACCTCCATGAATAACAAAGACCCTGAACAACAATCCACACTTACGGGGACATGCAATCTGTGCGGTCTGCCATTACGTTATGGAGCCGTTAATGCGGCGTTCTCAGAAAACGCCTATGCATTCTGCTGCAACGGCTGTCGGCAAGTGTTTACGAT
>JAAUXY010071512.1_pt1 | contig 11162 bp, 7 predicted proteins | sample 7278121 | NCBI WGS metagenome assembly JAAUXY01 (sample SAMN14350117, study PRJNA611818) | marine sediment metagenome | isolation source: surface marine sediment (1.8m) | place: French Polynesia: Moorea | collected 2018-08
ATCGATCCCATAATCGAGCTTTGCCATCAGAGCCTCACCACTGAGCTTTAACAGGATGCGCTTGTAGCGCTGAGTGTTCGCCGTTGTTGTTATCACTTGATAGCCTCTTACTGCACTAAAAAGGAGAGCATAGCGAGGTCTACACTCACCATCGACATAATTCGCGATTTTTCACTGGACCTGAACATCGCAAGTGACGTCGTTCAAGCTTTACAATAGCCGATAGCTATTGCACGCTTTAATGCCTTATTAGCGATGTTTATCGCTCACCGAAAAATTCAAACATTATGATCTTGCTGAGTATACAACCCCCCATTTCTACAAAGCGTGGTGAATTAATATTCGCGCAAAACGCGGAGCTACTGGCTACTCTGACAAGGTGCGATAGCCTCACTAACAGACACTGTACCGTGTTCTAAAGCAATGGAGGTTCGTAAAATTTTCCCACTGTTTGTACGAATTGTACGAAATGAATCGGAAAACTGCTTACCCCCTGATTGCCATATTTTTTCTTGCTCCACGGATGACGACTACCGGTGAAACTCCTTGAAGTCTGTTATACCCCTTTTATATCACACCTCAACCTTCTTACTATTTCAGCTCAGCGATCTTTAACCTGAGCCATAACCTCTTGAGCAAAATTCTCAGTTCTCTTGTCTATCCCTTCACCCACTTCATAGCGTATGAAGCGTACCACTTCTGCCCCTGATTCTGCCAATAATTTTCCGACCGTCTTGTTCGGATCTTTGACGAACGCTTGGCTAATCAGAGTCACTTCAGTTAGAAATTTGTTAACGCGGCCTTGGACCATTTTTTGGATGATATCGGGGGGTTTACCACTCATTTCCGCCTGAGCGATAAAAATTTCCTTCTCTTTCTCCACCATGTCTAGTGGTACTTCATCCTTGGTTATACAGACCGGTCGACTAGCCACCACATGCATCGCAATATCTTTTGCTAGGCTCTCATCACCGCCCCTTATGTCGACCAACACACCGATGCGAGTGCCATGTAGATAATAACCAACCTGCCCCCCCTCGGAAACTACGCTCCCAAAGCGTCGGATCTGAATATTCTCACCCAGCTTGGCAACAAGCTCCTGGCGCGCGTCCTCAATACACTTCTCGCCATCTTCTTCGTTCACTGCCAACTGCATCAAAGACTGAATATCCCGCGGTTGGCCATTTAAACCTCTTTCTGCTACCAACTTGGCAAAATCATGAAACTCATCCCCCTTTGATACGAAATCGGTTTCGCAATTGACTTCCACCAAGGTGGCCTGCGATTTGTCCGGGGAAATCGAAGCCGCTATGATACCCTCTGCCGCAACTCTAGAGGCTTTTTTATCGGCTTTAGCAAGTCCCGACTTCCTCAGCTGTTCGATCGCCGTTTCCATATGGCCGTTGCTTTGAGTAAGCGCCTTCTTACACTCCATCATTCCTGCACCAGTACGTTCACGCAATTCCTTTACCATAGAAGCAGTAATTTGCATAATCTGGATAACCTCCAGTTAAGTTAATCTGTATCTTTTAACCGGAATCTTTGCTGTATTACCCCTAAGGATAATCGGCCATTAAACCGGCGTTCATTCATCTTCAGAGGTGGATTCCGTCGCGTTTTTAATCTGTGGTGTTACTTGGGCGGCGGCTTCAACGATCTCTTTTACCTTGCTATCCTCTGCAATGGTGGCTAAGTCTGAAGCTTCTATTGTCGAATTCAATTCTTTTTGAGCCATTGCACCATCACTCTTTAATCCGGTCGAAGCAGACTTTTTAGATGAGGCTTTTCTCTTTGGAGTAGATTTCTTTTTGGGATCGGTTTTCAGCGCGGGAGCAACTACTTCACCATGATCATCCATTTCGACAAATTCATCCTCAGACCCTACTACAGATCGCGCCTGTATTCTGCCCTCACTGATAGCATCGGCAATGGTTGTACAGTATAGTTGAATGGAACGAATTGCATCATCATTGCCAGGAATGACATAATCTATTCCCTGCAGCGAATTGTTTGTATCTACAATGGCGACAACTGGAATGCCCAGCTTCACTGCCTCGTTGACTGCAATGCGTTCGTAGCCTACGTCAACGACAAACAGCGCATCAGGAAGACCCGACATTTCCTTGATGCCGCCTAAGCTACGCTCCAATTTATACATCTCACGTTCTAGCTTCAGAATCTCCTTCTTGCCGAGATGCTCAAAGGTAGCTTCTGTTTTCATTTGTTCAAGGTCTTTGAGGCGTTTGATCGATTGCCTTACAGTTTGAAAGTTGGTCAGCATACCCCCTAGCCAGCGATGATTTACATAAGGCATAGAGCAACGCCGTGCCTGTTCGCGAAGGGCCTCGCGCGCGGATCGTTTAGTTCCAACAAACAGTGTTTTGCCTCCGTTTGCAGCGAGTTTGCCGAGAAAATTGACCGCCTCGTTAAATAACGGTAAGGTTTTCTCAAGATTTATGATATGTATTTTATTACGCTCGCCAAAAATATAGGGCGCCATTTTCGGATTCCAGTAACGTGTCTGATGACCGAAATGCACACCGGCCTCAAGCATTTGACGCATAGTCACACTTGCCATTATACGATCTCCTGTGGTTGGGTTAGTCCTCCATACGCCCCATTCAACGACCCCGATTCCACAATTCCTGCTGGTAAGCTCTACGCCTCGTTGACCCGAGGCAAATACTACACTGAATAGGACCTCGCCAGTTAAATTACTTCGAGGAGTCAGTTAATCTTAGGTTAACGAATAACGTAATCCTAAGTAATTCTAGACTCCTTGGGAATATCCGGGCACCCAATTGAATGTGACGGCGTATGTGTGGAATATGATTGCATTTGTGAGAAAAGCGCACGATTTATACCATAAATGTTTAACCACAACAATTTACTAAGGAAATGTTCTACACAACGACACCTCGATCGTAACTCCTCAGCCGGCTTTTTAGCGATAGCTGAGTAGTCAAATTTGATCAACCCATGGTTAAGCGCTGCCCATCATGATCGGTGCGCACGACCAGATAATCTAGGTTTTCCACTTCATGAGCGTAACGATAAAAACTCCCGAAGAAATTGCTAAAATGCGCATCGCTGGAAAGCTAGCCTCAGAAGTACTGCTAATGATCGGCGAGCATATCAAACCCGGGATCACTACTGATAATCTCAATTCCATCTGCCATGACTATATCGTCAATGTCCAGAAGGCAGTACCTGCGCCGCTAAATTACAGGGGCTTTCCTAAGTCGATCTGTACGTCGGTCAATCATCAAGTTTGTCATGGTATACCCGGAAATAAGAAGCTTAAAAACGGTGATATTATTAATCTCGATGTTACCGTCATCAAAGACGGATATCATGGTGACAGCAGCATGATGTTTTTTATAGGTAATCCCTCTGTGAAGGCCAAACGGCTGGTTGATGTTACCTACCAAGCGATGAAAATCGGCATTTCAATGGTTAAACCGGGAAATCACCTGGGTGATATCGGTCATGCCATTCAAAATTTTGTCGAAAGACATAATTTCTCTGTGGTCAGAGAGTACTGCGGCCACGGCATTGGCCGTGAGTTCCACGAAGAACCTCAGGTCCTGCATTATGGTAAGCCCGGCACCGGCATGGTACTGGTGCCAGGGATGACATTTACGATCGAACCCATGGTCAATGCGGGCAAATCTCACGTAAAACTGTTACCGGATAATTGGACGGTGGTTACTAAGGATCATAGCCTTTCTGCCCAATGGGAACATACGGTACTTGTTACAAATAATGGGCATCAAATTCTCACGCAGCGCCCGGAGGAGTCATTTTAGGAGTCTGACTTAGGTAACGTACTCATCGTGAATGGATATTCTGCACAGTTTGCACACTGCTTGCGCACCAATCCGCACCAAAACCCATCTGCAACCGGTATAATGAAACCGGGTGTAACCCGTCTTCCGCTTTTTAGCACGGCAAAGTCTGGGAGGCACCTGTCAGGGGACGCCGTAGATACCTCCCTGTAGGCTTGACGGCGGCATCCATGCCGCCGTCACCCCTGACAGGTGCCTCCCAGACCTAGAGTACGCGCTCAACGGTTTACACCCTAATGAAACTATAGTCCTCGCCTTGCTATTTAAGGCTGCAATAAAGTAATCCTAATCCCGATAGACTCACGGCATTCGTACATTAGGAGGTAGTGACCTTATTCACTAAAATCAGATATGCTGCGAGTTTTGTAGTGAATCAGCCAACGGCGTTACCCCCCTACCCCCAATTCCCCCGGGGCTGCAATGGAGCAATGCTTAGACACAATTTCTGGTTATGACCGAGCTAAGTCAACTTCTCCCCGACGTTTATTACGCTGTCAATTGGCAAGAATTAACGCAACTGCCGGCGGAACAGAGCGTGAATATTGCCCACTTTAGCAATGTCCTTAAACAGGCGGATGCTGCCCTGGCACAAGCATTTCGCGACAGCGAAAGCACTATCAAATTGATCAAAGGGCGGACAATCATCGTTGATTACCTGCTAAAGACCGCCTGGCACACCTTTGGTCTTGAATCGAACAAAAGCCTTGCATTGGTGGCAGTAGGTGGTTATGGCCGAGGGGAATTACACCCTCATTCCGACATCGATCTACTGTTTTTATTGGCGGACGTAATCGACAGCCATACCGAAAACCAACTTTCCAGCCTGCTGACATTCCTATGGGATATCGGCCTTCCGGTAGGGCACAGCTCGCGTACAGTGGGTGATTGTGTCCATGAAATTCGCAAAGATGTCACCATAGCGACAAACCTCTTGGAATCCCGTTTGGTCGCAGGACACACCGAACTCTACAAGCGATTTCTAGAGCGTTGTGCCCCTTCGAGGATATGGACTAGTCAAGACTTTTTTACCGCCAAGTTATTAGAGCAAGAGGAACGTCACCACAAGTTTGGTGATACGGCGTACAGATTAGAACCTAATATCAAAGAGAGCCCTGGAGGGCTCAGAGATATCCAAACGATCGGTTGGATAGCGAAACACCATTGGCGAGCTTCCACGCTCGAGGAACTCGTCGATCAACACTTTCTTACTCAACAGGAATATCGCCAACTCATCAATGGTCAGACATACCTTTGGCGGATACGCTTCGCCTTGCATCTGCTGGCGGGCAAATCGGAGGATCGGCTGTTATTTGATCACCAGTGTGCACTGGCTGATATGTTTGGCTATACCGATAAAAATCATAATCTTGCCGTAGAGCAGTTCATGCAACGCTATTACCGCAACCTCATGGAACTGGAACGGCTAAATGAAATGCTCTTGCAGTTGTTTCAGGAAAGCATTTTATATGGTGATGAACCAGCGCGGCTTGGCCCCGTAAGTCGTCGTTTTGCCGACCGATTTCAGACCCGAAATGGCTTTCTGGAAGTCACCAACGCGTCGGTTTTCAAACGTTATCCTTCCGCGCTGTTGGAAGTCTTTCTAATTCTGGAAATGCATCCAGAACTCAAAGGGGTACGTGCTAGTACCATACGCCTGATACGCGACCACCGTCATCTGATAAACGAAGAGTTTCGCAACAACAAGATAAATCGTAGATTATTTATGGAAATACTTCGTCAACCGGCAGGTATCAGCCGCGAGTTTAGGCGCATGAGCCGTTATGGAGTACTGGCAGCTTATTGGCCAAGCTTTGATAAGGTCGTTGGCCGCATGCAGTATGACCTCTTCCACGTCTATACCGTAGATGAACACACTCTATTTGTCCTGCGCAATATCAGACGCATCTCTTTGGAAGAATTCGCTCACGAGCTGCCCTTATGTAATCAGTTAATAAAGCAGATTCCCAAACCTGAAATTCTATATCTGGCAGCCCTATTCCATGATATCGCTAAGGGACGAAGAGGAGACCATTCCGATCTGGGGGCGAAAGAGGCCGAAATTTTCTGTTTGCAGCACGAATTAAGTCACTTTGACGCCAACTTGATAGCCTGGTTGGTAAAAAATCACCTACTGATGTCCCTTACGGCCCAGCGTATGGATATCCGAGATCCTGCAGTCATCAATGACTTCGCTCGCAAAGTAGGCAGTATTCAACGACTAAATTACTTATACTTGCTCACTGTTGCCGATATTCGGGCAACCAATCCTAAGTTGTGGAATGGGTGGAGAGAGTCTCTGCTAGGTGATTTGTATCACGCCACACAACGCCTGTTGCGCCGAGGGCTTAACACCCCCATCATTCGTGTTGAAATCATCACAGAGGCGAAAAAAAGCGCGTTAGAGATTCTTGAGGCCTGTCAAATACCCACCGTAAAATGTGAACAGCTCTGGTGGTCCGAATTCGACGACGACTATTTTTTACGCCATAACGCCGATGAAATTGCATGGCATACTCAGTCCATTTTAGAATCCGGCCCTCACACTGGTCCCCGTGTCATGATCCGGCAGTTTACAGCTCGGGGAAGTACTGAAATATTTGTTTATACCCGCGATCATAAGCATCTTTTTGCGCACATCGCCACCGTGCTGAACCAACAATGCCTTAACATCTTGGATGCACGAATCTACACCACTCGGACCGGCTATGCATTGGACACTTTTTTAGTTTTGGATGAGGCAGGGACTCCGGTCACTGAAGACTTTCGCATCGAAGAAATTACCCATACATTGTTGGACATGCTGCGCAACCCCCAACAACCGCCGGTGGATGTCGTACGCCGCGGATCGCGACACATCAAGCACTTCAACATCGAGACACGAATCACCTTCGACAACGAGCCCGATTTTGGCAAAACGCAGCTCGAACTCATCACCCCAGACCATCCTGGGCTGTTATCCAAAGTAGGCAAGGCTTTCATCGAAAGCGATATTCTCGTGGATAGCGCTAGAATCACTACTATAGGAGCACGAGCGGAGGACATCTTTTATGTTACCAACGCCAGCCAGCGCCCGATATTCAGTTTAGGCAAACAACGGCTGATCCGTGAGAATATTTTGAAACACTTAGGCGAATTACCTGATTTTACGGGAAAATCTTCTGATAACTAGCCCGCATTTCGGGACCGATCATTTTACTTTACATTTCAGCAGGGGGGGGAACAAGGCAAGAGCAGGCTTAGCGCTGCAGGTATTCACAGCGTGTCTTGAAAAACGTATCTCTTGCCGCGCAGGAGTCGAATGAGATGCCCAGCAAATTAAATTACTTGTAATTTGATCGGTCCCCGCACTTCTCACCCGGCGGCCCCAATAAACTGAGAACTTTATGAAATTTAAAATACTTAGCCATCATAAACTGATGGTAGTTAATTGACACACTGTCCTATTTGGTTTTTGGAACAATCTGACCTCGCATCTTGAACGATCGGCCTTGAACCATAGCTTCGGCGGCCGATCGTCCAACCTGCTTCGCCAGCTTGCCCCAAAATTCCAAATACTGGTGAGAAATGTGGGCTAGCCACCCGCCACAACAAGCTGAGTACTGAGGAACTGTCCTCACTTCATAGAAAATGGGTTACGCTAACGCTGAGTTTGTGGTCATCGATTTCGGAGCGGACTGAGAACCTCATGAGCGGCGAATTGAGAAGCTGTACAAGAAGAGGACTCAATCGCGTATACTACTGGATCGTGGAAGCAAATGGTATCGCCATTTTAGTTGTCTTTTGGTTCGGCTTCGGCGTTGCTGGCTATGGTTAAATTAATACCAGCTATATGCCCGTCGCCGCGCCATTGAGGTGAACAAATATTCAACGCTATAAATGGATATCATGTACTTCCAAATCCTTAACGTGTCTTTATCCCTCGGCAATAGCTTTCGCTGCGACGCATGAATCCTAACCTCAATCGGTTGCAACCTTACCCATTTCAAAAACTAGCGCGGTTGACACGACATCTACAGCCTCCACTGGACAAGGAGCCTATTGCGTTGTCACTGGGGGAACCCAAACACAAAACCCCAAGCTTTATCACGGAGGAACTTATAAAGTATTTACATGGCCTGGCGAATTATCCCCTGACCCGGGGCAGCGACGTGTTACGTCGAAGTATCGCTACCTGGCTAGTTAAAAGATTCAAACTTCCTTCCGATAGCATCGATACTGATCATCATGTATTACCGGTGAATGGCACTCGGGAAGCTTTGTTTGCCCTCGCACAATGCGTTATCGACCGTAGTCCCAATCCATGGGTTGTAATGCCCAACCCCTTCTATCAGATTTATGAGGGTGCGGCTATACTTGCTGGAGCAAGACCCTACTATGTCAACTGTACACAAGATAATAATTACTTACCCGATTTCGATGCCGTGCCCGCCGCTGTTTGGTCAAGATGTCAGTTGCTTTATCTCTGTACACCCAGCAATCCAACTGGTGCGGTCATCAGCGAACGCAGATTGCAGGCGCTGATTGAGCTCGCCGAGCGATATGATTTTATTATTGCATCGGATGAGTGTTATAGCGAGATCTACCTGGATGAAAACACTCCTCCCCCGGGCCTGCTTGGGTCAGCTGCGCGAATGGGTAACTCCGACTATAAACGCTGCCTGGTGTTCCACAGTTTGTCTAAACGTTCCAATGTGCCAGGGCTGCGCTCTGGATTCATCGCTGGTGATGCGACAATTGTTGCAGAGTTTCTAAAATATCGAACCTACCATGGTTGCGCTATGCCATTGCCGACACAGGCCGCAAGTGCCCAAGCGTGGCAGGATGAAAATCATGTCACTAAAAACCGGCAACTTTACCGCGAGAAATTTGACCTTGTTATGGAAATCCTGTCTCAGTGTTTAGACCTTGAACGGCCCGCCGGAGGATTCTATCTTTGGCCTAGCACACCGATCGACGATCAAGAATTTGCCAGTCAATTGTATGCACAACAGCACGTGACAGTATTACCAGGCTGCTATCTGTCACGCCAAGCTAATGGTGTTAATCCCGGTCGCAATCATGTACGTATTGCATTGGTTGCCTCCTTGGACGAATGTGCAGAAGCCGCACTGCGGATCGTTGAATTCATACACCGCATGTAAGACTATGTCTGGTAAAAAATGAATATACCTGGGAATATTTCATCTATGAGTGAGATCAAATCGGTTATTGAAGAAGCTTTTGAAAGACGTACTGAAATCACACCCCGCACGGCCAGCCCACAGGTCTGGGAAGCGGTTCATGAAGTGATCGAACAGTTGAATTGCGGTAAGGTACGAGTAGCCGAAAAAATCGATGGACGCTGGGTCGTCCATCAGTGGCTCAAAAAGGCCGTGCTACTTTATTTCCGAATTCAGGAGAATACATTAATCAACGGGGGCTATACGCACTTCTACGATAAAATCGCCACCAAATATGGACAAATTGGATTAGCAGAGTTGCGTGAAAACGGAGTCCGCATTGTTCCACCGGCAACCGCTCGCAAGGGTTCATATCAGGCACCGGGCGTGGTGCTAATGCCCTCTTATGTCAACATTGGCGCCTATGTAGACTCTGGGACTATGGTTGATACGTGGGCAACCGTAGGTTCATGTGCGCAGATCGGTAAAGACGTTCATCTATCCGGCGGCGTAGGCATCGGTGGTGTGCTTGAACCGCTGCAGGCCTCTCCGACCATTATCGAAGATAACTGTTTCATTGGGGCGCGTTCGGAAATCGTAGAAGGTGTGATTGTAGAGGAAGGCTCAGTCATATCCATGGGGGTTTACATCGGTCAAAGTACTCGAATTTACGATCGTGAGTCAGATGAAATCTTATACGGCCGAGTACCGGCAGGCTCCGTGGTCGTCTCCGGTAATCTGCCTGCCAAAGATGGTAAATACAGTCTGTATTGTGCGGTCGTCGTGAAGCGCGTGGACGAAAAAACTCGCAACAAAGTTGGGATCAACGAACTATTGCGCAGTATTGATTAAGATGCTTTCCACTCTGGAACTTACCAAACAGCTGATCGCGCGAGAATCGGTCAGCCCGCAGGATGCAGGTTGTCAAGAAATTATTATCGAGCAGCTTAAAGCCGCCAGTTTTACCGCTCAGCGAATGCGTTTCGAGGAGGTTGACAATGTTTGGTTAAGACACGGCTCAGAGCCGCCTATATTCGCCTTTGCCGGCCATACCGATGTGGTCTCACCAGGTCCGCTGGATCTCTGGCGCAGCCCTCCCTTCGATCCGACAATAGTTGATGGCTATCTTTATGGGCGGGGGGCAGCCGACATGAAAGGAAGTCTAGCCGCCATGGTGACAGCCTGTATACGATTTGTTAGTGAACACCCTAAGCATGGAGGCTCTATCGCATTGCTCATTACCAGCGATGAAGAAGGAGCCGCTATTAATGGTACGGCGAAGGTGGTAAAAACACTGGAACGACGGGGTGAAAAGATTACATGGTGCTTGATTGGGGAGCCTACCAGCAACCGTTCATTAGGTGACGTCATTAAGCATGGCCGTCGAGGTTCGTACCACGGGCAACTCCGATTGTATGGCCAACAAGGTCATGTGGCCTATCCACATCTGGCGGATAATCCCATACATCGTTTCGGGCCAGTATTAACTGAATTGGCCGCCGAACAATGGGATCAGGGCAATGATCACTTCCCGCCGACCACTTTGCAGATATCAAATATCCATGCCGGTACCGGAGCCACTAACGTCATTCCAGGTCATTTAGACGTAACGTTTAATTTTCGTTATTCCACTGAAATGACCCACCATAGACTCAAAGAGCGGGTCAATGCACTCTTAGATCGCCATAATCTGCGCTATGACCTGGAGTGGGCACTGACCGGAGAGCCGTTTCTAACTCCACTAGGTGAGTTGGTGTCCGCTTGCCGGACTGCAATAAGGGAAATCGCTGGCATCGAGCCAGAATTATCCACCTCTGGTGGGACCTCTGACGGTCGTTTCATTGCACCCACAGGGGCACAAGTAGTAGAATTAGGTCCAGTGAACTCAACAATCCATAAAGCCAACGAACAAGTTAATGTGGATGACTTAGAGCTTCTGTCAACAATCTACTTGAACGTTATGGAAAGACTTTTAGCAATGGGTACACGATAATATCAGAGAGGCTACTATCCTTTGCAATTTGCAATACTTCGAAGGGTCATAGATGGGGAAATTTACGATGAGCAATGGATATCGAGTCAATGCGCGAGGGCGAGAAATAGCCAGCTTCGGCACCTTTCAATACAGGGGCAAAGTAGTTGACAGTTTACCCGG
>JAAUXY010181550.1_pt1 | contig 11160 bp, 14 predicted proteins | sample 7278121 | NCBI WGS metagenome assembly JAAUXY01 (sample SAMN14350117, study PRJNA611818) | marine sediment metagenome | isolation source: surface marine sediment (1.8m) | place: French Polynesia: Moorea | collected 2018-08
CGATGCTGCGCGGCGCACGAATTTTCAACATCGGCCGAACGCTGCAGCCCTTTCTCACCTTTTGGATATTAGCGAAGCATGCCGCAAAGCATGGGCCGACGGATTCAACGAGGAATGGGACAGGCTCAAGAGGAACTAGGATATGAACCACCCGAAGGAGGAATTATTACGAAAAATCCATGATTCGTTTGCACAAAAATTGGAGCGCGCGAAACTGGCGTATGTAAAGAAAGGGGGTGTAATGACTGAGCGGGATTTATCAACCGAAGCCTTGGCGAAGGTTGACAGGGCGCCGCGGTTCTTGGGGGAGGTGCGGTTTTTAGCTTCTCGAGCGGAAGCGCGGGCAGTCACAAGGTTTGATATTCTGCAGCAGGCCGTCTATGCCGACGATGATGAGGATGCCGGCTTGGTCTGGCAGGATGTGCCGGTGGTGGAGGTGGGGTGATGGTCTGCGTGTTTGGTCATAATTGGACCAATCGGCATATCCTCAAGATTTTGTTATATAATCCAGGCGTTCAAAACAGATTTTGGGCTTGGCGGCGGCGGGCGCGGAAGGGAAAAGCGACATGGCGCAGCAAAATCAGAAAATAAGAGTTTGCCGCATTTGTGGGGCGGAATTACCCCTATGGGAAGGGCGCGTAGGGCGTCCACCAACATATTGCAGCGACGAATGCCGGCGGGAGGCGCAGCGGATTCGGAAGCGCGCTTGGGACCGTGAGCACCGCGAGGAGTGGCGAGGAGCCGGCAAGCGATGGTGACGTACGACTGGCGGGCTGACAGCTTTGCCGCGTACCAGTTCGCGTGCCTATGGATGGCGGCCGTCACGGCGTACGAAGGGCTGTTGATGGTGGAGATGATGGATGGAACCGTGGTGGCACGCCGTTAAAATGTGTGTTGGTTATGCGGTCTGCGCGAAGGAAATCCGTCGCGGAAACTGGGCGGAAGTGTGGCGATGGCGTCCGGTCCGGCTACTGATTGCTTGGCGAATTTTCGGGTGTTACCGTGATATACAAACAGGCACCCACCATCGAACAAGACGATGGATGGTGAAGGATTGATGTGGCCGTGTAGCCCGATGCCGACTGCGTGTCCGTTCTGCGGGAATCGAGACAGCTTTGCGCTTGAGGATAACCAAGGCGGGAAATGGGCAAAACTGGCTACGGTTGCATGGAATCAGCGGAGGTAAGGGGGTATTTCGGAGCAGGTATGTAGGCGGGCAAGCGCGAACCGTTGCGGATTAGCTACCCGCTTAGTCGGCGGCGCTTGTTTGCTGATCGGTCCCTAGGCCACCGATGCGTCTGCCTATAGCCCTAGTATGGCGGCCACTGCATGCCTGCTCCGAAATGCTTTCCTGCTAGTCGCGGTGAACCGTCCCGGTAGCCACAGGCCGTTCGCGCAGCAATCCCAACAGGTGGATGATGGTGGCGAGATAGGCTGCCGACGGGCTTGTGGCGCCGTCTGACAGCGCTCGAGACATCGTCGCGGCTGCGGGCGCACGGCCCGCAACCGAGGCTATCAGGCGCCGTAGCGACGCCTGAGTGTGGCCGGTGGCCTTCAGGGCGGCTTTGAGGCCAGCCATGGTCATTCGTCCTTCTGTAGCAGTTGTTTGAGGGCCAGCAGATGGCCGACGGTGATTCCGGTTCGGCCGTAGGTTTCTTCCGGATCATAAGCAATGTTGGCGGTTTCAGGGATGTCGACCGCGCGGCACCGCTCTGCGTAGGCGATAAGCGGCGCAACGATTGCCTCGATATCGGCCAGAACGTTGCGGGCAAACTGCGGCGGGCAGCCATCGCGCGTGAGGTTGATCCCGCCGCTGCGAATGCCGTTATCCTGCAGCCATTTGAGAAACGCCGACACGCTGTCGAACACGGCAATCGTTACCGTGTCGATGTATGAGCGGCGCGTGTAAGCTTCGCCGAAAAACCGAATCTCGAAAACCCGAATGCGGTCATGGCGAACGTCAATTCTGTAGTTTGTCGGCACATCCAGCATGCCGCTGCTGCCTGCGTACCATACGTTGGCGTCCGGATAGATTTGGTTCGGGTCTTCAACGTACCCGGCTTTGCGCATTTTCTCAAACATCGTTTTCATGGTCTCGTTCCTTCCTTGCTCGTTGATGTTGTCGATATTATATGGGCCCCTAGGGCGGGTGTCAACGGAAAAGTTTGCCGATATGATAAAGAAAGGTGTTGCGCCAGGGGTATCGTGATTGATTTGCTTCGCAAAAAAGAGTGGGCCACTAAGCACTGAGCAAATGCGGGATTTGTCTAAGGACCACAAATCGGCACACAAGCCACCGACAAATCCTGCACTTGTCCAACCCCCAAAAACGACGCCCGCCACACACAACATATTGATGCAAAACACCTATTAGCTAGGTATATTTTCCCTATTGACATTCCAAAAGTTGCGTGCCCCACATTCTACGCGCGCAACCACCCCAACGGGTGCAACTATTCGCTTTACACCCATAAAGGCCGGGTATGTCCAACCCCTATCCCCGCCACCAATTCAAAGAATCCTACTTCACCGAAATCGTTGCTAAGTGCGCCCAAGGCTTCAGCCTCGGTGGCTTCGCCGGTCACATCGGCGTCAGTCGCCAAACCTTGTACGACTGGGCAAAACACAACCCCCGTTGGGCTGCGGCCATGAAGGACGCAGTCACTGCCTCGCAAACCTACTGGGAAAAACGCGCACTCGCCCTATCCGTCGACAAGGACGCAGGCAACGCAGCAACCACTATCTTCGCCCTGAAATGCCGCGGGTCCGAAGACTGGCGCGAAACCCAACACGTCGAAACCGGTGGCGAACTGATCATCACCACACGCATCCTGAAGGGCAGCGATGAAGCGCGAGATTGAGTTCGTCGTCGCTCCGGTCTTCGAGCCGTTTCTGACGCCGTCCCGCTACAAGGGAGCGAAGGGCGGACGTGCTGCAGGTCGGTCGCACATGTTTGCAGACCTTCTTGTCAGAGAATGCCTCACGCACCCCGGAACCCGTGCAGTCTGCGCTCGTGAGGTGCAGAAGTCCCTCGAGGAAAGCGCTCGGTTGCTGGTCATCGACAAGATCCGCGCGCACGGCTTGGACGACCTCTTTGAAGTGCGGCACGACCGTATCGAGACGCCCGGCGGCGGGAAAATCATCTTTCGCGGCATTCAGGACTACAGCGCCGAGACCATCAAGTCCCTCGAAGGTTTCCGCATCTGTTGGTTCGAGGAAGCCCAGCGGTGCAGCGCTCAAAGCCTCGAGAAGCTTCGCCCTACCATCCGCCTGCCCGGCAGCGAAATCTGGTTCTCATGGAACCCGCGCAGCGCCAAAGACCCGGTTGACGCGTTTCTGTGCGGCCAGACGCCACCCGATAACGCCATCGTCGTTCACAGCAACTACGACCAGAACCCGTGGTTCGACGAGACGGAATTGGAAGCCGACCGACAGTTCGACTACGAGCACAACCGCGAGCGTTACGCACACATCTGGCTTGGCGACTACGAGCCGATGGTTGCCAACGCGCTGTGGACTCGGCAAATCCTGCACGAGAACCGCGTTGCTGAAGCGCCCGAGCTTGCGCGCATCCTCGTAGCCGTCGACCACGCCGTCAGCGACACAGAGCGCAGCGATGAGCACGGAATCGTGGTCGGGGGCGTCGCCGAGGACATGAGGCAAGGCTACATCATCGAAGACGGCAGCCTGCGCGGCAGCCCGCGGCAGTGGGCCAACCGGGCGATAGCGCTCTGCGACAAGTACGAAGCCGATGGCATTGTGATTGAACGCAACCAGGGCGGCGACTTGGTGCGGGAGACGTTGCGGTCGGTTCGTAGCGGCATACCGATCATCGAAGTGACAGCAACCCGCGGCAAGCATGTCCGCGCCGAGCCGGTGGCTTCGCTGTATGAAGCCGGCATGGTCCGCCATGTCGGCACGTTTCCCGAGCTTGAAGACCAGATGTGCAACATGACATCGGCCGGCTATGCGGTGCCCGGCAAGTCGCCTGACCGTCTCGAGGCGGCCGTATGGCTGCTGACGCAGCTATTCGAGCGCATCATTCCCAAGCGCCGCAACGTCGAAGCGAAGAAGCACCGTGTGGTGCTGCCCGAGAACGCAACTGGCTGGATGGCTGCGTGATGGCAAAAACTGAATCCCCGCCTTGTGATTGTCCGCTCTGTCGTGAATCGCGCCGCCAGGCTAACGAGTGGTTCATAAAGCGGCTGCGCGAGGAATACCGTAAGGCCGGCGGCGTCCTGTTGTCTGAAATTCTAGAAGCTCCAAGCTGATGGCGACCGACACCGACATTCTGCAGGAAGCCCGCGACGTGTGGGAGGATTGCCTGTCCACCCACAACGAGAACCGGCAGAACGCGGTCGATGATCTGCGGTTCGGGCGAGTCGGCGACCAATGGCCTGCGGACGTGCGACAGATGCGTCGTAACCGGCCGATGCTCACCATCAACCGATGCCCGACATCCATTCGGCAAGTCATCAACGACATCCGCCAGAACACGCCGCGCATTCACGTGAAGCCGGTCGACTTCGGCGCCGACGACAAGACGGCGGAAGTGTTCAAGGGCATCATCCGGCACATCGAAACGCGCTCGTTCGCGTCCATCGCCTACGACACGGCGGCAGAGTACGCGGCAAGTGCGAACTGCGGCTATGTCGGGCTGATGACCGAGTACGCGCACGACGATACGTTCGACATGGACCTGCGCATCCGGACATTCGAGAACGTGTCGGCGGTGCTGCCGGACCCGTACGACCAATCCATTGACGGCTCGGGCTGGAACGTCTGCTTCGTCACCGACACCATGCCGCGCGCGGAGTTCGAGGAGTTGTATCCGAATGCCGAGCCGAGCAGCTGGGACGCGCCAGGGTTCAATGAGCAGCGCGTCGACAACGACCAGATTGTTACCGCCGAGCAGTGGCTTCGGCGCCCGAAGCCGCGCAAGATTTGTCTGTTGAGCAACGGCGACGTTATCGCAGATGACTTGTATCGGAAGATGCAGGACGCCTATGCAATCGACGGTATCACAAAGGTCGACGAGCGCTCCGTGCGATCCTACGAGGTCCGCCAGCGTATCCTGAGCGGCGGCGACGTGCTGGAGGACCGCAAGTGGGTGGGTACGTCCATTCCCATTGTGCCCGTATACGGTGACCGCGTGAACATCGAAGGCAAGGTTTACCTGATGTCGATGATCTATCACGCGAAGGATGCGCAGCGCGCCTACAACTACTGGCGCACCATAACGACGGAGACGGTCGCGCTGCAGCCGAAAGCGCCGTACGTCGGCTTTACGGGCCAGTTCGATACCGGCCGGCAGAAGTGGGAGACGGCGCATGCGCAGAACCATGTGTTCCTCGAAGCGGACGGCTTCGAGGAAGGCATGCCGCTCCCACAACGTCAGCCGCCGGTCGGGTTGCAAGCCGGCATGGTGCAGGAAGGATTGTCGGCGGCGGACGATTTCAAGCAGACGATGGGCATGTTCGATGCCAGCATCGGCGACCGGTCGAACGAGGTCACGGGCGTGGCGCAGACGGAGCGGCGCAAGACCACGAACCTCGGAACGTTTCATATCGCCGACAATCTCGCCCGCGCCATGACGTGCCTGGGCAAGCAGATCGTCGAGGCGATCCCGTACGTCTACCCGCCGGGCCGCTTGGTGCGGGTCATCGGCGAGGACGGCAAGACATCCGATATCCGCACGGGCTCGGCGGAGCAGGTTCAGGAAGCGCAGGCTGCGGCGGGATCCGAGGACGCGCAGGGCGCGCTTCAGGTGTACGACCTGACCACGGGCAAGTACGACGTGGAGGTTGATATCGGCCCCGGCTACACAACCCGACGCGACGAGGCGAGCGAAAAGCTGATGCAGCTGATTACCGCGATTCCGCAGGCGGCGCCGCTTCTGGCCGATTTGCTGGTCGACTTGAACGACTGGCCGCAGAAGGACAAGGTTATCGAGCGCTTGCAGGCGCTGTTGCCAGAAGGCCCGGACGAGCAAACGCAGATGCAGATGGCGCAGATGCAGGAAGCCATCGCCATCCTGCAGGCCGAACTACAGGACGCGCGTGCCGACCAGCAGAACAAGGCGGCGCAGAACGCCATCAAGCGGGCTGAGATGGAAATCAAGCTCGAAGACGCAAGAACCCGCCGCGCACAGGCGGAAACTCAGCGCGTCAGCGAGGGAATCCCGGAAACATTCACCGACATCCCGCCGATCTCCACTCCCGGAGGCAACGGCGGGCTAGGAGATATGTAGATGCGCCGGTCGCTAATAACGAATGAAATGATTAGGAAAATGTGCCAAGCACATATGGGCTATCGCGGGATTGTGGGCTCAAAGATTGCCTTTATCCCGCATATTGATGGACAAGCCGATACTGTAAAGCTTACGGATAACATCTATATTGTGGAGTTTGATGTGTCGCTCGATGACCGCGAATATTCTTTAGATGATTTCGACGAACGGATTTTAACTCCCGCCATGTGCGCGTTCGATGCGCGGCGGAAAACGGAGACGTTAAAACAATGACAGACACCGACGACACCCTGGCATCAGGACCGGCGGCAGAGGATAGCGGCGACACGCTCGAGACCATCGAGCATCCCGCAGACGAGGCGTTGGAAGCGGCCGACGAGGATGTGTCGGACGAAGCCGACGTTGGCGATGAAGAGGCCGAGGAAACCGGGGAACCCGAATTCGTGACCATCGAGCACGACGGGCAATCCTACGAGGTTCCGAAGGCGCTCGAAAAAGGCTTCCTGATGCAGAAGGACTACACCAAAAAGACCATGAGTCTTGCGGAGCAGTCCAAGAAAGCGGAAGCCGCAGAAAGCGCCGCGCTCGAGACGAAGAAGCAGCTCGACGAGGCGATGCAGGCCGATACGGAGATACGGGAGCTGGACTTCCACCTCTGGGCCATCGATCAGGCACTTGAGCAATACGCTGGGCCTCTTGACTGGGAGGCGCTCAAGGAAGCCGGACAGGATACGGCGGTAGTCTTCGAGCAGAATCGGTTGAGGACCGAACGCGACAAGATCGCCGCGCAGAAACAGCAAAAGATTTCGGAGCACAACGGCAAGCTGCAGCAGACCCTGGCCAAGCAGCTTGAAACCGCGAAGGCCGAGATTGCGAAAATTCCCGGCATGTCGGAACAGAGAATGCAGGACATCAAGGATTACGCGGTCAGCCGCGGGGCGGTGGCTCAGGAAGTCGACAGCATCCTGGCCAGCAATCCCGTCATGGTGCGTGTTCTTGAAGAGGCACTGTTCGGTCACCGGGTGAGGGAAAATCGCCGCAAGCAGAAATCTGCAAGCCCGGCGCCCAAACCCGAACCGACCCGAGTTGCGCGGAGCCGCGGTGCGGCAACGCGCGGGCCAACAGACAACATGAGCACTTCTGAATGGATGGCCCGACGCAACAAGGATCTGGCGCGGGAGCGCACGCGCTAGCAAGACGTTTTGCCTGCGGCACTTCGCAACACGGTTTTCGGAGTGCTGAAAAATGGCCAATACACTTCTCACCCCGACGGCGGTCACGCGGGAGGCTTTGCGCATCCTGCACCAGAAGCTGACCTTCGTCGGCAACATCAATCGTCAGTACGACAACCGCTTCGCGCAGAGCGGGGCGAAGATCGGCGACAGCCTGAAGATCCGGCTGCCGAATCAGTACAGCGTTCGCACGGGCGCCGTGATGAACGTGCAGGACGTGACGGAATCGTCCGAGACCCTGCAGGTCGCGACCGTCAAGGGTGTCGACCTCAACTTCTCGTCGCAGGAACTCACCCTCGACATCGACGACTTCTCGTCTCGCATTCTCGAGCCGGCGATGGCGGTGCTTGCCGCCAATATCGAGTCGGATGCCCTGAGCATGTACAAGGACGTGTACAATCAGGTCGACGACGTGTCCGAAGCGATCACCTTCAAAGATCTGATGGAAGGCCGGAAGGTGCTCGTCGAGAACCTGACGCCGATGGATCGCAACTGCTTCGCGCAGCTGCACCCCAACGACAACGTCAATCTCGTCGATGCATTGAAGGGTCTGTTCCACGACGACACGGCGGTAACGCAGCAGTACCGCGAAGGTCTCATGGGCCGGACAGCGGGCTTCACATTCTACGAGAACTCGCTGATGCCGAAACATACGTCGGGCTCGGAAGGCGCGGCTGTCGATACCGGAGCGGACGTGAACGGCGCCAGCCAGACCGGCGCTTCTGTCACGGTCGACGGCACGGTCACGGGCACGTGGAAAGATGGCGACATCGTTTCGTTCGCCGGCTGCAACGCGGTGCATCCCGAGACGAAAGCGGACCTTGGTGTTCGCAAGCGGTTCGTGGTCACGTCGGACGTGGCGGCTTCGTATTCGTCGATTCCCATCTCCCCGTCCATCGTCACCAGTGGCGCAACGCAGAACGTCAGCGCGTCGCCGACCGATGACGGCATCGTCTACAAAGAGGAATTTGACGAGTCGACGGCCATCGGCGCATCGACGGCCTATAACATCAGCCTGCTGCACCACAGGGACGCTTTCGCATTCGCGACGGCGGACTTGGAGTTGCCGGGTGGCGTCGATTTCGCGGCCCGCGAGGTCTACGACGGGATTTCGATGCTTATCACCCGTCAGTACGACATCAACAACCTCGCGTTCCCGTGTCGTGTCGACGTGCTGTATGGCTACAAGGCGATTCGCCCGCAGCTGGCGTGCCGTCTGGCCTTCGGCGGCTGATAACGGCTAACCGCAACGCTTAAAACGAAAGGACTGAAACCATGGCAGTCAGAGACCTTGGCGACGGACGGCCGGATGGCACACGCCTCGGCCAGAGCGCGACCGAGAAGATCGGCTTTTTCGGGCTGACGACACCGATTGTCCGCCCGAGCATCACGGCAGTCACCACGACGACGGCAACGACTGCGCTGAATGAGACGCGGATTACGCGCCTCTACACGGCCCTTGAGAATCTGGGCCTGATTGCAACGTCAAGCTGACGGAAGGCGGGCGCGTCCATGTCCGAAATGTTCATCGACGAAGGCGCGCCCGCCGTTGGGCGTCAAAAGCCGATGCTGGCCACCACGGTCTATGACCGGCCGGCATCGGCTTACGTTTCCTCGCTGGCCTCGACGCGGGTTGCGTTGGCGGCGGCGGACATCCCGCACGCCTATTGCCTGCTGAGCGGCAACTGCCACGTGGACGACGCCCGCAACGTTGTGGTTCAGCAGTTTCTTTTGAGTGATTGTACCGATCTCGTGTTTCTCGACGCCGACGTAAGCTGGAAGCCGGCGGCATTGGTTGCATTGCTCGAGTTCCGCGGCGATGCGATTGTCGGTGGGGTGTATCCGTTCCGGCGGACGGACTCGCAGCTTGCGCGCGGGCTGCCGGTGCGGATGCTGCCGGGCGTCATCGAGCCTGATGCGAATGGGCTGCTTGAGGTCGCCGGTCTGCCGACAGGGTTCATGCGGATTCCGCGATGCGTCATTGAGGCGCTATGCGGAGACGCAGTCCATTTCCGAAACCGCAATGAGACGCGCTCGCTTACGCCTATCTTGTTCGCCCGCACAACTGGCGAACTTCGATGGGACGGAGACGAAGGCGTTTATGTCTGCAACCGATACGGCGGCGACATTGCGTTTTGCGCGCTCTGGCGAAAGAGGGGCGGGCAGGTGTTTGCTGCCGTCGATTTCGAGCTTGCGCACACCGGCAGCGACACGGCGAAAGACAGCCTCGCCGCGGCGCTTCGCAGACAGACGGGCGAGACAATGCGGCATGTTGCCGATGCAATCAGAGACGGCGCCGAGTCGCTCGACGTGTTCAACGAGGCGGTCCGGTATGCCGACAATCCGTTTGCCCCGCCGGCTAGTGCTTTGCTGACGGCGGCTGCAGCGGCACGCAAGGCAGACGGGCCGATTCTGGATGTCGGTAGCGGATTGAGCACGGTTGTCATGGCTGCGGCGGCGCCAGCGAGGCGTGTATGGTGTCTTGAGCACGATATGGAATATGCGGCACGTACGGAATCGCTGGCCCGTCAGGCCAATACGCTGAACGTCAGCATTGTGCAGTGCGGTCTGTCGGATGACTGGTACGCGATAGAGGACGCTCTGCCGCAACGGTTCGCAATCGCATTTGTCGACGGTCCGCCGCGGCTTCTTGGCGACCGCATGCGGTTTTTCGAGGAGATGGCCGGGCAATGCGACGCAATCATCGTTGATGATGCCGATGACCCGGCATATCGCAATCAGGTTTGCAGTTGGGCGCAGAAATCGGGCCGACAGGTTACCGATGTCGACGGGCGCGTCCTGTTCGTCGAGGCGCCCGAATCTTCGATCAAGGCAGCATAGGAGCAGTGGCATGCCGTGCAAGGGTAAGGGCAAAGGCAAGGGCCGGAAGGGCAAGTGACATGGCGCGGCCGATTTCGGTCTGGCAGGTGAAAGACGGCGTGCTGACAAGCCGGCTGTGGCACCGGAAGGGTGTTCCGGCCGGCTGGCATGCGACGAAGCAGGGCGCTATCCGCGAGCACTGCCAGCAGTGGGCGCCCAAGCAGCCGACGCCTGTCGGTAGCGCCACCGTGACCCCGGCAATCAGGATGGCGACGACGACATGAGCACCCTTGGCACCATGAAGACGCGCATTGCCGACGAAATCGCGCGTACGGACCTGACCAGTCAGATTGCACTCTGCATCACGAGCGCCATCGAGGAGCACGAGCGGTTCGGCTGGTGGTTTCAGGAAACGTCGTTTTCGTTCGACCTGACCTCGGGCCAGACGCAGTACACGACATCCGACAACGCCAACATCCCGTTGATGATTGACTTTGACTCCGTGACGGTAACGGGCAGCGGCAGCGATCCCGGCTGGGGGTTGAAGCTGGAGAAGTGGCCCTATTCGGCGATTCAGGCGCGGCTGCAGAGCAACGCGGAAACGCTGCCGAGCGTCTATTCGTTCTGGGAAGAATCCCTGTGGTTCGCGCCCGAGCCGGGCAGCGGCTACGCGGTCAAGGTTGCCGGCAAGAAGAAACTGACGACCTTGAGCGAATCGACCGATACGAATGCTTGGATGGTCACGGGCGAGATTCTTATCCGCCAGACGGCCAAGCATTCGTATCGGTCGATTCGCTCAAGGTCGTCAGTTTCTTCTTGCCGGCAACCTTGACCGCGTAGCCGCTGCCCGGCTCGGGC